>Ga0209717_1004608_pt1 | contig 11262 bp, 13 predicted proteins | sample AD_UKC048_MetaG_FD_184418 | JGI IMG/M metagenome (GOLD analysis project Ga0209717, IMG submission 184418) | Active sludge microbial communities of municipal wastewater-treating anaerobic digesters from USA - AD_UKC048_MetaG (SPAdes) (version 2) | ecosystem: Engineered > Bioreactor > Anaerobic >... | reverse complement strand
TCGATCTCATCGCCCTATTGCGAAAAGAGATGGACGAACACCCCGAAATCATCGAACCCCTCGGCATAATCACGTCCAGAACTCGAATGGCCGACGCCGCTGCCGCCTAATAATGGAGAAACTCCAGGGTTCTTTCTTCTTTTCGAAGAAGAAAGAACACTGGAGGCTCGGGACAGACAGCGTTTTTCGCTCCGCTCCGCTGCGCGAAAGAACGTGTCAGTCCCGGGGTTGCTTTCGGGCTAGGGGACAGACAGCGTTTTACGCTCCGCTGCGCTACGCGAAAGAACGTGTCAGTCCCTGGGATTCAACCACGACGACACGACGGCCACGACGAATCCGCGTTGTGCCGCGGGATCTGAATCCTCTTCTCTGCGTTCCTTGCGATCTCTGTGGTCAGATGGAAGTTCAACCACAAGAACGCAAGGAACGCAAAGCGGCCGTACCGACATCGGTTTTTGCGGCACCATTGCAGTGCACAGACGCGGACACGAATGGGATTGGGCGTGGAAGTGAGGGACCGGCGTGCTACACTACGGGCCTGTGGAATGTGAGCGGTCGTTGGTGGGAGACCAAGGTGTGAAGTGGAAGAAGTCCGTCCGAGTCGTCGTGGGCCTGGCGGTCGGTATCGCCGTGTTTTGGTGGGTGTTCCGCGGCACGGACTGGGGCGAGGTCTGGGCCTCGATCCGAAGGATCCATCCTGCCTGGGTGCTGGCCATGGTGGGCATCGTCGTGGCCACGTTCTTCACACGGATCCTGCGCTGGCGCTACATCGTGCGCATTGGCCATCCGGCCTCGTTCCGGCACAGGTTCAGCGCTACGCAGATCGGATTCATGGCGAATTTCCTTGTCCCCATGCGTATCGGCGAAGGCATTCGCGCGCTGGCCCTCACCCGCCTGACCACGATCCCCTTCTCGAAAAGCCTCGCCATGGTCGCCCTCGACCGCGTGAACGACCTCATCGGGCTCATCGCGACCATGCTCATCGCCGCTGGCCACGCCCGTCTGATTCCGGCGGGTTTATCCCGAGCGCCTGAATCTTGCGGTACAGGGTACTCACGTTGATGCCGAGGTCACGGGCGGCCTCTTTGCGGTTGCCGTTCCGTCGCTGGAGTGCCTCGCCGATGAGGAAGCGCTCCATGGCGTCCAGACTCATGGGCCGGACTTCTTCGCGGTCCGTCGCGGTCGCCGGCCGCAGTTCGAGCGGCAGGTGCTCGAAATCGATCATGCCGCCGCGACATAGGACAAAGGCCTGCTCGATGATGTTCTCGAGCTCGCGGACGTTTCCTGGATAATCATGCTCCATGAGCCGCGCCATGACCCGGTCTGAAACGCCAGCGATATCCCTACCGTGAAGACGATTGAACTTCGCAATGAGACGGCCGACGAGAAGCGGTATGTCTTCGCGCCGCTCCTTAAGGTCAGGCAATCGCAGATAGACCACGCGAATTCGGTAGTACAGGTCGTCGCGGAACCGGCCGGAACGCACTAACTCCGAGAGATCCTTGTTCGTGGCGACGACGACGCGCACATCGATGGGTATCGCCTTCAGGCCGCCAAGCGGCTCGACCTGGCGCTCCTGCAAAACGCGCAGTAGCCGCACCTGCATGGCGGGCGATATGTCGCCGATTTCGTCCAGGAAGATGGTTCCGTTGTTGGCCCGCTCGAAACGCCCCGGTTTGTCACGCTTGGCATCCGTGAACGCACCGGCCTTGTGTCCGAAAAGCTCGCTCTCGAGGAGGGTGTCCGGCAGTGCGGCGCAATTGACCGCGACAAAAGGCTTCCGCCGCCGGGGCGAGAGATTGTGGATAGCGCGCGCGAACAGCTCCTTGCCGGTTCCACTGGCGCCCTCGAGAAGCACCGTGCTCGAACTCGCCGAGATCTGCGGGAGAAGGTCGAAGAGCCGCAGCATGACGGGACTGCGTCCCACAATGTCCTCGAAGGTGTAGCGGCCCTCGAGTTCCTTCTGGAGTTGCTCGATCTGCGTAAGGTCCTGAAACGTTTCCACGCCGCCGATGACCGCGCCGGTATCGTCGCGGAGCAAGGCCGTGGCAATGCGTATGGGCACGCGCTCGCCTTCGTGATTGACGATGTGGCCGGTGGCATTCACCACGGGCTCGCCTTCGGACATGGTCCGCCGCAAAGCGCAGTTCGTCTCGCAAATGTCCGCGCGGAAGACATCGCAACAGCGACTCCCCAGGGCCTGCTCGCGCGCCACGCCGGTGATGCGCTCGGCGGCGCTGTTGAACGTGGTAATGTGCCAGTCCTGATCGACCGTAAACACCCCCTCGTTTATGGAATCGAGGATGGTCGCTTCACGCTGGCTGGCTTGATTCCGGAGATCCATACTAACTCCTGCTAAGAGGGTATCACATAATCGGGCAAATTGCCATCCCTGACGTCCCCGCATCATCGCTCTTTGCACGATTATGGCTAGGGATCCACTTCGCGGATCAACGCGAATCGCTGCAATCATAGGGCCTCGTGTCCCCGTTCGGGTTTGGCACGGTTCTTGAAGTACCCATGGCGATGAAAGCAGCAATTCCAGATTGGCAAGGCCGAGTTTCCCCCGTGTTCGACGTGGCGGCCCAGTTGGTAGTCGTGGACGTCGAAGACGGCCAGGTCCGAGAGCGGCGTATGGTCGCGATGACGGCCGACGGCTTGCAGGCCCGTGCGGAACACGTGGCCGAGCTGGGCGTGAACGTGCTGATCTGCGGCGCCATCTCGTGGCCGCTGGAGCTTGCGCTTTCCAATGCTGGTGTCGAGGTCGTACCGCAGACCTGCGGCGAAGTTGAAGATGTGCTGGCCGCCTTTGTTGCGGGCCGGCTGGGTCACGATGCGTTCCTCATGCCGGGCTGCTGCGGTAGACGCCGGCGTTTCCGCAAGCAGTGTCGCCGTGGCCGGTCTCCGTGATCTCACACACGAACCGGCGGCGGCAAATGGAGATTGAACTGGCGGTGATCGAAAGGAGGTAACCATGCCGAGAGGTGATGGATCAGGCCCGCCCCAAGGCGGACGCGGTCAGGGCCGTGGCCGGATGGGCGGCCCCTTGGCGGCCGGTCCTGGCGGGCAATGCGTGTGCCCGAAGTGTGGACACAAGACAGCCCACGCCCCGGGACAACCCTGCAATCAGCAGGCGTGTCCCAAATGCGGCACGATGATGACACGAGGTTAACCAAAGACAAGCCGGTGGCTTTTTGCTACTGGCAGAGAAGAACCAGCGGCGGGAGCCGCTGGCGGAAAGGAGTAACGTTATGCCAGGTGGAGATGGAACAGGCCCGGCTGGGATGGGCCCGATGACCGGACGCGCAGCGGGATTCTGCGCAGGATATGGAATGCCCGGATACGCGAACCCCCTCCCCGGACGTGGTTTCTGGGGTCGAGGCCGCGGCGGCGGGATGGGTCGAGGCGGCGGCGGCTGGGGCCGTCGGAACTGGTTCTACGCCACCGGTCTGACCGGCTGGCAACGCGCTGCGTACGGCTCTCCGGCGTTCGGCGGCGTGCAGCAGTCCATGCCTTTTGCTGCGCCCTATGTCGCCCCGCCAGCACCCGCCATGGGCCGCGAGCAGGAAATCGAGATGCTCAAGGCTCAGGCCGAGTATTTCGAGGACGCGCTCGAGGGCATCAAGAAACGCATCGGAGAAATGGAAACCAAGGCCAAAGAAGGGCCACTCGGATAGGTCCGGGGCCGGGGCCGGAGCCACTCACGCCCGGCCTCTGCCCTTAGGAGAGAAGGGCGTCATGCCTCTGTACAAATACCGGTGTGCGAAATGCGGACATGTCGTCGAGCGGATCGAGAAGGCCAATGCGAGCGGTCGGCCTACTTGTGAGAAGTGTGGCAGCCGCCGCATGGAGAAGATGATGCCGACGTTCAGCGTGGGCTCTGCCGCCGGCGTGTCCGGCAGTTCGTGTCCCACGGGAACTTGTCCACTGTCCTGACCAAGAAAGGATGACATTGTGAAGATCGCTGTCACGTCCACGGGACCGACCTTGGACGATCAGGTCGATGCCCGGTTCGGGCGCTGCGCGTGTTTCCTAATCGTGGATCCGGATTCGATGGCGTACGAAACCATTGAGAATCCGAACATCGCCGTGGGCGGCGGCGCCGGCATTCAGTCCGCCCAACTCATGGCCGACAAGGGTGTTCGGATCGTTCTGACCGGCAATTGCGGGCCAAACGCGTTCCAGGTGTTTGGCGCCTCGGGCATCCAGGTCATTGTCGGCGTTAGCGGCGTGGTCCGCGACGTCATTACGCAATACAAACAAGGCGCGTTTACGGCGTCGCCAGAGGCCAATGTCATGAGTCATTTTGGCATGGGCGTCGGCGATGCCGGTAAAGGCCTGGGAGTAGGAACAAACGACATGGGACGTGGTATGGGCGGTGGACGGGGCATGGGCGTCGGCATGGGTGGCGTGGGCGGCATGGGCGGTGGACGCGGCATGGGGGGCGGAGGCGGAGGCCGTGGCCGTGGCATGGGACGCGGTATGGGCGGCGGCACAGGACCTATCATGGAACCCGACATGGGGACCGAAGTGGCTACACCGCCAGGCGGATTGGGTTCCCTCAAGGCGCTGAACAGAACCATGCAGGAAAGGCTCCAGAACGTGAACGAGCGGAGGGCGGCCCTTCAAGCGATGACAACGCTTTCGCCGCTCGTGGCCGTTGTCGACACCGAGAAATGCGTGGCCTGCGGTTTGTGCGTCGGGATGTGTCCGACGGGCGCCATCGACGTGAATGAAATCGCTCACGTAGACGGCGCCAAATGCACCGGTTGCGGTCAATGCGTGTGCGACTGTCCGCAGAGCGCGATTTCATTGCACAAACGATGATTCCAGAAGTGTGATATGCGGGAAGTACCAACTCGAGGAGGCTAGACTCAATGAAACATGTCGACACCCTTGTGATCGGTGGCAGTGCGGCCGGTCTTACTGCCGCCATCACAGCGAGACGGCACTATCCCGAGAAGAACGTTCTTCTCATTCGCAAGGAGGAACAGGTTCTCATTCCCTGCGGGATTCCCTATATCTTCGGAACGGTAGGAAGCCCCGAGAACAACTTGATACCCGATACAGCACTTACCCAGAACAAGATAGACCTGCTGATAGACGAAGTGAGGGGGCTTGATCGCGCCAAAGGCGAAGTCAACACGTCCCGTGGTGAAACCATCGCCTACGACCGGCTGATCCTGGCCACAGGCTCCCTACCGGCCATGCCGCCGATCCCCGGCTTCGAGTTGGGAAACGTATTTCCGGTCCATAAGGATGTGGCGCACCTGCGGAACATGCAGAACGCCCTTAAAGGCGTGTCGGACCTGGTTATCATCGGAGGCGGGTTCATCGGTGTCGAGTTTGCCGATGAATGTAAAAAATGCACCGGCGCCAACGTGTCTATTGTCGAGATGCTGCCTCACTGCCTCATCCTGGCCTACGACGATGAATTCTGCATCCATGCCGAGGAATTGCTCCAAGAGCGGGGCGTTATACCCATGACGAACACCAAGGTCAAGCGTCTCGTCGGCAAGAACACCGTGGAAGGCGTGGAGCTTGAAAACGGGATCACGGTGCCGGCTCAGACGGTCATCGTAGGCATCGGCGCTGCGGCCAATGTGGTTCTCGCCGAGCGGGCCGGGTTGAACATCGGCCCGACCGGCGGTATCGCAGTGGATCGGACAATGCGCACGTCAGACGACCGCATCTATGCCTGCGGCGATTGCGCCGAGAAGGTCTCGTTCTTCGGCGGACGTCCCTCCGGATTGAAGTTGGCTTCTATTGCCACGGCCGAGGCCCGTATTGCCGCCGCGAATCTCTTCGGAACGCGACGCGAGAGTATCGGAACGGTAGGCGTCTGGTCGACGGCCATCGGTGAAACGGCCTTCGCCACCGCGGGACTGACAGAGACGCTGGCGACGCGCCATGGCTACAATTACGTAGTCGGCACCGCCGAGGCAGTCAACCGCCATCCGGGCGGCATGCCGGGTGCGCGCAAGATGAAGGTGAAGCTCGTCTTCGAGAAGCGCACCGGTGTACTCCTGGGCGGTCAAGTCATGGGTGACTCAGCCGCCGGCGAGGTGATCAATGCCATCAGCGCTTGCGTCCAGCGCCGCATGACCGCCGAGGACGTCGCCATGTTCCAAACAGGAACCCATCCGGCACTGACGGCGTCCCCGATCGCGTACCAATTCGTCAATGCGGCTGAAGCGGCTATTGCCGCCCTACGCTAAGGAGACGAGATCATGCCCAAGATCCTGCTGATCGACGATGACGCCGACTTCCGCGAGGCGTGTCGCGTGTTTCTGGAATCCGCCGGATTCGATGTGTCGGACGCAGGCAATCCTGAGGAGGGTATAAGCAAAGTCCGCACGGAGAATCCCGACCTCGTGATCCTCGACGTCCTTATGCCATCCGAGTACGAGGGATTTGGTGTAGCGCGCCGCATCCGTGAGGAACTGAAGATGACCACCTTGCCCATCCTCATGCTCACGGCCGTTCACGAAGTCAAGGGAACCCCCTACCGGTTTCAGCCCGATCAGACCTTTCTGCCTGTCGAGGCTTTCCTGGACAAGCCAGTGCCTCCCGAAACACTGGTCCGAAAAGTGCATGAAATGCTTGGAATGCACCGGGAAACACCTCAAGAGCCTCTCTAGTGGCCATGCGTAACACATGTCCAGAACTCGATAAGCCATGGCACGGCACCCCGAGTCACTGGCGCGTGAAGGAAATCGACGCGATATGAGAATTGCGATTGCAAGCGGCAAAGGTGGCACTGGGAAAACCACAGTGGCCACGAACTTGGCGTATCTGGCCTCGCGAGACGGCCGCACGGCAGCGTACTTGGACTGCGACGTGGAGGAGCCGAACGGTGCGTTGTTCCTGAAACCGGTCATCACCAAGACTCATCCGGTTAACGTCAGCGTTCCAAAGATCGACGTGACCCAGTGTACCGGCTGCGGTCTTTGCGGCCAGATCTGTCAGTACAGCGCCATCGTGCCCATGAAGAACAAGGTCCTGGTCTTCCCGGAGCTCTGTCACGGCTGCGGCGGCTGCTGGTTAGTGTGCAAGGCCGGTGCCATCACGGAATCTTATCGCACCACCGGACGCATCGAGCAGGGCCACGCCGGCCAGGTCCAATTCACGCAAGGGATTCTTGACGTTGGCCAAGCCATGAGTCCACCCGTCATCCGGGCCGTGAAGGAAACAGCCGCCAAGGCGGACCTGGTTATCATCGACGCCCCGCCGGGCACTTCGTGTCCGGTCATCGAGAGCGTGCGCGATTCGGACTATGTGCTGTTGGTGACTGAACCGACGCCGTTCGGGCTGAATGACCTGAAACTCGCCGTCGAGATGGTACGCGCCCTTGACTTGCCCTTCGCCGTAGTTATCAACCGGGCAGAACGGCCTGGTACCGAGACGCACACGTGGTGTGAACAGGAGAGTATACGGATCCTGGCCGAAATCCCGGACGACCGACGCGTGGCCGAGGCCTACTCCCGCGGCGAGATGATCGGTGAGGCCTTGACCGAATACGCGGAGACGTTCTCGAACATGCTTGCGGACGTCGAGGCGCTCCTCGGTGATATTCCTTCCACAGTCGATGGGGGGCTGCGCCCATGAAAGAACTCGTGGTTATCAGCGGAAAAGGCGGCACCGGCAAGACCTCCATCGTCGCTTCTTTTGCCGCATTAGCCAAGGACCCCGTGCTGGCCGACTGTGATGTCGACGCCGCCGACCTCCACCTCGTTCTAGCGCCGGATGTTCAGCGACGCGAGGATTTCTCCGGCGGCAAGCGCGCCCACGTCGACTCGGCCCGCTGCATCGCCTGCGGCAAGTGCCAAGAAGTGTGCCGATTCAACGCCATCTCGTTGGGTGAGTTGGGCAATCCCTGGATCGACCGGGCCTTTCGCATCGATCCGATTGCCTGCGAAGGCTGCGGCGTGTGTGCTTGGTTCTGTCCCGAGAAGGCCATCGCGTTCGAGCCGGCCGTGAACGGTGAGTGGTATGTGTCCGAAACACGGCACGGTCCCATGGTTCACGCCAAACTGGGCATTGCCGAAGAGAACTCCGGAAAGCTCGTCAGCCTCGTCCGCTACGAAGCACGCAAGCTCGCCAAAGAGCGCGCCCGGGACGTTATCATCATCGATGGGTCGCCCGGCATCGGTTGTCCGGTAATTGCCTCGATCACCGGCGCCCACCTCGTGCTCGTCGTCACGGAACCAACGGTCAGCGGACTACATGACCTGAATCGCGTGGCGGACCTGATCAATCACTTTGCAGTGCCGGGCCTGGTATGCATCAACAAGTGGGACCTGAATCCGGAGATGACTGCCGCGATTGAGGCGGAAGCGCTGAGTCGCAGACTGGCCATCGCCGGACGCGTCCGGTACGACCACGGCGTCACCGAAGCGCAGATACAGCGTCAGTCCATCGTCGAGTATCAAGAAGACGGCGGCGCACAAGACATTCGGGCCGTGTGGAATGCTGTGCAGAACAGGATCGGGAACTCTCCCGACGGGCCCGCCGACACAAGGACTTCCCCGTGACTTCACAAGGGATCACACAGACCCCCAGTCTGTTCGATTTTGGGCCCTTGGCCCAGACTTACGGCCGGTGGTATGCCACCGCCGATGGCGTGAGGCACGATATGGCACAGAAACGGGACGTGCTTCGGTTCCTTGGCCGCGCCGAAACGGAGGCACGACTCCTCGATGTCGGTTGCGGCACAGGACACTGGAGCCGCTTTTTCGCGACGCTTGGATACTCCGTTGTGGGCATCGATCTTTCCCTTGCCATGGTCCGTGTGGCCCACAGCCAGCGAACGCCCGAGACCACGTTTCAGGTAGCGGACGCGTGCGCGTTGCCCTTTGAAAGAGCGTCCTTCGACGTCGTGACCGCAATGGCCACGATCGAGTTTGTTATCACCCCCTCGAGAGCGCTGAAGGAAATGATGCGCTGCCTACGACGCGGGGGCCGTGCGTTGATCGGCACATTGAATCGAGACGCCCCGCTCAACCGTGAACGTTTGATCGAAAAACGAGAACCGTATGCCTCAGGGCACATGTACTCGCCGGGAGACCTCCGTGACCTGCTTGAGCCATTGGGAAGGGTCCGAGTGACCGCATCGAATCCTGACGACGCGTTCTCAAGAAAAGGGCTGGTCGAATCGGGCCCGTCTGCGTTCGAAACCGACCTGAATGGTCCGTTCATTATCGCGGAGGTACGAGCATGAACGTCCAGGCAGAGGTCAGCCTTTATCCTTTGCGAACACGCCATATCGGCCCAACGCTGGATGGCTTTCTTAACCGTTTAGGCGCACACGCCATTTCCGTTGAACCGGGGCCCATGAGCAGCCACATCAAGGGCGCTGCGACGGACGTGTTTGCCGCACTCCGGGATGGGTTTGCGGCGGTCGCCCAAGAACAAGAGGTGGCGTTGATCGTCAAGATCTCAAACGCATGCCCCGTGGAGTCTCGAACACCATGAAGACAAAGAACGCTCCAAACGAATCCGACAGCGCGCGAAGGTCCGATGATCGGGCCTGGCGCGAAGTCCGCCTCGAGCGCATTCGCCGCTGGGAGGCAGAACCGCGTTATGAGCGGTTCATCGACGAGGCGAACATCCAGGCCACCTTGAACGCGAACGCCCAGCCATCCCGTGAGGCCATCCTCGATATCATCACGAAGGCACGTGCCAACGCCCACACGGGCACCATGCTCACGCCTGCGGAGGTGGCTTCCCTTGCCGCGTGTACGGATCCGGAGCTGTGGGATTCGATTTTTGAGACGGCCTATTGGATCAAGCAAACCGTCTACGGCAACCGGATCGTGCTGTTCGCACCACTCTACGTATCGAGTCCGTGCGTGAACAACTGTCTGTATTGCGGTTTCCGCAGCAGCAACAACACCGTCGTCAAACGCACCCTCACCCCGGACGAGTTGGACGCAGAATTCCGCAGCCTTGTCAACGTGGGCCACAAGCGGCTCATCATGGTGTACGGCGAAAGCCCGGAGAACGACTACCAGTACATCCGCGATACCATCGCCGCAGCCTATCGGTTCAAAGACGGCCCCGGCGAAATCCGCCGCGCCAATGTCAACGCGGCTCCGCTCTTCGTGGAGGAGTACCGCGAGGTCCGCTCCGTTGGCATCGGAACCTATCAGGTATTCCAAGAAACCTACCATCTCCCAACCTATCAACGTGTGCATCCGAAGGGCACGCTCAAGGCCGAATTCGACTGGCGTGTGCTCGGTTTGCATCGAGCACAGGACGCCGGCATCGACGATGTCGCCATCGGCGTTCTGTTCGGCCTGTACGACTGGCGGTTCGAGCTACTCGGTCTGCTCCATCATGCCCTAGCGCTCGAAAAGGAATTCGGGGTGGGCCCCCACACGATCTCGTACCCGCGCTTGGAGCCCGCCGAGGGAACGCCCTTCGCCACTCACTCGCCGTGGCAAGTCACCGATGAGGACTTCAAGAAGGTGGTTGCCATCATCCGCCTCATGTGTCCCTACACTGGCTCGATTCTCACGGCCCGCGAGCGGCCCGATCTCCGCCGCGAAGTGATGCGAAAGGGAGGTGTCTCTCAGATGGATGCTGGCTCGCGCATTGCTGTCGGCGGCTACGCGCAGATGGAGCGCGAACACCAACCCGATCGGCAGCAGTTCGTACTGGGGGACACGCGAAGCCTCGACGCCTTTATCCTGGACCTCTGTCGGGAAGGCTACCTGCCCTCGTTCTGCACGGCCGGGTACCGCGAAGGCCGGACCGGCGCGAATTTCATGCCCTTGGCCAAACACGCCACCGTCAAAAACTACTGTATCGCCAACGGCGTACTGACCTTTCAGGAGTATCTCATCGACTACGCCTCGGAAGCCGTCCGACAGATTGGCCGGGAAACCGTCATCCCGAAGTACCTCGGGTGGCTGGACGAACACGTACCCGCCCTCGCCGATAAGGCGCGAGGCAATCTTGAGCGGATGCAGCGCGAAGCGGCGCGGGACCTCCACTTCTAGCCATGATCCCACCGTCCACAGAGCAACGGATCGTCGCCCAATGCCGCGAGCTCTGCAAGTCCTTTGGCCTAGACCAGATGTACCTCGCGGAGGTAGTTGGACCACGCCGCCACTATCTCGCGGGATACGGACGGCCTTCGCTCAATAGGCCAGAGCAATTGCAACTCTCGGCCAAGGTGGCGCTTCTGTGGCACGGCGCAATGACACTCGCCATGCAGGACGCGTGCAAGGACCATCTTCAACCCCTGATAGAACGTCT
>Ga0209717_1004598_pt1 | contig 11275 bp, 10 predicted proteins | sample AD_UKC048_MetaG_FD_184418 | JGI IMG/M metagenome (GOLD analysis project Ga0209717, IMG submission 184418) | Active sludge microbial communities of municipal wastewater-treating anaerobic digesters from USA - AD_UKC048_MetaG (SPAdes) (version 2) | ecosystem: Engineered > Bioreactor > Anaerobic >... | reverse complement strand
TCATACGAAGATTTGGGCTTTGCGGAGATAGGCAAGGGAGCAGAATTAATCCGATCTGGAAAAATAAATTTAAATGGAGAAATGCCGATTAATCCTTCGGGAGGGTTAAAGGCCAAAGGACATCCAATCTCAGTAACTGGTTTAGCTCAGGTTTATGAAATTACAAATCAACTTCGGGGATTATCGGAAGCAGAAAGACAAAAAAATCCTTTGCCAAAATACGGATTAACTCACAACATTGGAGGAGCTGGAGGATCAGTAACAGTTCATATTTTTGAAAGAACTAAATAATTTTTATTAAATATATATGCCGTTTTATAAATGTTCAAAATGTGGAAGAATTTGGCAATATCCTCTTTCAGAGTGTCCTTATTGCATTATTGGATTAGATAAAATGTTTGCAAATCAAAGCAAGGTAATAGAGGTTTCTAAAGTAATGATTCCAACAACTAGGCATTCTTTTGTGCCTTATAATGCCTGTATAATTGAAGATGAAAATAAGAATAAATGGGCTCATAAAACAACGCAAGATATTAAGGTGGGTGATGATTTATCTTTTGAAGCCAAACAGGATCCAAAAATAGTTGGAGTTTGGCGAATAAAATACGATTTTATAGAAGCAATTGAAAGAACAATAGATTTAATTGGAGGAATTAATTTCAATGAAAATTCCAAAGTTTTAATTTTGCCAACCTTAATTTCTATTACTCAACCATATTTTAGAGAAAACACTTCTCCAGAATTTTTAATGGCAATTTTAGATTTTCTTTTAAGTAAAAAAGTTAAATTAGAGAATATAAAAATTGGAAGTCAGTCTTTTGGTGAGATACCAATAGAAGCTATGGCTGATAAATCAGGATTATTAAAAGTTTGTTTGAAAAATAATATTACACCACTGGATTTATCCAAACTGGGTTTTGTAAAACAAGATAATTTAGAAATTAGCGAAGAGGCGCTTAAAGCAGATGTAGTTTTTAATTTGGTTGTTCCTAAGGCTGGAAAAGCTAAGGCAACAGAAAATTCTTTTTACATTTTGAAAAAAGAAAATTATTTGGGATTAAAATATTTGAATTCTGATAAAGAGATTGCAAAAGATTTACAGGCAGGCCTGCCAAAGATGGTTAATTTAGCAGAGGCAGAATATTTACAAACCGCAGATGGATTGATTGTTTTTCTGGGTTTATTTTTAGCGAGTAGAAGTTTTATAAACTTAGATAGGGTTCTAAACGAGATAATAATGGAAAAACAATTACCAGAAATTTTGACTGAAATGAAAATAGAAGAAATTCCAATTGTGGGTAGAGATATTAAAGAGGTTCGATTAGAGATAAATAGAATATAGAATACAAATTTTTCTTTGAGTGCGGTTTTAATAGGGTATATATAAATAACATTAATAAATCAAATAAGACTATGTTCAAAAATAAAGTTATTCTTATTACTGGCGCTTCACAGGGTATCGGTAAGGCAATTGCTTTAAAATTTGCTTCTTTGGGAGCTAAAGTGGCCCTAAATGATATTATTTTTCAGGAAGAAAATTTGAAAATTGTAAAAACAGAGATTGAAAGCGCAGGACAAGAGGTAGAATATTTTTTAGCCGATGTTTCTAAATTGGAAGAAGTAGAAAAAATGATGCAGGAAATTCAAGCTAAATTTGGGAGGTTGGATGTTTTAATTAATAATGCTGGAATTACCAAAGATAGAACTTTAGCCAAAATGACTTCGGAAGAGTGGCAGAAAGTAATTGATGTTAATCTAACAGGAGTGTTTAATTGCAGTAAATCAGCCTTATCATTAATTGTTCCAAGTCAGGGCAACATTGTTAGCGTAGCTTCTATTGTGGGGCAACGAGGTAATTTCGGACAAGCCAATTACGCTGCTAGTAAAGCTGGAATAATTGCTTTTACTCAATCATTGGCCAAAGAGGTTGGTAAAGTTGGAGTGAGGGTTAATGCTATTGCGCCAGGATTTATTGAAACCAAAATGGCCGAAGCAATACCCGAACAATTAAAAGTAGCGGTAAAACAATTGACTGCTTTGGGTAGATTTGGAAAGCCAGAAGAGATTGCCGATGTCGTTGTTTTTCTTGCTTCTGATCAGGCAAGTTTTATTAGTGGTGCGGTTATAAATATTGACGGCGGATTATCATTATAGAGAAATATAAAAAAAGCGTTATTTAATTTGGATTATATTATTTGTTCGACGCATAATTTTCTGCAGAAAATTATGCTCGTCCTCAAAAAATTTTTGCTAAAATTTTTCTGCGAATGCGTCCAAATAATATAAACCCAAATTAAATTAATTACATACTAAATAATTTTAAAATGCTATATTCAAGAGAACAAATTAAAAATATAATTCCTTACAATGATCCATTTTTATGGGTTGACGAAATCGAAAAAATAGAAGGAGATAATATAATTGGCTATAAATATACTTCAATTGACGACCCTTATTTTAAAGGTCATTTTGTTGATTTTCCAATCATGCCCGGTGTTTTGGTAGTTGAGGGAATTGCCCAAACAGGTACCTTGCTTTTACGTGAAAAATTAGCTGCTCAAAGTAAAGATAAACACCTTTTGGCTTATCAGGTGAGGAGTGCATTTTTTTACGAACCAATTTGGCCAGGAAATAAAATAGAATATCGGGTTAAGATGCTTGGAATATATCAAGAGAGAATTGCTAATTTTTTAGGTGAGGCCTATGTAGACGAACATAAGAAATGCGAAGTTAGGTTTAGTGTGGCCGTGGTTACGAAAAAAGAAATGCAAGAAAAATTAGAAGAATCTAAAAATAAAATTAATTCATCTGGTTCGGAAGTTAAATTTTCTAGCTTGCCTCCATTAAAAATTAAAAATATTTTAGCCAAAATTCCAATTATTCAAGGTGGTATGGCCGTAAGAGTGTCTTTGCATAATTTGGCTGGTAATGTAGCTAAAGAGGGTGCGATTGGAATTGTAGCAATTTCTGGAATGAATAATCCAGACGAAGTAAGAGATGAAATTAGAAAAGCGAAAGAGATTGCAGGCAAAGATGGAATTATTGGAATTAATATTATGGGAGTAGTGGGACATTTTAAGGAATTAGTGAGAGCTGCGGCAGAATCTGGAATTAATTTAATTATTCAAGGTGCTGGTTTTCGGGAAGATGTTTTTCAAATCGCAGCAAATTATGATTTGCCAGTAGTAGCGATTGCTTCTTCTCTAAAAGTAGCAGAAAAAGCAGAAAAAGCTGGTGCAGCAGCTGTGATTATTGAAGGGTGTGATGCGGGAGGACATCTTGGTTTTCCAGAAGGTCATATTTTTAAAAAAACAATAGATATTATAAAAGAGGTTTCTGGAAAAATAAAAATTCCGATTATTGCAGCTGGTGGAATTTTTAACGGAGCCGATATTGTAGAAATGTTAAGAGCTGGGGCGCAAGGAGTGCAAATGGCAAGCAGATTTGTAGTAACTAACGAATGCGATGCAGATATAAAATTTAAACAAGCATATATTGAGGCTAAGCCAGAAGATATTGTTATTATACATTCTCCTGTTGGATTGCCTGGTAGAGCCATTAAAACACCTTTTGTAGAAAAAGTTTTAAAAAATACCGCGCCCAAAGTTAATTTAACTGAATGCGTTGGCTGTATTGGGCCAGTTTGTGATAAAAGTTATTGCATTTTAAAAGCCTTGGAAAATGCGAGAAAGGGAGATCTTGAAAATGGTTTAGTTTTTGCTGGAAGCAATGCTTGGAGGATTAAAGAAATTGTAAGCGTTAAAAATTTAATAAAAGAATTAGTGGATGAAGCAAATAATATTTTAAGCAAAGAGCCACTGGTTATTAAGTATTGTTAGGTTATTGTTTAAAATATATTTGGTCTTTTGACGTGTTGGTTTTCTGCCGAAAACCGCACTCTATCTCAAAAAATTTTTGCTAAAATTTTTTTCCGATAGGCATCCGACCAAATATATTTTAAACAAAACATTTAATCATAAAATAATAAAAAATAAAATATTAATTGTATTATTTGTTCGACGCATAATTTTCTGCCGAAAATTACGCTCTATCTCAAAAAATTTTTACTAAAATTTTTTTCCGATATGCGCCCAAATAATTACAATTAAATATTTTATCAACACGCAAATATGTTTGAGAACAATAAAATTACCAAGCTTTTAAATATAAAGTATCCAATCATACAAGGCGGAATGGCTGGGGTTTCGGAATCAATTTTAGTTTCCGCGGTTTCTAATGCCGGAGGATTAGGAGTGATTGGCTCTGGGTTTGCATCTCCGGAATGGCTTGAAGAAGAAATTAAAAAAACAAAAAATTTAACCGATAAACCTTATGGAGTTAATCTTTTAATGCAAAATCCAAAGGTTCCAGAATTATTAAAAGTAATTATTAAGCAAAAAGTACCAGTTGTTTTTACAGGAGGGGGAAATCCTTTGCCAGTTCTACCTCATCTAAAAAACGCAGGCATTAAAGTAATTGCAGTTGTTCCATTTGTTCGTTTGGCTCAAAAAATGGAACAAAGTGGAATTGATGCAGTAGTAGTGGAAGGAATGGAATCAGGTGGTCATATAGGAGAGAATTCTACTTTTTGTTTAGTGCCTCAAACGAAAAAGGTAATTCAAAATATTCCACTTATTGCAGCTGGTGGAATTTATGATGCCCATACTTTTGCAGCTGCCTTATTATTGGGAGCAGATGGGGTACAAATTGGAACTAGATTTATGGCTTCAAACGAATGTCAGATACATGAAAATTATAAAAACGCGATTATTGAAGCAACCGATGAAGATGTAACAGTTGTGGCGCGTTTTACGGGACACCCAATCAGAGCTTTAAAAAATAAATTAACCGAAAATATTAAAAAATTAGAAGAGAAAAATCCTTTTCCAGAAGAAGTTAAATCTGAAAGATTTGCTGGTAATAAGGGTTCGGCTAATTCCGACCTAACTCCAATGTTATGCGGAATTTGCGCTGGTGGAGTTAAAGAAATAAAATCTTGCCAAGAGATAATCGATGAATTAGTAAATGGAGCAACAGAGTTGTTAGAGCAAGGTAAAAATTTTTTGAAATAAGCTCACCCTTTAAACAAATCTTAAATCTGATTTAACTAGGATATGAAAAAAATAGTTTCTATTATTTCTAAAATATTATTAGCTCCTTTGGTTAGTTTTATTTTTATTAAAAAATTAAAAGGAAAAGAAAATATTCCTAAAAATAATTTTATTTTAGCCAGCAATCACCAGAGTTATTTAGATATCGTTCTTTCTGGATACGTGTGTGTGCCAAAAAAGTTTACTTACATTGGACAGGTAGATAGAAAAAACAAGGGCTTTAAAATTATTAGAGATTGGTTATATGCTTATGCAGAAGTGATTCCAGTAGATCGAAATGATCCTGAGTCCAAAAAACAGGCCTTTGAAACGGCCGTATCTTATCTAAAAAACGGTTATAATTTGGTGATTTATCCAGAAGGAACTAGGACCAGAACGGGTGAGGTTCAAGAGGGGAAATGGGGGGTAAGCAAGATTTATTTACAAACTGGAGTGCCAATTCTTCCAATGGGGATTAAAGGAGCTTTTGAAATATTTCCACCCGGAGAAAAACCAAAAATAAAAAAACAGATTGAGCTTATAATTGGAAAGCCGTTAACTTTTGAAAATTATTTTCAAAGAGCTAAGCAGATAGAGATTGACTCGGAAGAATACAAAAATATTTGCGCGGAGATTACTATGAGAGTAATGGGAGAAATTAAAAAATTAATTTCTGATTAATAATTCAGTAAAAAATATAAATAATTTAAAATTTACAATTTAAGCTTTGTTTAAATTGTATTTAAAAGGGTAAATGAAAATTAGAAAAATTTTAATTGCTAATAGGGGAGAAATTGCGATCAGAATCATCAGAACGTGTAAAGAGATGGGAATCAAAACCGTGGCGCTTTGTCCTATGAAGGGGCAAGAAAAAGATTTTTTGGAAACTAGCTTGGCAGACGAATACTATTTTTTGGAAAAAGAGGGATCGTCTGGATATTTAGATAAGCAAAAAATAATTGAAATTGCTAGAAGAGCCGAGGTTGATGCTATTCATCCGGGTTATGGTTTTTTAGCTGAGAATTGGAAATTTTCTTTTTTGTGTGCCAAGAAAAAAATAAAATTTATCGGACCTCATTATAAAACCTTAAGAAAATTTGAAGACAAAGTTGAAGCAAAAAAGATAGCCAAAAAAGTTGGTGTGCCAACTTTGCCTGCTAGTGAAAAACCCATTAGAACAACTAAAGATTTATTTATGAGCGCTAGAAAAATAAAACCCCCTTTTATTTTTAAAGCGCAAAGAGGGGGTGGGGGAATGGGAATTAGAGTAATTGATCACGATATTAGTGGTCCAGATTTTTTAACTATTACTGCTGGAATTCAAAAACAAATGTCGGCTGGATTTGCGGATTTGGATTTTTTCTTAGAAAAGTATTTACCAGAAGCAAGACATATAGAATTTCAGGTTTTAGGAGATGGACGCAAAGCAGTTCATTTGGGTGAAAGAGATTGTACTATCCAACGCCGTTTTCAGAAATTACTTGAAGAAGGGCCGTCTTCTTATTTAACAGAAGAACAACGTCAAGAGATGGGGCGCTTTGCAGTGAAGCTCTGTGAAGAAGTAAAATATCAAGGTGCTGCCACTGTAGAATTTTTAGTAGACCCAGAAGGTAATTATTATTTTATGGAAGTTAATCCTAGAATTCAGGTGGAGCATCCAGTGACAGAAGCTATTACTGGCATAGACATTGTGGAGCAACAAATTAGAATTGCAAGAGGAGAGCAAATCTCTTTTTCTCAAAAAGATATTCGATTCAATGGTTGGGCAATTGAGGCCAGAATTAATGCTGAAGACCCAAGTAAAAATTTCTTGCCAACCCCCGGGACGATCAAAAAATATATTCCTGCTGGAGGACAGGGTATTTTTGTACATAGTTTTTTACATGAAGGCCAGGAAATTTTTCCGCATTTTGATTCTTTGATAGCTAAAATAATTGCACATGGAAAAACCAGAAATGAAGCTATTGGTAAATTAAAAAGAGCTCTAGACGAAACAAGTATAGAAGGAGTAATGACTACAATCCCGTTTTTTAAAATTTTATTAAGACATAAAGATTTTTTAAGTGGAGATTATAATTCTAATTTTATAGAAAAGAGTGAAATATTAAAGGAGATAATGTGTAGTATAGCTTCTCATAAGCATTTTGAAGAAAATTTAGTTCATGATATTAGCGAATCAGAATTAGCTGAAGCTGTTTTCCAGGTTTATAAAAATGTAAAAAATAACGAACAATCAAATGGGGCTAATTCTTCAAGGTGGGTTACAGGGAATAGATTAAAAATGATGAGATAGAATATGAATTTAAAAATAAAAATTAAAGGCCGAGAATATGATGTGGAATTACAGGAAGATAAGGATAAGGTAATTGTAAAGATTGATGGTAAAGAATATATTTTTGCAAATAATGGAGAAACGAGCCAAATAGAAAAACAAGACAATCAAAGCGAAAAAGGGGCTAAAATTTTGGCTAAGAATAATAATATTAAAGAAATAAAAGCCCCGCTTTCTGGCACTATTTCAGAAATTTTTATAAAGACGGGTAATGAAATTAAAATAGCTCAAAAGCTTTTAACCCTATCAGCTATGAAAATGGAAAATGAAATTTTAGCCGAAAGTAACGGAAAGATAAAAGAAATTTTAGTTACAAAAGATCAAAAAGTTAAAGAAGGCGAAATCTTAATTATTTTAGAATAATTTTTATGAACTCTAATTTAAAAATAATCAATTTGGAAAAAGTTAATTCTACCAGTGAGGTAGCTAAAGATTTAGCGCTTCGGGGTGTTTCGGATTGGACGATTGTTTTGGGAAATATGCAGGAGAAAGGTCATGGCCGAAAAGGTGAAGCCTGGTTTTCTCCTTTAGGCGGACTTTATTTTTCTATAATTCTTCCCAAGAGTAATATTAACGATTTACAAACCCTAACAGTTTTGGCAGCTTTTTCGGTTGCCCAAACCTTAAAAGAAAATTTTCAAATAGAGCCATTAATTAAATTGCCAAACGATATTTTATTAAATCAAAAAAAAGTTTGCGGAATTTTGACCGAGAATATTATAATGGGGGATAAGACTTTGATTTCTATTTTAGGAATAGGGTTGAACACAAATATAGATTTTTTTCCAGATGACCTAAAAGAGATTGCAATTTCTCTTAAACAGGTTCTATCAAAAGAAGTTGATAATTATAAAATTTTAGAACAAGTGGTCGCATCAATTAAAAAACAATTAGAGATTATAAATCAATAATAAAATAATATAAACGCACAGTTAGGCAGAGCGGTAACCGCTTTCGCTAAAACTACAGCGTGGCAAAGTATGAATTTTGATAATGGAATCAAAAAATTAAATGATAAATTAGAGAGTTTACACGATAAAGAATTAGAAGAGAAACAAAAACAAAAAGGAAAGCTTACAGCCAGAGAAAGAATAGATTTGCTTTTGGATTTTGGAAGCTTTGTAGAGATTGGTTGTTTTGTAGAAAGCAGAATGAATGAAGAACAATTAGGTAAAAAGAAATTTGTGGGCGATTCAGTTATCTCTGGTTTTGGAAAAATAAACAATCGCTTAGTTTATATTTTTAGTCAAGATTTTAGCAAAATGGGCGGATCGTTGGGGGAGATGCATGGTCAAAAAATTGCTGAAACAATTGAATTGGCCGAAAAGAATGGCTGTCCGGTGATTGGAATTATTGATTCTGGTGGGGCCAGAATTCAGGAAGGCATTTCAAGTTTAGATGGTTACGCAACTATATTTAAAAACATGGTAAAATCTTCTGGCGTAGTTCCACAAATAAGCGTGATCGTTGGGCCATCCGCCGGAGGAGCGTGTTATGCCCCTGGACTTTCTGATTTTATTTTTATGGTAGAAAAAATATCGCAAATGTATATTACTGGTCCAGAGGTAATTAAAAAAGTAACCGGAGAAGATGTTGATTCTGAAACTTTAGGTGGTGCGCAAGCACATGGAACTAAAAGTGGCTGTGCTCATTTTATTTTCGAAAATGAAAAAGATTGCTTTGAGGGAGTAAAAAAATTAATAAATTATTTACCCCAAAATAATTTAGAAGATACTCCCCAAAAACAATCTATGGAGTTTGCAGGAAAAAATGAAAAAATATTGGAAATTGTACCAGAAGATTTAAATAAAACTTATGAGATTAAGGCTGTGATTAATGAAATTTTTGATCCCAGTTCTTTTTTAGAAATTCAATCTAATTTTGCCATGAATGCGGTAGTTGGGTTTGCAAGATTATCTGGAATCGTTGTTGGGGTAGTAGCTAATCAACCCAAATTTTTAGCCGGTGTTTTAGATATTGATTCGTCAGATAAGATAGCCCGGTTTGTTAGATTTTGCGATGCTTTTAATATTCCAATTATAAACTTAGTTGATACCCCTGGTTATTTGCCCGGCACTAATCAAGAACATCAAGGAATTATAAGACATGGTGCTAAGGTTTTATATGCTTATGCAGAAGCCACGGTGCCAAAAATAAGCGTGATTTTAAGAAAAGCTTTTGGTGGAGCTTATATTGCTTTAGCTTCACGAAAGCTTGGATACGATAAGGTTATCGCCTGGCCAAACGCACAAATCGCAGTTATGGGCGCAGAGCAAGCGGTTAAAATAATTTTTAAAAAACAAATAGAAGCCAGCCCTAATCCGGAAAAAATTGAGCAAGAGAAAATAGGGGAGTTGAAGGAAAACTTTTTAGATCCTTTTTGCGCAGCTAAACTTGGACAAGTGGATTTAATTATTGATCCAAGAGAAACTAGAAATATTTTAATTAAATCTTTGGAATCAATTTTGAATAAAAGAGAAGATAAAGTTTTAAGAAAACACGGAGTAATACCAATGTAAGATAAGAACACGGAATACAGAACATAGAATAAAGAATACGGAATAAAAACTAACCACCTCATCTAGGGGTGGTTTTCCACATAGGGGCGTTGATATAGAATCATAAAAGTGTTATATAATAATTGGATTGTTCCTTGTCATCTAAATAGATAGGGGTAAGATGGCAGATATGAGCGGACAGTCCAAAATTTGGAGGAAGAAATGATACAAATATCTGGAGGCGCTTTGTGCGGTAGCGATAATCGTCACAAGGCTTGTAGCAAAGAGAGCATAATCGTTGTTGATCCTGATGCTGGTAGGTTTAGACCAGTAAACAAAGATGAAGGATTACCCATGCTTAGGCTTTCCCCACGAGTGAGAGCATATCACGCTCTTTGCGCCGAAATTAGGTGCTCAGAAATTGATATGAAAAAAGTTGCTGAAATTGTCCAGACATATCCATGGGCGAGAAAGGCAGCAAACCTGACCTGTTCTCAACAGGATCTTGAGAGGCTATCTGTGGCAACGCGGGCATACATTGCCAGCAAGCTACCGGGAGTAATAATGGCGGATGAATCCGCCACATAGAGAGGGATTTCTTTTAAAAAAGAAAAATATAACCTCTCTAATTTTTTTTGCAAAATATATTTTATAAGACAATTTTAAAAGTATTATTCCAAAAGCCAAGCGTCAATGAGTTATACGCTAAGCGTTAACAAGGGAAGGGCTATTGACGTGCCCAATATACACGTGTATTATAATAGTATAAATGTCGCACAATGTAGGTTAAGCGACATTGGAGAGGGCTAATTCCTTATATCTATGTAAATAAGTCCTCCCCCAGCTATTTTTATGAATTTTTGAGAGTATATACAATTTACACAAAATAAAATAATTTAAATAATTAAATAAATTTATTTTAAAAATATTTTTTAAATAATATTATTCCCTCCTTGTTCTTAATTTATTATTCTTATAATTCTATTAAATATGCACAAATCCGATAAACCCATTTTAAGGCATATTCCTGACTTTTTGGACTATTGTGAAATTGAAAGAGGTCTATCTGATAATACCCAAAAAAACTATAGCCGATACCTCAATAAGTTCAACCAATGGCTCAAAGCAGTCCATAAGGAGGGTTTAAAGCCTCATGAATTGACTCCAGAGGATATCTGGAATTATCGTTTATATCTAGCGCGCTTTAAAGACCCCAAGACAAACAAGATTTTATCTAAGCTAACCCAAAATTATTATCTTATTGCTTTAAGATCTGTTTTAACTTATTTTTCGGATAAAGATATTATTTCTTTACCAGCTGATAAAATTCAATTACCAAAAGATGCACGCAAAGA
>Ga0209717_1004597_pt1 | contig 11277 bp, 12 predicted proteins | sample AD_UKC048_MetaG_FD_184418 | JGI IMG/M metagenome (GOLD analysis project Ga0209717, IMG submission 184418) | Active sludge microbial communities of municipal wastewater-treating anaerobic digesters from USA - AD_UKC048_MetaG (SPAdes) (version 2) | ecosystem: Engineered > Bioreactor > Anaerobic >... | reverse complement strand
AGTTCTCTGGGTTACTTGACACCGGATGAGTTTACGATTAAGATGCAGCAAGAAGCTGAAAAACAAGCACTTGGACTCTAGTTATGAGTGGTACAGAAAAAGGGGTATGGTCAAACTGGTTAAGTATACGGCTCCAATCGCGTATCTGCATTGTCCATTTTCTCCTTACGTTTTGCAAGCATAAATATAGCGATTTTTATATACTGGCTAAGTATTTAAAACAAACCACAAAAGCCGTTTAATCTATTTGTCATTATTTGACATACTGTCAATAATTGACATATCCCGCGTTACCTGTCATAATTAAACATCAGCAAAATAACGCTTTATTCCCGCCTTTATTGTGGCATAGGAAATGCTATTACATACCTGTCAGGCAGGCAAAAAGGAGACAGAGGTGAAAAAAATGGGTAAACGGTTAATTCTTACAGTTCACAAAAATCAGTACTACACGGCTTCTGCTTTGATTTTAAGGGCGGTTAAAGAGGCGGATATTGAATTCACCGCCGCGGACGGCATTCACGATGACCTTTTAAAATATCTGGGCAAAGACTATGAAAACATCTACATAATCGGCTCGCGGCTTAAAGCGGACTATGCGCCGCAGCTTAAGAACGCAATTACCGCCCTTGAAAAAGAAAAGGTTAATATTACTTTTTACCTTATCGGCGACAGGATAGAAATTAAATCCCCGGAAGTTAAATTCTTCATGCCGTACATAAAAGAAGCGCGCGAGGGTATTGTAGGCGCCATGATAACCGACCTAATAAAAAAAGATTTTGAAATTCCGGAAGCCGATTTTCAGCGCATAAACGACATTTATAAAAGTTTTGAACTTAAAAAATATACGCCAGAAGACCCCCAGACAGAAGGCAGGCGCAAGTTTGTGGAATACACCTACCAGATGTATTTTAAATGGGATGTGGGCGATACTTCCGGCCTTGTGGATATGATTAAAAAGACCGCTTTTGACAATGCCGCGGCAGAAGAAATCAGCCGCGCCAAAAAGTACGAAACCAGCGAATACATGTTAACCGGCGAAAGCAAAGCGCTGGCTGAAATAAGAAAAAAAGCAAAAATAGTGGGCGGTTTTGAAACCCCTGTTTTAATTATCGGTGAAACCGGAACAGGCAAGGAATACCTTGCGCGGCTTGTAAGCGAAGCCAGCAAAAGAAATCAGAAAAAGTTTGTGGCGGTGAACTGCGCGGCAATAAACCGCGACCTTATGGAAAGCACCCTGTTTGGCCACATGAGAGGGTCGTTCACCGGCGCGGTTACAGAAAGGGAAGGCGTCATAAAGCAGGCGGAAGGCGGGACGTTATTTCTGGATGAAATAACGGAAATGCCCCTTGAAATTCAAAGCAAGCTTTTAAGGTTTTTGCAGGACTTTCAGTACTGGCCGCTTGGTTTTGACGGCAAACCCCATTCCGCGGATGTGCGCGTGATTGCCGCCACCAATGCCAACATAAAAAAGATGATTAAAGAAGGAAAATTCCGCGAAGATTTATATTACCGCCTTTCCGGCGTAACTTTAAAGCTGCCGCCCCTGCGCGAGCGCAAAGAGGACATTAAGCAGCTTGCAGTCAGCATCATTTACAACCTTAAACAGAAAGAGCAGGTTAAAAATTTTACCCTTGGCAAAAAAGATTTTGAAACGCTTGAAAGCTACAACTGGCCGGGCAATGTAAGGCAGCTGCACAAGTTTTTATACAGGTGCATAATTTTTGACGCCACAGGCGAAGACTTAAAAAAACTGCTGGATGAAGAACGCTGCGAAGACATGGAACTTTCCCCTGCGCGTGAAATTACATGCGATGACAATACAGTTACCACAATAGCGCAGGCAGAAGAAGCGGCAATAAGAAAGGCGCTTAGGATATTTAAGGGTAAAAAGCAGAAAGCGGCGGATGCGATAGGCATGGTGCTTAACACGCTTAAAAAGAAGATGAAAGATTACAATATAAAAGATAATAATGTGGGAGATGAAGAATGAAGATAAGTAAGGAGATAAATAATGTCAAAGATTAGTAAAAGTGACTTAAATGAAGTGGTTAAATGGTATAAAAGTGAAAATGGAAAAGTAAAAGCGGGGAATGTTTTCTATAAAAAACTCTGTGGAAAAAGATGCAAAGATTGCCAGAAGTATTGGAAAAGTAATGACCCTAAAGGCGTTCAGAGAATGGATTTACCAATAATAACTGAGCCAATTAAAATACCAATTGATGTACTTATAGTAGCGCAAACTCCCGGAAAACCAAAAGTTAGTGGCAATAAAGAATTTCAATGTGATGTTGTTTTTGGCTGGGAGAAAAGTAAACAAAATAAAGATGAAAAAAAGTATAAAGGATTTATAAAAAAAGTATTTAATAACAGTACGGTATATGTAACAGATGCAGTTAAATGTTATACAGAAAGACTTGATGATGCATTTGATTATTGTAAAAAACATTTAATTAGTGAGATAAAAAGTTTAAAGCCCAAAACCATTATATTTATGACGGCTTCGATAAAAGCAATTGAGAATAAAGAAAAAATTAAAGAATTTTTAATAGAAGAAGGAATTGATATTGAACCGATATTTATGCCCCATTTATCTTCTCAAAATACCGGTAAGTTTATAACTGTTATAAATTTCTTGGAAACTCTGAATAGTTTTCACATTGGAAGTTACAAAAAAACTATAAAAGGCCTTAAGCAAGCATATAAGTTATTTCAAATAGAATCAGGAGATGAAGAATGAAAATAACACCGTTTGGCGGGGCAAATGAAATAGGCGGCAATAAGATACTTTTAGAAGCCGGTAAGGCAAAGATATTTCTGGATTTTGGCGTGCCGTTTGACCGCGGCGAAGGAATATACAGCGGGCTGGAATTTGTAAACCCGCGCGGTAAATTGGGGCTGCGCGATTACTTTGAATTTGGCATTGTGCCAAAGTTAGAAGGCATTTACAGCAAAGAGGCGCTTTATTATACTGACTTAAAATATAAAAAGCCGGCATACGACGCTATCCTTATATCCCACATCCACTGCGACCATTTTGGGGATGTGGCGGATGTGGATCCGGCGATTCCCGTGTACATGGGCCACGGCGCCAAAAAAATAAATGACACGTTTAATACCATATATCCGTCTTTTAAATCAGAAGATAACGGTAATGTGGTGGAATTTGAATCAGGTAAAAGTTTTAAGATAAAAGACATTGAAGTTACCCCTGTCCATGTGGACCATTCTGTACCGGGTGCCTACGGGTTTATAATCAAAACTCCCGAAGGCACAATTGCTTATTCCGGGGACTATCGCTTTCACGGTTTTAAGCCGGACATGACAGAAGACTTTATTAGGGCTGCAAAAAAAGCGGGTGCAGATTACCTTATAACCGAAGGTACAAGAATACGCGCGTCTAATGACGGTGTGTTTAAGAAAAGGATGACCGAATCTGACGTAGAAAATGAATTCTGCGAAACTATGAAAAAGTCGCAGGGGCTTACGTGCTTTAACTTCTCGTTTCGCAATTTAGACAGGGTGCGCAGTCTGTGCAATGCGGCAAAGCGCGCGGGAAAGGTGCTGGTGTGTAATCCGGGATTTGGGTACGCGGTGGACAATACCAGACACCTGGTGGAAGGCATGCCGGAAGTTTTAGGCAATTCCAATATAAAAATATTCAACAAAGACGGCGATATATCATCCGAAGACAAACGTTCTTACATCTATGCAAAGCCATATCTTGAAAAAACCGTGGATTATAAATGGGTAAAGAAAAACTTAAAAGACACGGTAATGTTTATGTCCGCGTCTGAATTGTCGCAGCTTATTGACATACAGCCGGGCAAAGGGACTTTTGTTTATTCCATGTCCGAACATTACATAGAAGGCGAAGGCAACGAAGAATACCGCGACTGCCTTAACAACTGGCTTGACCATTTTGGGATGAAGTTAGAACAGATTCACTGTTCCGGCCACGCCGACCACGCCGGCGTTAAAAAGATGATAGACGGCGTATCGGCAAAAAAGGTGATTCCCGTGCATACAGAAAATCCGGAGGCCTTTAAAAAAATGCACGGCGATGTGGTGATGATTGAAAGAGGAAAGACAATAAAATTGTAAAGGGTAAAGCAGATGGCAGAAAAAACATTTTTAAACATGCACCTTTTAGATGCGGTAGAGAGAGGCAATTTACAGGCAGCCGCAGCCCTTATCAAAGCAGGCGCCAATCCCGCGGCTTACGACCACACGGCAGAACCCCTTGTGCATGTGGCGTATGAACACAGTGGCCCGGCAATGGCGGAAATGATAAAACTGCTTGTGGAAAACGGGGCTGATGTATATGCAACCACGGGCAGCAGCCGCAGTATCTTTGACATCATGGCAGAAGTTAGTGACTATTATAATATGATGTTGATTCACAATATAGGAATAATCCCTAAGTCTTCATGTGAAAGGCAACTTATAAACTGGTTTGGATACCAGGATGTAAAGATGGCGCTTGATGCCGGGGTAAATGCCGGGGATATATCCGTTGAATCCGCGTGTTCGGATTTAGATTACAGGTCTGTAAGGTTATTGATAAAAGCCGGCGCGGATGTGAATAAAAGAAACCGCGACGGCAACACCCCCCTGATGAGGGTTGTCAGTGATCAATACAAAAAGTTTCTATACAGAAGATTTGAATTTAATATGTTAAAGGGCAGAAGCGAAAAAGATAAATACATAAAGTCTATCAGACTTGGCCGCATCCGTATAATCATGACGCTGTTAAGGCACGGCGCAGACATGTCCGTGAAAAACTATGATGACAAAACAGTCTATGATTTAACAAAAGATATGGAAATTATTAAAATATTAAACAAACACACCAAAGGCCAGCTTGTGCTGGCGGTGTAAAAAAACGGGAGGGAAACGGTATGGAAATTTATGGGTATTCAGAGAGAGGGATGATCAATGCGATTTTGTATGACATGGCATTAAATAGTAATAAAAATAATAGTGCAATGGAAAAGTTTCTAAAGCTAATCATAAAAAAAGACGGCAATAAACTTTTTGAAGAATTGAAAACGATTAGGGAATTAAAAATATATATTGAGCCTTCTTTTTCTGGTTTTGGTGATCCGGATGTATTAATTTCATTTATTAGTAATAAAGAAAAGTATGTAGTTTTTTTTGAAGCAAAAGTTAAAACCTGGCACAGAAAATCTGAGTGGAGAGATTTGGATGTAGAAAAATCAGGAGTTCTTGCTCAACTAAGAAATAAGATCGATCTATTTGAACATAGGGAAGAAATTGAAAAAAATGGGTTCTATGAAAAACGCAGTATTGGAAAAAATGAAATAGTTAATAAAACTTTCAAAGTGGTTTGCAATGCGCAAAAAGCATTTTATGTAGGATGGTTACCGTTAACGGATGGTGAAAGTTTTTTTGAAAAATTTCAAGACGAAAAAAATGTAGGTCTTTTGACGTGGGAAAATTTGCGTAAAATAAAATCATTAAGTAAAAGAATGAAATTGATGGCGAGCAATTTTATATATAATGAATCTGAAGTTAATGGAGAGAGCAGAAGTCAGATTTATTTTATAAAAGATAATTAATAATTCATGAATAATGCTAAATACGAAATTGTTTATAGAAATTATGATTATACAAAATAATGTTCAAAGTCAGCGAAGCGTGGAGTTTTGTCAGGTTTTATGACATGATGGTTTAAGGTTGTGCTCACCATAAAAAATGGGTAAAATTCAATAAAAAGGAGCACAATATGGAAAAGACAAAAGATAAAGAAACAGTGGTAGAAGAGGCTGCGGAATATGGTAGCACAGCCAGGATGATCAAAGAAGTCAAGCGACATACCCGCAAACGGTTTACCGCCGAAGAAAAAGTCAAGATAGTCCTTGAAGGATTCCGCAAAGAGATACCAGTGGCAGAGCTATGCCGTCGTGAAGGCATTCACGCGCAGGTATATTATTCTTGGTTAAAAGACTTCATGGAAGCCGGTAAAGCCCAGCTGCAGAAAGATAATTTAAGACAGGCAAACAAGAGTGAAGTTAAGGAATTACAGAAAGAAAATGACAGGCTAAAAAACGTTGTCGGGGATATGGCGCTTGAAATCAATATACTAAAAAAAATTATGAAAAAATAGAAAAGCAGCATTTAAAAATGGATGCTGAAGGCAAAGCCGTGCTTTTGTCCAAGATGAAGGGTGTAAGACGCGGCGAGAAACGCAGTATGTTGGAACATCTTAAAATACCCGAATCAACGTATTACAAGTGGAGAAAAGTTCTTTACCAGAAAGGCATAGATGGGTTTATAAAGAAACCCCGGAAGCCGTATAGAGTATGGAACAAACTGCTGGATGAAGAAGAAGCAGAGATAGTAAAAACCGCGGTGGAGCATACGGAAATGTCACCGCGGCTTCTTGCAATAAAGATGACAGATACAGGCAGTTTCAGCGTCAGCGAGAAAACAGTTCAAAGGGTTTTAAAGAAACATAATCTGTTAATACTTAGGCCGCCGTCAGAGAAACCCGCAGCCAAAGAATGGCGGCACAAGACAAGCAGACCGGACGAAATTTGGCAGATGGACGGAACGGTGATGTTTGTAACAGATTGGGGTTATTACAAGTATCTGTCGGTCCTTGACGACTACTCGCGCAGGGTTATGAATTCAGAATTAATGCCGGATGAAAGCGGATTTTCGGCATCAGACGCCATGGAGTTATCGCTTGAAGAAGCAAAACGTCTTGGGCATTGTCTGGACAGGCATCCGATAGTGCTGACGGATAACGGGTCGGCGTTTAAGGGGTGGGTTCTTAGTGATTATTTAGAGAATAGAGGAATGAAACATATCTTTGGCAGACCGTACCATCCGCAGACGCAGGGCAAAGTGGAACGGTTTAACCGGACGATTAAAGATTACATTTACGTGTACGCATATAACAGTCCGGAAGAATTGCAGAAAGCCATACGGCAAGCTGTGGAATGGTACAACAACAGACCGCATGAAGCTTTGCGGAATGTCAGTCCCAACGATGTTTATGCTGGAAGAAAGGAGGAAATTCTTCAAAGAAGAACCGCGAAAAAGAAATTGACAGTTGAAAGACGCAAAGCATATAATCAAGGCAAGTGGTAAGGGAGAACAGAAGTATGAGGACAACCAAGAACCATCAAGATAAAACGGACTCAAGACTCTACAATGTGCTGACTACGTACACTTTGATGAGATATTGATTCCAAGGGAGGTAATAAGATGAAATGTCTACATTGTTCAATAGAAAATCCGGATGGAAGTGAATGGTGTAAAAACTGCGGTGATATACTGCAAACGGACAGTGAGGGTTTACTTTTAAAAAGAGCGGAATATTTTTCAAAATACGGTGTTGTATTTCCCACGAAAAAATTTCCAGGCCTTGTTGTAGGTCCTCATCCTCGCAGGAGTATTTACGCTGAATTGGCAATGTCGCCGGAGCGGGCATTGCAGCGCGTAAAGGAGGGTTATAAAGTTATTTTAGTAATGCAATGGGACACTATTGCATATACGCCGAATTCAAAAGAAGCTATTGAAAAAGCGGAGGCTGTAATAAGCATAGAAGGCGGTCAATACGGATATGTGGCAAATTATACAAGGATTACAGGTAAGCCCTGTATTACCCAATGCAAGGTTAGGGGAAAAGACGGGGAATGGGCAGAGATTGATTTTGTAAACAGTTGTGTGTATTTGTAAAAAATAAATAATAATAAAAGAGCCAAAAAAATTCATTCTAAATCCGGGTATGAAATGACTGAAAAAAAGGACAAAGTGATATTAGTACATTTTTGTGCAGTAATTATAATTTATAACAAATAAGGAGGAATAAAAAATGATTGATGAAATTAAAAAATTATCGGATGAAATTTTCAATATTATTAATCGGGAAAATCAAAAACCTTCAATAAAAATATCAGTTGATAGAAAAGAATCGTTAATTGATGTTGATAATGTCAAAAAAAATAATCCTGATTTTTCCGGTGTTTTATATTGGGGGATAAATCCAAGTTCTAGGGATATAGATAATAAAGGTGTTAAATTAGTTTGTTATTTTTGGGCGTTAATACAAAATAACATAATTTTAGAAAAAATATGCAAGGAAAAAGGTCTTATTTATAATAGTTATTTTAGTCCTGGAGCAAGTATGTTTGCTGAACTTGGTGTGAAAATGTTATGGCAAAATAAACGTTATTTTGAAGCGATAAAGAAAAATGCGTTGAATCAGTTAAAACCTGTTGAAGGGCAAGAAGAAGCAATAGAAGGCATGGTTAAAGAATATAATATTAGTGATGGTGAAGGCCCCTATCTGATATTTACAGATTTGATACAGTACAAGGAAACAAATTCTCGTATTATTAATAAAATAATTAAAGAGCAAAAGTTAGAAAGTAAAATATTAGATATGATGAAAAAACAGATTGAGTATTATAATGCAAAGGTTGCGATTGTTGCCAATGCGAAAACTGCCGAGTTATTAATTAAGATGCTTGATTGTAATAAGGGGAAGGATACAAAAGATTATATAAAACATTTAGGTATTAGCAAGAAGGTAGAATACAATAATTTCTTTTTTGATTATGATGGTTGTAGGATTTATTTTTGTAATATGTTAAGTGGTAGAGGACAATTAAGAAGTGATGGTAAAGAAAAACTGAAAAAAGCTATTGAAGAATATTTGAAATTACAGAAGTGATAATTATTTTAGCAATTTATAATGAGCAGATATCTTTTGATGTTTTGTTAATAGATTTGTTAGGTGTAGTCACAAGCACCTATTAAAATATAGAAATAAGAATTGGGAGGTATTAAAATGAGTGATATAAAAACATTAAAACAGCTTGAAAAGATGGATTCTAAGAAAAGAAGAGATGTTTTGAAAAGTGCTGATGTTAATATGATTGCTGGGGTTATTGAAAACACAAAGGCGGCGTGCGGTAAAATGGGATATTATTCCATGGATCAAGTCGCGGGAATGTCAAGAATCTCCTTTGCTTCCACACGTGAGCTTCAGTTTCAGCGGTTTATATTTGAAAGCAGACAGTTAAACGGGGTTGATATAATTTGCAGGGAATTTCCTGTTGGAAAGAAATCAGGCGCGGGACATATAGACCTTATCGGTAAAAAAGGTAATGACATTTACCTGTATGAATTAAAATATGCTTCTAAGGATGACTTAACAAAGGTCATCTGTCAGATTGCGGGGTATTACTGTTATATGGTTGTAAACTCTGATTCTATATTCCCGGCGCAGATATTTAACTATAAACCGGTGATTGTGGCTGATGCAGGTTATTATAGAGAGGCACAGAGAAAGAATAGCAGTAATGGTGATTATGAAACTGCGATAAAGGTGCTGTCATTACTTAAAGCAAACGGTATTGATATTAACCTGTGCGAAATTAAGTATTCTATGGAAAACGTAAACGTTTAAGTTTTAAAGGCCTTTTATGAATACTCCTATTACCTATAAAATAATAGTAAAGACTGCTAACTGCCGCACCCTAAAGGGATGCGCCTACCAAGGCAATAAATTTATCCCATAAACTATTATCCCATATCCCATAAATAAGATTTAAATCTGATCAAAAACACGCGCCCTAAAGGGATGCGGCTACCAGATCTAAACAAAGCATCCAAGCTTTCCTTCCGATCATCCAAGCTTCTAAGCGTCCAACCGTCTAAGCATTCAATATTCCCTCGGCTCCCCCGTCATTTCCTGACACCTTCTTCCCCAAAACTCCTTATTTTATCCCTTAAATCCCGTGGCACGTGAATTGCTATGTATATGTAAACACATCACAGGAGGATGGAAAATGGCAAATGACCAGGTAAAGCACTTTTTATGCACGGGAACTTTTGATGATTCAATGCTTAAAGATTTTATGAAGTTTTATTCAGAAATATTAAAAGACGGGGATAAACAGGCAATAATTTACATAGACAGTAATGGCGGCAATGTAAGGACAGCCAACAGCATGATTTCCATTATTGAAAATTCCGGTATAGATTTTTATACCTGTGCGCTTGGCAGTGCTTCAAGTTCGGCTTTGGCTCTTCTTGTTTCCGGAAAAAAACGTTTTGCCGCGCCGAGGTCCAGAATGCTTTTTCACGATGTTTCCACAGGCGCCTTTGGCAAGGTGGATGAAGTAAAACAGCAGGCAACGGAATCAAAAGAACTTTCAAAGCGCTACATCAAGTATTTCTCTTCCAAAACCAAAAAGCCGGCTTCGTGGTGGCTGGCTACGGCAAAAAAGAAAGAGACAAAGGATTTTGTCTTTTACCCCAGCTTGGCGTTAAAACTTGGCGTGATAGACAGGATAGGCCTGCCGGAAGTAATAATTACAAAAAAAGTGGATTGAACATGGGAAATACTGTGTGGACGAATGCAGAACTTGGGGCAGCGCTTGAAAAGCGTGATTACGCCTTTATTAAAGAACTGCTTAAAGCCGGCGCGGATATTAATCAGTGTGTGTTAAAAACCGGGGTTGCAGGCGCAGGAATGTTTCCTGTCTGTAATGCGGTGGGTTACGCGGTAAGGGAAAAAGACACGCAGCTGCTTAAATTTCTTCTTGATAACGGCGGTACCATTGCTGATGTTAAAACTCCGCTTAGCGGGCCGCCAAAGATGTTGTCAAAGGCGTACGGCGTGGACGTTCATGAAATTATGTGCAAAACAGCCATTAAGCGGCTTCTGCTAAAAAGAGATTCAGTTAATGAAGAACTTGTAATAGCAGTCCTTGGTTACGTGGGGATAAAAAAAGACAGTTTTCTGGTAAACGAACTGCTTGCAGCAGGCAGGCAGGGCAACACTGAAATGGCAGGGAAACTTCTGAAACTGATACTTGAAAGTGATAGCTGCAGGGAAACAGTCAAAAAATGACAATGCAGGTTAAAATTCGCATATGAATTCCGGTTTTTCCTTATTTTTTACCTTAAAGCCCGTGGCACACCGATTGCATTAGTATAGTAAGGCGGAGATACCGCCAGATTTATAAGGAGGGACAAAATGTTTTTAGAGAAAATGGGAATATACGGACTTTCAAAGATAGAACCGGCAATACTTGCCGGCCTTGTAAACGGCGACCCTGTGCTTTTAATAGGCACCCACGGCACCGCAAAGACCACCCTGTGCCGCAGGCTTGCAGAGGCGTTATCGCTGGAATACTTTGCCTATGACGCTTCAAAGGCGATGTTTGAAGACATGATAGGGTTTCCTGACCCGTCTTCTATTACCAAAGGCGAAATAAAATACATACCCACCCC
>Ga0209717_1004595_pt1 | contig 11278 bp, 10 predicted proteins | sample AD_UKC048_MetaG_FD_184418 | JGI IMG/M metagenome (GOLD analysis project Ga0209717, IMG submission 184418) | Active sludge microbial communities of municipal wastewater-treating anaerobic digesters from USA - AD_UKC048_MetaG (SPAdes) (version 2) | ecosystem: Engineered > Bioreactor > Anaerobic >... | reverse complement strand
CTGGATCTTTTCGAACAGCACATCGACCAGCTCGCCGGCGCCCGCATCTATCTCGCCACAACCGACCGGGATTTCACCCCGGGAGCTGACAATCTGCGCTGGCCTCTTCTCTCCTGTGCAGAGAATGTCATCTGGGTCCGCCTGGAGGAAAAGCAGTACACACGTCATTTTGGCGCAGCGATCTCGCCCTGTTTCTTCATCTTTGATCATAATGGAGTGCTGAGAGAAAAGATCCGCGGCGAGATCAAGCTGGAAGCCCTGCTGTCAAAGATCGAGCAGGACGGCGCATCAGTGGAAAAAGCCGGAATCGTGCAGACCCGGTGAAAAGAGTTAAGGGCGGGTTGCATACTTCGGGCTGTCGGCAGGTCAATCAAATCCGGATGGACAAAGTCCTGCAAACCTTTTAGGAGAGAAGAGGCACCCAAAGGCCGTGATGGAGTGCATCGGGCGTAAAAATAAATTATATGTAAGTTGCGTTTAGTATTTGCTATAGGTTGTCTTATTTACTATTTTTATTAGTAATATCTGACGAATCTTGGCTTAACCTGTTTATAAATTGAAAAGCAAAGGCTTACAGGTTCTTTAAAGACACCCTCAGTCTCTGCACCCCCGGCCAGCTTTTTTATTCTCCTAGGAAAGCAGTATCCTCCCCAACCAATCGTATGATCTCTCTGAAAGCCGTGCTGCCAAAGCTGCACGACTTGCGCAATCTGATGCCGCTCTGTCTGGACCCTGTTAGCTTGGAAAGGCTAGGTATTTGAGACTCATCTGCATCCGTGTTATCCGCCACTACAAGTCCTGTCAACTGCTAGCGATATTTTTAGGAAAAGCGGTTGGTGCAGGAATACTTTCAGTGAAAAGCTCGCCATTACAACACCCAATATCAGGTCAAGCAGCATCTGTAATCAACTTCCCTATTTTCAGGAACCGGGACACTTAACACTATTTCTTTGCAATGAATAATTTTTATATTTAGAGCTGATACCATAACTGCTCGTTCAGGAGGGAAAAAAGGCCAAAACAAAAAAATTGAAATGGAATAAAATAGAGACACTTAAATATTTTATTGTGTCACTTTGTCAAGCAATAGAGATATGTTACAATCCGATGTTATTAATAAAATGTGGTTTACATATTGAACTGGATACATTTTATCAGGCATAATTATTGTTATCTCTTAGCAAGAAGATCGACCTGTCTGAATCATCGCTTCCCCTTGGGGAGTGCCAAATCGAAGAGGAAAATGCTCTCGATATTCCTTAACATGTTTTGAACAAGAAACAATAATGACATAATTCATTTTGCTGAGGTCTCTGTTGATGATTTATTGCTGCCAGTATCAGCTTTACGCTCCAACTCAATAAAAAACAGTCGGGTGATGGCTTTCATTTTCCTTTTCTCCTCCTATTGGAGGCATTCTTGATAACATCCAGAGCAATTGTCACCAAACGTGTAACATTTATCAATTAGTAGCATCACGGACGTCTCGCATCAGTTGCCAGTGATGCACATCATTCTCAAATAATTCTTTGGAGGGAAAGATGCAATCTTCAGTAGAACAGAACACGGCTTCTAAAAAACAATGGTCCAGTCCGATCCTGATTGTAATTGGCAGGACCAATCCTCATGAATCTGTATTGGAAAGCTGTAAAAACCACAAGAATCCGACTGGCCTTGTGGCCTCAGCAACAGAGACAAATTGTAATTTAATACAGACAACAGGAAAAAGTTGTGGCGCTTGCAAAAGTAATGGAAATGATATCTCCTAGGTCAAGCGAAAAAGTGAATGAGTCTGCACGTAGCTATTTCAGCACAACACAAACCCTTCCGCGGATGCCACGGGAGGGTTCGATTGCGCTGACCTATCGCTGCAATAACAAATGCAGACATTGTTGGCTATGGGAGAACGAGAGCTCAGCATTCAAGCAAGGTGAGCTCACTTTTGATGATATAGTCCATATTGCGGATGAAGCACAACGTATGGGTTGCACCCACTGGTCTATTTCCGGGGGTGAGCCCTTGCTTCGAGATGATTTTCTGGATATCTTTTCCTACCTCTGCTCGAAGTCTTTCTCATACAGCCTCAACACTAATGGCACTCTGATTACACCAACCATCGCCAAAGCGATGAAAAAGAAAGGGATGAAGATACTCTCTCTTTATGGCGCCAACGCCCAGATTCATGACCATATCACTCGGCAAACAGGATCTTTCGAAGCACTTATGCGTGGATGTGCATTACTGCGTGAAGCGGGGGCGGGATTTAGCATTCAGGTCGTACCGTTGCGTGATAATTATCATCAAATAAAGGAGATGTCTCGCCTTGCAGAGAGTCTTGCCGGGCGATTCCGTATCGGTCCTTCATGGCTCCTTTTATCCGCTCGCCGGGATAAACGCCGCAATCAGGAAATCCGCCGACAGAGATTGACTCCAGAAGAGGTAAATGAAATTGATGTTATCCTGCCTGATAACGGGAGAACAATATGCCAGGAAGAGGCACTTGAAAAAAAAGAGAGGACCGGTGTCCCGGATTTGCTGTTCAGGGACTGCATACTCAGTACAAATCGGTTTCATATCGACCCATACGGGCAAATGAGCTTTTGTTCCACGGCAAAAGAGCCAGCCACCCGCTTTAGTTTGCGCACCTTTTCATTCAAGGAGGTCTGGGACAACCTTCTGCCCAAACTGGCTCTCAACTATAAAGTGAATAATGAATTTCTTCAGCATTGTGGGAGCTGTCATTTACGCCATTATTGCAGTAACTGCGGGGCCAGAGCCTGGCTGGAGACAGGAAGGTCTAACTCAGCGTCCCCATATCTTTGCCAAATAGTTCGTCAAAGGGAACGGGTTGAAAAAAATTGGCTGACCAATCACCGCCGCTACTTTTCACTGGGTGGGGTCTCCATTCAGGTCGATTCTGAATTACCCTTTGGCAAGCAGACTCTTTCATCCCAGCTTTCGACTTTCAGGATAGATCAGCCAGGATCAGATCTGATCACCATTTATCATCATTATCATCTTCCTGATCTGGACATCCTCAATGACGCAACATTAGTATACAACAAAGCACCATGGGAAATTTACACTACCGATTCAAACTGGTACTATCTCGCAGTCAGGAAAGGCCACAAGTTTCGTGAGCCAAGTGCCCTTGCTATCTTTGATCAAACGCATCAGCACGCCCATATTTTTCATAAGAACGACTATCTGATCAATAATTCATATTTTTCTTCGCTCACCGCACTCCCTTCAGACCATATTTTTTTGGGGCGCACCCTGGCGGATCGCCATGCGGTGGTTCTTCATAGCTCAGGTATGATAATCAATCAACAGGGATTTCTCTTTGTTGGACCTTCCGGTGCCGGTAAATCAACAATCATCAAGCTCCTTCGCAAGTATGGTCATGTTACATGTGATGACCGCAACATCCTGCGCAAATGGCCATCCGAATATGTTTTACATAGCACCTGGAGTCACGGCGAGATTGATGAAGTAAATAATATACAGGCGCCAATAAAAGCCATATTCCTGCTGCAAAAAGCAGTTCACAACAGCCTGACGCCATTAACAAAAAAAAGAGAGATCCTGCACGAGTTGATCCTGCGCACGAGCCGGCCATTGATTACAGCACACTGGCTGGATAAAACACTTGAGCTGTTAGCAGATATTTCGAACAGAATTCCGGTTTATCAATTGAATTTTACTAAAGACATCCGTCTGCTTCCGGTACTGGAACCTGTTACCGGGCCGCTATCCCAGAACTCCAATTGAAATTAAATTCTCATGAGCAAGACAGAACAGCTGTCAACCTATGTTCAGCGACAGCAACAGATAAACTGGCATATTAAGCCCCCACAGTTATCTATTTTTGACATCGAGCTTACTGAACGCTGCAATAACAACTGCATCCATTGCTGCATTAATCAGCCTGTAAATCACCAACCATCTATCCACCGTGAATTGTCAGCATCAGAATGGAAAGATCTTCTAAGTCAGGCTTCCGCTCTGGGCGCTCCGAGCGTTCGGTTCACCGGGGGTGAGCCATTGTTACGGTCCGATTTTGTTGAGCTGTATCTTTTCGCGCGTCGGCTGGGGCTGTCTGTAATGCTCTTTACCAATGGCCGTTTGATCACGCCCGAACTGGCTGACCTCTTCGTCCGAATACCGCCTCGTGAAACAATTGAATTGACTTCGTATGGCATGTCTGCAGAATCATATGAAACGGTAAGTCGTATACCCGGTTCATTCGAGCAATTCCGCCGCGGTATAGACCTGCTCCGGAGCAGGGGAATTCGATTTTCTGTCAAGGGCACACTACTGCCGCCTGCGAAATCCGAAATTGAGGCCTTTATTAAATGGCATGGAGAAATATGCCAGCAGCAAAGACTCCCATCATTGGTTCTCTTTCTCGAACTTAGGCATCGTCGCGATTCAATACAGAAAAATGGACGCATCATTAAAATGCGCCTGCCACCTGAAGAAGGTCTGGCCTACCTCTCCAGAAATCGCGATGATTTTATTAGCGATGTACATAGTATCTGCAAATACTCAACCACCAAGCCCACAGCTCTGCTCTTCACCTGCAACGCCGGCAACCGCCTCTGCATCGATGCCTATGGCCGCATCCAGTACTGCCTTGCCCTGCGCCACCCGGATACGGTAGTGGACAGCCGCAGCCACAGCATCAGCTATTATTTGAATGAATTCCTGCCCGAGTTGAGAAAAATACGCGCCACCAATCCTGAGTTTCTCAGACGCTGCGCCCGCTGCATGCTGCGCGGCCTCTGCGAGCAATGCCCGGCCAAGTCCTGGATCGAACACGGGGTGCTGGACCAGCCGGTGGAGTACTGCTGTGAGATCGCCCACGCACAGGCGCGCTGGCTCGGGATTCTTAAAGAGGATGAATACGGCTGGGAGGTGAGGGATTGGCCGGAACGGGTGAGGAGGCTGGAAGAAAAAACGGCAGGATCGTAAGGCAGGAGTTTGATCGGCTGGTGCTCATGCCTCCGGATCGAGGCCATCAGGGTGGGGATAGCCGGGGAAATCGCTCTCCCGCAGCCAGAGATCGAAGGGCTTGCGGCAGGAGAAGCGCAGCTGAGCGGGCTGCCGACGCGCCACGACGCGGCCCCGGTAGAGTGCCTTGACTTCAGGGCCAAGCGCTGTGTGCAGGGAAATGAATTCAAAGTGCAGGGGGAAAAACCGCCGCAGCGAGCGGCGCAGCAGCGGTGAGGAGCTGAACAGGCGCCAGGGGTGGGCCAGAAGGCTGCGCAGCCCCCTCCGCAGCTGCAGCGCCAGCCGGCGCGCTCGGGCGCGGGCCAATCCCCGCCGGCCGCCGGAGACCGGCCTGAGACGGCCATCCGCCTCCACGGCATCGACCCGCCCCACCACCAATCCACTGACCACCGGCAGTTCATCACGCTGCAGATTATGATCCCCGCGGGTGATCAACCCCTCGGAAGTGATCGCGATGATGCGGTGCACCACCCGGGCCCTGCGCGACGGATCATCGAAGATGATCACATCGCCGGGGCGAAGCTCCTGCGCATCCGGTTTTACATAGAGCATCTGCCCGGGACGAAAAAGGGGCGCCATGCTCCCGCCGCTGTAAATAAAATGCACTGTTCGTTCGCCCCATTTGCGATGGACCATCACACCATTGTGCAGAGTTCGCTTCGCATAAGCGAGTTTGAAAAACGACGACTACCTCAGACCAGGATTATATCGTAAAGAATTTACCGTATGTTTCGGTGATAAGCCGGTCTGGACACAAACGGAGCCGGCAGTGCCACCATTACTCTCACAATTCCCTGTAGCTATACTTCCACCGGATGGACAGTAAAGGATCGTGGCTAAATCAGGTCCATTGACACATGAAGCCCCAAAAACAGGGGCGACCTCATCCAGGGCGATAAGAGCCGGCTTGATATACTTTTTCTTCTCCATACCATTCCTCCTTTGAAGTCATGTGAATATCTGACGGGTTCCACGTTTCTGAAACTCAAATTTATTTAAAACACTCCCAAACCAGTGCGGGCGTCTCGGCTTGCAGGGTGGCGGAAAGCCGCCAGGCCGGGCAGCTGCGCGCGACCTCAGCCACGCTGGCAAACCATCTCCACTGCATCATTTCCAGAGCATCTCGTGAAGAGATAATTTCAAAGACAGCATCCAAAAGATATCTGCAAGCTTGCGTCTGCGAGATCGGTACAAGCTGCGCTTGTTGTGCTTGAAAGGTCCTGATCATTGCCAAAACAGGAGCAAAAGGAACAGATTTTTCCTGCAGCCTTTTAGCATCGATCATATACCATCTTTGGTTCAGCCTGCTTCGGGCTAAATAAATATTGTCATCCGCCAGCACCGGAAAACGTCCCGAGAGCAGGCGCCCGAGGGTGCTCTTGCCCGCGCCGGAATGGCCGAGAAGGAGCAGGGCGCCCGCGGGGGCCTGCACCGCCACCGCGTGCAGAAACAAACCACGATCCAGAGAATAGCGTATGATATTTCCGCTCATCGGCTCTCCCTTTCAGGCCACCTGCTGCGCCGCCGCGACCCGGCGGGAAGCGGGAAAAAGTCCGCGCGCGGCCGCATCCGCGCAGATCGGCGCGGGCGAGGCCAGCTCCCCGGTCTCCAGATAATTCATCGCCACACAGTGCAGCTGGCAGACGCGGGCATGAATGCAGTCCCCGCAGATGCCCCGGTAAGGCTCCTCCAGATCCCTGCGGAGTTGACGCAGGACCGGATGGCCGATCCAGACCTCACGAAGGTCATCCTCACCGAGACGGCCGAAACAGAGTTCGGGCACATTGCGGCCGATGCCGCAGAGGGCCATCTCGCCGCTGCCCAGGATGCCGAGTATATTGCGCACATTGCACTTTTGCCCGGCCCTGAGGGCGAGCTGCTGCAGGGAGGAGAGCGCCAGGGGCAGGCCCAAATGGAGGGGGATGGAGCTCCGCGGCTGCAGCTCCGCATCGAGATAGCGCCCAAATTCGCGCACCTCATCATAGTCGAGGGTCTCGCCGCGCTCGTGCATGGCGATACCGCGGCCGCTCCTGGTCACCGGATTGAACTTGACCGATCCTGCGCCGAGGCGGAGAGCCAGTTCGACCAGCCCCTCCACCTCATCGAGATTGCCGTGGTGCGGACTCATGATGATCTGAGGGGCAAAGCCGGCATCAACGAGGTGTTTAATTCCGGCCACGGCGGCATCGAAAGAGCCGGCCACGCCGCGAAAGCGGTCATGGGTAGCGGGATTGCAGCCGTCCAAGCTCACCGAGACGAACCACAGCCCGGTCTCCTCTTTCAAATAGCGCGCCAGTCCGGCGTCGATCAGGGTGCCATTGGTCTCCATCTGGAAAGGCAGGTTCTGTTCGGTCAGCAGGCGGGTGATGGCGACAAAATCGGGGTGCAGCACCGGCTCGCCGCCGGTCAACTTAACGCCCCCCAGCCCCATCGGCCTGGCGGTCAGAATGGCCTGATGGAGCAGTTCCACATCCAGGTACTGGTCCGGCTTCAATCGGCCTTGAGTGAAATTCGGCGTAATCCAGCAGTGGCGGCAGGCCAGATTGCAGCCTGAGGTCAGATAGAGGTAGAAGGTGGTCAGCGATGGAACGCCTTCAGGCAGGCACACTTGATCAGCACTCATTGACGCCTCCATCCTCCTCAAGAATAAAGTATGGATCTTCGCCCCGCATCACCCGGTAGCAGTTCATGGGATTGCGGGTGTTGAAATCCCCGTGGGCGTAAACAGCGCCGCCGGGGCAGCCGCCCAAACAGAAGCCTTGATAGAGGCAATCCACGCAGGTTGGCAGGGCGCTTAAGGGGATCTCGCGGCGATTGCGCAGGGCGATCATGGTCGGATGGCGGAGCCAGATCTCCCGCAGGCTCTCCACCCCGACGCGCCCCAGGTGCAGGGTGGGCAAAACGTGGCATGGAACGATAGTGCCGTCATGCAGCACCGCCAGCTTGCTGAAGACCCCGCCGCAGGAGGCCAGCCGTCCACGGCCGGGCAAGCCGTGCTCTCCGGCGGCGATCATCTCATCGATCTGAGCCAGATCACGAGCCAGGGTGAGCGGGCCGGCCGATGCCTCGATGCGGCCTTCATAGCGTTCATTCAACTGAGTGAGGGTCGCCATGGCCCGGTTACGCTGCGCTGGTGTCAGGATAACAGTCTCCGTGCATCGGTCGGTCGCTCCGCAGGCGTAGGCCTCATTGGTGCTAAAGCTCTCCAGTCCGATCTCCTCCAGGAGCAGGCGGGCAATGTTCTCCAGATCATCGACGTTATGGCGGTTGACGGTAACGCGCACAGAGGCCGGAAAGCCGGCCTCCCTGAGCAAGCGCAGGCCGCGCAGGGCGCGCGCAAAGCTCTGCGGACGGCTTTTATCATGCACATCGGCCGTAGCGCCATCGACCGAGATCTGGATCGAATTCAGACGCAAGCGGCGGCGGCCGGCCGCAAATTTCTCCAGCAGCTCTTCGGTGATCAGGGTGCCGTTGCTGAGCAGCTCATAGCGCATGCGGTTGGCGATCACGCCGTCGATGAGCTCAAACAGATCGGGGCGGGTAAAGACCTCGCCGCCGGTCAGGCTGACGGTCATCACCCCGAGGGCACCCAGCTCTTCGAAAAAGGTGAGCCAGCGTGCCGTGGGCAGATCGCTCCGCCCGACCATCTCGTCGGCATAAAAGCAGTAGCGGCAGGCCAGGTTGCACCGGCCGGTTACGGCGATATCGACATGATGGGGTGACAGCTTCGGCTGCATCGTCCTGCTCTCCCCGCTCTTTTTCTCCAGCACATCCGTCATCACATCCTGGTCCTTGTCATCAGAAAAAGGGAAGGCCGGAGGCCTCCTCTTCCAACGCCCAGCATCAGCCTTGTTCGACGACGCCGACAAAACCGGCCTCACGCATGGCCGCAATGAATTCCCGCACGTCGGCACCGGCTTGGTCCGCGGGGGCATCCGCAAAGGCCTCGACCAGGTTTGCCGTTATGGCTGACAGATCCATGCTCGAATCCAGCCGCTTCCAGATGTAAAGGCCGGTGGCATTCAGGAGCTGGATTTGACAGGTGTCCGGATTGAATAAAAGTCCGCCATCCTCATCTTCTTCGCGCAGCACAACATCCGGATTGCAGGCATACTGCACTGCCGTTTCTGTCTGATTCACTTGATTCCCTTTCAATTCCATCACGGTTATACCTTTTCAACAATACCCTGGTCAACGAGCTGCGCCACCAGTGCGCCGACATCTTGTATCATCTCCGTCCCTGAACGGCCATGGCTTACAGCCAGCGTGGATATAATTTGCGCGATAGTGCGGTCTCCATCCATCAGCATCAGGACGTCCCGAGCCGTCGTATTCAGCTCAAAAAGAAAACGCTCGGGAAATCGCAGCACCAGCGCGCCGTCTATAAAGCTCTCCGCTGCATGATGACCCCGCAGGCGGAAGCGGTCATCGAGCCCCATGATGAAAGCCATAAATAACCCTGATAACAAAGATGGAGGATGCAAAAGGGAAAGGGAAACAACTGCGAGGCGCAGCACTTTTCCCACACCATCAAGTGAAACGAATCAACTCAGGCAGATCCCCCCACTAGTAGGGATTGCAGCTGCGAGATGGTGCAGGACAAAGGATGCGAAAACAGAGTGAGCGAAGAGGGCCTTGGCTCATCCCAACCAGCCATGGGAACCGTTTTTGGCAGGCCTATTCTCCCCATGGCCGGCGAAAATTAACGATATTGAAATGTAATCATGACCTGTCAAAGATGCAACAAGAATTTGCGATAAATGCAAAAAAATGGCTTTACCAAGGCATAAAAGAAAAGGCGGCTATGCAGCCGCCTTTTCTTCAGATGATGGATATGCCCGGGTCAGATGGTCAGTTGGTGCTCTCTTGCCCGGAGGCGGCTTCCTGTCCCTCCGGCAGCAGCGCCGTCAAGCCCGCTAGTTGATTCAACCCCTTGTAGAAAAGGATAGTGAGGCGGTCCCGCCAGCGCTCCGCCAGGCCGAGATCGTTCCAGGCCTCCTGCCAGCGGGAGATCGGAGGCAGCGGATCCGGCGCCAGCAGGCGCCGCAGGGCGGCCTCCACAAAAGGCTGCAGGCGGCCGGAGGAAATGGCAGCCACCCGCACCGGATCCGCCAGCGGTACCTCGAATATTTCCGCCGCCAGGACGCAGCTGATCATCAGCCGCCGCAGAGAGTGCCACTCCTCGGCCCTGGCCAGCACCGCCGTCCAGTCGAGGTGTGGATGGTCTATAATCAGGGCGGCCATGTCATAAACCTGCAGCAGGGAGGCCCAGTTCTCCTTGGCACTGTGCACCGCCAGGTAGAGCAGCAGATCTTCCGGGCTCATGAAACGGAATTCCCTGCTCTCCACCAACACAGTTTGCGCCCGCGGCCAAAGCCCCGCCGTCCCGAGCTCAGATGAACAGCTCCGCGAGAGCAGCTGGTGATGCAGCTCCAGCATGATCCGGCGCTCCGGATGGAACAGTTCCCAGTGGTTGGAGACCCGGCGACGGAATCGCTGCCGCCAGGGATTTCCGTGTGCAAGGAACCGGTAACCGCGCGCATGCAGCAGGGCAGCGGCGCGTGCCAGCTCGCCCCCGGGCACCAGGAGGTCGATATCTACACATGGCCGCAGGACGGGATCCTGATAGAGAAAGTGCGAAAGGACCATCCCCTTGAGCGGCATGAAGGGCAGGCCTGCCGCACCAAATATTTTATGCAGGGCCAGCAGTTCCCCTTCCAGTCTGATGCCGTGAATGGTGCCGTCGCGGTGGAGCCGTTTTAGTTCAACGAGGCAGAACTCCGGGGCGCAGTCCGGCCGCCGTTTAACAAAATCGTACAGGAGCAGAGCCACGCGCTGTTTGATGATATAGGCAATGGCCTCCTCGCACACTGAAAGCGATGCCGGCGGCGGGGGTGCGTCCTGACTGCGCAAGCGCGCGCGCAGGATGCCGAGAACCCATGCCTGGGCTGGCGGAAGAGACACCGCCCGATCCATACTACGGATACTCACAACTGGCCCGGTACCGGCTGATTGAAGAGTTCAGCATAGAGGCCGCCGGCGGCCCAGAGCTGGTCATGATTGCCGCTCTCGACGATGCGCCCCTCCTTGAACATGATAATGCGGTCGGCGCTCTGCAGAGTCGAGACCCGGTGGCTGATCAGCAGCGCCACGCGGCCACGAGCCTGCGTCATCCAGGCATTGAGCATTTCGTACTCGTTGCGGGCATCGAGGGCGCTGGTGGGCTCGTCGAAGATCATGATCGGGGCGTCGCGCACAAAGGCCC
>Ga0209717_1004590_pt1 | contig 11286 bp, 3 predicted proteins | sample AD_UKC048_MetaG_FD_184418 | JGI IMG/M metagenome (GOLD analysis project Ga0209717, IMG submission 184418) | Active sludge microbial communities of municipal wastewater-treating anaerobic digesters from USA - AD_UKC048_MetaG (SPAdes) (version 2) | ecosystem: Engineered > Bioreactor > Anaerobic >... | reverse complement strand
CCGAGGAGAATGTGCCCGTATACCAGATGAGTATCGATTATTATCAGCCCATGGAGTACCATTTGAAACTGGCCAAAGAATTGCGGGCCTTGCGCGAGCGCGGCGTGCTGGTGGTAGGCAGCGGCAACATTGTGCACAACCTGCGCATGAGCATGGCGCGCCTGCAAAACAATGATTCCAGTCCCTACGACTGGGCCGTTGAATTTGACCATTGGGTGCATGAGAAAATTAAAGCGCGCGATTTCGCCGCACTTGCCGACTACGAAAAAGCAGGCGCTGCCGGAAAACTTTCCGTGCCTACCGTCGATCACTATGTTCCCCTGCTGTATTCGCTCGGTTTGGCCGATGAGCGGGAGGAGATTATTCAGACATTCGAAGAGGTATCGTTCGGCGGGATCAGCATGCGTACCTTCCAGGTAGGGTAGAAGGGGTGGGTATATTCAGTAGGTTGTTAAATATACCAAGCCGGGAGCAATGTGCCCCAAACATAAAACACAAAACCCCAAACACCATATTACTGCGTCCTGGCCGCCCGCCATTTCGCCTGTTCTTCCGTAAAAAGTGTGGCAAAATGATATCCCAGGTACCGGCCGCCGTCGTGGGTAAGGTGCGTATAGTCGAGGTTGGCATACCGGGGTTTGTGATTGGCCATGTCGATGATCGACCCGGGGCCGCCCATGCCGAAGTACAGATCGTAAAACAAAAAACCGTGTTTGCGCGCCAGGTCGCGTTGCATGGCTACGATAGCGGGTACGCTCCGCATGGTCTTTAGTTCCGTACCGATTTTGTTGGCCCTATCTCCCACACTTACGATCAGAATAGGCCTGTCCGGGAAACAGGCGCTCAAATGCGAGAACGTGCGGTCCAGTTCAGCCTGGTACCATTTTATATTGTTCAGGGAGTTGGTAACAGCATTCAGGCCTACCTGCAACACGATCAGGTCGTATTTTTGATACCGGTCAAACTGTTGTGCAACATCCGGTTTGATCATTTTGAGCGGGCCTCCGCTGTTTCCCCGTACTGAAAAGTTGTCGATGTAAATGCCGGGTCCGCTTTCGAGGCTTGCGCCATACAGCAACACCCCATCTGGCTGCGGGAATCGGACGGCAAATGCGGTGGTACCCGGATAGTTCGCGGTCCATTCCCAGGCCTTGATACGTCCGTCCGTTTGTTTCAGGGTGCCATTTTGAGGCGCCTCGTCCTGTTGTTGCCATACGAAAGGTGTTCCTTCCTGTGCGGAGTAAAAAAAACGGAAATGGTTCCAGTGGGTAGTGTGGCGGAAATAGGAAGCGCCTTCATAGTGGATTTTTGCATCCGCTGCGGGCTGGTACACGTAACCGTTGATACCGAATTGCGGATGGCTTTCCATTTTTTTGACGATGGAATAAGTGGTCCAACCCCTGAAAATGTGTTTCAAGGTGCGTTTAAACTGAGCCACTTCCGACGTGACAGGCACGAATCCCACACCGGATCCTCCCCACAGTGTCTGGAGCGTATCGCGTAAATCGCCCAGCAGAATATCGCCTTCCACAAAAGAATCGCCATACCAGGCTACGCGGACCGTACGGCCCTGCCGGATCGAATCTACGGCGTCAAAAAAACGGTTGAGCCCCGTTTGTGCCGGGCTGTAATCCTCTATGACTTTGCCAAACCAGGATGAATCTTTCGGCGGCAACGGCCCTACAGAATCCGATTGTACCGCTATCTGCATGCTGGTGTCTGTTTCGAGCCATGCTGTGGAGTCAAAAGACATAGTATCCATCGGCGCAGCGACGGAATCGGCGCCGGAACGGACGTCGGCGAAGATGTCCATTTTGCGAAGTTTGAAATTCCCGACTGCCAGGTTCTCCGGAATCAAAGAGATGCCTGTGAGCATCAGGAGGAGCAAAACGGGTAAGATCAGTGTCTGGTTGATATAGTTTTTCATAGAAAATTCGGCCGGCGAAGGTAGGGGCTTCGTATATATCAGGAAGAAAAATGAAGGCATTATGATTCGATTTGGTATAAAAAAATACTGTTTCGAAAAAATATGGAATCAATGTTGTTGGTAGTGCCAAATTAAAGATATTTTGTGCCCTCGATTCCCGGAATACTATTTGTCGGCTACCCCCAAGCGCCATTGTTGACAGTCATCCCCTCCCGATTATTCCGAACAATTCACAAACTATTTGCGTATGCGTAATTGGTACACCTTACCGTTTACACTCATTTTGTTTTTCAGCACTTATTTTCTTCGGGCCCAGGAGTCTGTTCATGTACAATGGTCGGCTGATATAAGCCGTTATCCGGTAGACGTTCAGATCGGAAAAACAAACATCAACATTTGCGACCTGGTGCCTGGCGGCACCTATTCTGTTATTGTAACGCAGGCTACAAATGGAACCCAACCTGCTTTCGAGTGGCAGATTCACAGTATACTTTTTTACCAGAAGGACGAGCAGTTCCCGCACCAGGTAATGATCACACCGGAGGCTTCCTGCGCAACGCTGGAGTTAAAGACGTTCGCCGGGAGTATGTCGGGTAAACTTCCGGTATATCTTTCTATCAACCGGACGGACGATCCAAAGCCCGAACCGGAGGGACCGGGTACAGATCAGCCTGAACTGGCCAATCTTTCCACCACTGCCGGCACTGCCGCAGGCACACTCATCTCTACTGTTTTGATCGGGGGTAACTGCTTCGATGTGACCAATGTAACTTCTGCCGGCCAAGGAACTTCCCGCGGAACTTTCACCAACGGCAACTCTAATATCGGGATCGATCAGGGAGTTGTACTGTGTACAGGCAGCGTAGGTATCCTGCCTGGTCCGAATAACAGCGGCAGTGCCAACGGCGGTTATGCTTTGGTTCCGACGCCCGACCCTGACCTGGCAGCCCTGGCAGGCGGCGGCACATTGTACGACCTGAGCAAAATTGAATTCGATTTCCGGCCTACATCGCCTACTTTATCCTTTGATTTCGTTTTTGGTTCGGAGGAATACTGCGAATTCGTGGACGGCGGCTTCAACGACGTTTTCGGGTTCTTTATCAGTGGCCCCGGTATTCCGGGAACGCAGAATATTGCGGTTATTCCGAGTACTTCTACACCGGTTTCCATTGACAACGTCAGCCACGTTACCAACTCTACATATTTTGTCGGTAACAGCAATACCTGCGGATTCCCGCCGACCAATAACGCGGAATGTCAGCTGGACGGATGGACTTCGGTATTCACGGCCGTTGCCAACGTAATACCCTGCTCTACCTATCACATCAAACTCGCTATTGCCGACGTAAGCGACGCCGCTTATGCATCTGCCGTATTTCTGAGGGCCAACTCCTTCGCAGCGGGCGGTGTGGCGAATGCTGTATCTAATTACCCTACCACGGCGCAATATGTAATTGAGGGCTGCAACCAGGGCTACATCCGTATTTTCCGCGGTAGCGGAGATATCAACGAAGATGTCATCGTGAACTTTACAGTAAGTGGTACAGCATCACCGGGAGTGGATTACGACCCGATCGTGGGCCCGCTTATCATTCCTGCAGGACAGCAATTTATTCTGGTGCCTGTGAATGTTATTCCCGACCTGATCACTGAAGGCAATGAAACGGTTATTTTGTCTTTGAGCAACTCCTGTTCCTGCACCCAGACACAAGTGACCTTTAATATCCATGACCTGGAACCCTTGCTGGTTACCTTGAACGACGTCAATGGATGCGGCAGCAGCAATACGGTATTAAGTCCAAGCGTTTCGGGCGCACAGGCTCCTCTCATGTATCACTGGAGCAACGGAGCCTCTTCTGCCACCCTGAACGTCGCCGCAGTAGGAACAAACACCTATACTGTTACGGTAACGGACGCCTGCGGACGCACCAGCAGCGCCGAAGCAACGGTTACCCTTGCTCCGATCCCAACGGCAGCGCTTTCCGGATCGGGTGTGTTCTGCGTCGGCGCCAGCGGCTCCGTAAACCTGACCCTGACCCTGACTGGACAACCCGATTGGACAGTCACTTACCTTGCCAATGGCGTACCAACCACCGAAGTATTCAGCAGCAGTCCAGCCACCATCACTGCGACGTCGGGGGGCGCCTATTCGCTGGTCAGCGTCGTTTCGGACAATGGTTGTCCGGGAACGGTCAGTGGAAATGTGAACCTTCCGACAGTTAACGTGAATTTAAATCTTACCCCAACCAACCCTTCCTGTTTTGGATTGACCAATGGAGCCATCAGTTCAAGTCCTAGTGGAGGAACTGCACCGTATACGTATTCCTGGACGCCCAGCGGAAGCGGCGCCAACCCCACCAACCTGGCTCCGGGGACCTACACGGTGACCGTGACCAGCAGCCAGGGTTGTACGGAAGAGGCAACTGTTACTTTGGTTGAGCCGCCTTTATTGGAGGCAAGTACAAATGCGCCTGCTACCATCGATTGTACCTCGCCAAGTGTAAGTATAGACCTGACGGTAACCGGCGGCACACCCAATTATACCTATACCTGGACTGGCGGATCCTCCGCTCAGGATCCCAATATTACCGTTGGTGGAACGTATACGGTAACCGTGCGGGATGCCAGGAACTGTACCACGACCGCTTCCGTCACCGTAGCGGCGAACAATACCCTGCCTACGGCTGTCATCGCACCGCCTGCTTCGCTCAACTGTAACGTTCAGTCGCTTACCCTCAACGGTAACGGCTCTTCACAAGGGCCTGAGTTTGAATACAATTGGGCGGGTCCGGGTATCATCTGTTGTAATACGACGCTGCAACCTGATATTAATCTCGGCGGGACGTATACCATTACTGTAACGAATACGGATAATGGCTGTACCAAAACGGCTTCCGTAACCATCGCAAGTAATACCACGCCGCCTGCTGCCAATGCGACCGCCCCGTTCAATATCGGGTGCAACCATCCTACAGTTACGCTCAGCGGGACGGGGTCTGCCGTCGGAGCAGGTATTACCTACCAATGGTCGACTTCTGATGGAAACATACAGAGCGGCGCTACCAACCTGAATCCCGTGGTAAATCAGGCGGGCACCTATACCATTGTTGTGACCAACAACAACACGGGTTGTACCGCTGAAGACAGCGTAACGATAACAGGGGATACACAAACTCCCACTGCGGTAGTAGCCCCCGCAGGTCCGGTCGACTGTTTTAATCCGGTCATTCAACTGAACGGAACGGGTAGCTCGCAGGGGCCTCCCGGGTTTAACTATAACTGGACTGGCGGAAGCATCAGCGGTGGCGGCAATACGCTTACACCAACCATTACGGCAGGCGGCACGTATACGCTGGTAGTGCAAATCCTGCCAATAGTTGTACGGCTACAGCCACCGTAACCGTCGCTGCAAACCTCACTCAACCCACAGCGGTAGCCACGGCACCCAACGGCATCAACTGCCAGAATTCTACCGTAACACTGAACGGAACCGGATCGAGTACCGGCTCCATGTTCGCTTATCAGTGGAACACGACAAATGGCAATATTCTTACCGGCGACAATACATTGAACCCGGTCGTGAATCAGGGCGGTACTTATACGCTTGTCGTGACAAACGAAGTAAACGGTTGTACCCGCCAGGTTTCAGTAACCGTTACTCAGGATCAGAGTGTCCCGGTTGCCAGTGCCGGCCCCGACAGGGTGCTGAACTGCTATACGCCTACGCTTGCATTGCAGGGTACGGGAAGTATCGGACCGGGTTATACTTTAGCATGGTCGGCCAACCCGGGCGGATTTTCATCCGGACAGAATACGATGACGCCTATAGTGAATCAGCCGGGCATATACACCCTCGTCATTACCAATACCAATACGGGATGTACCAGTTCCGACATCGTAGAGGTGACCTCCGATTTCGCCCCGCCGGTTGCGCAAATCGTACCGCCGGATGTTATCACCTGCTTCCTGCCCAATATTGTGCTCGATGGAGGACCATCCTCCACCGGCCCCACGGTTTAATACACCTGGACAGGTGTTGCAGGCGGCCAGATCGTCGGCAACAACGACCAGATCACTGCTATGGCAGGAAGTGCAGGCACTTACCGCCTGGTAGTCAGAAATGGCGACAACGGTTGTACCGCGCAGGCACAGGTAAATGTGACCGCTAATATGGTCCATCCACTGGCCGAAGCCGGGCCTGCCGCCAATATAACCTGCCAGAATCCTGTTGTTTCGCTCAACGGAACAGGTAGTTCCGCCGGCGCCACGTATACCTATCAGTGGACTACTTCGAATGGTGAAATCCTTTCAGGCGCCACTACCTTGATGCCGACAGTCGATCTGCCAGGCACGTATACACTTGTCGTTACCAATACGGTTAATGGATGTACTACGCAGGATATCGTGAATGTTACAACCAACCAGAATTTGCCGGTAGCCGCCGCAGGCCCCGACCTGCAGCGCACCTGTACGGTGTCGACCCTGACGATCAATGGAAGCAATTCTACGGTCGGACCAGGTGTGCAATATCTTTGGACTGCCAATCCCGGACACATTGTTTCAGGCGGTACGACCATGACCCCGATCGTTAATCAGGCAGGTGTTTATACGCTTCAGATTACGAATACCAATACAGGCTGCACCGATACTGATGAGGTGATTGTTACAGATAATATTGTCAATCCGGTGCCGGTTATCGTTCCGCCTTTGCAAATAACCTGTTTCAACCCCAGTGTTGGGCTGGATGCCAGCGGCAGTACCGACCTTGGCACGCCTGTTTTCCATTGGGCTACTACGAACGGTACCATTGACAACGGCGGATCCACGTCGACACCGCAGGTAATTGCCCCCGGGCTTTACACGCTTACCATCACCAATACCCAGAATGCATGTTCCGCTACGGCGCAGGTAACTGTGACAGAAGATGTTACGCCGCCGCAAGCAGCAGCGGCCGTAAATAGTATTTTGTCCTGCCAAAACGCGCAGGTGCAATTAAGTGGCACCGGATCATCCACGGGCGCTGATTTTCAATACCTGTGGAATACAACCGTCGGAAATATTGTAAGCGGCGCGCAAACGCTTGCACCGACCGTCAACCTGGGAGGCGCTTACATCCTGACCGTTTCCAATACCCTGAACGGTTGCAAGGATACCGCTTCCGTAACTGTTGTCTCGAGCCAGGAATTCCCGACAGTGAACGCCGGGCCGCAGCAGACGCTTACCTGTGCTATCGACGAACTTGTACTCGACGGCTCGGCTTCCAGTCAGGGCAACAACTTTGCCTATATCTGGGATTCTCCAGACGGCAATATCGTTTCAGGCGCAAATACCTTGCAACCTTCCGTCGACCTGCCCGGAACCTATAATTTAAGCATCGTAAACCAGATCAATGGTTGCACCGCTACGGCATCGGTCTTGGTAAATACCGACTACGCGGCGCCGAATACAACCGTTGCGCCGGGAGGAATTTTGAGTTGCACCGTGTCTTCCGTTTCACTCGACGGCACAGGCAGCAGCACAGGCGCACAGTATTCCTACGACTGGCAGACACAAAATGGTAACATTCTTTCGGGAGGTACCACTTTGCAACCTATAGTAAATGCCGTAGGCGCTTATACGCTGGTTGTTACTAACAATAACAACGGTTGCACCGGTACGGCAGGCACTTCAGTTCTGGCGGACGCCAGTCTGCCGGTAGCCAATGCGGGCGCTCCCGATACCTTGACCTGTTCAGTAAACAGTGTGGTGCTGAATGCAACGTCTTCGAGTCAGGGTGCAGGTTATATTTACACCTGGAATGGCCCCGGTACCATTTCGTCCTACACGGGTTTGCAGCCGGTAGTTACCCTCGCAGGCGACTATTTCCTCACCGTTACCAACCAGACCAACGGATGTACGGCCTTGTCGACGGTTTCTATTCAGGAAGATCGTGCGAACCCGGTCGCGGAAGCCGGTGCGACGGACGAACTTACCTGCGTAAAAACTTCCATTTCGCTGGATGGCAGCGCTTCCAGTACAGGTCCGCTTTATCAGTTTGTCTGGACGGCCCTCAACGGCGGACAAATTACCGGAGGCGGCAACACACTTACACCGACAATTGACAATCCCGGCCTCTACCGTTTGCAGATTACAAATGCCGTCAATGGCTGCGTAACTACAGACAGCGTTGCCATATCGGAAGATATCAATTATCCGAACATCGATGCCGGGCCAGCCTCTACTCTTACCTGCGTCATACCGTCGGTAACACTGGCAGGGCAGGGTAGTACGGGCGCTTTGTTCGTGTATGACTGGGGGACGACGGATGGCAATATCGCTTCCGGAGACAGCACCCTGACGCCTTTGGTGGATGCCCCCGGAACTTACAGCCTCGTAGTAACCAATACCTACAATGGTTGCAGCAGCAGCGACGCCGTGGTCATCGACAGAGATGCCAATGTGCCGAATGCGGAAGCGGTCGTTTCGGGCGAACTCAATTGCGTGGTTTCTTCCTTACAGTTGAGCGGCGCCAATTCATCGCAAGGGGCTACACTTGTGTATACCTGGAATACGCCTGACGGAAACATTGTTTCCGGCGACAGCACGCTCGCGCCTGTGGTAGATGCGCCAGGACAATACACGCTGCAGGTGTACAATACGGCAAACAGTTGTGTCGCGCTTTCTTCCGTAACCGTTGCCGAAAACCTGACACCTCCTGCAGCGGAGGCAGGCAGCCCGCAAGTGCTATCGTGCGCGCACCCGACGCTGACACTCGACGGATCGGGTAGTAGCACAGGCAGCCAGTACGTATACCAGTGGAATACCGGTGACGGCAATATTCTTTTGGGAGATACCACCCTGCAACCGCAAGTCGACCAGAGCGGCTTTTATACGTTGCAGGTAACCGACCAGGTAAACGGTTGTATTTCGGAAAGCACGGTGCAGATTTTGCTCGACCAGAACACGCCGGAAGCAAACCCCGGCCCCGGCCCGACCCTTACCTGCGCAGTCACTACGATTGCGCTGGATGGTACGGCAAGCAGCACCGGTCCGCAGTTCTCCTATCACTGGCTTACTTCAAACGGCCAGATCATCAGCGGAGACAGCACCCTTACGCCGGTTATTACGGAGCCGGGTACTTACTCACTGGTAGTGACGAACGTAAACAACGGCTGTGTTTCAACGGACGATGTCGTTGTGCTTGAAAATGTGGAACCGCCGGCCGCCGCTGCCGGGTTTGAATCGACCCTTACGTGTACCACAACGTCTACCGATCTGAATATCGACGGCAGCAGTGTGGGAACAGAATACAGTTATGAATGGACGACAAACGGAGGACTTATTTTAAGCGGAAGCGATACGCCTGTGCCGACGGTCGGTGATCCGGGTGTTTACGATTTGTTGGTTACCAATAATTCAACCGGTTGTACCAACACTGCGTCCGTACAGGTTCCTGAAGACGTAACACCTCCTGCTGCGGCCACCGCCGTTGCGGGTGAACTCACGTGTTCCGTTACGACACTGCCGTTAAGCAGCGCCGGAAGCAGCACGGGAACGCAATACAATTACCTGTGGACGACCACAACCGGTCATATTTTATCCGATAACACCGTTCCTGTTCCGGTAGTAGATGATGCAGGAACCTACCAGCTGCTGGTAACGAATAGTATCAACGGATGTACCAGTATTTCTTCGGTGGATGTCGATCAGAATGTATCGCTCCCGCAGGTCAATGCTTCGGTGAACAGCCTGCTTACCTGCGCAATTACCCAGATTCAGTTGCAGGGTACCGCAACGGGCGGCGCGCAGGGCGTTTCGTATGCCTGGTCGGGTCCCGGTATCGTCAGCGGCGGAACAAGCGCCACACCCACAATCGACTCTACCGGTCAGTATTTGCTTACAGCCACTGACCTGTACAACGGTTGCATCGCTTCCGACCCCGTTACGGTAACTGCCGATGTTACGCCACCGGTTATTGCCATTGCATCGCCCGCACAACTCAACTGTTATGTGGCGCAAACGATCATCCCCGGTTCCGGCAGCACAGGAGGACAGTATACGTACGCCTGGACGGGACAGGGTATCGTTTCCGGAGGCAGTACCCTCACGCCAACGGTTAACCAGCCCGGTCCGTATTCCCTGCTGATCACCAATACCCTGAATGGTTGTACATCCAGTCAGAGCACCAGTGTGTCGCAAAATATTCAACCCCCTGTGGCACAGGCCGGTGGTGCGTTCGAACTCACCTGCTCCGTCACGCAGGGAAGCCTGAATACCGCAGGTTCCACTTCAGGCAGCGGCATCAACTATACCTGGACCACCAATGGAGGTTACATCGTATCGGGCGGAAATTCCGCAACACCACTTGTGAACGAACCCGGAACATATTTGCTCACAGTGGTCAATGCGCAAACCGGTTGTACGAGTTCCGCCAGCGTGGTCGTATCGGAAAATACCAATTACCCGACAGGGCTGTCCTTGAGCAGGGTACTGCCGAAATGCGGCGGGCAACCCGGTTCGCTGGTCATTGAAACCGTGAGTGGCGGCGTAGGTCCCTACCTGTATTCAATCGATGGCGGCAATAACTTTGTTACGGCTGCTGCATTCGACAACCTGACTCCCGGCACCTACCCGATGGTGGTGCAGGACCTGAACGGCTGCGAATACGCACAGTCCCTCACCTTCCCGGTGCCGGTGGAACCGCAGGTTACGCTCAACCCGGATGTCACGCTGGTATTCGGGCAGGATGCGAAACTGACGGCAGCGCTCAACGTTCCGTTATCCCAGATCGATACCATCATCTGGGATCCGATGGAATCGCTGACGCTGACCAGCAAACCCAATGAAGTGATTGCCAAACCGTTCAAGGACACGGAGTACACGGTTCGTATCATCAATATAGACGGTTGTGAAGCCGTAGCCAAGGTGATTGTACGTGTACAGGATCCGCAGATCTGGGCGCCGAACGTGTTCAGTCCGAACAACAAAGACGGCAAGAGCGACTTCTTCCTGATTTTTGCGGCCGATCAGACCATCAACAAGATTCATACGCTACAGGTGTACGACCGATGGGGTACCATGGTGTTCCTGCGTAACGACATGTTGCCGAATGATGAAGAACTGGGATGGGATGGTAGTTTCCGTGGAAAACAGGTCAATCCCGCCGTATTCGTATGGTGGGCAGATGTCGAACTGGCTGACGGAAGCCATATTGTTCTGAAAGGCGATGTAACAGTAGCAGACTAGCAGTATAAAAAAATACTGCAAACCTGTCTACATTTGCACATCACCAACGAAAACTTTATGCCAGCCGAACTGCCATATACGTTTGCTTTTCTTGAAACGGCAACCGAAACACTACGCGCTATTGCACATCCGCA
>Ga0209717_1004583_pt1 | contig 11299 bp, 13 predicted proteins | sample AD_UKC048_MetaG_FD_184418 | JGI IMG/M metagenome (GOLD analysis project Ga0209717, IMG submission 184418) | Active sludge microbial communities of municipal wastewater-treating anaerobic digesters from USA - AD_UKC048_MetaG (SPAdes) (version 2) | ecosystem: Engineered > Bioreactor > Anaerobic >... | reverse complement strand
CACAGTGACATCACGCGGTAGGGCAGACCGAGCTTTTGCAAGATGGCTTCGGCATGGCCGGTCATGGCTTCCAGCGCTTCGTAGCTTTTATCGGGGTGGGTGATCTGCACCATCTCCACCTTGTCGAACTGGTGCTGGCGAATCAAACCGCGCGTGTCGCGGCCGTAGGAACCCGCCTCGGACCGGAAGCACGGTGTGTGGGCGGTGAGTTTGATGGGCAACTCGTTTTCTGCCACCACCACGTCGCGTACGAAGTTGGTGAGTGACACTTCACTTGTTGGAATCAGGTAGAGCGCCGCGTTGTCCGGTACTTCTTCGCTTTCCTGCCCACCCTTTTTGGCCGCAAACAGATCGCCTTCGAACTTGGGCAACTGACCTGTTCCACGCAAGGTATCGGCGTTCACGATGTAAGGTGTGTAGCACTCGGTGTAACCATGCTCCTGCGTCTGCACATCCAGCATGAACTGCGCCAGCGCACGGTGCAATCGTGCAACAGGGCCCTTCATTACGGTGAAGCGTGCCCCCGTCAGCTTGACGCCCATGTCAAAGTCCAGCCCCAGCGGCGCGCCCACATCCACATGATCTTTAACAGTGAAGTTCATCGCTGGTGGCGTGCCCCATGAGCGAACGACCACATTGCCATGCTCGTCCGAACCCAGCGGCACACTTTCGTGCGGTAGGTTGGGCACAGCAAGCAGCAGCGCCTGCAAATCGGTCTGGATCTGCTCCAGCCGCGTGGCGGACGTGTCCAGCTCGGACTTGATGGAAGCGGTTTGTGCCATCACAGCGTCGACCTCGGTCTGACCGGCGGGACCTTTGGCCTTGAGCTGACCAATCTGTTTACTCAGCGCATTGCGTTTGGCCTGCAGCTCTTCGGTGCGGGTCTGGATGGTCTTGCGCTCGGCTTCCAGCGTGGTGAATGCCTCCACGTTGAGGAACGCCTGCGGCTTTTTGCGGGTTTCCAGGCGCGCAATGGCCCCGGCGAGGTCTTTTCGGAGGTAGGTGATGTCTAGCATGCAATCATTTTAGTTTTAGTTAAACCGCCAGCGTGGCTGGGTCCACGTTGCCACCGCATATGATCAGGCAAACCTTTTCGTCGGGCTCGGGGCGATAAATCCCGGTCTGCAACGCGGCCAGCCCCAGCGCGGCGGCGGGTTCCACGGCCAGCTTCATTTCTTTCCACAACCAGCGTTGGGCGGCGCGGATGGTGTCGTCAGGTAACAGCAGGGCCTCTTTCACGTTGCGCTGCGTGATGTCCCAGGAAATGGCGCCAATGCGTTTGGCGCCCAGCGCGTCAGCCGCCACGCCGCTCACAGCCACATCGACAGGCTCACCTGCCTGACGCGCGGCAAACAGCGTGGGCGCCAGCTCAGGCTCCAGCGCGACCACGCGGGCGCGCTGCTCAAACCAGCTGGCGACACCGGCAATCAAGCCACCACCTCCCACACTCACCAGCACGGAATCCGGCAGACCGCCCTGTTGTTCGATCTCGCGTGCCAACGTGCCCGCACCCGTTACCACTTCAGGCTGGTCGTAGGCATGGGTCAGCAGGGCACCGGTCTGGGACTGACGCTGCAGGCAGGCTGCCAGCGCGTCTGAGTACGCAGCGCCGGTGACCACCACTTTGGCACCCAGCTCAGCCAGACGGGCCTGTTTAGCCGCACTGGACACCGTGGGCAAGAACACCTCACACGGCACACCCAGCGCTTTGGCTGCCGCCGCGGTGGCAATACCCGCGTTGCCACCCGAAGCGACGATCACGCCGCTGGCTGGAATGGTGTTGGACAGCAGCCGGTTCAGCATGCCCCGTGCCTTGAAGCTGCCCGCCACCTGCAAGTGCTCCAGCTTCAGCCACACCTCGCCACCCCGCATCCCAAAGGTGGAACCAGGCAGTTTCCATAGCGGAGTTTGACGTAAAAAATGGCTGTAGCCCTCATAAAATATTCGTGAGGCGCTATCAATAGCGGAGCAGTTCATGCGTCAGGCCCGGTCTTCAGCCCGTTCGCCTCACTTTTGAGCCCCTTTGGTAGAGGGAACTTCACCGTCTCTTCGATACCGTCCATCTTTCGCACCGACACAGCGCCCAGCGCCTTGATGCGATCGATCACCTGGCGCACCAGAATTTCGGGGGCTGACGCACCGGCGGTTAACCCCACACGCTGGCGGCCTGTGAACCAGCCGGCCTGCAATTCTTCCGCGCTGTCCACCATGTAGCTCTCCACCCCGAGCTTGCGTGCGAGTTCAGCCAGCCGGTTGCTGTTGGAACTGGTGGGGCTGCCCACCACAATGACGATATCCACCTGCGGGCTCATCACCTTCACGGCGTCCTGCCGGTTCTGGGTGGCGTAGCAAATATCCTGCTGTTTGGGCTGGCGCACATTGGGGAAACGCGTCTTTACGGCAGCAGCAATGTCCGCCGCGTCGTCCACGCTCAGGGTGGTTTGTGTCACCACAGCCAGCTTGGCGGTTTGCGCCGGGTTGACGCGTGCCACATCGGCCACGTCTTCCACCAGGTGAATGCCACTCTCCAGTTGGCCCATGGTGCCCTCCACCTCGGGGTGGCCTTTGTGGCCGATCATGATGAACTCATAACCTTCTTTAGCCAGCTTGGCTACTTCCACATGCACTTTGGTCACTAGCGGACAGGTGGCGTCAAAAATCTGGAAGCCGCGTGCACGCGCCTGATCCTGAATCGCCTTGCTCACGCCGTGGGCGCTGAACACCAGCGTGGCACCGGGCGGCACATCACTCAGCTCCTCAATGAAAATTGCGCCCTTGGCTTTCAGGTCATTCACCACGTAGGTGTTGTGCACAATCTCATGGCGCACATAAATCGGCCGCCCGAACTTGTGCAGGGCGCGCTCCACAATTTCAATGGCACGGTCCACACCGGCACAAAAGCCGCGTGGCTCGGCCAGAAGAATTTCCTGCGGCTGGATGGGCGCGGCGCTCATAAAACACCAATCAGCTGAACTTCAAACGTCACGGGCTGACCGGCCAGCGGGTGGTTGAAGTCAAACAGCACAGCCTCGTCGTTCCCGTCTGCTCCGCGCAGCTGCAGCACCACGCCCGCAAACTGGCCCTGCCCGTCAGGGGTGGGAAACTGCACCACATCGCCCACGTTATAGGTCTCCAGCGGATCGCCCATGTCCTTTAGCACCTTGCGCGCCAACCACTGCTGCATGTCCGGGTTGCGCTCACCAAAGGCCGCACCGGCTGGCAAATCAAAGGTGCTGCGAGCGCCCTCTTCCATGCCCATCAGGCATTGCTCGACAGCAGGTGACAACTCGCCATTGCCCAGCGACAACGTGGCTGGTTTGTCGTTGAACGTGTTGATGATGTCACCGGCGGGCCCGGCAAGGCGGTAATGCAGCGTGAGGAAGGAACCGGGTTGTACTTGGCAGACAGTCATGGAACTCTCGAATGAAACTCTCGATAAACTGGCCCTATTGTAGAAACCCCGGGGTATTTCCCGGCCAATCCCCGTCCCATGCCGATCAAAGACCTTCCCCCCGATGCCCGCCCGCGCGAAAAACTGCTGGCCCGCGGCCCCGGCGCCCTGAGTGATGCGGAGCTGCTGGCCCTGCTGTTGCGCACCGGCATCAAGGTCAAAGGCGTGCTGCAAATGGCCGATGAATTGCTGCGCCTGAAACGAAATGGCGAGGGTGAAAATGGTTTCGACGGCCTGGCCGATTTGCTGCAAGCCACGGCCGACGACCTGAAACGAGTCAGGGGCCTGGGCCCCGCCAAACGCGCCGAACTGGTGGTCGTGCTGGAGCTGGCCCGCCGCGCCATGGCCCAGCAGCTGAAGGAACGCACCGTGTTCGAGACACCCGACGCGGTCAAGCATTACCTGCCGTTGCATCTGGCGGGCAAGCCGCATGAAGTCTTCAGCGTGCTGTTTCTGGACGTGCAAAACCGGCTGCTGGCCATGGAAGAACTGTTTCGCGGCACCCTCACACAAACCAGCGTGTACCTGCGAGAAATTGTTGTGCGCGCTCTGCGCCACCAGGCCGCTGCCGTGGTGCTGGCCCACAACCACCCCAGCGGCTCGGTTCAGCCATCACGCGCCGACGAAGCGCTCACGCAAACGCTGAAAGCAGCGCTGGCGCTTGTAGACGTGCGCGTGCTGGACCACGCGATTGTTGGCGCGGGTGAATCACTGTCGATGGCCGAGCGGGGGTTCATGTGAAGGCTCCGCTGGTCAAGGTCAACACGCTGGCAGACCTGAAGCTGGTCAAACGCGAGATCGAGGAACAGGCCAAAGTGCAAGCGGAAGTTGCCGCACAGCAAGCGGCCCGCCACAAACGCCTGCAGGCCGAGAAAAACCTCTTTATTAATGCTGCTGGATCCGTCCAGCCTTTGCCGGATATGCGCAAGGCGCTATTAAAAAGGGAGCGGCCGGCGGCTTTGCCCTTGCAGCAAAAACTGGACGATGCCGCAGTGCTGCGCGAAGCTATCAGTGACGAATTTGACGTCAGCACGCTGCTCGACACCGACGACCATCTGAGTTTTCGCCGCCCCGGTGTCGGCCCGGACGTTACGCGCAAGCTGCGCAAAGGCGAGTGGAGCATTCAGCGCCAGCTGGATCTGCACGGCCTGCGAAGCGACGACGCGCGTGAAGCCTTGGGCGCATTCATCCGGGAAGCGCACAAGCAGGGCATTCGCTGCCTGCGTGTCGTGCACGGCAAGGGTCTGGGCTCGCCCGGCAAGGCGCCCGTGCTGAAGAACAAGGTGCACAGCTGGCTGGTACAGAAAAACGAAGTGTTGGCCTTTGTGCAAGCCAAACCGGCCGATGGTGGGGCCGGAGCACTGGTGGTGTTGCTGACACCCGGACAGGCAGCGAAATAGCCGAAATACATTTTAAAAAAAAGGCTTGACGATCGGGTCGAAGCTCCCATAATTTACCAAAAGGTTAATTAACTAACTGGTAAATCTCAACTTCATGACCCCCGCCGTCTCTGCCGACCCCCTGAGCGCCACGTTTGCGGCACTCGCTGACCCGACCCGCCGCGCCATCTTGGCGCGCCTGGCCTCGGGCGAAACCTCCGTGACAGAACTGGCTGGGCCGTTCGAGATGAGCCTGCCCGCCGTCACCAAACACCTCAAGGTGCTGGAGCGTGCGGGCCTGATCACCCGCAGCCGCGAGGCGCAGTGGCGCCCCTGCCACCTGCAGGCCGCCCCGCTGCGCGACGCCACGGACTGGATGGCGCAATACCGACAGTTCTGGGAAGCGCGGCTGGAGCGGCTGGAAGACTACCTTCAGCAACTTCAAACTCAATCGCTTCAACCACAGGAGAAAAAAAGTGGCCCAAAATCTTGACGCACCAAACGCCGTTGACTCCACCCCCTTCGTCCTAGCCCGCATCGTGAACGCACCGCGCAATCTGGTGTGGCGGGCATTCACCGAACGCGAATGCCTGGCGCAGTGGCTAAGCCCTATTGGCATGACAGTACTACCAGAGGGCAAGCTCGATCTGCGCCCCGGCGGCCTGTACCACTATGGTTTGCGTGCCGCCAATGGCTTCGAGCTGTGGGCCAAGTGGACATTTCAGGAGGTCACGGCGCCCGAACGACTGGTGTATGTCCTTTCGTTTTCTGACCCGCAATGCGGCAACACACGCCACCCGATGGCGCCTGATTGGCCGATGGAAATGCTGTCTACCATTACCCTGACCGAAAAGGGTGAGCAAACGCTCATCACGCTGCAAACGCAGGCCATCAACGCCACGGCTTCCGAACATAGCGTCTTCAACGACGGCAAGTCCGGCATGACACAGGGCTGGAGCGGCACCTTTGACCAGCTGGATACGTTCCTTGCTGATGTGGAAGAACGGTCCATCGTCACCGAGCGCATGTTGGACTTCCCGCGCGAGCAGGTGTTTGCTGCCTGGACACAACCGAAACTGCTGGCCAGCTGGTGGGGGCCCAAGGGGTTTACCAACACCTTTGAGGAATTCGACCTGCGGCCCGGTGGACACTGGCGTTTCACCATGCATGGCCCTGATGGCACGGACTACCAGAACCTCAGTATCTTTTCAGAAATCGTGCCATCCCAGAGGATTGTTTTTGATCACGTTTCAGGTCATCATTTCGAGGTGAATGCCGTGTTCAGCGAACAGGCGGTTGGAAAGACGCGGCTCACCTGGCGCATGCGCTTTGATTCGACAGAAGAATGTGCCAAAGTAAGAGCGTTTGTGACCAACGCCAACGAGGAAAATATGGACAAGCTGCAAAGATGCCTTGAAACGCAAGGAGCCAATTGTGCTTAAGACCATCTCCCTCATAGTTGTTATTGCCCTCGCGGTGCTGCTGGCCTATGCAGCCACGCGGCCCGACACCTTCCGCGTTGAGCGCCAGACCACCATCCAGGCACCACGCGACAGAATCTTTGCTTATCTGCAAGACTTCCACAAATGGGGTGAATGGTCACCGTGGGAGAAACTGGACCCCGCGATGAAGCGCACGTTCAGCGGCACCGCCAGCGGCAAAGGCGCCGTATATGCCTGGGAGGGCAGCGGCAAGGCAGGTGCGGGCCGCATGGAGATTCTGGACGCACAGCAACCCGCCAAACTGGTGATCCAGCTCGACTTCATCAAGCCGTTTGAAGGCCACAACACGGCCGAGTTCACACTGCAGGCTCCGGGCGGCTCTTCAGGTGGCGCCGCACAGACCACCCAGGTAAATTGGGTGATGTACGGCCCCGCACCTTTCGTATCGAAGCTCATGGGTGTATTCTTCAACATGGACACACTGATCGGTACCGACTTCGAAAGCGGTCTGGCCAACCTCAAACAGATTTCAGAAAAATAGCGAACCCCAGCCCTCACGGATACCATGACGGATACAGTACCCGGACTTCCGCCACCCGCCGCGCCACCCCCGGAGCCGTTGCCACCCTCAGCACCCCCCAACGTTTCGGTCGATTTGTACAAGGCCGTTATTGGCCAGAAGAATCAGGCCAGTTACCTGCGGCATTTTGCCCAATTTGACGCCAAGGGAAGAAACGGCCCCACCTGGCACTGGGCTGCTTTTCTATCGGCGCTCAATTGGATGATTTTTCGTCGCATGTGGGGTGCTGCGCTGTTGTACGCGGCCTTCATGCTGGCCGCCCTGTTGGGTATGTTTGGCATCGGCAAGCTGGCCTATGATTTTTCCGACACCACCGCGCAAATGCTGTTCGCCGGTTTTGTACTGTTGACCTCGGTGTTGGGTGGGCTTTACGCCCATGCCGCCTACTACCGGTTTTGCAAGAAGAAGATCGTCGACACGGTGGGCCTCTCGTCCAGCATTCAGGATGCCCGCAAGCGGCTGCGTGATGAGGCCAGCACCAACCGGCGCTTGTATGGACTGATGGTTCTAAATGGCGCACTGATCGGCTTGGCGGCATGGGGTTTCAGCCTCGTCCAGCAGCAGGGCGCTTCGTCTTCTGCCGCTCGAAGTGCCAACATACCGCAGGAGCCTGCAACACTGCCCGTGGGGGACAGCTCGGCACCTGCGGCTGCGCCTGCATTGGCCCCGGCGAGCAAGCGATCCCTGGAGCCTGCTGCAGTGCCCACACCCCCGATAACAACAACTTCAGCGCCAACTTCATTTCCGGCTCCGGCCACGCCCGCGAGCGCGTTACAAGACGCTGCGTTGCCCCTGCAGCAGCCCGCAGTAACAGAAGCCGCTTCGTCGCCGATTTCACAAGCCAAGCCATTAGCCAAACCGGCTTCCAGGCCAGCCCCCAGCCCTGCCGCGGCGCCTCCTTCTGCCGCGGCCCCATCGGTTGACACGCGTTACTTCGTTCAGGTGGGTGTCTTTGCTGTAGAAGACAACGCGCTGACGCTACAGGAAAAACTGGAAGCAGCCGGTTTTCGGGTGCACACACTGGGCATGAAAACACCGAAGGGCGTTTTGATTCAGGTGCGCGTGGGGCCATTCGACAGCAAGGGGGATGCCGATGTCTCGGCATCCCAACTCAAGGCAATGGACCTGCCCACCTATATCTTCAAGCTGAAATCCTGAGCGCTGCTGGGTGGGAAAGGCGATCAAACGCCTTGATTACGCATCCAGTCTGCGGTCTGGAAAAAACTCTCCCGCAGGCGCGCACGCAAGGTTTCATCCACTCCGGTTTCACCCATGGCCTGATCCATGCAGGCCAGCCACTGATCGCGCTCCAGAATGCCGATCTTGAACGGCATATGCCGGGCCCGCAAGCGCGGATGGCCAAATTGCTCGGTGTAATACTGCGGCCCACCCAGCCAGCCGCACAGAAACCAGAACAGCTTTTGTCGTGCGTTGGCCAGTTCGCTGCCATGGACGCTACGCAGTGCCGCATAGCCGGGCTCCAGGTCCATCAGGTCGTAAAAGCGATCGGTCAGGCGACGGACGGCGTCTTCACCCCCAATCCAGGCGAAGGGGGTCTCAGAAGCAGGTTTTTCCTCAATTTCAAGGGTCAAAATGGCCTCCAGACCACGTCAAATATTCGTAAGTAGCTATAAGTAAAGTAGCAAATGGAATGCTTGAGTTTATTTTTTAGGTGTTTTGCAGAACTTTAACCCCAATCATCCAGCTCATTCGTTTCAGTCTGTACCAGCATTTTTTTGGAGCAGATACATGACATTAAATCTCCGGCTTCTTGGTCTTTCAGCCGCCCTGGCTGTTGCATCTTTTCAGGCCTATGCGGTGGGCCGTCTGGCTGATGTGACAGTGGTGGACCGCCTGTCGGGCGCTACACTGCCGGTACATTTCCACCAAGGCGAGTATTGGGTGGCGGGGCGCCCCGGTGCCCGCTATGCCATTGCCGTGCGCAACAAAATGGGTGAACGCGTGCTCGCGGTCACATCGGTGGATGGCGTCAATGTGCTCAACGGTGAAACCGCCGCTTGGGGACAAACCGGGTATGTGTTCGGTTCCTATCAGCAGTACCAGATCACCGGCTGGCGCAAAAGCAACAGCGAGGTGGCGGCGTTTGAGTTTTCTGTCGCCAGCGACTCGTATGCCGAACGCACTGGGCGGACCGGCCATGTGGGGGTGATCGGTGTGGCGCTATTTCGTGAGAGCGTGCCAGAGCCCGTCGCTCAGGCACCCGAGGTGTACCGTCGCAACGAATCCGACAGCGAGAAAAGTGCAGCCCGTGTGCGCGAGGCACCTTCCGCGCTCTCCGCGTCGCCTGCACCCTCCACCGCGGCCGCAGGCCAAGCGGCAGACCGAAGTGAGCGCATGGCCAGATCCATGCCCGCCCCCAAACTGGGAACAGGCCACGGCCAGCGGGAAGAATCCATGGTCTCCCACACCAGCTTTGCACGGCAGCAATCTCAGCCCAATGAGACCATTCGCATCCGCTACGACAGCCGCGAAAATCTGGTGGCCAGTGGCGTGATTCGAGAGCCGGTAATCCGCCCGCTGATGCCCGCGCCCAATCCGTTCCCGCTGTCGGACAACGTTTCGTATGTGCCCGACCCGCCGGTTCGCCGCTACTGAACCCATGAAGGTTGCATGCGTCACCCTCGATAATCTGGCGCATGTCCAGCCACGTCACCACCACTGAACCCGAGGCCGACGAGTCGCTGATGCTGCGCTACGCGGCAGGTGACATCGCGGCGTTCGACAGCCTCTACGGGCGTCATGCGCTGGGCCTGTGGCGCTATGTTTTTCGCAGCGTTCGCGAGCAGGCCGTGGCTGATGACCTGTTGCAGGATGTATGGTTTGCAGTCGCCCGCCAGGCGAACACCTACCGGCCCACGGCGCGCTTCAAGACCTGGCTTTTCACCATGGCCCACAACCGCTTGGTGGACTATGTTCGCACCGCCAAACACCATGCCAGCCTGGATGATGATGGCGGTGATGATGAAGATGAGACCGGCAACCCGCTGGCCCGCACACTGGCCGCCGAGTCGGGCTTTGGACCCTTGCGGCAATTGCAGTCGAAAGAGCAGGCGGTCGCGCTGATGGCGGCCATCGAGAACCTGCCACCGACCCAACGCGAGGCCTTTCTGCTGCAGGCCGAGGGTGGTATGGCCGTGGAAGAAATTGCCAGCACGACGGGTGTGAGTTTCGAGACGGCCAAGAGCCGCCTGCGGTACGCCCGCAACAGCCTGCGCGAACGACTACAGGAGTTGGTATGGATGAGTTGACCCTGCGCTACCGCGAAGCCTGCGAACAAGACGACCGCCGTCCGTCGGACTCGGTGCGCGAGGCGGTGCACGCCCATGCCCGGATGATGAATGCGGCCCGCCAGCCCAACGGTAGACAAGCTGAAGAACAGGCCGAGGCACGCCCGGCAGCGAACCATTCGCGCTGGAAAATGTCGCTGCTGGCCAGCGTGGCGCTGGCGGGTTTGACCAGCCTGCTGGTGTTTCAGTTTGACCGAGGCCCATCAGAAGAGAAAGAACTGGTGCTGGGCAGGGCACCTCTGCAGACGCTGCCACCTGTGTCGAACCTGCCACAGCCAACACCGCAAACCGCCCCTGCGCAGGATGCGGCAGTAACAGCAACCGTTGCTCCGATCGTCACCGCCACAACCCAACCGAAAGCCGCAAGAGCAGCGCCCATCGCACGTGCCCCTTCGGCGGCAACCACTGCTGCTGCGGCACCGCAGGCGGTTGACGCCACTCCGCCACCCACTCTGGCTGATGCAGCGCCCGCCTCCCGCACGCAGGAGTCGGCTGACGCAAGCACTGCAAAAAGCACTTCCGCACCCTTCACCCAAAATCCGGCACAGAGTACGGCACAGGCTCCAGCCCAGACATCTGCCGCTGCACCGGCACCACAAGCGGCCAAACAGGAACTGGCACGCGCTGCTGCGGGGCAGGCGCAGCGCGCCCGCCTGAATGCAGGTCAAGCCGGGTCAGCGCCCGCCAGTTTGCACGACATGGCGCGCACAGGGCAGGTGACCGCGCTGGACCGCCTGCTGGCGGAAGGCGCGGCTGTGAACGCACCCGACGCGACCGGAAAAACACCCTTGATGCTCGCGGTGATCAATGGCCATGTGCCTGCCATGCAGCGGCTACTTTCGGCCGGTGCCAACCCGGCCCTGACGGACCGCGAGGGCCTGACCGCACTGCAACACGCGCGTCGGCTGGGTCGGGACGACATCGTGCGCCTACTTGAAGAACGCCTTTAAAATCGTGAAAGTTCAGGAAAAATTGGCCTCCAGCCCTCACCGGATATGCGTGAGTAGCTATTGATATAGTAGCAATTTACTGCGCCGCGCGCCGCAGTGTCTCCACGACTGGCCTGCGCAGCACCTCGCGCAAGCCCCACCAGCCCGCGGCCAGCGCCAGCACCGCACCGGACAGCGCGCCAAACAGCG
>Ga0209717_1004582_pt1 | contig 11300 bp, 6 predicted proteins | sample AD_UKC048_MetaG_FD_184418 | JGI IMG/M metagenome (GOLD analysis project Ga0209717, IMG submission 184418) | Active sludge microbial communities of municipal wastewater-treating anaerobic digesters from USA - AD_UKC048_MetaG (SPAdes) (version 2) | ecosystem: Engineered > Bioreactor > Anaerobic >... | reverse complement strand
GCAATATTACGCTGGTCTCGTTCGTCAAGACACATTTTAAAGCAATTTAAGGTGGATTCAGTAGTCATGCCGCTTTCTCCAGTTCGAAGTTTTCGTAACGATCTTTGGGCGTCTGGTTGTTGAGTGACTGATGCGGCCGCTCGTTATTGTAGCGGCGGAAATATCTTTTAAGCCCAGCCTCGCACTCGTAAAAATCCTCATAGCCCATAACGTATACATCCTCGTACTTGACTGACCGCCATAGCCGTTCAACAAAGATATTGTCAAAAGCCCGGCCGCGTCCGTCCATGCTTATCTTTATTTTCTTGGCTTTTAAAATATCCGTGAACCTTTTGTCTGTAAACTGAGAGCCTTGATCTGTATTGAAATATTCCGGAGTCCCATATTTCTTTAAGGCTGCCTTTAATGCTTCCTGGCAAAATGTGCCTTCAAGCGTTCTGGAAACCACAAATGACAGAACCCGCCTGCTATACCAGTCAATCACAGCCACAAGATAAACAAACTTTCCGCCATTCAGCCGGATGTACGTTATATCCGCGCTCCAGACTTTATTTGGCCGGTCAATTTTAAGACCTCTTAGCCTGTATGGGTAAATCTTATGCTGCTTGTTTGGTATGCTTAGCTTAATTTTAGGCCTTATTGCCTCTAAACCAAGGGTTTTCATCATGGTGCGAACTTTGCGCCTGCCAACCATTATCCCATAGGCGACAGCAAGCATCACGACTATTTTCCTGGCTCCAAAAAACGGCCATTTTGTATATATTTCATCTATCCTGTCCAAGAGCGTTTTGTTTTTCTTGCTAATCGGTTTTTCTTTGTAATAAAACGCAGATCTTGAAATCCCGATTAACTCACACTGCCTCTTTACTGATATATCTTCGTTCTTTGCTTCTATTATGGACTTTACAACAGCCCCAGCTTCTTTAAGCTTTTTTTTTGAAATTCTATTTCAACGTTTCTGATGCCTATAATCTTAAGCAACTCAGCTTCCCGTTTTTCCCAGTCTCTTTCTTCTTTTGTGTCTTTCTTTGAAAAAATGGCAGGTGCATTAGCAATTAATTCTTTTTTCCATTCTCCAACCTTATTCGGGTGCACGCCGTATTTGGATGCTATCTCGTTTATTTTTGCATCACCATTCAGCGCTTCCAGTGCTACCTTTGCCTTAAAACCTTCATCGTACTTCTTTCTCATTGTGAACCTCCTGAGTTCATTTAATTTTACTACAGGAAATCCACCTTAAAAAGTGTTAAAATATGTCCGAAAAAGTTAAACCATTATATAATTCTTCCTTTTTGACAGGCGTAACTATTATCATTACCAAGGCTATAACTAAAACAAGTATTGTCGCAACAGCAATAGAGATATGTCGTTTTTTGTTTATTTGCATAAATTATACCCATATATACTTCTAAAGTATTGTTCGGAGACTTCACCAAACATAGGCGCATCATTCATTCCCGCAGCATCCTGCATCATTGAAGCAGCTGCCGGATGCACAAAACCAAGCAAAGTCAATCCCGGATTATGCACATACCCTGACAAAATCTGGAATGAATCATATGGCATATCCAAGACCGCTGCATTCATACCCGCTAATACATTACCTAATTCTCTTCCTGTAAAATATTTACCTTCAAAAAGATAAGCATTATTTTCGCGCCATTTTCGCTTAACATCAAAATATTGCTTCGGCAGTGATTTTAATCCAACTTCAACAGCCTTCATTTTACTCGCCTCTTCGTTCAAAGCATACATTTCCTTATCTTTTGACACTCCAAAATTTATCTTGCCTTTGACTTCGCCGTTTTCAAACCGTGTATAAGCATCCATAAATTTTGTTTCCCCTGCTTTTTCCCACTGATTTTTATCGTTAATATTATATGGCCCTGACTTTGATTCGCCTTTATGTCTATATATACTTTTGTCATAATCCTTTGTATCAACCCACTTTACATTACCATCCCCATCTGTCCAGGTTGACAGTCCGTCAGGATCTGTATAACGTACGGGATTTGCAAAAGAATACATATACAGACTTGAATTGCGCGAATTATAGATTCCACCATTGCTTTTTCCACCACCACTCAAGTATCCCACAAGCATCGGGTCGGGACTTATCCACAAAGAAACCTGTGGGTCGTAGTAGCGGGCGCCGAAGTAGTACAGGCCGGTTGGATCAAGTTCTTTACCTGTGAATTTGTAACTAATATTTGATAATAAGTTACGATTTTCATACCAACTTTCACCTACCCCTTCGGGTACCTCGCTTATGATATTTTTATATTTCGGTTGCTCATGTACCCCTCCGGGTACCTCGCTTATGATATTTTTATATTTCGGTTGCTCATGCCACGGAGTGTATTCCAAGTGTTCCCGCACTGCAGCAGAACTGTCAGTTAACAATGACGTGGAGCCAAGATGGTCTATATGGTATAAATCTTTTTTGTTTTTATACATTGCAACGACAAGCACCAGGTAATAGATTACCTGAATCCGGTACAAATACCGCTGTGTGTTGTATCGCCTGCTGATTGTCCCGTTTATATTCAAGCCATCTCCCGTCAAACAAAAGATTTATTTCCCCTGCCGATTTTTATAATACATTAAACGGCAAAGAATTTAAAGATTATTTTTGTAACCGGATGGTCGGAAGGTTGGAGGGTCGGAAGATGCAAGAACAAAAGAGCCGGACAGCGCGGGAGCGCCGTCCCTACAAGTTCTAAGACAAGATAACTGCCGCGGGCTAAAGACCCGCGTCTACCATTACAAAAAGACAAAACTGAGCTGCTACTTAATAATTATCATCTTCTCCACTTTACTTCTTGTTTCATCGCCTTGTCCGCCGGCGATGAGCACAAAATAGTACGTGCCGTTGGATAAAGATTCAAGGTGTTTGGATTCGTATTGTATGTATCCCCTGTTTACTATCTGCGTGAGGGCTGCCTGCTCGTACGCCACTTCCCTTATCAGCCTGTATGAGGACGAATAAATCCTTAACGCAAGGCGCTTTGTATCCGGCTGAGCGATTTTAAAAGATATCCTTATATAGTTATAAAGCGCGGGATTAAACGGATTCGGGTAAGGCAATACTTCTGTTATCTGCTGTTTATCAGCCGGAACCCGCGTATATGTGGGCGTCGCCGTAAATACAGGCGTGTTTGTTGATGTGTAAGTGAATGTGTATGTCTGAGTAAATACCGGTGTTTCTGTCAGCGATGCCGTATAAGACGGCGTCTGCGAATGCGTGGATGTAAATGTCGCGGTATTTGTATATGTGTGTGTTAACGTATTTGTATACGTTGCGGTACTTGTATGCGTGTTTGTCGCGGTGTTTGTATAAGAACTTGTAAACGTATGAGTGGGTGTGCCTGTTTCCGTTGGAGTATCAGTAAATGTCAGCGTGGGGCCGCCGGGTGTTACTGTATCTGTAAAGGTATTTGTTACAGAAGGCGTGTATGTCTGTGTGCTTGTGTTTGTATTTGTTGAAGTATTCGTGTATGTGGCAGTGTAAGTGTGCGTGAAAGTGTCCTGTGGAGTATTTGTATTGGTATTTTCAGGGGTGTGCGTAAACGTGTCCGCGGGAGTATCGGTATAAGTCTGTGTGAATGTATGCGTATAAGTTTCTGTTGGCGTATCAGTAAACGTGTGTGTTGCCGGCGGCGTGCCTGTTACCGTATCAGAAGGCGTATAAGTTATGGTTGCTGTATGCGTGTCTGTGGTTGTATCAGTTACCGTATATGTATGCGTGTGTGTGGCCGTATATGTATTTGTATAGGTATTTTCGGGTGTGTTTGTGGCGGTTTCAGTCAGCGTATTGGTATTTGTATAGGTGTGCGTGGCAGTATCTGTCACGGTATCGGTATAAGTGTTTGTAGCGGCAATGGTTTGCGTATGCGTGGATGTATTTGTAAACGTGCTTGTCGCGCTGAAAGTATATGTTGCAGTCGCGGGAACTGTATTGGTTGGCGTTTTGGTGGGCGGATAATATGTGCTTATCTTAATCGCGTTAATAAGCGGCCAATCCGCGCTTCCCTGCGTAAGATTTATATTTAATGTGCCGTCTGTCACTTCAACATAATACGTCTTAACAAGCGCCGCGTGCTGTGCGCCTGTTTCCGCGAAAATATCAAGGTTTGTTTCTACTGTCAAAGACTCAAGCGCAACATTAAACTGCCTGCATCCGGCCGCAGTGCAGAACCCTTCGGTGAAATGAAGTTCCACTTCAAACATCCCGTTGCCCGTGTCCGCGTTATACTGCAAAAGAGTATTCCCGCTGCCTGACCATCTTTCGCTTTGATAAAGTTCGTCATCGTTTGTCAAAGTAATCTCGCCGGTGTACCAGTCATTTGTGGAACCCGCCGTGACATATCCCCAAGCGTTGCCGCCGCCATAAGCCCTGTCAGCAAGCCATAAATTGCCGCTTCCGTCCGTGTAGTTGTCATTTGACGCGCAGTCAATAAAAATATCGCCCATGCGTGTGGGTGTTGTTGACGCTGTAAAAGTGGCGGTAGGCGTATTTGTAATTGTAAACGTATTTGTATACGTATGCGTTGCCGTATTTGTCGATGTGTTTGTATGCGTATTGGTAAAGGTCTTTGTCCACGAAGGGTCAGGCGTGTCTGTGTCTGTGGCAGTATATGTAAAAGTGGCGGTAGGCGTGCGGGTGGGTGTTGAAGTATGGGTTGAAGTGGGCAATTGGGAAACAAGCACAACTTCAATAGCGGTTATATTCGCGTTGTCAACAGAGGCGGAAAAACTTATATTTAAAACCCCGTCAGATACCTGAACGGCGTTAAACACTTTATCCAAAGCCGTGCTTGCGCCTGCTTCCGCGTAAATATCCAGATTATCAAGCACGCGCGTGCCTTCTATGAATACGTCAAAGACCCTTGCACCAACTGAATAAGCGCCCGAATACGTCTCCGCGAATTTCAGCGTTATATCATAAGTACCAAAAGGAATATTATTGAATGTGTACGCGGACATGCCCCATCTTTCGGTCTGGTACAGCGTGCCCTGCCCGGCAGGCGCGCCCGCAACCGTGCCCGAAGGCCCTGCTGCGGTTCCTGCGGTGTAGCCGTAATCAGCAGCCCATATATGCGTGCCGTCATTATGTTCCGGCCCGCCGCAGTTTACCCTGATGTCAGCAAATGTGGGGGTAATTGTGGGCGTGTGTGTAAAAGTCCTTGTAGCAGTTGCAGTAGCAGTTGCAGTAAAAGTGTATGTGGGGAACGCCGGGTCCCACGTATTGGTGTTTGTGGCTGTCGGAGAAGGCGTGTAAGTGGGCGCGGGATGTACAGAATCATACGCGTGTTTAACCGCCCATACCGCTGTTGCCCTCATATAATACATCGCCCTTGGCATTGTAAGGTTAATGCGGAAAGCTTCCGGCGTCCTGAACCAGTACTGCCCTGTATTCCAGATTGTATTTAAAAGCGACTGTCCTATATCGTCTGCCTGCGCTTCCATTCCATGATGTACCATTCCCGCGGCTACGCCCCACGATGTGCCAACCCAGCATTCTTCTGTCTGGCTTGAAGTTGAGTCTATAGTGCCGTTCGCGTTCATAACGTTTACAACGCCGTGAGAACCGTTTCCGAATTTCGCGAAATTATTATCATAAATTTTTTGAAAAGAAGATACGGCGTTAGCGTCGGAGACAATACCGGGAAGCCCAAGCGCCTTGTTATACCACTGCCCGCACAGCTGGTCTGACATTATCCTGGTTGGATCATGGCTGCCGGTATCAATTTTATAATACTGGCCTGTCCATAACTGCGATTCAAAATTTGGCTGCGCGAAGTCAAACCTTTCCTGATACGTCTGCGCAAGGGCTGTTTCGCCTTTTGCAAGAGCCAGCTCTTTTGCCGCAAGCAAGGACGCAAGATACAGCCCGCCGCAGTAAGATGTGTCGCCTGTTAAATCCATATCGTCATAAGTCTGGTCTATTCCGTTGGAATCCGGAAGCCCGTCGCCGTCCGCGTCCTGCGTTGCAGTTTTTTCCATTGCTATTTTGCACGACTGCCAGCAGTAATCCAGGAAATCCGAATCTGTCCTGCCTGTTAAGTGCCAGTCGCGGTAAACCATAAGCACAAGTTTTGAATTTAAATCTTTCCAGTTTGTGGAATCGCGGTAAACGTAAGCGTTCCAGCGTGTAAAGACATCCGCCCTTGAACCTATATCATGCGCGGTGGTACCAAGCCCCGCGGGCCTGTCAGAGCGGTTGTTGTAAACAGAATCGGCAAACTGCTTTATGCACTGTTTGTCAATTTCCGGCCAGTTCATGAACAAAGCCCACGAACCGTAAAACCTTACGTCTGATGTGCCGTAAAAATCATAAATATATGATTCCAGATGTGAAAACATATTTTCCGCCGGATTGTCAGCCTGGCCTGACGCGCCGCCTGCTTCCCAGTATGTGCCTGCGGTAAAATAAATATACATTTCATTTAAAAGCATTGACTTAAGCCATTCGGGATAGTTGGGGTTATCGGTTATCCTGTGCACCCATTCATCAAGTTTCTGTTCCCATACAGCCCTGTCAGCAAGCGCTTCGCGCGCTATTGCCCACGAATTTGTCCCAAGGCGGTTAAAGTGCTGAGTGTATTTCCTATACCACTTGGCATTATATTGCGACTGTGTTATAGGGATATCCCAGGATAAGATTATAGGAATCCTTACTGTCTGCCCCGGCGCAAGCGTGACTTTAAAAGCAACAGCGCCTATGGTGTTGCTGCCGACAGTATTTGAAAGCGCGCCGTCCGTGGAAAAATCCGTTTCAAGCGCCGCCCTGTTTGCCGCCGACATTCTTGTGACAGTGACGTTTGCCGAAGATAAGGATGCAAGACAAAACTCGCCCTGTGTTTCAAGCGTAGGCGTGCCTGTGCCAGCCTTATTTAATACAAGTCCCGTGTAATTGCCGTCTGTTACAAGCGATGCCGAAGAACCATAAGGGTTTTCCCATGTTAACATTATTGCCGCGTCGTAATTCTGGGTTGTGGGGTTTGTAAGTTCCCATTCATAAACGCCCACCGGATAACTTACGCGCTGGTAATCTTCGGGGATAATTGGAGAATATTGCGTGACTTTCGCCTTTACGCTAAACCTGCTGCCGGAATAATTTACCCAGGCAAAAGGAAAAAGCGAATTGTAAACAGCCTGCCCCGTGCCTAAGTTTGCGGAATCAAGGCGCTGTACTGTTGCCGCGCCGGACGCGGGTTTTTGATACATAAAAAATTTGCAGTTGGTGTTGGCCGCGGTAAAAGATCCGGCTTCATCGCCGGTGCCAATATCAAGGCGCGAAAGGTAAAAATCGCCGTTATTTTTCCATGTGATTGTGCCCGCGCCAAAGCCGCCAATAGGCGCGCCGTCAGTGTATCCCGAAGCGCCCACGTCGCGTGACCACGCCTGGGTTGGTATTGTGGAAGAAGCGTAAATCCCTGTAATAAATGCAGTACTGATTAACAAAAATAAAATTACGCGGCGCAAGAATCCTCTCCCGAATTGATATTATTAGCAATCTGTTTAACCGTTTAAACAATATACAAAATAAGGGCGAAAGTGTCAAATGGTTTAAAGCGCGAAGGACGGAGGGACAGATGCACGGAGGGACGGAGGGACGGAGGGACAGAGGGACGGAAGAAAAAGACGAGGGTCGGAAGGTCAGAGGGTCGGAAGGTCAGAGGGTCAGAAGGTCAGAAGGTCAGAAGGTCGGAGGGTCGGATGGTCGGAAGTAAAACCAAAGGTCTTAAATTCCGGTAGCCGCGCCTTTTTAATACCAATCCCATAATAAAATTGCTTGTTATTATGCATGTTGTTTAGATTTAGATTGGTTATTAGTATTGGTTTTTGCCTTGGTAGACGCGGGTCTTTAGCCCGCGGCAGTTTGTCATTTTTTTCAAATCATCAAATCGAAATCGCGCGGGCTAAAGACCCGCGTCTACCAAATCCAAATCAACCTTCTGTCCCTCTGTGCATCCGTCCATCGGGATCTACTTCATTATTATCATCTTATCCACTTTGCTTTTTACTTCGCCTTCGCCGTCATCGGCAATCAGGACAAAATAATACGTTCCTGCGGAAAGGTTTTTTAATTTACCCCTGTTTATGCTTCCTGTGTTTATTCCGGGGGTGCAGTTTGCCGAAATCTCCGCTTCGCTTATAAGCCTGAAAGCGGCGGAGTAAATACGTATTTTTACAGACTGCGTGCTTTTTGAAAGTTTAAAACTGATATTCATTTTTAATATATCAGATTCAGGATTAAACGGATGCGGATAAATAAAGACATCCGTGATTTCCTGTTTCTCCCCTTCCTGAATTGCCGGCGTTGGAGTAATAGTAGGCGTAATTGTATTAACAACATTTGTCATCGTAAACGTTGCCGTTACAGACCTTGTATATGTTGAAGTTACAGTAACAGACGGCGTTGCTGTAGGCGTCGGCGATTTAAACGCTGTGATTGTTATTGTCCTTGTGGCTGTATTGGTGGCGGAAATAACCTGTGTAATTGTTATAGTTCTCGTTGCCGTGGAGGTTAAGGATGAAGTAATTGTTATTGTTGCTGTCGCGGACAATTTCTGTGTATTCGTTGCTGTAGGGGTTGCTGTCTGTGTTGACGTGGCTGAAACCTGCTCTGTTTTTGTGGCTGTTTCAGTTGACGTCGGCGTTGCAGTCGCGGACAATTCCTGCGTTAACGTCGCTGTCGCGGTTTGTGTCTCTGTCACCGTCAAAGAAAACACCTCTGTCATTGTAACAGTCGCTGTCGCTGTCGGTGATATTTCAGGCGTTAATGTTATTGTCACTGTCGGCGAAGGCGGCGCGCCTTTTGTGAATAAAACCATGTTGTCAAAATATAAAGTCCCTGTTCCTCCTGTTTCAGAATTAATAATAAATATTATTCCGCTTATCGGGTCGGTTGAAAGCAGCGGGTCAGCTTCCGTATCCAGCGCCCAGTCAATATTAAAAACAAGGTGATTCATTCCCGTTGAAAGGTCTTTGTTCGCGCTTATAAACCTGTACCACTTAGCCGCGCTGTTTGAATCAAATGCAAGCGCAAGCTGGTGATAGGTATCTGCCGCGCCCCATGGTTCCTGCCCTGCCGGAATGTAAACATCTATTTCAAGGCGGTCAACATTGGACCAGTCTGTCTGCGTAAATCCGCCTAAAGTTGCCGCGCCGTCCTGCCATGCAGCCGCGGTTTCAACATCAATCTGAAGCGCGCCTGTCCCCTGTGTTATGGCTGCCGCTTCAGTAGTATTAATTGATATTGTGGAAGCGGTCTCTGTCCATGCGCCGTTGTAATTTATGGTGTCGCATGTATTAAATAAAACGCTTACCGGCGTGGGCGTCTGCGTAGATGTATGGCTATTCGTGAACGTTTCAGTGGGAGTGTGCGTAAAAGTAAAGGTAGGGCCGCCCGGAGTTATTGTGTCTGTCTGCGTATATGTATATGTGGGCGTGGCTGTCGGTCCCGCCGCAGACGCAAAAAATGAAGCAAGCAGGGTGTAGCGCGACTGATAACCCGTTGAATTTTCCGTTATTTCCCATGAATTTTCCGGCCAGCTTGTATTCCAGTCCTTATATGATTTCATAGGCGGCTGATTCTGCGGCGGTTCTATTGTGCCGCTATAAGATGCGTCAGGCACAAAATACATATTAGGCCCGCCGGATAAAATCCCGGGCGCGGGATTTGTGTCCCATGCAGTGCCGTGGTGAAACCATCCGTGATATATCTGGGTTATCGGCTTGTCCGCGCCATACAACTGAGACTGCGTAAGATAGTTAAACGAAATGGGATTGCGTCCGTGAATATAGTGAAGGTATTCTTCGCCTGTTTTTAAATACACGGCGGAAAGCCCGGCGTTGACGTTTAATTTGTTTCCAAAAACGCAAAGGTTTCCCCATTCGGATTTAATGCCGTTGGAACCCCAGCAATGGTGTCCGTCCCATGTATATGACTTATACGGGTCGTTATTGCGCTGGCCATAAGCCTGATTTTGTATGCCCTGATTAATTGAATTTTTTACAGCAGTTACAACAGCTGCCGTAGCGCCGGGCGCCATGCAGTATGACATTAATCCCCTTTGAATTTCGTAAGAACCGCTTGTTTCAAAATATCCGCTTGCAATAGGATGATGTACTCCTGTTGTCGGCGTATCATCATAGTGGTCATCAATATAAGTCCTATAATTCGTATCTCCGGTCAGTCTGTATAGTTCCGCTGCCGACATTATCCTGTGCCCTCTGTCAGCATCAACCCCTTTATTTGCATTGGCATTATCAAAACCTGTGTGGTTGTATGTTATGTTGCCCGGATTTGCCTGTAAAAAAGCCCACGCGTTTTCAGCCGCTGTCTGAAGCGCCGCCGAATACCCGGGATAAGCTGATTCATATGGCGCAAAAAGGCGCGCGCCTATCGCAAATGCCGAACATCCGGAACCTGTTGCCGCTGTTGAATAGTTGGCGTAAAAATACTGCCTGTTTTCTGTTGACGGGTCGCCGATGCCGTCGCCTGTTCCGTTTATTCCCTGCACAACAAAAGCGCCCGAATAAAGCGCGCCGTTTGTGCCCTGCATTCTTAACATCCAGTCAATTTCATATTTCATCTCGTCTAAAATATCCGGCACGCCGTTGCCGGATTCAGGTATGCCTGTACCGTCAGAAAAAGCGTCCGGATTCCACTCATAAGCGTATGCAAGGTCCCAGATAATTACAGCCATCCACGAAGTGTATTTTCTATAATCGCCCGCGTCGTGCCAGCCGCCGGTAATATCGCGTGCTGTTGCCGCGCCCTGGTCGCCGCCAAGGGATGCATCATAAAGGCGCGCGTTTAGCTGATTGGTTGTATGGCATGCGCTATGCGTCCACGCGCCGCCGTAAGCGCCGGTTATTGCGGTGCCGCAGCGCTGGTAATAATATGATTTAACAGAACTTTCAAGAATTGTATTATAAGTGTCATCCGAAATATCAAAATTAAATGACTGAGTATTGTTTGCAGGGTCAAATATGTAATAGGTTCCCGGAGTTGTATACGTGGAAAAATTGCCCTGCCATACCACATCGCCGGACTGGGAGTGTTCCGCGCCCGCGTTCCAGGCTGTAAGAGGGATTGTCATAACAGATGTGTTGTCAGACGCGCGCCTTAATTCCACATTTGCGCCCGGCACATAATCCACGGCAGCGTTATAACCCGTCCTTGGGTCAGCAATCATAAACCATTTATCAGCAGTTGTCCTGTAGCCAATCTGGTCAACTATAATCTGCTCTGTTATTGGCGCACCATAGGCAGCTGTAATAAATGA
>Ga0209717_1004577_pt1 | contig 11313 bp, 2 predicted proteins | sample AD_UKC048_MetaG_FD_184418 | JGI IMG/M metagenome (GOLD analysis project Ga0209717, IMG submission 184418) | Active sludge microbial communities of municipal wastewater-treating anaerobic digesters from USA - AD_UKC048_MetaG (SPAdes) (version 2) | ecosystem: Engineered > Bioreactor > Anaerobic >... | reverse complement strand
GACGATTCCGGATGAACTGTTCGAGAGTGAGTTTTTCGGATTTAAGAAAGGATCATTTACCGGATCTGTAGATGATAAGCCGGGCTGGTTTGAAGCGGCCGACGGGGGCACATTGTTCCTGGATGAGATCGGCGACATGAAACCGAACTTACAGGCCAAGTTGCTGCGGGTGATGGAAGACCGCAGGATCAGCCGGCTGGGGACAACCGTAATGAAAGAGATCGATGTCAGGGTGATCGCTGCAACGAACCATGATCTAAAGAAACTCATCGAACAGGGAAAGTTCAGGGCAGACCTGTTTCACCGTATCAATACCTTTACCATTGATCTGCCTCCGCTGAGAGAGAGACCGGAAAACGTTCCCCAGCTTCTGGATCACTACGTGGATTACTATTGTCATAAGATGGATCGTTCGAAACCTTCTATTGATGAAGTACTTTTAAAGACATTATTATCCTATGATTACCCCGGTAATGTCAGGGAGCTGATGCATATGGTTGAGCGGGCGCTGATCCTGTGTGAAGGGGATGTGCTGACATTTGACCATTTCGATCATCTAAAGCTAAAACTCCCATTCGGAAAAGAGGACAAGAACACCTTCCCGGTGCCTGTTTCACTGAATGCTCTGGAGAAAACCTCCATTGAGATGGTGCTTTTGCAATGTCACCATAATAAATCAAAGGCAGCCCGCCAGCTGAATATTTCCCGGCAGGCGCTCGACCGGAAAATATCAAAACTGGGAATAAAATTACCCGCCTGATCCTAATCCCCGGTTAACTCATCATAGATGGGCTATGTTGCCCGGAATCGGGCAACTTTCTGCCCGACCGGTTCCCGCTTAGTGCTGAACATGACCCGGCATACTCTTTATCGCATTCGTTTATAGCGACTTATGAACCTTGGCACCTGGTTTGCAAATGCAGGCGCCTATCTTGTTTTTACCAAATCCATATACCCAAAACATGAAAAGCCCCATCCTTTTCATTGGATATGAGCCTGCCCTTCAGGAAGAGATCATGGATTACATGAAGGATCGTGACGGGGAGGCTTATTTTTCGAGTTCCGCGATAGAAACCATCCGGATGATGGATGTCGTTGATTTCAAAAAGGTTGTGCTGTATATGCATCGCCTGGAAGATGCCGCCATACTCCGGTACATCAATAATCATTACAGGAATGCGGAGGTACTGATCATGCCCGATCTGCAGCTTCAGGACGCCATCCCGGCTTTGGCCGACGGACATTTCAGGCTTCTTCACGAGCCTTTCCGGCTGGAGGAGCTCAATACCCTGATTTAACCGATGAAACCATCTCGATCTTAAATAATCAAAAACCGAATTATGAAAAAAGCGCAACTATTGGCAGGGTTTGTCATTTTGCTGGCAGGCAATGCCGCTTTATCAGGCCAGCCGCTGAGCCCGGGGCAGAAAGTCCTCCCCCACGATCAGCAGGCAACCGTTGTTAACGGATCACACGAAGATCCCCTTTATCTGAACTACGGTTCTCCGGCCTTTAACCATCCGTCGTACTATTATGCGGCACTGGCCGTTCCTCCATCGGGAGTGATATACAGGCAGGCCGGTCTTAGGGCCGACGGAACTAAAATCATTGCTCAGAAATCATTTACAGAAGGTTCGTTTAACCGAACAGAAATTGTCCTGATGGATGCCGACGGGACGGACGAAATCATCATTTCCGCCGGTAATTCAGGAGAAGGTGATATTTACGGGTATATGAACCCATTCTGGAGCGATGACGGCAATTACATCGGTTTCTGCGAAGTTCATTATGCCAACTATAACAAAGTAATGCGCTATCAATTATCTACTTCCACGACGGAATACATTTATGAGCCTGTAGATAATGATGTTGCCAATCCCGATTTTCTCGGAACTTCCATTACTTCCATTGTTTTCTGGGCTTATGGCCCTGCGGGAGGCGCAGACTTTTTCACGTGGGACGGTACCACGCTGACCAACATCACCAACACCGCCAATTATAAAGAGTACGAGCCGGTTTCAAATCCTGATGGCACGAAGATCCTTTTCTGGTCGGGGGAAACCACCGAAGAACCGGTGAACACCACCCATACGCTTACCTATTCGGGCGGAATATGGACAAAAGATGTCGGCTTCACCCCAATTCCCGATACCTACTGGTCATACTGGACCGATAACAATTGTGATGAAATCGGTACAGTTGTCTATTCTACCAATGATATTAACATATACAGTAATACGGGAACTTTCATACTTGATCTTACCGGCCCGGGATACAGCGGGGGAAGCGGCCAGTGGAACTTCTTCGGTTCGGGAATAAAAGGTCCGAACGGAGAAATGCTGATCAATTCCAAGGCAGGAAGAACGGAGCCCGGCAGGGATATTGTCATGGCCAACCCGAGAGCAAAACTTTTTGTGGACGATAACGGTTCAGACGCATACCCCGGAACGGTCAATGCGCCGTTTGCCACGATTGGCAAAGGGATTGCGGAATCGGTAGCAGGTGGCACCGTGAATGTTGCTTCAGGAACCTACAATGAAAACATCACGGTCAATAAATTTGTCACACTTGATGGGGCAGGCAATTTACCCGATCCGGCTGTCAATACAGTGGTCAATGGAAACGGGAATATTACCGTCATTATTACCGGAAGCGGGACAGGTGATACGGAAAGGCTTACATTAAAGGATATGTATATTACCGGAGGAACACGTGGGATTAATGTGGCCAATAATGCCAGTTACTTAAAGCTGGATCATGTAAGCGCCAACCTTAATTCGAGTTACGGTATCAATTTCGATGGTGCGCTCAATAATGAAGTGCTGATCACTTACTGCCAATTCAACCAGAATGGAGTTCCCGGGGTTTCAGGGGTCGGACTGCGTTTGCAAAGCACCTCAAAAGTACATAACCTTGATATAGATCATTCTGAATTCAATAATAACTACCAGGGTATTTATGCCGGTGATGGAGGAGCATTTTATCAAACCAATATCCAGTTAGATCAAATCAATATAACTCAATCAACATTTGATGGAAATACTATAAAAGGGATCTACGTCGAATCGATGAGCAATGCTTTATTCGATAATATTACCCTGAATAATAACGGAAGTCTTGCTACTTACAATTTTGGAGCCGGGATAGATATAAATCTGAAATTTAATAATTATTCCAATATTACCATTCAGAACTCTCCTGTGACAAATTGCGGTATCGGGAGTTTGTATGGAGTCGGAATAACTATAAAGGCAAGGGATGACGGAGGATATGCAAGCCCTCCGGCAACATTGAATAATGTAATTCTCGATAACCTGTCTTTTTCAGGAAACAAGACATGCTTAACTTTTGGAGAACCCGGGAAAGACAACAATGGCCCGACCGGTGTAGTCATTAAAAATTGCTCTTTTTCGGGCAGTACCAGTTCCGATATCAATAATAACAGCAAGAGCAGTATTGACGCATTACTCAATAATACATTCACCGGAGCGGCTGACAACTATGCCATTGAAGACAGAATATTCCATAAACTGGATAATTCTGTTAAAGGGCTGGTGAATTGGATGAATGGGAATGTCTATGTTACCACGAACAGCGGGAGTATCCAGCGGGGTATTGATGCATCCGGTGCAGGCTGGAATGTGAATGTTGCGGCAGGAACATTTCACGAAAGACTGTCGATCAGTAAGTCATTGACAATTAAAGGAGCACAATTTGGTGTTGACCCGACAGGTAGCGGTGCCCGCACAAATCCGGGTGAAGAGACCATCATTGATCTGGTGGGCCTTTCCGTCAATAATCCTAATATATTAATCGATATTCCATCAGGCGTTTCAAATGTTATTATCGATGGGTTTACATTGAATGGAAGCACAGTTAGTCATTATGCGGATGAATCGACCATAAGGGCATGGGATGACTATATCACTATCTCCAATAATATTATGGACGGGTATCAAACCATTGTTTACAAAGGAAATGATCACTCAAGCTTCACCCGGAACCGGATCCAGGCGAGCAAAGACTGTATCGTAGTTCAACCGAATGCAGCCACGGATCTGTCAATACTGGAAAACAGCCTGAGCCCGAATTCCACTCCGGCATCAGGCGGGCAAGGCATCTATCTCACCGGGGTCAATACCGGAAATTTAAGCGACAATAGCATTACCGGATTCAATACCAGTAACGGACTTGGCGGGAGTAACCTTTCCCAACTTGATATCACAGGAAATGATTTCACAGGCAATACAAACGGAATTAATATCTGGGGCACTACCACATTTCTGGATATCAATGATAATGTATTCTCTTCCAATATTACGGTTGGTATTAAAATCAAAGGGGACGATATTAATATTATTGGAAATGAATTCAGCAATAACGGGGCCGGCATCATCATTGATAAGCATGTCCTCAATACGGAAAGAATTGAGATTCATGAAAATATAATCAACGGCAGCACCGGATATGCACTTGAAGTCAAATCCGCCGTAGTGATGCAGGTGGATGCGGAAGAAAATTATTGGGGAGTTGTAGCACCTGATGAAGTTGCAGTAAAGATTTCCGGCAATGCGGATTACGATCCCTGGTGCAATGCCGACCTGAGCGTTTGCGGATTTACGGAAACTTCCAATATCTACAACGAAAACCAGGAGACCTACTTCCTGACTGTCCAGGATGCCATCAATGCCGCTTCGATCGGCGATGTGATTGAAATTACGGGCACCCACAATGTGAAAAACCTGGTGGTGAACAAAGGGTTGAAGATCGCGGCCGCGGCAGGCGGAGCTCACTTCAGCGGGCTTGACGCATCCCGCAGCGGAACAGGGGTTGTGGTTACCGACGATGCCCGGATCACCGGCATCACCTTCTCCGATTACGATATTGCCGTCGACATCCAGTCGGGCGCCGCATCGATCGCCAATTGCACATTCTACAACAATGTGATTGCCGTGAAGAACCTGGCCGACAACCCGGTTGCCGACGCCGATTCCTGCTTCTGGGGAGATCCCACAGGGCCCTTCGACAACAGTCCCGCCGGCCTTTACAACCCGCTGGGCGTAGGAGATGAGGTGACCGATTATGTCGGCTACCAGCCCTGGTACAACGATATCGACCATACTTTGCTTCCGGTGGATATCAAAATCACCAATCCTTCCTGCAATACCCTGAACGTTTATCTGAAAAGCAACCAGGCCTTTGCCGGCAACCTGACCAATATCCAGTTTGCCGTCAAATGGGATGCTACGGTGTATAATGGCATCGTCACCCCTACCTTCAAATATGGCAGCGCCGGCGAAGGGTATATCGACCTGGTCAAATATGAAAATAACGGCGGGTCGAAGTATGCCGTGTTCGTCTATTACGGTGGTATTGCCTCCAACTGGGCGGAAGGCGGCGAAGTGCTGATCCTGACCCTGGAGCTCGATGAATCGGGCGCGATGTACAACACTACCGGCTTTGAGATCGCACAGGACGCCTTCGTTTCAGGCGCCAATGAAAACTATTATATCCAGCTCGACGGCGATGACCGTACCGGATATATTTATGGCTTTGCGGAAGATGTGTACACCGCCACTTGCGATATGCCTCTCGATGCCAAAGTATTCCTGCAGGGTCCGTACGATATGTATACCGACCTGATGAAAACAGACCTGGCCGGGGTGATCCCCACCGGCGCCTATCCGGCAGGAAGACAGCCTTTCACCGGTAATCCCTGGCTTTACAATGGCACAGAAAACCTGGGATCGGTGCCGGCCGGCATGGTCGACTGGGTGCTGGTGGAACTCCGCACGGGAACGGGAGCCGGAACGATGGCCTACCGCCAGGCCGGCCTGTTGTTCAGCGACGGCACGATCCGGAGCGCAGCCGATCCCGCCAAAGACATCTTCTTTGCTTCCGATCCCACCGATTTAATGCCGAATTCCGATTTCTACATTGTGGTCTATCACCGCAACCACATGCCCGTCATGAGCGGTGCACCGGTCAATATTCCCAACAGCGCCATGCTGAACCTGACCGATCTCACCCAGGCTTATGGCTATGTTCCGGCGAGCGCTGTTGAACAGCCGCTCATCACGCTCGAGACGGGAGTTTACGGCATGATCGCGGGCGACCACTACGGGGCCATACCGGCAGGCGAAGGGTGGAATTACTTCGATTACCCCGACGGCTGGCTTTACTACAGCGGCAATCCCAACGACCGCGACCCGATCCTGGCAAAGATTGTGAGCGTGACCGGCCTGCCCTATATCAATGGGGTGATCAACAATGTTTACTTCAAAGAAGACCTGACGATGAACAAGCAGGTCAAGTACTCGGGATCGGGCAACGATCCGAGGCTGATCATTCAGAACCTGATCGAGCTGAAGGGATCCAATGTGTTAACGAACTTCTATGAATCAAAAGTCCCTGGGTGGGCTATCCCGCACGTTAAAAAAGAGGGCCTACTATCCATGACTGGCCCCCTGGATATTGGCCTGTACGAAGCCCCCCGGGAGCTTTTGATCAACATAACCGCCAACGAGACCTTCACAGGCGCCGTGGTGTCGAACATCCAGTTCACCCTTTGCTGGGATGAAAGCAATGCAGAGGCGGGCCGGTTGATAGCCGGATACCAGGGCGACTTCCTGCTCGAACCCCAGGGAGATCCCGTAAAGTTCGCCGGGAAGATGTACCAGGTGTTTGCCACAGTCGAACCGGTGGCTTTGCCCGATCCGCTGAACAGCGGCGAGCAGGTGACCGTGCTGCGGTTTGCCAACAGTGATGCGGCGCCCGTTGCAGCCAATGGACTGGCCATAGCCGACAATGCCTGGACGCTGGCCAACAACGGCGGATATTATATCGCTGTCTGGGGTGCCGGCCAGACCGGCCGTATCGTGACCGGAGCACTGGGCACAGACCAGCCCGGCGATTCCGGGCCGGTGGTCCGTATCTATCCTAATCCAACGGCGACCGGCTGGATCTACCTAACGACAAATCCGGCGGTTTCCGGAAACCTGGCCGTCAGGCTGACCGATCTGACCGGCAGGCAGCTCCGTCAGAGCCAGTGGAGTGTAAAATCAGGGACGGCCAATGCCATGACTTTCGACCTGGAAGGTCTGAGCCATGGAGCTTATCTGCTGAATATCAACGGCGAATCCTTCAGCTTCTCCGAAAGGATCATTATCCGGTAGCCCCCCGGACCGGGTAACAGACCTGCCTCTCTTAGCCCGCTGCAGGCGATTATTCTGCAGCGGGCGACGGAGGGGTATCTGAATCTGTGCACTGACACAAACCAATTAAATAACAACATTTTCAAATCTCAAAAAACAAAAAATTATGAAAAGAAGATTACTGGTAATGCTAATTTTCGGTTTAGCATTGAGTAGTGTCTGGTCGCAAACGACCCGATACGTAAACCCCGACGGCAACTGCGGAGGCAGCACTCCCTGTTACACGACCATCCAGGCTGCCATTAATGCATCTGTTGATGGAGACATCATAATGATTTCTGCGGGAACCTTCACAGAAACGCTGAATGTAGGTAAATCGCTGACTTTCATCGGATCCGGGCCGGTATCCAATCCGACCACGATCATTACATCGACAGCCAATCCCATGATCCAGTTATCAGTCACCAATAAAAATTTCACCTTTCAGAACCTGATCATTGAAGGGAATGTGACAAATAACGGTATTTGGGCCGGTGGCTCCATCAACATTAATTCACTGACATTAAAAGATTTCATCGGAAGAAATTGCCAGGTGGCACTTTACCTGGCAGAATACTGGCCCGGTGATGATCCTCTGACCACCACAGTCAGCAGTTTAAGCTTTGATAATGTCACTATGACAAACAATAAATTCATCGGCGTCTATATCGGGAAAACAGTACTGTCAGGGACAGTGACCAATTCGACGTTTACCGGTAATGGATATTCGGATGAATTACCAGCTAGCTGGCAAAAAACCGGCCTGCAATTTGTAAACTTTGATGAAGCATCGGTACCTCATGTAGTGGTCACAAATTCCACTTTTTCCAATAACGGAACAGGCGCTTCCAATATCGAAAGGACGGGGCTCATCATCTATACAGCCTACAATGCGCTCAGTGCCAATGAGATCATGACTGTATCCGGCTGCACCTTTACCAATCATCCTCAATATGCAGTGAGGATAAAGAATGGGTATAATGTAGGAAATACAGCAACCGTAAATGGAACTTTCACGAATAACTACCTGGATATCTGGTTTAATAATATAATCGGGACCACCACATCCACTACTCTTGTTAGAAATACATTTTTGGGGACCAGGACTGTTGGTCCGGGTCCTACTTATGATTACAACACGATCCAGGCCGCCATCAATGCCGCCGCAGCCGGAGATATCGTCAGGGTTTCTGACGGCACCTACAATGAAAACGTGACCGTTAACAAGAATATCAGCCTGTTATCGGTCAACGGTGCGGCTGTAACCACTATCGACGGGTTGAATTCCGGCGGTGAACTGGGAACGGTTTACCTGACGGCAGGAAGGGATGGCGTGACCATTGGGGATACCGGCCAGGGCTTTACCATCAAAGGAATTGACGGTACACCCGGACTTGAAAAAGCGGCAATTTATCTCCAGGGTGCCCAAACCAATATCACCATTGAAGGAAACATCATTGAAGCAAGAGGTGACGCCGGCTTACAAGGTGAGTACAATGCTGCCAACGACAACATCATCATCCATAATAACCAGTTCACCGGACAGACCTTTACAGGAGCTAATCCCGCGGGGGTTGGGTTTGCTGCTCAATTTGACCTGCCGAATGTTCCCAGGCAACTGGTTGTATTTGGCGGCGGATCAGGCACCACAAACACCCAGAACATCAATTTCACCAATAACACTGTATCAGGGATTGCCGGAGGGATGAGCATTACGGATAATAGCGGCAATCCTATCCCACCCACACCCCAGGGCAACACGATGGTCACACTTGACCTGGTGGGCACCAATTCCATCATGTGGAATACATTCAGCGGAACCACCACAAGGTACGCAGAAGCATTGAGGGCAAGAGGAGCCGGCACCTACACTATCACAGGGAATAACTTCAATGGCAGCTATCCTGCGAATATTACTGCGGGCACGACAGTAGCCGCAACTGGTATTGCCCGCATTGCGGATGCCTGGATGAACAATACTTTTCTGAAAGGTGTGGTACTTCAGGACAACTTCTCGAATGTCAAGATCAACAATATTCCAACCTCAATCCAGTCTTGCATTGATCAGGCAGGTTCGACCGATATCGTCAGAATAAAATCCGGGACGTATATCGAGCAGGTATACATAAACAAGAATGACATCAATATCTTCGGAAGCGGCAAGGACAATACGTTTATCAAGTGCCCCGCCACACTGGCACTCGCTACGCCTGGCGGGAAGAAACCTGTCGTCTATTTCGATGCTTGTACAGGGACAACGCTGGGCCTTGTTACCGTCGACGGGGATGGCAAGGGCAATGCAAATAACTCCTTTGTCGGTGTCGGTTTTTGGAACTCAGGCGGTGGATTGAGCAGCGTGGATGTCATTGGCGTCAGGGATACGCCATTTTCGGGAGCCCAGCATGGTGTTGGAGTTTATGCCTACAACAATACCGGCGGACCGTATTCAATGTATTTAGAAAATGTTTCGGTTTCCGATTTCCAGAAGAACGCATTTGCCCTGAGCGGCAATGGTTTGAGTGTTACGCTGAATGGTATAACGGTTACCGGCGCCGGCTCCACCTCGGTCACGGCTCAAAACGGCATCCAGATCGGATATGGAGCAACCGGATCTGTGACCAACAGCAGCGTGACAGGCATCCACTATATCGACAATATTCCGCCTGTCGACTGGACGGCAACGGCCATCCTCCTTTACGATGCAGGAAATATTGACATTTCCTCAACAACTGTTTCCAATTCTCAGACCAATATTTACTTTATTGATGGTTCCGGAAGCTTAAACAACTGCACTGTCAATAATCCTGTGGCTGATATTTGGGCAAATGGCGTGGATATTTATGCTTCCAGTGCCAAAGGCCGTTCAGATACGGGATTAAGAAATGCCATTCAGCCGTTCATAGAAGATTACAAGGGTACAGGCACGAGGACGGCAGCTACCTTAACCATCAACAACAGCACCATTACCGGAATAGATTATGCCGGCAATTACGGGGTAGGCACGTATGCTGAAGGCACAATAAATATGACGGTGACGAACAGCGCCGTGACCGGATGGGATTATGCCATCTCTTCTTATGAAGCCGGAGGTATTGTCAATGCCATTGTCAATGATAATGATCTTTCGGATAATACTGTCGGTTATTATTATAACGGAACGACTTTGCAGGATGCCGAAGACAACTGGTGGGGCCATTCTTCGGGCCCGCTGGATGCTTCCGATGATGCCGGCGGACTTTACAATCCGCTGGGTGAAGGAGGTGAAGTGTCGGATTATGTCGATTATGATCCCTGGTATGCCGATGCAGCCCAGACTTACCAGGCTACAACAGAACAGACAAACATCCTGAACGAAGACCAGGGCGTTTATTACTACACTATCCAGGATGCCATTAACGGAGCCGATATCGGCGATGTGCTCGAAATTACCGGCACCCACAACGTGAAGAACATCGTGGTCAACAAAGGGCTGAAGATCGCGGCAGCCGCCGGCGGAGCCAAATTCAACGGGCTCGACGGCACGCGCAGCGGAACCGGATTTACCATCAACACCACCGAACCGGTCGTATTTGAAGGGGCTACCTTCGAAAATTATGACCTGGCCATCGACTTTGTTGCCTTCGGCTCAGCCAGGATCGATGATTGCAAATTCCTTAACTGTGTGGCGGCTGTCAATAACCAGACTACCACCACCATCGATGCGGACACCAACTACTGGGGGCATGCGACAGGGCCGCTGGATGCCAGCCCGGCCGGATTGTACAATCCTTATGGCCAGGGCAGCACGGTGACCGACTATGTCGATTACCAGCCCTGGTTCAACAGCGAAGATATTGACGTATTGCCCGTCGATATTGCGGTTTATAATCCCTCATGCGGTCATATTGAGATCAGGGTAACTCCGAACAGCAATATGAACGGTCAGCTTACTACGGCTTTGTTCGCCGTGAAATGGCTGAATGCAAGCTATCCCGGTCCGGCAATTCTGACCAACGTCACTTCAGCTTACAATATGGACTTCCAGTATTATGAAACCGTCGGAGCGGCCAGGTATGCCGTATTCGGACTGGAGACCAATGCCCTGGTCAACTGGACTGCCGGCACCGAGTATGTTTTCGTG
>Ga0209717_1004573_pt1 | contig 11317 bp, 16 predicted proteins | sample AD_UKC048_MetaG_FD_184418 | JGI IMG/M metagenome (GOLD analysis project Ga0209717, IMG submission 184418) | Active sludge microbial communities of municipal wastewater-treating anaerobic digesters from USA - AD_UKC048_MetaG (SPAdes) (version 2) | ecosystem: Engineered > Bioreactor > Anaerobic >... | reverse complement strand
TTGTTCTTCGGTTTTCATTGTCGTATCTCCTTGGTATCGCTTGTTTTTCGTTCAGCCAGTAAAGTATCTCCAACGCCGACCAGCCGGATATGTACTCCATCAGTCCGACCGTAACCGCAAAGCCATAGCGCTGATCAAATCCGGCCCCTCATCAGGCATTTGGTCCCATGTCCTGCCGTCCAGGATGCGGCCTGTTTTCTTCTTCATGACTCCCCCCCATTGTTTGAAGAAAAAAGGTACACCGGCCGATACGCATTGGTCTCGTATCTCTCTTGCCCAGGCGGGGTCCATCCGTCGCGCCTTGGGACCTGATTCACCTCCAACGATAACCCAGTCCACACCGTTTAGATTCAAACCATGAACCGGACCGAGCAGGGGCTCGAATGAAACGAATTTGACCATGGCGTTGGTTTGTCGAAGGTGTTCGATACGGAACTGGTAGTCAGAATTCTCAACGCTGACTCCCATCCATATATTTGGAGACCAGTCCAATTGCGAGTTCATTTCCAGCAGGCGTTTCGAACGTTTTGTCAGTACTTGAAACCGATGATGTGATGCCCGACCCATTACATCGAATATCCTTGATACGAATTCGAAGGGTACACACTTATGAAAAAGATCGCTCATGGAGTTCACGAAGATCGTCTGGGGGCGCTTCCAGCGCAAAGGCATCTCAAGCACATGTTCATGGACTGTAAGTCGAAACCCATTGGTATAATTGGGCTGTCCCATCGCCTTCAACCGGATTGCCATTCGTTCGGCATAGCAATGTTTGCAACCCGGACTTATCTTTGTACAACCCGTAATTGGATTCCATGTGGATTCCGTCCATTCAATAGCTGACCTTGCCATTATTGCACTCCTCGTTTTTCGTACTTCGAGAAGATATCTTCCACTATTTTGATTGCGACCGGCTGTTGGCTGGCGAAAAACAAAAAATATACGACTGCATTTATTGAATTACGCATCGGCATGGGTTTCGGCACACAGCGGAATTTGGCAACTTCCTTTAACCTTCGATGAAAGGCCGCGACAACTTCGTCGTTGCTTGTTTTCAGAGGGTCAGGTTCGCCAAAAAGGCACTGTTGCGGGTTCTTTTTATATGCAACATCGCGCCATGATTCATCGCCCCAGAAGGCAGTCATTCTTTCAATTCCCTCGGTTGCCTTATGGTCAATCAGATAAAACTCCGCCACCGCATCAAACACAGCGAGCATACGTTCAAGTTGTGCCCGTTGTTCTGTCATCAGTTCTTGACATTCATCGTCAGTCATCGGTTTGTATTCCATCGGCCACCCCCCCTTCCGTCTTCCTGGGCCGTTTCCGGCTCGTCCTCGATAATTATTCTGTAGTCCCGGGGCGCCGCGTAATTATTGATGTGCTCGTCGAGCGACCGGCCCATCAACAGGATCAGATCGCCGACCTTCTTCGAGTCGCCGGCGACAGTCCGGACCCACTCCGCGGCGTTCGCGTGGACCCAGTGACGCAGCCCGGCGTCCAGGACCGCCGCCCTTCCGGCCATCTCGACCTCGATCTGCTCGCGCGGGACCAGCTTTCCCAGCTCCTTCGCATAGACCAGCTCCCGCTGCTGGATCTCCAGGTCGAGGCGCTTCAGCTCGCGCTCGGCCTTCTTGCACTGGAGTTCGTCGATGCCGTCGCGCTCCCGCTTCCCGGTGGATTCCTTCTTCAGCCAGGTCCGGGCGTAGCGGTCCACGTCCTTATGGAGATACGCGCCGTCGCGGGCGACGAACTTCCCCTCCTGGTGGTGGCGGTACAGACTCGACCTCGTGACCTTCCAGCCCGCCCGCTTCAGGTGGCCGAGGACGTCGGCGATGTTGGCGAAGGATGCGGACTGTTCGTCAACTTTCATCGTCGTCCCTTTTCAGCAAGTTCCCGGCCGTGATGTCGGCATCCGGGTGGTTCGACAGGTAGTCCGTGACCTCCGGGACACGGAAGACCATTTCGGCGATCCGGCCGCCGACATACTTCCCGTCGCGCAGGACGGCCAGACGGCCCGGCTCGTTGACGATCCGGACGGCCGGGTTCTTCCGCAGCAGGCCGTAAAGCTCGCGGACGGCTTCCGGCGTGCCATCGGGGATGGCCGTTGCCGCCAATGCCGGCATTGACCCGCTTTGACCCGCTCCCGACGCGCCTGGCGGCGTTTTTCCAGCCGGAGCCTTATCCACACCCCTGCCAGCCGACTTCTCGCCGCCAGAGCCGGTTTCCGCCGGTTTTCCCCGCCTTCCCGCCTTGCCGTCCGGCCCCTCGATCGTCAGCGCCGGCGGCAGCCCTGCTTTGATCCACTCGTTCAGGTCTATCCCCGACCGCGCGGCATCTCCGGGATCCTTGCCCTTTGGCACGGGCCAGCGAACGCAGCGGTCTCCGAACGCGGCCGCCCACCAGGCCATCGCCTTCGCGCCGGCGTCGTCGTAATCGAGGGCATTGAGGATCTGGACGGAGCCGGTCAGGACGGCCCAGGCCTCCGCGTCCGGCTTCGCTGAGACAGACCCCATGGCGACGGACCCCGCCAGCTTGCAGGCGGAGGCGCAGGCGATCGCGTCCAGCTCCGACTCGACGACGACGAAGGCCCGGCGGTCCCGCCCGGCGATGTATGTGGCCATCGAGGATCCGGGCAGGACGTAGTAGCGCGGCTCTCCTTCCGGCCGGCGGATCCGGACCCGGCAGACGGCGCCGGCGGATATGCAGGGGATGACCAGGCCGACGGGGATCCAGAGCGCCTTCGGCTTTCCGTCGGCGCGGAGGACGTCCGGCAGCCCCCAGCACTTGCGCGGGCGGTAGATGTCCTTCCCGTTCTCGCCTGGATTCCAGCCGAGGCGGTATTCCACAGCGGCATCCGGTCCGATCCCCCTTCCGGACAGCCACTTGATGACCTCTCCGTTCCTCTTCAGGTTCTCCTCCGCCCAGGAGACGAAACGCTCGGCCCGCTCCCGCCACGAATCTGCAGGCTGCGGGTGCGCCTCCGGACTGAAATCCGGCCTTCCTGGGCGCGTGCCTGGTGGCTCCGGCCGCATCGACGGGCCGCCGTACGGGCGGACGGGACGGTCCTGGACGGCGATCCCAAGCTCAGCGCAGGCCTCCTTGAAGCCCATGCCGTCGAACTCCCGCAGGAACTGGATGTTGTCGCCAGTCTTTTCGCACTGGCGGCACCAGTAGCCGCCGCGGCCGTCGTTCTCCGCAGGCCAGACGTGGAAACGATCCTCTCCTCCGCAGCCTGGGCACGGGCCCTGCCACTCGCCTCCGTTGGTTCCGGAGGCCTTCCGCATCTTCACCTTTCGCTGCGCCAGATCGAGGACGTTCATCTCAGCGTCAGGCCCTTGTAATAGACCGAACCGTTCTTTTTCGTTTTTTCGAATCGCATGGCCATCTGGCGCCCGAACCACGTCATCTTCGGTATGTTCCGTACTACGGACATGCGATTGAACCATTCCAGAAAACGACCGTATAAATATGAAGCCCGCACCGTGCCGTCATGCGAATCGATGCTGCATCGATCTTCGATGAAACGGTCAAGGACGTATTCCGCATATTTCTGCTCTCCCAAGACATCCTCGATCCCCCTCAAATAGGAACGCTCCGTAATTTCCAGATAGAGATCCGGATTCAGCCTCGCAAATTCTTTTTCCAATCCATTCATGACCATCAAAAAACCCTCCCTTGTCAATTTCCGGCATTCTGTAGACAGTTCAAAAAAAGAGCGATTTTTCGACTTTTTCTTTTTTTTCTTTTTTTTCTTTTATTTTTTTATATCTATTCATTTTCATTACATTATTTATTGATATATATATTTGCCCCCTCCGGTGTAGGGAGACTTGTAGACGGTTTCGCCTATATATTTTTCGCAAGAACTTTTTTAAAATTCTCTGACAAATAAACTGTCTCCAAACCCTCCACTATCCGGACACAAACCAGACTGTCAACGACAATCCCTGAATTATTTCCGTGCGTTGAAACATGTTTATGGTCGATTTTCGCCAAAAACAAACCATCCCTGAAATTGGCCTTCGGATAGTCGATCATTCCGGACGACGGAATGGCCGTATAGGGTAAGGGATAGTTTGATGCGTTTTTATTTTTTATTTTCAATTCTTTCATTTTGTCCGGTTTAACCCTCCGACTATCCCTGTCAATAGTTCAGGGCGATGCCGTGATACATGACGACGCCGTCGGTTTTCCACTTGTCGTATTTCTGGCCGAGCTGCTTTCCGAACCAGGTTCCGGACGGCTCCGACTTGCCGATGTTGTCGTGGTACCACTCGATGAAACGTGCGTAGAGCGTCGAGGCCTTCTCCTTCGCGCCAGGCTCCCGAATGCAGCACTCGTCGATGAAGTCGGCCAGCATGTCCTCGTTGCGGCGGTACTGCTCCGTGGCCTCCGTGATCTCCCTGGGCGGCATGAGACCGTCCCGCTGCCAGAGCAGGCAGCCACGGACCAGCCAGGATAGGATCCCCGACGCCTCCTTCAGCACCTGGCGGTCCAGGTCGAGGATCGCGCGGCGCTCGTTGGCCTCCTGCGGGTCCCGGTTGACGAAGGAGATCATGAACGGGATCAGGGCTAGGCGCCACCAGAAGGCCTTGTCGTTCGGCGGGGCCTGGGGCTGCGTGTTGGTCATCAGGAATAGCTTGTGCGTCGGCCTGAAGCGCGTCTGATACTTGTCGTGCGGGTTGCGGCCTACCAGCTCGTCCTTGCCGGTGAGCCACTTGATCTTCGAGGCGCTGAAACGCTGGCCCTCGTCGATCTCGGACGCGAAGGCCATGCGGATCCCCTTCAGGGACATGATGTCCGGGGCGGGCCCGCTGCTGGACTTTCCGTACCGCTGCGACAGAAGCATCTCCGCGGGGATCGAGCCGGCCAGGTCGCCCATGACGTAGGAGACCGTCTCGACGATCAGGCTGCGGCCGTTCCATCCCGTGCGGCCATAGAGCACCGGGAAGACCTTCTCGTTGACCAGGCCCGTCATGGCATAGCCGAAGAGGCGCTGGAGATAGGTGACCAGGTCGGCGTTGCCGCCGAAGATCTCCATCAGCGTCTTCTCCCAGAGCGGAGCCGGCGCATCGATGCCGAGAAACGGGACCGGGCTGGCCATGGTCAGGTAGTCGCCGGGGCGGCCGGGCTTGAGAAGGCCGGACTCCAGATCGATCACGCCGTTGGCGCATGGGAAGAGAAGGGGCTTGTCGTCGAACTCCTCGCCGGTGATGGCGATGGGATTGTCGATCGTGTGGGCGAACTTGAGGCAGGCCGTGCGGCGCTTGTCGGCCCGGAGCTGCGTGGCGCGCTTCAAGATGGATGCCTGCTGCGAACGGAGCCTCTTGATCTCCTCGGCGGCCGATTCCGCCTCGCCGGCGGAGACCAGATCCCCGATCCGGCCGGAGATGCGCTTGTATTCTGCCAGGTAGTGATCCACGACCTGCTCGACGGCGGCCAGGGAGCGGTTCATCGCGTCGCGCTTCCAGTAATGGCCGGCCCACTCGAACCACTCCTGCGTGTTTTTGCAATACAAGAAGCGGTCGCGGTAGATCGTCGCGTAAAGCGTCGCGTCCCCCAGCTCGTTTGCGAACAGGCACTCGTGGATCAGCTTGCTGGTGATCCGCGGATCTCCGTTGCCGCCGGCTCCGCTTTCGCTTGCGTCGCCGCCCGCACCTGGTCCGCCTGTTCCCACGGCCGCGCCGCCACCACTACCGCGACCATCAGACGCGCCGGACGCGGATGCCTCGGCTGCGCGTGCGGCTTCCAGTTCCACTCGCTCCCGTACCTGTCTGCGTATATCTTCAGTCATTCAAGCTCTCTTCGCACATGGAGGACTTCGCCCCGTTCGACTCCAGACTGTTTCCTAAACTCCCGTCCCATTTTAATTTTACCCGGAGCCAAAACCCGAGGTTCGAATTACCCGTGAAGTGCGGGGCGTTGGAAGGACCCGCGGAAACGGTGACGGCAATAGATTATTGAGAAGATTCATGGTTTGGGGATCACGGGGTGAAAAAAGACGAGTTGATGTCAGTGATTCCGTTGCAATTACGGTAAGAAGAATGGATCGAATCGATGTGCGGCATAAGTCCCGATTCGATCCCGCTAAAATGCAAATTGACATTTGTTGATTTCCTAATCTGTTGTGTCTGTGTTGCGGTTCATGAGCAGGGCGTAGCCTGCGATGTCCTGCCAGGGGTCTTCGCCCAGGGCGTCCTTGTGCGTGGCGATCCGGAAGAGCTTGTCGAGGATGCGGACCATCGCAAGCAGGTCGTCGTACTGCGTAGTCTCGATGCCGTATGGGAACAGGGAGCGGAGGATGTCTCCAGCCTTGTCGAAGCTGCGCCCGTAGGCCCGCTGCTTCTCGTCCACCATGCAGCCGATCTCACGGCCGATCTGTTCGTATTTGCCGGGGTATCTTATGATTGCCATTATTTATAAATATTTCCTTTCCACTTATTGCCCTGTTATAGGATGAGTGACGGAGAGCAGCCGAAGGTTTACTCCGGGGGTGACGTTAACTTCGGTTCTACCCTCCATTCGGACAGACTCTGTGCGTGTCATTGCCGTTGCGCAAACCCTCGCACTTCTTCGCCTGCCGGAGCTAGTTGCGTTGCGGGTAGGCTGCGCGTTTCAGGTTTGCAACGCCCCGTCAGCCCAGTCGCCCTACATGCCATGCTCTCCATCATCTCACCTCGCCATCTCCCTCATGACTCGTTCATAGTAGTTGCGGGCGCCGCCGCTGTAGAGGCGCAGGGCCTCGCGGAGCGACCCGGACGTGCGCTGGTAGTGGCGCAGGATGCGCGTGCCGGCGACGATGTTCCTCTCCGGGCAGGCCAGGTCGGCCGCCGTGAAGTCAAGGCCGACCATCCGGGCGCTGGCCGGCATCACCTGCATCAGTCCGACCGCTCCAGCGGAGGAGCGAGCACGGGGATTCCAGCGGCTTTCCACCTGGATCACCGCACGGACCAGGGACGGCTGCGGGTGGTTCCGCTTCACGATCCGCATGAGGTCCTGCCGGCTGAGCGGGGAGAACGCAGCGGAAGATTCGCCCAGCGGAAGCGGCGTCAAGGTGAAAGCGGCCGCGCAGGTCAGGACGGCCGCAAGGCTGCGCCAAGGGCTCCAGCGGTAGCGCGTCAGGGCGGGCCAGCCACTGGTCGCGGTCGATGACCTTGTCCTTAAGGATGACATCATCTTTCGGCCCTCCAAAGGGGTGCATGGGCGCGAACCACCGGCGCAGGTAGGAGAAGTTCCGGTCCCCGCACTTCGGGCATTCGTCGCCCACGAAAAGCTCCTGGCAGGTGGAGCAGATCTGCGCGTTTGCAGGTTTCATAGATCGATCGCCTCCATTAAAATCAGTTTCGGTCTGGTGTGAAGGAAAACCGCCCTCTTGTGATCCGAGATCGGCGTGTAAAGGTCACACAGCCCGTCGAGGTATGGCGTCATCGGTGCGGCACCCAGGGCGCAGGCTTCATAATTCCACGTCGCCGTCTTTTCAGTCCGGAGATAGGCATGATCGCAGTTTCGGCAGGATTTCATGACTCCGCCGCCTGGAAGATTTCGCCCTGCGTGTTGGTGAATTTAATGCTCTCCATGTTCAATACGGATTGCCTGTAATAGCTCGCCTTCAATTCAACCCCGATGCCTTTCCTGCCATTCACGACCGCCCCGTAAACCTCCGATCCGACGCCCATGAACGGCGTCAAAACGATTTCGCCCGGATTGCTCCATAGAATCACGCACCGTTCGATCACGTCTAATTGCAGCGGGTGGATGTGCTTTTCGTCTTCTTCGTCTTTTGATTTCTTGAAGGGAAGGACACGGCCGATCCGGACATCATCCCAAAAGGCCGAGGCGTATTGACGCCATATCCAATGCGAATAACGGTTCTCGATCTGGTTTCCGGGATAGTTCTTGTATGATAAAAGCTCGTGCGGAATCTGGCGCTCGCCAGCGTAATCCTGCAGGCCGCGAGGATGCGCGATGGGTATTTTGTTTGTCCCTTTTTTCCTGAAAACGAGAAGGTAATCAGCAGAGGCGACCGAACATCTTGAGGAGTCTTCCACGATGGTCTTGTGGGCAAGGTTCTTTGCCATCGTGCGGTTGCGAACACCCAATGGCTCTTTCCAGACGTGATACCGAGCGATGTAATTGAATCCGATCCGCTTGTGCAGGCGGATGATGTCGCCCGGGAAGTCTAATAAGGTATCGACGCCGCTGTTCCCGCTCGGCACGTCCATGCAGTGAACGCATGTCATTCTGCCCGGCAAGGTAAGCCTGAACAGCTCTTGCACGACATATTCATAGTGTTCAAAAAACTGGTCATAATTTGAGCAGTTGCTTAAATCGCGCTCGGAACTGCTGTAATGATACAACCCACCGAACGGCGGGGAATAGACCGACAGGTGGATGGATTCCGGTTTCATGTCGGCCATCACTTCGATACAATCTCCGTGATAAATCGCATATTGATCGGTTATCTTCTGGCCAATTACAGCCATTTCGGCACCTCCGTTTCGATTTGATGGCTTGTCGTATCTATTTTGATGGAATCATTCATGAAGCCGACCAGGTTGTCGAACATCCGATCGGCCGCCTCCGCTTTCCGTTGCAGGTTTTTCAGCACGTTCAATTCGCCTTCTGTTGTGATGATGTCCACTTTGACCGGCTTGTCTTGCCCGAACCTCCAGCAGCGTCGAACAGCCTGATAATATTGCTCGTATGAATGAGACGGGAAGAAGCTCATGTGTGCGCAGTGCTGCCAATTCAGGCCGAACGCGCTAATCTTCGGCTTTGTGACCAGTACGCGGATGTTTCCATCTGCGAAGTCGATCAGCGCCGCTTCCTTCTTTTCATCGCTCATGGAGCCCTTGATCTGGACACTGCCATCGATCATATCTGCCAGCAGATCGCCTTCATCATTCAGATGACACCACACAACGGCGATTGAGTTTCCGTTGACCTTTGCAGCAGCACTTTCGCACCGCTCCCTGATCGTCATGCGCCGCTCTTCCCGCTGTTCGTAAAGCCCGATCGCCGGTTCCACAAACAACCGGCCGTTCAACGGGCGCGAACAATGAACGACGGTTTCTTGCTCTTTAAGCGGAGGCAGTACGAAACGGCCGTCGTCATAACCGAGATCGGACGGCTTGCGTACCGCCCGCGCCCATGAGCAGACCCATTTCCAGAACGGAATCTCGGCGTGCTTTTTGAAACGCCATTTTGGCGCGCCGCCTCCGTGGGATGCCCACTTCCGAGCCGTGTCGCATGTGTTCTGATCGTTCTTGAAGAACATCGAAAGCATGTCCATGTAGCCCATGATTCCCAGCGCCTCGGCGGATGTGCCGAGTTCGATGTAATCGTTCGGGGCGGCGGTGGCCGTGCAGAGAAGGCGGTATTTCATTTTCTTCATGAACTCGGTGATCTCGGCACGGCGCGATCCGGAATAGTTTTTCAGAATCGACGATTCATCCAGAATGACGCCGACAAAATCGGACGGGTCAAAATAATGCAGGCGCTCATAATTCGTGACGGTGATGCCTTTATCGACCTTGCCCTCCATCGACTTGTGACATTCGATCCCGAATTTCTTACCCTCCCGCACGGTCTGCGCGGAAACGGCAAGCGGCGTAATAATCAGGACGTTCCCGTTTTCCTTCCGGATGATGTTGTCAGCCCACACCAACTGCATAGGAGTCTTGCCCAGGCCGCAGTCGGCGAATATCGCCGCCCGCCCCTTGCGGATGGCCCAGGCGGTCAAATCCTTCTGGAAATCAAACAGGAAGTCCGGAATTGATAACGGCTCAAAGCCGTCCATCGCGCCGCTGTGTGTTTTCTTTCCAAGGAAATCCAGGTAATTCATCGACTTTCCATGATCTGGTCGTAGAGGATCTCGTGCTCGCAGAGGATCGCGATGACGGCCGCCACCTTCTCGTGGTCGCCTGTCTTGTAATCTTCAAGCACGATATTTGCGATCTTCCGAATCGTCTCCCGCTGCAGGTCAAGCGTTCTGGTGACTGCGTTTTTCATGGCTCCCTCCCTCGTGCTTGCGCTCGAATTTGGCCAGCTCGCGGCGGACCAGGCCGGGGTCGTCGGAATAGACGGCCAGCTCGGCCCGGCAGGACGTGCAGCGGGCCTCGGTCAACAGGGGCGTCTCGCGGATCTCAACCGTCATTGCCCGCCTCCCGCGCCTCGATGGTGACGGTCGCCTCGGCATCGAGATTGTCCCGGCGGTGCGGATCGTCATCTAGGAGGCGCTCGTTCAGAAGCTCCTTCTCCAGGAGCCAGAGGATCTGCTGGTACGGATCGCGCCGGTACTTCAGGGACAGCTTGATCAGGGCGTCGTAGACGCGGCAGTCTTCATCGTGGAAGGGCACAAGGATGGCCGGCATTTCCTCCCCGGCGATTAACCAGAGATCGCCGGGTAGTCCCCAGAATCGATTATGGTTCGAATACGGCCCCTGCCACTTCCAGCCCGGTGTGGGCGTCGCCTCGACATCCTCCGGCGGCTTCTCGATCGGGCCGGGATGCGGCTCGACGATCTCGGCCGGCTTTGCATATTCCGCATCCGCCGCCTGGGGCTTCACCTGCGGACCGCGGTAGAACTTCCGCTGCGGGGCGCGCTGGCCTTCCGGAACGCCGCCGAAATCGGCCTTTGCCTTCGCCAGCGCCTCGTCGTATGCGGCCCCGGTCAGGCCCTTCGTCCGGCACCAGCAGCCGCCGCACAGGCCGTCCTGCGCGATCACCATGACCCGCTTACAGTTCCGGCACTCCCGCCGCTTGTTCTGCGCCATCTCGATCTCCCTCCTGATTTCAAGCCCCTGTTCGCACGGGCACGATCCGCAGCGGGCCGCCTTGTCCTTCCCGTAGAAGCCCTCCGCCTCTTCCTGCAGGCGCAGGCACTTTCCGGCCGTCATCGTCCGGTCGAGCTTGCGGCACTTGATTTCCTGATACCTGTTCATCTGATTGCGCCCGCGACTTCCCGACAGGCGGCGGCGGGCCGGCCTGAATAAAATTTAGGAGAAAGGTCAGTGGCCAGGCGATACTCCCAGAGGTTCCGGCGTCCGTTGACCGGCCTGGCCTTCACGGTGACGCCGGTACCGGCGATCCGCTTCCGGATCTCCGCGACGATCTTGGAATAGCCGTAGATGTGGAGCTCCCGGACGATCTCCGCGGCCGTCGCCGGGCCGCAGGAGAGGCGGTCGTACAGCCGCCGGGCCTGCGTGCCCCAGCGGAAATGCTCGCTCGCCTTCGGGATCAAGCCAGGTTCCTCATCGCCCAGGGCAGGAGGATGAAGGCGACCGCCGCCGCGACGGCGATCCAGCCGAGGATCCGG
>Ga0209717_1004567_pt1 | contig 11330 bp, 10 predicted proteins | sample AD_UKC048_MetaG_FD_184418 | JGI IMG/M metagenome (GOLD analysis project Ga0209717, IMG submission 184418) | Active sludge microbial communities of municipal wastewater-treating anaerobic digesters from USA - AD_UKC048_MetaG (SPAdes) (version 2) | ecosystem: Engineered > Bioreactor > Anaerobic >... | reverse complement strand
ACCAACGAGCGTGGTATCATGCTCTCCACGAAGGACGGCAAGTACTTCGTCCGCATCAACAAGTATGAGACCTCGCTGGTTAACGCCAACAACTCCACCGGCATCCCGACCTGGTTCTTCACCGGTGGTGGTAACTTCATCCAGCGCAACGAAGATCGCGCCGATGCGTACGAGTATCACCTGACTGAGCTGGGTAACCCCAACTCGGTCGCCGATACTGGCACCACCACCGGCACGTGGGCATGGCAGTATGCACCGACTTCCGGCCAGACACAGGCCGATGCCGATGCGCTGTCTGCCGCTGCCGTGGCCGCCTGGCGGAAGTACACCCAGGAGCCGATCGTTCAGAAGATCATCAAGGCTTGGGGTTTCAACGACTTCAACAACACGCAGCTCACCACGATGTCCACCCCGGTTTCGAACTTTGTCGCGACCGAGGACCAGGTGTCGAAGGGCTGGGAGTATGAATTCGTGGCCAACCCCACGAAAAACTGGTCCGTCAGCTTCAATGCTTCCGAGACGAAAGCCATGCGCTCCAATATCGGTGGCGAAGCCCTGCAGGAGTTCGTTGCTCTGACCAACGAGTATCAGAACGGTCCGATGGGCCAGATCCGCCAATGGGGCGGTGGTGGCGCCGGCAGCACTGGTATCAACAGCTGGAATGGTAACTTCTACTCGAAGTACCTGCTCATGAAGTTGCAGGAAGGCACCTACTCGACGGAGCTCCGTCGCTGGCGCTTTAACTTCGTGACCAACTACCGCTTCACCGAAGGCAAGCTCAAGGGCTTCCGCGTGGGTGGTGGCTATCGTTGGCAGGACAAGGTCGCCATCGGCTACCCTGTGATCGATGTCAACGGGGACGGCTCCGCGATCTCCTTCGATATGGCCAATCCCTACTACGGGCCCCGTGTTGATGGCATCGACCTGTGGATCGGCTACGAGCGCAAGCTCACCAGCAAGATCGATTGGGACATCCAGCTGAACGTTTATAACGTCGGTGACGGCAACCGCCTCATCCCGGCCTCGACCCAGTACGACGGTACTGTGGCGGCCTGGACGATCGCTCCTTGCCAGACCTGGTCGGTCACCAGCTCGTTCCGCTTCTAAGCGGCACGGTTTGATCTGATTCTCGCGGCGGACTGCGCGATGCGTGGTCCGCCGCTTTTTTGTGCCCGGTGGCCCCCCTCGGCGGTCGGCAGTTTCGGGTGGGATTTCCCCGGCGCTCTGGTAAACCCAGCCGCACCGCATGCCTCTCCGCCTCGCCATCAAAGTCGATGTAGATACCGATCGAGGCACCCGCGCGGGCGTGCCCAACCTCGTCTTCGACTGCCGCGAGCACGGCGCCCCGGCGTGTTTCCTCTTTTCCCTCGGCCCCGACCAAACCGGCCGCGCGATCAAGCGCGTGTTTCGCCCCGGTTTCTTCAAGAAAGTGAGCCGCACGAGCGTCGTGCAACTCTACGGAGTGCGCACGCTCCTCAACGGCACGCTCCTGCCCGCGCCCCACATCGGCCGCCGCAATATCGAGACGATGCGCGCGGTGCGCGACGTGGGCTTCGAGGTCGGCATCCACTGCCACAATCACTACCGCTGGCAGGACTATGTGCACGCGTTGCCACTCGAAAAAATCCGCGCGGAGTTTGCCGCCGCCCGCGCCGAGTTTCGCCGCATCTTCGGCACCGAGGCGCAGACCGCCGGCGCCCCCGGCTGGCAGAGCAACGCCCGCAGCCGCGCCGTGTACGACGAGGCGGGGCTGCTCTACTCAAGCGATGTGCGCAACGGCACGCCCTTTTTCCCGCGCATCGACGGGCAGATTTTCAAGACGCTGGAAATCCCCAGCACGCTGCCGACGCTCGACGAACTGCTCGGCCGCCCCGAGTACCCCGACGACAAAATCGTGGCGCACTACCTGTCGCTGCTGCGCGAGGACCGCGTCAACGTGCTCACCGTGCACGCGGAGATCGAGGGCATGGGGAAACGCCTGCTGTTCCGCTCGCTGCTGGCCGCGCTGCGGGCGCGCGGCGTGGAGTTTATCCGGCTCGACGACTATGCGAAGGAGCTGCTGGCCGCGCCCGCCTCGATCCCTGTGCGGGAGCAGTCGCTTGGCGAGATCGACGGCCGCTCCGGCCTCGTCGCCGTGGCGGTCTGAGCGAGCTTCGCGCTTGTTCGCACAGGCCGGCGGGCCATGCTCGCCCGGCGTATGCCCGCACGCGTCTCCTCCCTGACTGGAAACATCGTCGATGTCGTAGGCCGCCGGATTTTTCCCGGACGCGTGGAGTGGGCGGGCGGGCGCATCGTGCGCATCGTGCCGACGCCGGGAAAACGCTACCGGCAGCAGATCGCGCCGGGCTTTGTCGATGCGCATGTACACATCGAGAGTTCGCTGATGCCGCCGAGCGAATTTGCGCGGTGGGCCGTCGTGCACGGCACGGTGGCGACCGTGTCGGACCCGCACGAGATCGCCAACGTCCTCGGCGAGGCGGGCGTGCGCTACATGCTCGACGATGCGCGGCGCTCGCCTCTGAAGTTCAATTTTGGCGCGCCCTCGTGCGTGCCGGCAACCGACCGCGAGAGCTCCGGCGCCACGCTCGATGCGAAGGCCGTGGCAAAACTCCTCTCGCGGCGCGACGTGTACGGCCTGAGCGAGGTGATGAACTATCCGGGCGTGCTGGGCGGCGACCCGGAGGTTTTGGCGAAGATCGAGGCGGCGCGGCGTCTGGGGAAACCGGTCGATGGGCACGCGCCCGGCTTGCGCGGCGCACAAGCGCGCGCGTACGCCGCCGCCGGCATCACGACGGACCACGAGTGCTACACGCTGGCCGAGGCGCGCGAGAAGGCCGCCGCCGGGATGAAGATCCTCCTGCGCGAAGGCTCGGGGGCGCGCAACCTCGACGCGCTGCTGCCGCTCCTGCGCGAGCGGCCCGATGCGTGCCTGTTTTGTTGCGACGATCTGCACCCCGACCTGCTCCTCGTCCGCCACATCGACGAGCTTGTGCGGCGCGCGCTGGCAGCCGGCGCGGACCGGCTCGATACGCTCGCCTGCGCGAGCCTGCACCCCGTGCGACACTACGGGCTGAAGGTCGGCCTGCTCCAGGCGGGCGATCCGGCGGACTTCATCGTTTTCGAAGGGTGGAAAACGCTGCGGGTGCGGCGCACCTACCTCGACGGGAAACTCGTGGCGCGCGACGGGCGCTCGCTGCTGCCGCGACATGCGCCGAAGATCGTCAACGCGTTCAAAACCGGGGCGCGTCGGCCGGAGGCGTTTCGCGTGGCGGCGCAGCCGGGCCGGTTGAATGTGATGGAGGCGCTCGACGGCCAGCTCCTCACGCGCTGGAAAAAGCTGAAGCCGCGCGTGGTCGACGGCGCAGTCGTGGCGGATCCGGCGCATGACGTGTTGAAGATCGTGGTCGTCAATCGCTACAAGGCCGGCGCGCCGGTGGCGGTGGGCTTTGTGCGCGGGTTTGGCCTGCGCGAAGGCGCGATCGCGTCGTCGGTGGCGCACGATTCGCACAATCTCGTGGCGGTGGGCGCGGACGACGTCTCGCTGGCGACGGCGCTCAATCTGGTGATTTCACGGCGCGGCGGGTTGGCGTTGGCGTGCCGCGCGGGCGCGCAGGTGTTGCCGCTGCCCATCGCGGGGCTCATGTCGGATCTCGACGGGCGCACGGTGGCGGAGACCTACGCGCAGCTCGACCGTGGCGCGAAGGCGCTGGGCAGTCCGTTGCAGGCGCCGTTCATGACGCTGGCATTCATGGCGCTGCTCGTGATCCCCGATCTGAAGCTGAGCGACCGCGGGCTTTTCTCCGGCACGAAGTGGTCGGAGGTGCCGCTGTTCTCCGAGTAAGTTTTGAACCACGGAGCCACGGAGGGCATGGAGACGAGGCCGGCGGGTGGCGAAGGCCTCACGGCCTCCGTTACACAGGAAATCCTCGTGAGCGTTCCCCGGCGCGAATCTGCTCTGTGCCCTCCGTGCCTCAGTGGTTCAATCCAACCGCTCAGGGACGGATGGTGTGCAGGTAGCGGACGAGGGCGCCGAGGGCGGCGCTGGCGGCGGCATCTTGCGCGACGGTGCGCGAGGCGCCGGGGCATTCGATGAGGCCGCTTTGCACGGCCATGCGTCCGTCGCCGAGGTAGTGGGCGAGCGCCCACCAGGCAAACGGGTGCGTGCGGCCGACGGGATTTTCGGCGTAGCCGGTGGTGGCGACGCCGAGTGAGGCGCCGAAGAGCTGGCAGGCGCCGATGGCCATCTGCTCGGCGATTTCGGAGGAGACCGCGTTGCAGGATTCGGCGAGGGCGCGGTCCACGCCGAGGTGGTGCACCTTCTGGTCGATGGTGTAGGCGGTGATGCCGCCGAGGAAGAATTTGGAGGCGCCGGAGATCGCGCCGATGCGCGCCTGGATGCGGCCGCAGGTCATGCTCTCGGCGGTGGCGAGAGTGAGCGCGGGTTCGCGCAGGAGGAGGTCTTTGAGGGCGAGCATGGGAGGCGCGTCAGAGTTTCAATTCGAGGCCGACGGGGCAGTGGTCGCTGCCCATGATCTCGGGGCTGATCCAGGCGCGCTTGAGCGTGGGACGCAGGGCGGCGGAGGCGATGAAGTAGTCGATGCGCCACCCGATGTTGCGGGCGCGGCAGTTGGCCATCTGGCTCCACCACGAGTAGTGGCCGGGGCCTTTTTCGAACTCGCGGAAGGTGTCGACGAAGCCGGCGTCGAGCAGGGCGGTGAAGTTCTTGCGCTCCTCGTCGGTGAAGCCGGCGCTGCGGTGGTTGGTCTTGGGGTTGGCGATGTCGAGCTCGGTGTGGGCGACGTTGAAATCGCCGCAGCAGATGACGGGTTTGCCGCGGGCTTCGAGGCGCTTGAGGTGGGCGAGAAACGCGGGGTCCCACTCGCGGGTGCGGTAGTCGAGGCGCGTGAGGCCGCGCTGCGAGTTGGGCTGGTAGAGGTTGACGAGGAAAAACTCGGGGAACTCGGCGGTGATCACGCGGCCCTCGCCGTCGTGCTCGGGCAGGCCGAGACCGAAGGTGACGTCGAGCGGTTTCTTGCGGGTGAAGACGACGGTGCCGCTGTAGCCTTTTTTCTGGGCGCTGTGCCAGTGGGGCGTGTAGCCGGCGGGCCACTCGACGTGCTGGACGTCGCCGGCGTGCGCCTTGGTTTCCTGGAGGCAGATGACGTCGGCTCCGGTGGCGGCCATGTAGTCGAGGAGGCCTTTCTTGAGGGTGGCGCGGACGCCATTCACGTTCCAGGAGACGAGTTTCATGGGCAGAGGTGTTGGCCGGAAAAACGAAGGCCGCCAAGAGCGCAGATGCGCTGTCGGGCGGCCTGTGCGCAAAGATGCGGAAGCGGTTTACTTCAACAGCTCGCGGATCGTCGGGAGCATGACATTGGCCCAGCGGCGGTAGCCTTCCTCGATCGGGTGGAGGAAGTCGCCGAGCACGGTCTTGGAGATGGTGCCGTCTTTCTCGAGGAAGATCTGGCCGATGTCGCGGACGAAGAGCTGGTGGCCGTCGTCGAGCGCGAGGAGGGTTTTGTTGACCTCGATGATCTTGGCGCGGACGGGTGCGGTGGGCTGCTCCTCGGTGGGGAAGATGCCGTAAACGAGAATCTTGGTCGAGGGCCAGGCGAGCTTCACCTGCGTGAGGATGGCCTGGATGCCGCGTACGACTTCGGCGGGCGAGTGCTGGTCGCGGCCGAGGTTGTTGGTGCCGATGAGGAGCACGACGAGGCGCGGCTGGAGGTTGCCGATGGTGCCGTGTTGGAGGCGCCAGAGGACGTTTTGAGTGGAGTCGCCGCCGATGCCGAAGTTGGCGGCGTGGAGCGGGGCGATTTCGTTGGCCCAGATGGGGCTGTTGGCCCAGCCGGCGGTGATGGAATCGCCGAGGAAGAGCACGTCGACTCCGCCTTTCTCGGCGATGGCGACGTCTTCGGCGTGCATCTGGTCCCACTGGGCGACGGACATCCAGTCGTACTCGATGGTGCGGCGCACGGGAACGGTGGGATCGGGAGTGGCGGCGTGGAGCGCCGCGGCAGTGGCAAGCGTCATGGCAAAGAGGCGAGTGAGAAATCGCATGGGCGACAGAGCGTGGGCGGGACGCGAGCTGGCGCAACAAAAACACCGCCGAGGTCCGGCGGTGTGGTGGATGGATGGGGTGTCGCGGTGGCGGTTAATTGTGGCGCTCGTGCTTGGTCTCCTTCGGGGTGGGCTCGTTGTTCGGCGGCGGAGTGTGAGGTGGCCCAGAGCGGGAGGGTGCCTCGGGGTGGGTGCCAATGTCCTTGCGCGGCGCGGCGCGGAGTTGCGGTTGGGGCTGGGCGGAACCGGGGCGCGTGGTTGTCGTGGAGGAGTTGCCCGGTTGAGACGGATGCGGGCGGTGGAGGTTGGGGTCGTTGGGCGGGCGGTTGGCCGGTGGCGTGGTGCGCTCGGGGCGCCGGTGCTCGCGGATCCGCTCGTCGCGGCGGGGCGGGTTGGCATTGCGGTCGGGAGGCGACCGGAAATTGCCCGGTGGATTCTGGCGGGGGCCCATGTTGGGGCGTGGCGCGGAATGGGGACGATCGAAGTGTCGGTCCCGTCGATCATGGCGGGGGCTCCAATCGATGTGGCGGGTGGGATGGCGGTCGAAACGGCTGGGGCCGCGGTGGTGCCAGTAGTCGATGGGGCGGGGATTTTGCCGGTGCCAGACGATGATGCGGCGGCGGTGCCAGTCGCAATCATGGTTGAACCAGGCGCCGACGGAAAACCCGATGCCGAAGCTCAGCCAGAAGTGGTCCGGGCGGGCTCGCTCGATGTAGATGACCTCGGGTTGGTAGACGGGCACGTACACGATCTGGGCGTTGGCAGGCAGGATCTGGATCTGCGTGTCGTCGATAACGACGGTTTGCTGCGAGCCGCTCTGGAGGTTGCCGAGATCGTAGGCTTTGCGGCGGAGGCGTTGCACGCTGTCCATCACGTCATCGGGTTGGTCGATGAAGGACTGGCCGACCTGCGTGGTCCACTCGAGGTGTTCATCCATCCAGGCGAGGAGGGAGGGAACACGGGCGACGGCTTTGACGCTATCGTCCCACGGTTGGGCTTCGATGAGGTCGGGGCGGGAGGGGTTGGCGCGGACGAAGCGCGCGGCGAGGACGATCTGCGTGGGCAGGGTCGATGCGGGGAGGATCTGGGCGAGGAGCGGATCGGGGTGCAGGGCGATGGGGCCGAGCAGGGTATCGAGCTCTGAGGGTGGGCGGAGCGTGGGTTCGTCGGCGGCGGAGCCCAGGGACCAAGAGGAGACCAACGCGACGCCGAGCAGGAAGAGGCGGTGAAGGGTGGACATGCCTTATTTAGAAACGGTTTGCGGCAAGAAGGTCCATCGGGGTGGGGGAAGATAACGAAAACGGCCCTCCGGGGTGGGAGGGCCGTTGATTCAGTGGGCTTTGCGGCCCATCGGAGCTGGCTTTGTCGCGGATGTCAGCGGAGTAGCCAGCTTGCGGATCAGCGATTCAGCAGACCGCCGAAGCCTTTTTTCTTCTTGGCGGGCTTTTCCTCAGGAGCGGGCGCTGCGGCCTTCGATTCTTCCGAAGCGTTGCCATTGTCGGCGCTGGCCGCGGGGGCTTCGCCTTGCGCGCTGTAGCCAGCGGGGACCTCGAAGAGCGAGGCGTCGGGCTTGTCGGCTTTGAAGTTCTTATAGTCGATGGTGACGTTGGCGTTGGTCATGCGGACGGGGAGCTTGTCGCCGTTGATGAAGAACGTGGTCAAATCGTTGCCGGTCTTCATCTTGTACTCGGTGCAGGCCTGACCGTTGATCGTGGCGGAGCCGACTTTTTCCCAGACGGGCTCGGGGGTGGTCGCGGCGGGGGCGGGCGCATCGGGGATGGCGTTTTCCATGACCATTTTATTGGCATGCATCAGCGAGTAGGTCATCTTCTTGTCCTGGCGGGTGATGGTGCTCATTTGCATGCCATTCGCATCCATGTCGGTGCGCATCTTGTCGCCATCGACGGAGAGCTTGGACTTGGTGGTCATCCCGCCGGCGACGGTTTCCATCTCGACGGAATAGGCCTTCGGCCATTCGGCCATCGGGGAGTTATTGGCAGCTTGGGCGGCCGCCGCGGCGAACGCCAAGCACAGGAGGAACTTCAGTGATTTCATTTATTTCTGGTGTGTTTTCCACGAAACGGCCGAGCCGTTTTCGAGGGCAGCCATTTGAAAGCGACTCTCGATTGTCGCAAGTGCCAATCATTGGACTTTATTCACCCAGTTGAATAAGGATGGCGATTGCAGGAGCCTGCATGGACGCGTACTGGACGCGCGCGATTCTTTTGTAAGCGCCTCGTCAGCAGCCTCAATTTGGCGTTTTGGATGGCCAGATCATGGGCCTGCGCCAGTCGTCGGCGATAGTGCCGACACCTTCCCTGATGCGGACAGTAAACTGCGTCCGCCCGGGTCCATCTCAATACGCTATGACTACACGGTAACCCGAGTCTTCCCTACCGGACGGACGCAGTGAATGGGATCGACGCAGCCGGGGGACAACGGGAGCGCTTCGCGTTCCCGAAGGAGGCCAGGCGGGGCGTTGCCGCGCCCCGGATGCGTACGAAAAATGGTGGGCAACGCGGTGGTGCGCGCGTTGTCAGTGGTGCTCCATGCGTGGAGCGCGAGGTGCCTGCGGCCGCCCTATGTGGGCTGGCGTGGCACGCAAAGAACGACGGGCACGCTGAGCGGACTCCAGTCGGTCTGGTCATCCTCGGGCAAACTCGTGGCGGGGCGCAGCGGCTCCGTCCACGGCTGAAAATGGAGGCGGTCAGGCATGCGGCCGGACCGCCTCGAAACACGCAGCGGCGCTCAGGCGCCGGGCGCGGCGGGAATCAGGTCGGCGATGGAATCGCTGTCGGTGTTGATGTCGTTGAAAAGCCACGTCGAGAGGTAGCGCTCGCTCGACGACGGGATGATGGCGACGATGAGCTTGCCCTTGTTTTCGGGGCGTTTGGCGAGCTGGAGGGCGGCCCAGACGGCGGCACCGGAGGAGATGCCGATCGGGATGCCGTCCTGTTGGTTGACCTGCTTGGAGATCGGACCGGAGTCGGTCTCTTTGACGCGGATGATCTCGTCGTAAACCTTGGTGTTGAGCACGGGCGGCACGAAGCCGGCGCCGATGCCCTGCAACTTGTGCGGGCCGGGCTGTCCGCCGGAGAGGACGGGCGAGGAATCGGGCTCGACGGCCACGATCTTCACACCGGGTTTGCGCTCCTTGAGCACCTCGCCGATGCCGGTGATGGTGCCGCCGGTGCCGATGCCGGAGACGAGGATGTCGACCTTGCCGTCGGTATCGCGCCAGATCTCCTCGGCGGTGGACTTGCGGTGTGCGGCGGGGTTGGCGGGATTGGCGAATTGTTGGAGAACGACGCTGTTGGGGATCTCCTTTTGCAGCTCTTCGGCCTTGGCGATGGCGCCTTTCATGCCCTTGGCGCCCTCGGTGAGGACGAGGCGTGCGCCGAGGATTTTGAGGAGCTTGCGGCGCTCCAGGCTCATCGTCTCGGGCATGGTGAGGATGAGCTTGAGGCCCTTGGCGGCGGCGACGAAGGCGAGCGCGATGCCGGTGTTGCCGCTGGTGGGTTCGATGAGGACGGTGCTTTGATTGATGCGGCCCGACTTCAGGGCGTCGTCGATCATGGCGAAGCCGATGCGGTCCTTCACGCTGGAGAGCGGGTTGAAGAACTCGAGTTTGAGGGCGATCTCGGCGACGGCGCCGTGCTCTTTGGCGGTGCGATTGAGGCGGACGAGCGGCGTGTTGCCGATGGTCTCGGTGATGTCGTTGTAGATTTTACTCATGGTATTGGATGGAGGGAAATTGTGTTTGGGCCGATTGGCAAAATCTTACGTGCGATTTGGCCGGCGGTCAGAGGTTGAGGCCGTACGCGATGAACTGGCGGTACTCGGCGAGGATGGAGTCGAGGGCGGCGCCGATGGCGCGGATCTGGAGTGCCTCGGGTGCGGCGGCGGGCGTCTCGAAGATGAGGTCGAAGGGCTGGGGGCGCTGCGCGGGCGGCGCGGAGAGCACACCGGGAAAGCAATCGCGGATCACGCCGGCGGTGGCCGCGAAGCCGTCGATGAAGCGGCGGTGGTTGCGCGGGAGGTGGGTCTCGGCGGCGAGGAGCGCGGGCTCGAGCAGCGACTCGTTGAGCACGCGGCCATGGGCGTAGCCGTAGAGGCCGTCGCTGGTATCGTCGGCGTGGAGCGCGATGATGCCGTCGAAGCGTTGCACGCGCAGTTCGTTTTCCAAGATGACGATTTCCGGGAGCGTGGAGCTGGTCCAGAAGCGGCGGTTGAGGTCGTGGCCGCGGCGGTTGTGGCGCGTGCCGTCCTCGTAGCCGGTCGGGTTGACGAGCGGGTAGGCGACGATCTCGTAGCCGGCGGTCAACTCGGGGTGGCGCGCACGCTCCGCGAGCCAGTGCACGAGGCCGGTGGCGGTCGCGGGCTCGTCGCCGTGGATCGCTGCAAAGATGCCGAGGCGGGTGGGCGCCTGCGGAGTGTCCGGACCGCGGAGGGTGACGCGCGGGATCGTATACGTGGTGCCATCGTCGATGAAGTGGCCTGCGCTCGCGAGGGTCAGGCGCGAGTGGCGGCCGACTTGCGCGACGAGTGGCGCAAGGAGTTCGGCCGAGGCGGGCCGTGCGAACTGTGGGTGGATCTGGACCACGGGATCAGAGGTGTTGGCCGTAGGCTTGGAGGCCACGGTAGCGGACGATGAAGCGTTTGAGGAGGTGGGCGACGGCCCTGTCGATGAACGGCTGTGGCCAGGCGCGCGGCACGGCGACGGTCAGCTCGAAGGGTGCGAAGGGCAGGTCTTCCGAGAGGGCGAGCGGGCCGCGACCGGCGTGGGCGGCGGCGCCTTGGAATCGGACGGGCCACGGTCCGAAATCGTCGGAGGCGATGAGCTCGATTTCGGTGGCGCCGGAGTGGTGCGAGTGGCCGGCACGAAGTTCGGCGGTGATGACATCGTCATCGTTCGTTTCGATGCGGATGAAGCCCTGGTAGGCGCGGAGGCGGGCGTCTTTTTCAAGCAGGGCGAGCTCGGGGGCGGAGGAGGCGGTCCACGATTCGTTTCCGAGGGCGCGGCCGGCTTCGTCGCCGAGCGTGCCGAGCACAACCACGATGGGGAAGAAGGAGAGGTTGAGACTGTGCCCGATCTCTGGATTCAGGGCGAGCCGCTGGATGAAGGCGATGAGCGCGAGCGTGCCGGGCAGCGACTGCGACGAGTAGCCGGAGAGGACGGCGAGGCGGACGGAGGCGTCGGTGGTGTTGGGCCCGAAATAGGCGAAACGCGGCACGTGAAAGGCGGCGGCGTGGTGGAAGAAGGGGCCGAG
>Ga0209717_1004561_pt1 | contig 11338 bp, 10 predicted proteins | sample AD_UKC048_MetaG_FD_184418 | JGI IMG/M metagenome (GOLD analysis project Ga0209717, IMG submission 184418) | Active sludge microbial communities of municipal wastewater-treating anaerobic digesters from USA - AD_UKC048_MetaG (SPAdes) (version 2) | ecosystem: Engineered > Bioreactor > Anaerobic >... | reverse complement strand
CCAACAGAGGGACCCTCCGGCCAATGAACACCGCATGCGCCTATCCCTCAACCGGTTCTTCTTTGGTTCGTTCTTCTTTTCCACGAAGAAAGAACACCATCCGGAAGGGAGGACGCCTGTAGCCATGCTGAAGTTCCTGGACCGATTCCTGTCCCGAGACGTATCGCGGCACATCCAGCGATTCATCTTCCTCCTCTGCTTGGCTTTCGCAGGTGTCGTCGCTATCAACGGGATCATTACGTTTCCGTCCAGAGTCGTTGGCCAATGTCTCTGGGCAGGCCTTGTCGTGATCGCCGCATTCGCCGTGAATGAGAAGCCGCCCCTGAAGGTATGGGAATGCGCTCTTTTTGTCTTCTTCTTTGCTGGGCCCTGGTTGGATGCTTACGACGATGGATTCTCCCGTACTCTGCATGACGCAGCGTGGGGGCCCATCTTCTGCGCGATGATCCACGGCACCCGGCATTCAATCATGCCTCAGGAAGAACCGCAGAGCAGCCCGTGCCATTCGGACGAAGCGCCAGGCGAAAGGTGAACGATATGCAGTGCCCAAACTGTGAAGCCGAACTGAGCATGTGGATGCGCATACGGATTGCTGTCGCGGATGCTGGCACGTGCAAGCACTGCAGCAAGAGGCTATTTGTCGACTACGTGGCTTCCTATCGCCCGACACGCAGGGCATCGTACGTGATACTTCTCCTTGTCGCCGTCGTGTTCATTAGCGCCCTGCTGCCGGACATCTGGCAGACGCTCGCCTTCCTCGCTGCCATGGCCGCACTTGTAGGCGGGTGTGCGCGTCATCTGGCCGTCCGCTTCTCGACGCCGCCTACCATGACACGTGACTCGCACGCACATCGCTATATGACCTTGCAGCATTTGGGTGCATCATTCGGTGTCTTAACGTTTGCCGGCATGTTGACGAGCCGAACAATGCCGTCGCCGTTTGGCCCGATCATCTTGATCGTGGCGTTTGTGAGCGCAATTCTGGGCATGATATTCCTAGCTGCCGACCGGTGGGTGTAGTGGTGACGGCGGCTCCTGGGATCGCCACGCTCCAGCGTGGCGTGCCAATCATCGCCGGGCTGGAACCTGGCGCTCCCAGGTTCCCCGCAACAGCGGTACGGGTGATGGCTTTGGGAGAGGGGCTTCGCGAAAGCGTCCAGCACCCGTCTGTGGGAACCTATGGCCGGAGGCCAGGATAATAGCCTATGGTGGTATCTCGTGGCAGCAGCTCCAGCGAGAGTGGCTTCTACGGGAACTCGTGTTATCGTCAAAGGAGAGGCCGATGCTTTGCGCACATAATGCTGGATTCTGGGAGCGAGTGCTGTTGTCGAGCTGCCTTGTCCTGGTAATCGGTGGCGTCGGCGTGCTCCCCGCGTTTCCAGAAGACCACGCAACCTTTGAGCACGTGTATGTCGTTCAATCGGATGGCCATATCTTCGAGCTCGACTCGAAGTTTGACGTGGTCGCTTCACGACGCTTTCCAGGTTACTCGAGGCCCCGCAACATCATCACGGCAGCGCTAAGTCCGGATGGGAAGTACATTCTGCTCGGCGCGGCGTTCAATCCCCTTCGGTGTGTCTCGACGGAAACCTTGACGGAGGCGGACTTCAAGCTACCTACCATGCCGGCGCCCCATGAGCGCTTGGGACGGGCAATCCCCTGTGTAATCTGGCCTTCCCAGAGGTACGCGTACATGATCAATACGGCCTACAACTTTGGTGGCGGGAATGCATATGGGCTCGCCAGTAGCACCCTCTTGCTCGATTTCGAGAACAGTGTTGCGAAACCTTTGCCCGGCCTCAGACTGGTGAGCCAAGACCGCGTGAGGATTTCTCCGGACGGTCGGGTGATGTTGCTCGCATATGATCCGATCAAGGTGGTAGACGTGCCCACAGGCAACACGATCGCCACATTCGGGACCAACGAGGTCAACGGTGACCCACGTACCACAGGAGAGGTCGCGCTCCACGGCTTGGATGTGGATTGGCCTTCGATGACCATTGACATGTGGCAGACGCACGTGAATCAAGCCCGTGAATTGGAGCTCCGGCGTGTGTGCGTCGACCTCGGGAAAGGAGATGAGACAGCCTGTACAGACGCCCCTCCGTGGCCCGAGATAGTCTTTGACAGAACCCCGGGTAATCGAGCACTGCGCGCACTGCGAAAAGGACTTCTGAATTGGTTTTCGGGGCGAGATTGCGAAATTGCGGGTTTCTCAAGCAACACCGTTCTCCGTTCGCCGGAAGCCAGCGCGTTTGCGCGCCTGAAAGACGAGTGGCTTGCGCAGATTGACTACGAGGGATCTTACTGCCCGACCTTCCTGTCGCCTAGCGGCAAGTATCTTCTCTGGACTGAGCTTAGATTGGAGGACCATGATGCCGGCCGTTTGGAGAATGATCCGCATAGGTATACAGCGGTTTGTGTCATGGATACGTTCACAGGGGATATGGTCAAGACAATCCATCTAGAAGAACAAGAAGATGGATCGTCTGTTGCGGAGATCCTGTTCTTCTGAGGCGTTATGGCCGGTCTTCGACCGAGCCACTCAGACGACCGCAGGTCTCCCGATCAGGGATTCCGGGCGGGACGATCCGTCCCCTTCTGGAGGTGATTGCCACTCCTGGGATCGCCACGCTCCAGCGTGGCGTGTTAGTCATCGCCAGGCTGGAACCTGGCGCTCCCAGGTTGCCCGAAGTTCCGTGTTGTTCGGTGCATTCCGTGGTTGTCGGATGGCCTCGGAAAGCGGGGACCGTCCCGTCTGGGCTCCTTCGTCGCCTCGCTTGGGACAGTCCCCGTTTTCCGCCTTGTGCTTGGGCCTGCCTAACCGCGCTCGCCCTCGATGGCGGCGCGGCGCCGCTGGATCTGCCGTAGGCGGTCGGCGTCGAACTTCTCGCGGCGGTGGAAGGTGTAGATTCCGTTCTGCTCCTGGTAGACATCCGTCAGTTGCGTGTAGCAATAGCCGAACATGAGGGGATGGTCGAGGAGGGCATTGCAGAGACCCTCGAAACGGGCGTAGAACTCGTCGATACTCTTCGGCCGGTCGCCGTAGCCCCATGAGTCCTGCCCTTCCTTGACCTCGGGATTCCACCAGATGCCGCCGAACTCGCTCACGAAATACGGCTGGCCGCGCCACGGGATCGAGATGGGCCGGTCCTGGTGCGTGTTGAGGTAAGGCCGCCCGTCGAGAAGGCCGTTGTGACGGTTATTGAAGGTAACGGGATTCTGGTCGTAATCGTGGCTGTCGTACACGTCGCTCTCCGGCACACGGTGCGCGTAGCCGGAGGTGTCGAGCACGGGCCGCGTGCCGTCCATGGCCTTCGCAGCGAGGAACATGCCCCGCGTCACGTCGTCCAGCACGCGAATGTGGTCCGAGGTCGGCTGCCACGTCTCGTTGAGGGGACACCAGCCGATGATGGCGGGATGCGAGTAGTCACGGTCGAGCGCTTCGAGCCACTGGGTGATATACGTGGCGCCCGGCTGCTGGTGATCCTCGACGGGCCCGCGCCCGCTGCACCCCCAGTCTCCGAACTCGCCCCACACGAGATAGCCGAGGCGATCCGCGTGGTAGAGGAACCGCTCCTCGAACACCTTCTGATGCAATCGCGCCCCGTTGAACCCGGCCGCCATACTCAGCTCGATGTCGCGCTTGAGCGCCTCATCCGTTGGCGCCGTCCAGATGCCGTCCGGATAGAAGCCCTGGTCAAGCACCGTGCGTTGGAACACTACCGCGCCGTTGATCCGCACCGCCATGCCGTCGATGGCCACGCCACGCAAGCCCGCGTAACTCTCGGCGCGATCCACCACCGCGCCATCCGCATCGACGAGCTCGATGTCGAGGTCGTAGAGGAACGGCTTGCCCGGTTGCCAGTACGTCCGGCGATCCTCGGGGATCTCGAGCGTGAGACGCGCGGCGAAATCCAGGCCGGCGGCTGCCTCGGCGGCCCCCACAACGCCTTGGCTATCGCGGAGCGTGGCGCGCACGGCCAGTCCCGCGCGGTTCCTCGCCACACGCTGCTCGACGAGGAAACGGCCGTTGGCGACATCCGGCGTGATGCGCGGACGCAGTAGGGCCGCGTCAGGCACCGGCTCGAGCCACACCGTTTGCCAGATGCCCGTCGTGCGCGTGTAGAGACAGCCGTGTCGCGGATACCGTTGCGACTGCTTGCCGACGGGCTGTGCCAAGCGCGTGTGGTCGCGCGCGCGCAGCACGATCACCGCTTCGTCGCCCGGCCAGGCCACGCCGGACAGGTCGCACTGGAACGGCGTGAATCCGCCGCGATGACGGCCTACCTCGACGCCGTTCACCCAAACCGTGGCGTCATAATCCACCGCTTGGAAATGGAGCAACACCCGGTGGCCGCGCCACGCCTCGGGAATCGTGACCACGCGGCGGTACCAGACCGCGTTCATGAAGTCCTCGTGGCCGACGCCGGACAACGAGGACTCCGGACAGAAGGGAACCGTGATACGGCCGCTCAACTCACGCCCGAGCAGGCCCCGCTCGAGGCCGGAGTCGCCCGCGTCGATTTCGAATTGCCATTCCCCGTTCAGACACATCCATTCGGTGCGCCGGAACTGAGGGCGCGGATACTCGGGACGGGGAATATCCATCGGGAAACCTTTCCTGATCGGGGCGACTTCGCCCTTGCTTGTGCTCGCCTGGTCCAAGTCGACCTTGGTCGATGGCGAGGGATTATACCGAGATCGGCGCGTGGGATCATGTCGAGGGCATTACGAAATCGCCATCAGCCAATATCGACGGGGTGATTCGCGAAGGGAGAAACCAGGTCTGCCCCGGTAATAGGGGGGAATTGGGGGACGAAACGGCAGAATCGCGTGTTGCCGCGCAGAATCACCCCGGAGCGCCCTGCCGTCCCCCGAACCAGACGCCCGCGCGCCTGAAGAAACGATGAAGAACGCGTACGGGGGGCGACCGCAGAGGTGTGCCCCAAAACAGATCCAAGCCTGCCCCAAATCCCTAATCCCCTACGCTACACGACCAATCCCGCTGAAATCGCCTTGCGACCTGCCGGGTCAGGCCCGGAAACGCGGAACCGCGGAACCGCGCCGCCAATTGACAGGGCCGTGGCCGTATTGTATAATCCCAACCCTTCGGACCGGGCGATTAGCTCAGGTGGTTTAGAGCGCTACGTTGACATCGTAGAGGTCACTGGTTCAAGTCCAGTATCGCCCACCATTTTATCTTTACTCGAAATTCTCTATCCGTGAAACCTCACCGGTATGCGCGTCCACTGCAACGGCTCGCATACCGCCCTTTATTTACGGGCTTTCTTCGATGTGCCCTCCTTGACGCTGCGCCGTTTTCAACGTGCCCCCGATCACACATCCTTTCCTTTCTTAACCCCGATCCGTCTCTTTTCTCTCGCTTTTTCTCTGTTCCAAGGTGTCCACCCCCTTCGGCGACCCCTTGTTGTGGCGCAATGACTTGCGAAGACGGATTTCGCTTTCCGCGCTCACATCACATCGAGTAGGTTTTCCATTCGGAAATTCTATCCCCGCCGCGTGTCTCCGAGAGAGTTCGCATAAAGAACGCTCCTCGCCCATTTTACGAACGCTTCCGGTAGTTAACCAACGGACGCCGCCTCGTTGCGGCGCCGAAGGACTCCCGGAGACATCGCATGGACACATTCACTACCGACCCCGAACTCATGACGCCGCGCGAGCGGCAGCGTGAAGTGGCGGCGCTCCTGGCGCGCGGTTTCTTGCGCATGCGCCTGCGGCATGTACATTCCCGTGAAGAATGTGTCTCTCCACCGGAGAAATCACTTGATTTTACGAGCGAACAGAGCGTTCATCGTGTCGAACCAGAGAAAGGAGACCGTGCATGGAACACACGATGAACAGACAGAATACGGAGAAACAGCGAACGATTTTGAGCCGCGTGGCCGCGCTCGAACGAATGCGCGAACCGGAATTGCGCGAGCAGTGGCGCGCCTTGTTCGGGACCGAGCCACCGTTATGCCGCCCCTCGGTGCTGGTCCGCCGCTTGTCCCACCGCGTTCAGGAACTGGCCTGCGGCGCGCCGCTCGAAGAGATCAAGCGGCGCGTTGAGGAGAAGCGCGCAGTCATGGGCTTGGACGACATGGCGCTCAGACGTGGCCGGGGCGGTAAACGCCAGGCAGGCACGCCCGTCGTGGGCACGCGCCTTGTGCGCGAGTGGAACGGGGCGCGTTGCGAAGTTACCGTGACCGGTGACGGCTTCGAGTTCCAGGGCAAGACCTACCGCAGCCTGAGCGCCGTGGCAAAAGCCATCACCGGCACGCACTGGAACGGGCGAGCCTTCTTTGGGCTGTACAAACCCGGCACAGGGCAAGGAGGCCGGGCATGAGGAACCAGCGAACCGCAACAGCCGAACCCATGGCGGCCCCGCTGCGTTGCGCAATCTACACGCGCAAGTCTACCGAGGAGGGTCTCGAACAGGAGTTCAACTCGTTGGACGCCCAACGTGAATCGGCGGAATCGTTCATCGCCAGCCAACGACAGAATGGCTGGATACCCGTGGAAGACCGATACGACGACGGCGGCTACTCGGGCGGCACTCTCGAACGTCCCGCGCTGCAACGCCTCATCCAGAATATCGAAGCGGGAAAGGTCCAGTGCGTCGTGGTGTACAAGATCGACCGGCTGTCCCGTTCCTTACTGGACTTCACACGCCTGATAGACCTTTTCGAACGGCACGGGGTGTCCTTCGTTTCCGTGACGCAGCAGTTCAACACCACGACATCGATGGGACGGCTTACGCTCAACATCCTTCTGTCCTTTGCCCAGTTCGAGCGCGAGATAATCGGAGAACGCATCCGTGACAAGGTGGCCGCCGCGAAACGCAAAGGCAAGTACATGGGTGGCCCGCCGGTACTGGGATACGACGCCGATGCGAGCATCCGTCGCTTGATGGTGAACCCCGAAGAGGCTCCGCTGGTTCGCCACATTTTCGTGAGGTTCGTGGAACTGGGCTCGACGCTAAAACTGGCGCAGGAACTCAACGTCCAAGGTCACCGCACCAAATCCTGGACCACGCGCGGCGGCAGGAAACACGAAGGCGGTCGCTGGGACAAGGCGTCACTGGCGCGCCTGCTGCGAAACCATCTCTATATAGGCGAGGTGGCGTACAAGGGCGAAGTCTACGCGGGGGAGCACGAAGCCATCGTGACCCGATCCGCATGGGATAAAGCGCAGTCCACCTTGGACCGAAACGACCGCACCAACGGCAATCGGAACCGCAAGCGCCATGAGTCCCTTCTGCGCGGTATCCTTCGGTGCGGCCACTGCGACTGCGGCATGACCCACTCCTACGCGCGCAAGAAGGGCGCGATGTACCGATACTACGTCTGCGCCAACGCGATGAAGAATGGATATGCGTCCTGCCCCATGAAGTCCATGCCCGCCGGCGAAGCGGAACGCATGGTCATCGACCGCCTGCGTCAGGTGCTGCGCTCTCCCTCCTTGATCGCGCAAACCTATCGCGAAGCGGCGGCGGCAGCACCGGGAGACGCTGCGGCATTCACCGAACGGGATGTCGTGCTTGCCTTGGAACGGCTAGACGAATTGTGGGAGAACCTGTTCCCCGGAGAACAAGCCCGGATCGCCCAATTGCTGATTCAATGCGTGGTGGCGACGCGGGACAGTCTGAGCATCGAACTGAGATCGGAAGGGATGCTTGCGCTGACGCTGGAAATGAATACAACCGAAGAGGACGGAAACGATGGGAAAACTGATTAGCGCAGATCACGCGAAGGCGACTGAATCGCGCCTCCCCAACGGGGGCCTTGTCATTTCAATCCCCATTCAAATGAGGATGCGGGGCAAACGCAAGGAGATCATCTCGCCTGCGGACGCGCCCGTGGATGCCGGTGACCGCCTGACGGAAAGCGAATCGCTCGTGACGGCGCTGGTGCGCGCCTACTGCTGGAACGGCCACCTCGAAAGCGGCCGGTTTCGCTCGATTCCCGAACTGGCCGCCACCGTGAAGCTCGAACGCTCGTATGTGTCGAGAATACTTGAACTGGTGAACCTGGCGCCGGATATCGCCCTTGCCGTGCTGAACGGAAAGGAACCCGAAGGTTTCACCTTGAGGAAACTGCGCCGGGGCATTCCGATTCTCTGGGAGAAACAGCGCGAGCAGTTCGGTTTTCCGACACCGAACTGAGAACCCCGCGGCGGTTCACCTTGCGGGCGCGACCGCGCGTCCCCGGTAATCGAAAGAAGGCTGTGCCCTGCGTTCCCATTCGGCAGTCACGCGCCGGGAAAGAGAATGCATCCGATCAGCGCGGAACACGAGAATGTCCTTGACGCCGCCGTGTGACGGGTCGGCATAGCTCCGCTTCAGTAGAAATCTCACCAGGTCCACGATGCCCTGCGCGCCGATGAGCGTGCCGTGCAGCGGCCAGACGCGAATCTCGGATTCGATGTACTCCAGCAGGGTGCCCAGCCGGTAGTTCGGCGTGCCCAATTCCGCCGCCCGCGCCCACCGCAAAGTGCTCAACACGCATCGGTCCTCATTGGCATCCTCCCGCCCGCCCAACGCGGCATAGAGAAACGCCGCCTCGAACTCCCCACTGTGCGCGGCAATCCACGCCTCCGGTCCCGCCCAAGTGAAGAAATCCCGCACCACCTCTTCCGGCGCTCTCGCCCCGGCCACCTTATCGTCCGTGATCCCCGTGATCTTCCTGATGTGTTCGGGGATGGGTATGCCCGGATTCGCCCGCTCCCAGAAGGTGTCCAACAGGTTGCCCGCATAGTCGAAACGGACCGCCCCCACTTCCGTAATCCGGTCCTGCAGGGGGTTCAGGCCGGTGGTTTCCAAGGTGACGGCCACCAGGGTTTCCGGGGCGACAAAAGCGTGATCCATGGTTCTGACCTCTCTTCCGGGCGCGTACCGCACAAAAGTGTACACAAACCACTTGACTGAATCTTTATTCAGTAGTATACTTTTTCGCTGGCGCGTTGTCAACAGGCTTGGAAAACTGTCGGCACCGCTTGGTGCTTGGGCTTTTACCGCAAGAAAGGAAGTACCCCATGGCTGCATTCTCGCTTCGACGTTTCACCAAACCCGAAACCCTCTGCAACGTGTCCCACAACTCGCTGCTCCTGCTGTTGTCCCCGTATCGGGACTATTTTGCGGGGCGCGGTCTGGAATTGCCCGCGCCGGACGGCGGCGGCGGCCTGGACCACGAACGGCTCGTATCCATCTTCCTCACGCCGGACATGGCGATGCCGCTGGACCTGGTGGAAAGCCTTTATCTCATCAACGAACTCGCCACACCCACCGGTATGGATTCCATCCTGCATGAAGCGAAGCTTCAGGGCATCCATTTGAGCGTACCCTGGAAAGCGACGCCGATGGACGTCGCCGTCGCGGCGTTCATCGCCGACCGGGAAATGCTCGAACGCATCCACCACCGGCACGCGATGCTCAAACGGCGAAGCTTCTTCTATTTCAGGACCGAGGGGGAAGCGCCGCCCGTCGATGTCGTGCGCGAAGAGGTAATGCCCGCGTTCCAGGACGCCCTGCACGCATACTTCTTGGCGCACAACCGAGGGCGTCATCTCCGGACCTTTATGTTTCACCGCGACCGGGAGTTATGGCTGACGGTCCGGCACGGCGACGTCTTCCATCGGGAAATGAACGTCGAGGACGGAGAATCGGTGGTATTCGTCTACCGCCCCGAATGCTTCAACACCATCGTATACAACGCGTCCAACGGCGAATTGCGGGTCCACGCGGGGACGGATGGGGAACGCGAGACATACCGCCAACTCGTCGGGAAACATCTGTTCGGTTCCGAATTCCTGTTCTGGGGCGCGAAGAAATACTCGTGCGAACCCCTGCGCAACGATGGTCCCGCGAGCCTTGCGGTCACGGATGTGGCGGGCATCGAATGGGCGCGTCTGACCGAGGTGAAATGCGAGGAAGAACAGCGAGACCGGAAAGTCCAGTTTAGCCGGAAATCCTCGGACCTGTTTCAGGCGACGCCCACGTGGCGGGACTGGATTCCGGGCAGCGCCCAAATCGTCGGCGCCAGCTTCAAGGTGAAGTTCCGCCACGCCCGGACCCCGCAGACGATCAGTCTGCGTCCGCCGAACATGGCATCCTACTCTCACGACGGTGACTCGGCCTTGACGGAACAATGGCTGCGCGCCCGCGGCTTCATCTGCCTGGGCTGCCAATCATAGAAACGGAGTCATTCCATGACAAAAAGCACCGAGTACTGGCGTGCGGTCGAGGCCACCTTCGGCATGAAAACCGTGATGTGTTCTTGGGATAAACATCTGGGCGCGCAGAAGGAGATCCTTTCGCGCCACCTCCGTCCCACGGGGCGTCTGGCGGACATGTACCCCTGCCCGAACGAGTTTGGCTGCCGGTTTCCCCACGAGGTGAGTATCTGGAAGGAAGACGACATAGCCGCCGTTCCCGTGGATGACGAACATGAATGCTGCCGCGTCTACCCCCTGACGCGGGAAGACGTCATCGAATACGAGATGAATTCCGAGACGCTCCTGCGGAAGGCGTTCGGATTGCTGCGCCTGCATCCCGGCGATTTGCACGCTATGCCCTTTCAGGATACGTTCAACATCGGCTCGTTTCCCTCGCCTTGGGGAACGGCCCTGCAGATCTATATCGTCCTCCCGGAAAAGACACGGCAGTTCCAGACAGCGGCCATGGGACTACTGGCCACCGTGGACGGGCCATTCTTGTTCATGTCCCTCACACCGCATTATGCGGACGCGGCATCCATCGACGCTTTGAACCACCGGAAATGCCTGTTTGTCACGATGGACGAACTTGTGGCCTGTGACGCGGGCGGCAATCTGTCGCTGGTGCATGGTCTTCACGAAATTCTGGTGGCTCGCCAGGCGCTGGGCATGGGAACGCCGCCGGGAGAAAACGTGTTCCGCCGTCAGGGGGACTTGTGGATGCTGGCATTCGATGGGAAAGCCGTCCACGCCCCGCACAGCAAAGGTCTGGCCTATATCGCGTGCCTGCTCCGTGCTCAGGGGCGTGAGTTGCATGTGGCGCAGGTGCTGGCCGAGACCGCCGGTGTGGCGGACGTCCCGGCACTGGGTTCGGCGGGCGAAGTGCTTGCCCCCGCCGCCTTGGCGAAATACAAGGAACGCATTCTTGAGTTGCGCGAACAGATCGAGGAAGCGGGCAGGTTCAACGACATCGGCAGAAAGGCCCGGCTCGAAGAGGAATTGGACGCCGTTACACAGCAGATCGGCAGTGCGTTTGGACTGTACGGTCGCGCCCGGAAGGCGTCCGATGACGCGGAACGGGTCCGCAAGTCCGTGGGAACGAACATACGCCGCTGCCAATGTC
>Ga0209717_1004559_pt1 | contig 11345 bp, 8 predicted proteins | sample AD_UKC048_MetaG_FD_184418 | JGI IMG/M metagenome (GOLD analysis project Ga0209717, IMG submission 184418) | Active sludge microbial communities of municipal wastewater-treating anaerobic digesters from USA - AD_UKC048_MetaG (SPAdes) (version 2) | ecosystem: Engineered > Bioreactor > Anaerobic >... | reverse complement strand
GAGTGGTGGCATACTTACAATGAGCTTAGACCTCATAGTTCAATTAAGTTTTTGACACCTAAAGACTTTGAAACCAAGCACAAAGAACTCTACTTTTCAGTGGTTGCGGCTTAGGGGAAGTGGACAGCGGCATTGCTTAAAAAGCATTCAAAGATGAGAAAGGGTTTACCCGCAGACAAGCTTCAATCATTGCCAGCTATGTTGAGAAGATTGAGTACCATAGGCAAGGCAGTCTGCTTGGTAAAGAAGTAGATGAGGCTATGGATGCCGTTTCTGAGTGATCTGCAATAGAGCAGGGGCTTCATTGCCCCTCTCTTTATTTTGTCCAGGATGAGCGGCTTCGCCCCCACTTACAATTTTGTTTGTAAAAAAGCTTTTTTGCCTGTATATTTGGGGAAAGACTAAAGGACTTATGAGCACAAGCATCATAGAAGAAGTATCAAAACTGACCAAGCTCGAAAAAATTGAGCTGGCCAGGTATTTGTTCGATGAAATCACCAAAGAAGAATTGGAGGATGACTTTGAGTTATCCGCTGAGCAAAAGGCTGATTTAGACCAAGCTATGGTCGAAATCGAAAACGGCACGGCTGACCTGTATACTGGGGAAGAATTCAGCAAAGAACTCAAAGAAAAATATGGCATTACAGTTTCGCTACCGTAAAAAGGCTAGAGTTGACTTCTATGAAGCTGCTGATTGGTATGAAGAGCAAAGTTCAGGTAAAGGGCAAGAATTTCTAGATGATTTCCTCAAAACGCTGCAAAAAATTCGCTCAAATCCAGACACCTATCGTAAAGTCTACAAAAATAGTCGCCGGATTCAGTTTGGCAAATTCCCTTATTATGTGATTTATACAGTGGGTAAAAAAGTGATCTATGTTTTGGCAGTTTATCATAATAAGAGGGATGATACTTGGAAGAAGAGGGTACATTAATAAACATAGCAATTTATACCCTATTGCATGAGGTATTGTTTCAAAAACTGTTATCATTTTTAAGAAGATGATCCTTTAAATACTTGAGGATGAAGAATTTTTCGAAAAAAAGTTTAAAAAAGAACCAAGTAATTAACACAAAATTAGGTTCTCCATATGCTTTTGGCCCTCAAAAGATAAAAGGTGAGGATTCAAGAAGAATCCTTTCCGAATTATTCGAACAATTACTCATTTTTGATCAAGTTGTTATATCAAGCGATAGGCTTAATTTTCAACTATTTTTTCTAGCTAAACAGCTGGGGATTAATTTACTAGAAGAATTCATTGAAAAGAGGTATTTCAAATTTATGATTTGGACGCCACTTCTCATGATTCATAAAGGCACTCAACTTGAAGATGGCTCAATTGATGAGTCTACTATGGATGAAACGCCTCCTCTTATCGCTGGAAGTTTAATTGAATCTGATATTGATCCAGAAAAGCATGCCAATGAAGCGCTAAAACATTTAGGTTTATATTCGAAAAAAAGAAAAGATTTAACTAAAAAAATAGTTAAAAATTATATTGTTCCCCAAGGCCTAGAATTTTCAAAAGATGCAGTAAGAATTGTAACTGAAGGGTATAAGAATAACTATTTTGCAGAACTCAATTTACCTAATGAAATTGAACCTAATAAGTTGAATTTGCAACAGCGTGAATTGCTTTTATCATTAGGCCACCAATTGCTTGAAACTGTTGTTTTGGCAAAGTATAACTTCAAAAGTTATGAAAATTATGAACACTTTAAAATCGTACAGCAAAATCTAGCCAATATTGGGAAGGCTTATCAAATTTCTGAAAACACCTCTGAAATTCTTAAAATAGAAAACATACCAAACTTAAAAGAACTCTTTATTCAAGAAAAGCTTGATTTTAAATCAGTTCTGAAAATGAGGCATTTGAGTTCAGCAAAGTATTTTAGGAAATGGATAAATAATATAGGCGAAAATTCAAACGGCCAAGAGGTTTCCAAAGAGTATATAAATGAAGTAAAAGGTAACAACACCTTTTTTGAGAAAAATAAAGGAAAGTTTCTTAAATCCACATTCATGTTTGCTGTTGGTGAAGCTTTAGGTAATATAATTGCAGGGCCTATCGTGGGAGGAGCGGCTGGTTTGACCTTGAGTTTATTAGATGATTTTTGGCTTGATAATTTACTGAAAGGGAACAAGCCATCAATGTTTGTGGATGATTTAAGAAAGGAAATCCACAGAGCTGATCTAGGGCCTAAAAAAAAATAATATGAAAATCACATAAGGAATGCCTGTAAGATAGAATTTATCAATTAGCCTCGAAATAGATTAACGCCCTTATAACATACGTCATTCGAGCATTAAATTGTGCGGTAAGGAATTAAAAAACAGACCATTACAAATTCATGCCCCTTCAAACCTCACCCCCGTCACCTGCGGCTTCCCAGCCTCAACCTCCACAAAAGAAGATTGAGGCTCTGAAATCCACTTCACCCGGTGCTCAATGATGTAATCAAAAAGCTCGCCCAAATCCTGTCCCTCAATGGTTGCCACCAAACGCGGGGTTGACAATACGATCTTCCCCACCCCGTCAAAATCCATTGGGGACATGATATCATGGTAATGGATAGCCCTTTGTTCGCCCTTGCTGGTGATGAATTTCAAAGCAATGGCATTTTCGGGAATACCCGCCCGTTCAACGGTAATCCCAAAATAAGGGTTATTCCCCCTGGACTTCCTGATGTTGTCCGTCCCCCGGAAGAGGTTGGTGATCTCGTCGTTATTTTGTTCTTGAGGGTGCATTGAAAGCAGGTTGAGGTGGTTTGGAATTCATGCTTAAAATAGAACGGCTTCCTTGCTGAACTGCCTGGGAGAATTTGGAAACACCAGCCCGATAAATCGAGCCAATTCTTTTAAGCTTATCTTTCATCTGCATCATTACGCCAGTTTTGTCAACTAGCTCAATGGCAGTTTGTCGCTGTGAAGTTCTGGCCACTGATTGCAGTAAATTTTGCTTATCGTCCGTATGGATCGAAATGGCAAATTTGCCCCTGGGTAAACGCATTAAAATTTGAGCTATTAGCACAATGTATTCAGCTAGAAACACTACGAAGGACATTAGATTTATCCCTGCTAAGGTGTTCTAAGGTCTGTCGATTACCCACAAATCCACAGATTAGATTTTTTGACGCAGCTTCGCTGCTTGATTTTAACACGACGACACGACGTAACGACGACACGACGTACTCAGCGCTGCGCGCCGAGTGTCCCCAACGCTTGCCGTTGGGTGGTAGCGGTAGCTAATCGTCGTGTCGTCGTTACGTCGTGTCGTCGTGTTAAAAAGATTTGGCGAAGCCGAATCCATTTAATGTGTGCGGATTTGTGGGTAATTGACAGACCTTAGAACACCTTAGGGGACTAAATTTTCACATTAGACCCATTAGAATGGCATTAATTTTTTGTTTTTGAATGTACTTTAATGCGTTTGCCATACCTTCACCCCCTCCTCACTCCTGATCCAAACTCCAATCGTTGACAATAATGGTTTTCAGCACGGCTTTATCCTGAAACTTGGTTGTAACAGTTTGGTCAGGCGCATAGATGCCAGCGCGTTTCCCCTTATCCTCTATTGTAGCCCTGAATCGGAGGTCTTCAGGAGACTTAGCAAAACTCACATATTCCAGCTCTTCGTTTTGTTCATCGATACTCAGTTCTGTAACCTTGCCAAATTTTTTCTCCACCTCACTCAGCAGCATGCCTACGTGGATTCCCTCTTTGGTTTGGTACCGAGGGTCAAAAATTTCTATTTCGGTGATTTTTTGATAATATTCATTGAAGGTAATGACCGAATTCGCTCCTTCCTTGACCGAAAAAAGAACATCACCTTCAAAGCCCGCAATCCCTTGGTCTAACACCTGCGGCTTAATGGCTTCCCGAATTTGGGCTACACTCATCCCTACTTTCGCTTTGCCGACTGCATTTCCGGCAATCAATATCGTTGGGGATTCGTTGGTACAAGCGAACAACAAGGTCAATGCTGAGGCGACGGCTAGGCTGCTGATTTTTTTCATCTTTGTTCATTTCAGTTTGATGCTTGGCAAGGTAGAATATTTTTGCTTTTGAATAGCACATCGATCCCAGGGGAAAAGTCTTGAGCCTCATCTGTATCTCCAACTTTTAATTTTTTATCGTAACTTCACCACACTCCTGCGGGAAGCACCAACTCAACACCTTTATCTCCATGCCTGAATCCATCATTTCCCCACTCGGTTTGGCCGCCACGGCCCTCCTGATTTATTTCATTTTCGTCAATCTTCGGCATGGGTCCAAGGCGACCAAACCAGAGATCAGAATCAACCAGGCCATTACCGCACTACCTTTGGTCATTTCGGTGTTTTTTGCCCTCTTGCAAGCCTGGTATTTGATTTTGATTCAAATGCTTATCGCTTACCTGTTGATATTTACCAGTTTAGGGCACGACATCATGGCCCTCTTGCTCAACAACCCAGCCTGGTACATCGCCTGGCTGAGTGGCGTGATGTTGCTCATTTTTGCCTTAACCATCTGGCTGATTCCCTGGCACCTGCTGGATGTAGGGACCTATCGGGACTTGCGCCGCAAACGGGCTTATCTGGTGGTTTTGCGTTTTTTGGGTCTGTTCACTTTTGTGGTTTTCTTACTGAGCATTTATGCGCTCGACCAGGGCTGGGAAAATTTTCCCCACGGTTTGTACTGGGGCTGCCTGGTGCTGTGCTTTGTGGTGTATTGGGTCTTGGAAATAACCATAGACGAATGTTATATCGCCCAGACCTTGTATTGGTTCTTGTTCCTTGCGGCAGTGGTGTATGTTGAAATTTCAAATCCTACCCTGCACTATGGCTGGTTCAAATGGGTCACCATTTTTTGGGCCATGTTTTATTGGACCATTACCGGCCCGGCTCCAGGGTTTCGCAAAAAAAAGGAAAACGAACAAGCTTCCCTCGATGTAGCGCTTCGTAACAAGAGAGGAACGGTAGTGGGTTTCTTTTTGCGTTGGATCAAAGAATTTCAATCCATTCAAACCTGGTTGGGGCTGCACATTGGCCAAATTGCGGTAAAATTGGACACCAAAATCAACCTGCAAAGTACCATACAAGACGAAGCTAAAGAATTGGCCAAAAACCCGAAAGAACGCCTGAACGCCTACCGGTTTTATGGCAACCGTTTTTCTTACCGGGTGTTGTTTGTCATTACCCTGTCACTGGCATTATTGGGGATTTATTTGCCCAATCTGGAGCCCATTTCACCCATTGTTTTTGTGTATATCGGCATGGGCTTTTTGTTGATCCTGGTTGATTACATGTTCTACACGGGTAGGCGTGTAGTTGCTTTTGCCACCAATCCGCCCAATACGGCAATGCTGAATCCCAATTTTCTCCAAAGGCTCTTCTTGAAAATCAATTGGCCAAATTCGGCCCGGCTGTTCTGCCGCTTCAGGCTAAACCTGATTGCTTATGTTTTTTGGGTCGTTGCCGTGTTTATCCTCTTCTTTGCGTCCAACTCCCATACGGCCCAATACAATTTATTGGAAAAAAAGCCCCGCCCAGCACGCTTGAGTTTTCATCAATACCTGGATCAATGGACGGAGGCCAGGCGGGATTCGCTGGAAAATCCGGCCACCAACAGTTATTCCGTGTTCATTTTTTCCGGTGAAGGCGGTGGTTCAAGGGCTGGGTATTGGTCCTCGACTTGTTTGCTGGGGCTGGATAGTTTATTGGAACTTGACCTCAAACAACATACCTTGGCCATCAGCGCGGTATCGGGCAGTTCACCAGGTACAGTGGCCGCTCTGGCCTGGTGGGAGCACGGAAATGGGCTTGACTATCGGGAATATTGTACCGAGATTTACCAGCACAATTTCATCAGCTCGGGCCTGGCAGGCAATGTGTTTGGTGCTACCCTGCGCAAATTTTTGAGTTTTTTTTACTTCAAAAATCGCAATATCCGTTTGTGCGAAGAAGAAAGTGCTGCCATTGAAAGGGCTTTGCAGCGGGGTAAAAAGCCTGGCAGATCCGTTCTTTCTTCGCTATACGCCAAAGATCAGTTCGCCTGGGGTTCTTTTAGTGGACTGTATCAAGGCCAGAGCCAAAATTGGCGAAGCGATCTGCCTTTGTTTTTCTCCAATTCCACCCACGTTCAAACCGGGCGCAGGGTACTGATTAACCCGGTGATCAACCTATCCACCGAACCCCGCTTCATCAATGTGATTGATTTGTACAAAAGGATGGAAGACAGTACCAATCAGGAACTGGCTCTGGTGCACGCCGCTAATTTGTCGGAGTTGTTCCCTTTTATGTCGGCCAGTGCGCACATCCCCAAACTGGGCAATTATGCCGACGCCAGTTATTGCGAAAATTATGGCCTCAAAACCGCTTTTGAAATTTACCAGGCTTGTCAGGATTGGAAAAACAGCAAAGCCCAGGATCCCCTGGCTGCCAAATGCAATTTTTATGTGGTTGCATTGATGAATACGCATCCAACTTATTCCTCCAACTCGCCCAATCTGCCCATGGAAATAAGTGTCCCGAGTGAAACCCTGGCCCCCTTGATCGCCATTGGCAATGTGGTCTTGAGCAACAATCCCTTCAGCACCAGAGAAGAAATCAAGTCAGTTCTGCCCAACCACACTTACCATGAAATGATTTTGAATCGTTCCAACTTGCCCTTGACCAGAGTACTGACGAAAAGAAACATGCGGACGATGGATAGCATCAGGACTCGGGAATTGAAAGGGTTCCAAAGCTGGTATGGGATGTCCCAGGGGCAGTGATGAAGGACAGATTTGTTAAAAGAAAAAACGGGGTAAAAAGACCTTACCCCGCCTTGCTGAAATTAGCAGCAGATGCCACCGCCACAGCATTCATCGTCACCGCCGCGTAGGGCTTGGACATTGATTGATTGTACCATGATTATTGATGTTAAATGGTTAAAAAATCCGCAATAGTGCGGTTACTTGTAAATAGATGTCGGGGTTTAGATATTTTAATCGCAATATTACGATTGATTTGAGCAAAAAAAATGCCTGCCTCAAAAACGCCTATTGCTACAATTAATCGCAATATTACGATTGATTAATTTACCGTGCAAGCCCTGGCCCAATTTTTTTTTGAAAAACAAGTGCAGGAGCTAAAATCTACACAATTGCCCATTTTCGACATTTTGCCAATTTTCCCAAAAAGAATAGATATGTTGTTTTACCATTAAATACAATAGTATTACTTTTATTTCGCTTTTTGTTCATGATAACCAAATAATCCATTAGTATGAAAAGACCAGGAATACTTTATGTATGGTTTTGGGCGCTATTTCTGTGTACCTCCGGAAATCTGATGGCTCAATTCACGGTTTCGGGCACCATTTCGGATGCCCGAACCAAAGCAGCACTCCCCTTCTCCAACCTCCTTATTCAGGGAACTATCAAGGGAGCAGTTTCAGACATTGACGGCAAATTCACTCTTGAAATTGAGGGAAATCAAGAAGTTGCGCTGATTGTTTCCTCAATTGGTTACCTTACTCAAACCGTCAAGGCGAGTCCTTCCAACAACACGTTGGACATTCAGCTCCGCGAAGATGCCACCAACCTGGAGGAAGTCATCGTTACTGGTTTGGCTTCTTCAGTAAAGCGAGCCAATTTGGCCAATGCCATCACTTCAGTATCGGCCAAGGATCTGGTAGGAACAACGACGATTCAGACCACGGATGCGGCACTTTATGGTAAGGTTGCCGGTGCCAATATCCGCTCCAACGGCGGCGCACCTGGTGGGGGCCTTTCGATCCAGTTGCGGGGCATTTCCAGTCTGGCTGGTGCCTCCCAACCCTTGATTATTGTGGATGGCGTTTATGCCAACAACGCTTATCTGCGCACCGGACGGGCAACAGTCTCCGGAGCAGGTGCCTCCACCCAGGACGATGGTTCCAACCGACTGGCCGACCTTAACCCTGCTGACATCGAAACCGTGGAAATCCTGAAAGGGCCCTCAGCTGCGGCGATCTACGGAACCCGTGCCAATGCCGGGGTCATCATCATCACCACCAAAAAAGGGTCGATGGGCAAAACCAAAATCAGCCTCTCACAGGATATTGGTCAAGCCAATCCACTGCGTCTGTTGGGCGTAGATACCTGGTCGGAAGCAAAGATCAATAACTTCTTTCCTGCCGCACGGCGCCAGGTTGAGTTGGATCGCTTCCGTCAAGGAACGTTCATCGATTACGAAGATTATTTCTACAACAACCCGGCTACGCTGAGCAATACCCGGTTGTCTTTGACCGGCGGAGATGAAAAAACCAAGTTTTTCATTTCTGGAAACATCACTTCCGAAGATGGGACCATTCGCAAAACTGGTTTTGAGCGCTACTCCATCCGCGCCAATATTGAGCACAAAATTTCCAAAAAAATCCGCCTCAATGTAACCTCCAATTACCTTAAAACGGATACGGATCGTGGCTTTACGGGCAATCAAAACAACTCCGGCGCCAGTATCGGCTACAACATCGCTTACGTGCCGAGTTATTTCGACTTGCGACCCAATGCGCAAGGCATTTATCCCGTCAACCCCTATTTTGCGGAAAACCCGGTAGCCGTAACCGATCATGGCATCAACAACTCAACGATTAACCGATTTATTCAGTCTTTTAACCTGTCGGTAGATCTGCTCCAAACCAGCACCAGCAACCTGAAGGCCTCCTTATCCGGCGGTTTGGATTATTTGCAAAACTCTACGCTCGTTTATCTGCCTGAATTTCTACAGTTCCAACGCGCTCAGGCCAACCCCGGAGATATTCTGGTGGGGCGTCAGGAAAACACCAACACCAATGTTCAGGCAGCATTGGTCTTCAACAAAAGCCTGGGTAAGTTGTATTTGAATTCTCAGGGCGGTATCGTGCGTCTGGACTTCAAGAGCAGTTCACTCTTTAACCGCGGCCGGGGCCTGGTACCTGGCCAAACGAACCTGCGCCAGGCGACGGTTCAAGAAATCAATGAAAACTTCAACAGCAGCATCAGCGAAGCAGGGGTCTTCCTGCAACAGGAAGCCAACTTCGACGACAAGATCATTGGTACGGTGGGTATTCGTTGGGACAAGTCGACGCTCAACGGCGATCCAACCCAACTCTATGCTTTCCCGCGTGCTTCGCTCGCCATCAACGTAGCCAACTTTGGCTTCTGGAACGTTAAGCCCATCACTCAACTCAAGCCACGGATTGCTTACGGGGAAACTTCTGGACCAGTGGCCTTTGGCAACACTTTCACTTCACTGACTGGGGCCAACATTGGCGGTTTGTTGGGTTCGGTGGTTTCGACACAAATTGGCAACACCGAAATTCTGCCCGAAAGAGCAGCCGAGCTTGAATTTGGACTAGACGCCGGTTTTTTCAACAACCGCCTGGCCATTGAAGCGACTTATTACATCAAAACCACGCAAAACAACGTCCAAAACCTCAACCTCTCTCCTTCCGTGGGGGTAAATACTACGCCCAGTAACGAAGCAGAATTGGAAAACAAGGGGATTGAATTGGGCGTTTCCGGTACACCAATCGAATCTGCAAATTTCCGCTGGTTCTCCCGGGTATTGTACTGGAGAAACCGGGTATTGCTAACCAGATTGGGGATTCCCACCTATCTCGCGGGCGCTTTCGGCACAGGACTGGGCACCTTCCTGTATACAGAAGGTTATGCGCCGACTACCATTGTGGGTTCTCCAGCCGTTGCAGCCAATCCCGGCGGCTTTACTTTCTGGGGTGATAATCAACCCGATTTCAACCTGTCTTTCTTCAACCAGTTCAACATTTTAAAAAACCTGGAATTTTCATTCCTGCTCGATTGGAAAAAAGGAGGAGACAACATCAACTTGACTGCATTTTTGAGCGATAGTGGGGGCACCACCCCAGGCTGGTTTGATGACGACAACAAGGATGAGATTCCGAATGGCCGCCAACGTCCACCCGCTCCGTACAACAACGCTGGTCGTTGGGTGATGGATGCCAGTTTTATGAAGATTCGGGAAGTAGGGCTCTACTACACTTTCCCACAAAAATCTTTGTCCAACTTCCTGAACGGCTCTTTCAAGGGCATCAAAGTGGGTGCTTCCGCCAATAACGTGTTTCTGTTTACCGATTATTTTGGCTACGATCCCGAGACTTCCACCTTTGGAGCGCGGTCAGTGGACAACAACGTGGACATTGCTCCCTACCCTACCCAGCGGAGAATTTTCTTCCACGTCAACTTCGATTTTTAATTCCAAAACTGTCGAAACATGAAAAAGATGCTTAAATATATTTTGCTGCCGCTGGTTTTGGTGTTTTCTGCCTGTAATCCACTTGAACTGGATGAGGTACTCGACCCAAACAACCCCTCCCTGGCAAGTGTAGCCGTCAATGCCACCAGGGAACAAGTACAATTTCTGATCACTGGACTGGAAGCAACCCACCGGGGCTATGTCACCAACGTTTCTCAAGCCTGGAATACCTTTGGCCGTGAAATCTGGTACCTCAATGCTTCTGACCCACGTTTTCAAACCGATTGGCTGGGCCAGGCCGGTCGGGTTCCCGATCGTGCTTACTTTGGTTTTGGTACCACGGGGGGCGGCTCCTGGGCTAGCCCTTATCAGGCCATCCAGCAAGCCGATATCCTCATCAATTCGGCAAATGGTTCTCAATTGTTGTCAGATGCCGAGAAAAAAGCGGTTTCTGGCTTTGCCAAAATGATCCAGGGCTACCAGTTTATGATTCCTGCCAATTTCGTGTATGAAAACGGGATCCGCATCGACGTCAAAGACCCCCTCAATCCTGGGCCTTTTGTCACGTATGTTGAAGCCCTCAATTACATCAAGACCGTACTTGATCAGGCCGATCAGGATTTTGCAGCAGGAGGTACGGGCAATTTTCCGCTGCGCTTGACCCCCGGCTTTGCCAATTTCAATACCATCGCCGGCCTGCGTCAAGTCAATAAGGCAATCCTGGCTAGATTGAATGCGTACCGCAAGGATTGGCAGGGGGTTCTGGGCGCATTAAACGAATCTTTTATGGACCTTAACGGGAATTTGGAAAGAGGGCCTGCACACCCCTTCACTGGTCCACCCGATGGGTTCAATCCCCTCTATTATGTACCCAATGCTGCGGTAAATACCATTATTGTAGTGCATCCTTCTGTTTTGGCAGATGCAACGCCTGGGGATACCCGCGTGGCGCGTAAGTTCCTCCAAAGAACAACGCCTGTAACGATCACCACGGATGCTACCCCGCTGGTGGGCACGCATCAGGATGCTCGTTGGGCAAGCAATACCACACCGATTCCGTTCATCCGCAACGAGGAACTCATCCTGCTCAAGGCAGAAGCACATGCCAACCTGAATCAACCCACTGAAGC
>Ga0209717_1004557_pt1 | contig 11356 bp, 10 predicted proteins | sample AD_UKC048_MetaG_FD_184418 | JGI IMG/M metagenome (GOLD analysis project Ga0209717, IMG submission 184418) | Active sludge microbial communities of municipal wastewater-treating anaerobic digesters from USA - AD_UKC048_MetaG (SPAdes) (version 2) | ecosystem: Engineered > Bioreactor > Anaerobic >... | reverse complement strand
GCCAGAAGGCGAGAGACCTTGATCATGAGCGCGTCCGATGCACCTGCCATGCCGGGATAGCCTGCCGCACACGAGGTTAATCCCGAGCCCCGGTTGGCGCAAAGCAACACCCTCGCGAAGGGAGCTTCGCCGTCAGAAGTCGACCGCGAGGCCTTTCTTCTCCCAGTCGCCGTAGCGGGTGGGCTCTTCGCCGGTGCGCCGGCCATTGATCTCGGTAGGCAATTCTTGCCGGGGCGCGGCCTGGCGCCGCGCCTCCGCTTCTTCAAGGGCGCGTATCGCCTCCCGACTCAGCTGCTTACCCGGCGCAGCGCCCGGAATAACCTGGGTTTGTTCGCCGGTGGACCGTTCTGGGCCCTCCGCGCCACGTATCTCATCCGATTGACCTGTTTGCTCACTCATCGCGGTCACGTTCACCAATTTTTTCATGTTTGGAAAGGATGCTTTTACCAACACCGCCAAACCTTCCCCTCAAGGGGACGACGCATGTGTTGAGAGAGCTTTCATGAGCTATTTTAAAGCCGCTGGCCTGATGCTGCTGATCCACCTCGCGTTCGCGGGCGTCGGCTGGTCGATCGCGCAAAGGGAAGGCGCGCTTGTCGGCACGCTGATCGCGCTTGGCTTTCATATCGTGGTCTTCTGGTACGCCGAGAAGATCATGCTGAAACTCCATAACGCCCGCGAAGTCGGATCGGACGATGCCTCGCCGATGATCCGGGCTTTCGTTGCGGACTGCGATCGCCTGGCGATGCGCGCGAATATGCCGCGTCCGCGCACTTACATCGTTGATGCGTTCCAGCCGAACGCTTTTGTGGCGGGTCGAGATACAAATCACGCCTCGATCGCCGTCACCGATGGCTTGCTCAAGACGCTCTCCCGCGCCGAAGTCTCTGCCGTCGTCGCCCACGAGCTGGCGCACGTCAAACGCGGCGATGCCCTCGCCATGGGCGTATGTTCGGCGCTGGCTGTCGTGCTCACCACGATCTTTGGCGCGCTTGCCTATCCGTTGGGCCAGCGCAAGCGTGTGTCCCGTGTGGTTGCCGGTCTCGTCGCCCGCGTCGGCCAGAGCCACCATCGCGAATACGCCGCCGACAAGCATGCCGGCGAAATCTGCGGCAACCCGATCAACCTTGCCAACGCCCTGCTCAAGCTGGAACGCCACACCGCCTCCCTGCTGAATCCGCTGGCCGAGCGCAGCCCAGCCACAGCCCACACGTTCGTCATCGATCCGCTGCATGGCAAACGCCGCACAGCCAGCGCGTCCCATCCGCCGACCGAACGCCGCATCCAGCGCCTGCACCGTCAGGCCGCTGAAATGGAAGGCGTGGAGTAGGGCGCTTTCTCTTCGAAATACCAAGGGATGCCCGGCCAGCGCCGGGCATTTCCGTTTTCGGGCTCGCCTGTCCCCACACTTGCTCTGGCCACCGCCCCACCAACCCGCTACCAGCCGCTCCATGGCGCGACCCCCACCAGAAAAGCGAACCGAGGCTGCGGGCTGGCAGAGCCGCCTGGCTGCTGCCGAGCTGCTTCACCATACGCTGGACAAGGGGCTAGATCTCGAAGCCGCAATGGACGCCAGCCGTACCTTCCGGCGGCTTGAGGGCCCTGACCGTGGCTTTGCCCGCGCCATCGCTGGCGCCGCCCTGCGCGGCATCGGCCGTATCGATTACGCACTCGGTGGAATGGTTCAGCGTCCACTGGCCGATATGGAACCCGAGATCCGCTCGGTGCTGTGCGCTGGCGCTGCCCAACTCTGGATGCTTGGCGTGCCCGATCATGCAGCCGTCTCCGCAACTGTCGAAGCGGCTGGCAAATGGCATGAAGCCCGTCGCGGTGGCGGTCTGGTCAACGCCGTGCTGCGCCGGGCCTCGCGCGAAGCTGAAGCGTTCCACACTGCGCCGCCCACCTCCGTCTGGCCCGAATGGATGGCTGCCAAGCTCAAATCTGCTCTGGGGCCTGAGCGCGCAGACGCCATGGCCCGCCTTCAGCTGGAAGAGCCGCCCGTCGATATCACCCTGAAGCCGGGGGCAGATCCTCAGGCTTGGGCTGAAAAGCTCAACGGTCAGGTTCTTCCGTCCGGCTCGATCCGTCTCGCGAGCGGAGCCGGCCTAACCGATCTCCCCGGCTACGCTGATGGCGTCTGGTGGGTGCAGGATGCCGCCGCCGCGTTGCCGGCCAAACTGATCGGCGACATCAAGAACAAGCGTGTGGCTGATCTGTGCGCCGCGCCCGGCGGCAAGACGATGCAGCTCGCCGCAGCCGGGGCCAATCTCACCGCCGTCGAAATCTCAAAACAGCGCATCACGCGCCTGCGCGAAAACATCGAACGTGCCCGGCTGCCTGTCGCGATCGTAGAGCACGACGCGCGCACCTGGCGTCCCGCCGAGCCGCTCGACGCCGTCCTGCTCGACGCGCCATGCTCGGCGCTCGGCATCCTTCGCCGTCATCCCGAGGGCGCATGGCGGCGTGATCCGAAGGACATGGCGCGCTTCCCGGCAACACAGGCCCAGCTGGTGCAGGCCGCCGCTGAATTGCTCCGTCCGGGTGGGCGTCTGATCTACTCCGTGTGTACGCCGATCCCGGAAGAGGGCCGCGATGTCATCGAGGCCGCCCTCGCCACGGGAAGTTGGCGCCGCGTTAAAATCACCCCTGAAGAGGTCCCCGGCTTCGAGGCGGCGTTAACGGATGACGGCGACGTAATTACAGCTCCGCAGGCTTTGGCGGAGGCGCGTGTCGGCGCTGCATCAGTCTCTGGCGAAATCGTCGCAGAGCCAATGAAATCAGACATTTTCTACATCGCGCGGCTTGAACGCGCCTAGTCCAAATCCCATTCCAGCTTGTGGACCCAACGCCGAATTTCCTTCGCTAGGAATGACACAATCCTGCCTCGGATAAGCGACGAAACCGATCGATTGGGTTCAGCGGCGGTTCAACCGCTTCGTGTATAACTTTGCGTGTAGGGACGGGGACCTCCCCGGATATTCCGTCCCACAGGAGTGCGTAATGGACGGATCATCTTTCACCGCTTCTGCCCCGTCGACTGAAGGCCTGCGCGCCTCGACGATCGCCAAGCCCCAGAAGGCCTTCGCGGTGGCTTTTGCGGTTCTCGCCACGGCTCTCGCCGGCTGCGCCAGCGGCCTCGGCGCCAACACGTATGATCGTGGTTCGGTCGGCATGGTCGCGCGTGTCGAAGAAGGCACGGTTGTCGGCGTTCGCCCGATCCAGATCGAAGGTTCTTCGCAGGGCTCGAAAGTCGGCACGCTTGCCGGCGCGGTGCTCGGCGGCCTCGCCGGTAGCGAAATCGGCGGCGGCTCGAAAGCCAACACGGCTGGGGCCATCGGCGGCGCGATCCTTGGCGGCGTACTCGGCAACGCGGTCGGCAATTCGGCGACGGCCCAGAGCGGCTTCGCTTACACGATCCGTCTTCGCTCGGGCGAGCTGGTGTCGGTCCCGCAGGCCGGCGGATATGCCATCCCGAACGGCACGCCTGTCCTGATCGAATACGGCGAGCGCGCCCGCGTCATCCCGCAGAATTCCTCGATCGGCTACTACTAGCCCTTCGTACAACCCAACCAGCAAACCGCCCGGAGGCAGCTTCGGGCGGTTTTGTTTTGCTTGTTGCGTACGGCCACCCATGGACGTGCATCCCACGCGCAACTACGCTTCGCGGTATCCGGACGTTGGGGTTGGGCGTCATGAAGCGTTTTCTCCTTTGTCTGGCGGTCGCGGCCTCTCTGTCCGCTTGCGATGCGCCTGCCGCGAAGGTCGAACCCGGCGCGTCGCGGCTGCCGATCATCGACATGCATCTTCATGCGCGACGAGCTGACTATATGGGCCCGTCTCCTCCGCCCATGTGCGCCCCGTTTGCTGCCATGCCTCGTTGGGATTCGAGCAAGGCGGGGGACATGACTTTCGATGTCATGCCGCCCTGCGCCAATCCGATCCCTGCCGCCATGACGGACGAACAGGTGATGCGCGAAACCTTCGCCGTGATGAAGAAGCGCAACATCATTGGGATGATAAGCGGCGATCCCGATCTGCTGCCCGTCTGGAAGGCGCAGAGTCCCAAAAGGATGATAGCGGGGCTCGATCTGCGCATTACCGAAGGTGACCAGAGGTCGCTATCGCCCGACGAGGTTCGCAAGCTGCATGGGGCGGGGGCATTTCAGGTGCTCGGCGAGATCATGGCGCAATACGAGGGCGTCGCACCCGATGACAAGCGGCTTGAACCTTACTGGGCGCTGGCGGAGGAACTGGATATCCCGGTTGGCATCCATATGGGTGCGGGCGGCCCTGGCGATCCCTATTTCGGCGCGCCCGGCTATCGCGCCAGCAACAGCAGCGCTTTCGGGCTTGAAGAGGTTCTTGTCCGCCATCCGAAACTGCGCGTCTATGTCATGCACGCGGGTTATCCGCTGATCGACGATCTGCGCGCCGTGATGTTTGCGCACCCGCAGCTGTACGTTGATATTTCCAGCATCGACTACACCGAGCCGCGCGAAGCGTTTTACGCCTACCTCAAGGCGCTGGTTGATGCCGGTTACGGCGACCGCATCATGTTCGGGTCGGATCAGATGATCTGGCCGGGTGTCATCGAACCGGCCATTCAGGCTGTCGAGGAAGCGCCCTTCCTGTCGCCGCAGCAGAAGCGCAATATCTTCTACAACAACGCTGCCCGATTCCTGCGGTTCTCGAAGGACGAGATTGCCCGCCATAACGCGATGTAATGCAGGCGTAGCCGTGCGTCTCATGCAGTCGAATGCTGCCCTTTTCGCCGGCGCCCGCTCGCGTCGCTTGCGCCAGCAAACCCCCGCTGCTAGGCGAGTTGCATGTCGGATATCCTGATTTCGCCTTCAATTCTGGCTGCGGACTTCGCCCGTCTGGGCGAGGAAATTCGTGCTGTCGATGAAGCTGGCGCTGACATGATCCATGTCGACGTCATGGACGGCCATTTCGTGCCGAACATCAGCATCGGCCCGGGCGTGATCGAAAAGCTTCGCCCGCACACGAAAAAGCCCTTCGACGTCCACCTGATGATTTCGCCGGTCGATGCCTATCTCGAAGCCTTCGCGGCCGCCGGCGCGGATATCATCACCGCTCACCCGGAAGCCGGGCCGCATTTCCATCGTACGCTGCAGGTCATTAAGAAGCTCGGCAAGAAAGCCGGCGCCGCGCTCAATCCGTCGACGCCTGCCGATGTGCTCGATCCGGTGCTGGAGGATCTCGACCTCATCCTCGTCATGAGCGTGAACCCCGGCTTCGGCGGCCAGAAATTCATCGACAGCCAGCTCCGCAAGATCGAGGCGATCCGCAACAAGCTCGACCGCGCCAATCTCAAGACCATCCTCGAGGTTGATGGTGGCGTCATACCGGAGAACGCCGGCGCGATTATCGCCGCGGGCGCCAACGCGCTGGTCGCCGGCTCCGCCGTTTTCGGCAAGGGGCCTAAGAACTACGCGAGCGCGATCGCTGCGATCCGTGACGCTCAGCCTGTCGCTGCCAAGACTCGCGGGTGAGGGGGCATGGCTCTCCCACCTCTCGGACCTTCCGGGCGTGAAGCCGATGACGCGCAGTGGCTTGAGCTGACGGGCAAGTCCGGAATGGCGATCAATGTGTCGCCGGTTCACCGCCTTCGCATTTCCGGACCCGGCCCCAGCGGTCTCACTGCGCTGCCGAAAGACAATCGCCCGGTCAGCCATTCGCGTGGCGAAGCCATTCTTGCTGGCCGATGGAGATTCGGCGCCGCGCAGATCGAAACGCCTGAGGGCCGCGCGCCGTGGGGCCCCGATTTTCCGACGATCCATTTCACCGATCGCATCCACCGTTTCCATTGGCTGCGCGATCTGGGGAGCCTTGGCCCCGCCGGTGAATCGCGCGCGCGCGCCCTGATGGTTGCGTGGGCGGATGCCTATGGGAAATGGGAAAACTTCGCCTGGCGCCTGTCGATTACGGCCGACAGGCTGATCAACTGGCTCTGTGCCGGGCCGTGGCTGTTTGCGCCGCTCGAAGGCGAGGCGCTGTTGTCCGTGCTTGAAACCATCGGCCGCCAGCTTCGTCACCTGCAGTTCTCCGGCCCCGAGGAAACTGATCCCGTCAGCCGCTTCCGTATAGCTGTTGCGCTATGCTTGGGCGGCGCGGCGACGGAGGATGGCCGCAAGATTCTTGAAACAGGCCTCGCGATGCTTGAGGCCGAGTGCGCCGCGCAGATCCTGCCTGATGGTGGTCATGTCAGCCGCAGCCCGGAAGCGCTGGCTGAAGCCATGCTCGACATCCAGACCGTCGAGGAGCTGCTTCTTCGTCTTGGGGTCAATGCGCCCGGCTTCCTTACCAAGCTCCAGCCCCGCATGGCGGCCATGCTGTCGTTTCTCCAGCAGGCCGACAGCGGCCTCCTGCCCGCGAACGGGGGCGGCGATAGCTCCAACGGGACCGCGCAGGCGGCGATGCGTCCGCACGGCGGCGTCAATTCCAAATTCTCCTTCGCGCGTATTTCGGCGTTTCAGCGCATCCAGGCCGAAGGGCTCACCGTTTATATCGACGCGGGTGCGGGGCCAGAGCGGCCCAACGGCGTCCATGCCCACGCTGGCGCGCTGGCGCTTACCGTCGATGACGGGCCTGAGCGCCTCATCACGTCCTGCGGCTCGAATGCCGATCTCGATCCAGTTGTGCGAGACGCCGCCCGGCGCACCGCCGCCCATTCCGTGCTGGCTCTCAATGGCGAAGACTCGGCGATCTTTACATTCGACCCGGCCACGGGCGTGCGTGTCCCTGAAGGTCCCGCACAACTCGCCATTCGCCGGATGGAAGAGGGCGATCAGTATCTGCTCGAAGGTCAGCATGGCGGCTGGCGCGTGCGTCACGGCCTTATCTATCGCCGCCGCCTCTACGTCGCGATGAATGGCGGCCGCATCACTGGCGAAGACAGCCTGTCCCGCCCGATGTCGGAAGCAGCCTCTACCTTTCCCAGCGGACTTATCCCCTTTGAAATCCGCTTTCATCTGCATCCGGACGTTCAGGTCGTGGATGGACCAGATGATAGGACGGTATTCCTAGGATTGCCCAAGCGTCAGCGGGTCTGGAGATTCCGCAGTGAGACTTTGCTTTCCGTGGAAAATTCGCGTTACTGGGGAGCTGAGACTGCGCAGAAGACGCAGCAGCTTGTCATTCGGGGAGTAGCTGATCCTGGGGCTGATGGCTCGCAAGCGCCAAACCGTGTGCGGTGGGCGCTGTCGCGAATCGAACCCGGGGTTCAGGGGGAGAGTGCGTGAGTAACGTTGAGGTTTCCGCCCGGAGGGCGGCCATTGAAGCCAAGGCGGCCTGCTTTGGCTATGACGTCATCTCCGGCATGGTCGCGATGTATATCGCGCCGCAGATCACCTACTATTTCTCCGGGCGCGGTTCGCCGACCTGGCTCGATTTCTTCGTGGCGATCGCGTTCGGCGTTGCGGCGGCTTTCTCGCTCTGGCTGCGTGGCGTCCACCGTCAGGTCTGGCGCCACACGTCCCTTCGCGATGTTGTCCGCATCTTCCAGGCTGTCGCGCTCGCGCACCTGATGTCGCTGCCGATCCTGATCCTCGCCAAGACGCTGCAGGACTATCCGCTCACCAGCATCTACCTGCAATTCCCGATCTGGCTCCTTCTGCTGATGGTCGTCCGCTTCTGGGCGCGTGGGCGCGCCACGGGCGATCTCTCCTCCATTTTCCGCCGCGAACCGCCTTATGCGCCACGCGCCCTCGTTGTTGGCCCGGCTGGCCACGTCGCTGAAGCGCTGCGTGCATCGCGCAAGGCATCTTCGGGCCCGCCAATCCGCACCATCGGCATCGTCGAAACATCCGGCCAGCATCTCGGGCGGGACATTGAAGGCGTGCAGGTGATGGGCGGCATCGGCCAGCTTGCCACGCTGTTCGACCACTACACCGCCCGCTTCGGCGAGCTTCCTTGGATCGCCATCGCGGCTCCGCCGGAAGACCGGCGTACGATGGAAGCGGCGCTTGCTGTTGCTTCGGCCCGCAAGGCTACCCTGCTGCGCATTGGCCACAAGGCGATGCTCGAGCAGATCCGCCCGGCTGACCTTCTGGCGCGGCCGGAACGCCGCCTCGACATGGCGCCCGTAGCCGAGCTTGTCTCTGGAGCGCGCGTATTCATCACGGGCGGCGGCGGCACGATCGGCGGCGAGCTTGCGCGCCAGTGCGCCGCGCTTGGTCCGGCCGAACTGACGATTTTTGACTCGTCCGAATTCAACGTCTTCGAGATCGATCAGGAACTCTCCCGCGCCTATCCCAACGTCGTGCGGCGCATGGTGATCGGCGATGTGCGCGACGAGATCCGTCTCGAACAGGCAATGCGCGAGGCGGCGCCCGACGTCGTCATTCACGCCGCTGCGCTGAAGCACGTGCCGCTGATGGAACTCAATCCGAACGAGGCCATTCTCACCAACGTTCTTGGCGCGCGTCGTTGTGCGACGATCGCCGCCACGCTGGGCGTGAAAAGCTTCACCTTCATCTCGACCGACAAGGCGGTGAACCCCACCAACGTGATGGGCGCCACCAAGCGCGCAGCAGAATTGTTCCTTCAGGCCTACGCTCCCACGGCCCCGAACACGCACTTTTCGCTCGTGCGTTTCGGCAACGTGCTCGGCTCCAAGGGCTCTGTCACGCCGCTGTTTGAACGCCAGATCGCCGAGGGCGGTCCCGTCACCGTCACGCACCCCGACATGACCCGCTATTTCATGAGCGTTGAGGAAGCTTCCGCGCTCGTCCTGCAAGCCGCCGCGCTCTCCGCCCGCTCGACCACCGAAGAGGCCATCCTCTACGTTCTCGACATGGGTGAGCCGGTTCGCGTCATTGAGCTTGCCGAGAAGATGATCCGCATGAAGGGGCTGACGCCCAACCAGGACATCCTCATTCGCATCACCGGACCCAGGCCGGGCGAAAAGCTGACCGAGACGGTTTTCTACGACCGCGAGCAGGTGAAGGCCACCAGCGTCGACGGCGTCCTTGAAGTCGCCTGGAGCCGTTCGCCGCCGATCGCGGAAGTGCAGGCGCGGCTTGACGCCATCGTCTCCTATGCCGCCCGCCGCGACCCTCATGCTTCGCTCAGCATGATGAAGGCGCTGGCCCCGGAGATTTTCGACGGGGAACCGTGGGGCGAGCCTTCCCTGCACGTCCACTAGGCAGGGTATTGACCTCGCCTGAGCCATCGCCATCTCTTCATGATGGAAATGCGCGTACTCATGTTTGAAGGCGAAGCTTATTGCGACAGTGATCGCCAGGACGTGCTCGTCCGGCGGACGCTGGATGCGATATCGAAAAGCGGTGCAACGCTTGAAGCCAGCGAATTGTCGGTGGATCGCGGGGCCGCAATGTTCCTTGTCAGCGGCGATTCCGTCGCGATTCGGCGACTGTGGAGCATTGTCGAGGCGACCGGCCTTGAAGACGCCTGGGTGGCTTTTGGCGCCCGGCTGGACTGGCAAAACTTTGAGATGAGCCGGTAGGCCTGCAAACTCGCCGGATTGCGGCAAGGATGATGGTTTTAAGACAGCCGTCTTGATGCTATCGGGCGCCCAGCCAGTGCTGGAGCCGCCATGTCCCCGCCTAAAGCCGCCCCCAAGAACGTGCCCGATCGCGTTGCCATCAAGCGCGTGCTGATTTCGGTCTCGGACAAGACCGGGCTGGTGGAGCGGGCCAGGAAGCTGGCTGCTCTGGGCGTGGATCTCGTCTCGACCGGCGGCACGTCCAAGGCGCTCAAGGAAGCGGGCCTGAAGGTGCGCGATGTGGCGGACCTGACCGGCTTTCCGGAGATGATGGATGGTCGCGTGAAGACGCTGCATCCGAAAGTCCATGGCGGGCTTCTGTATCGTCGCGACCTTGCCACCCACACCAAGGATGCGACCGATCACGGCATCGAGCCGATCGATCTCGTCTGGATCAATCTCTATCCGTTTGAAGCGACCGTGCAGTCGGGCGCCGGTTTCGATGACTGTATCGAGAATATCGACATCGGTGGGCCTGCCATGTTGCGGGCTGCTTCCAAGAACGCTGACTTCGTCGCCGTGTGCACCGATGGCGGCGATGTTGATGCTGCGATCGCCGAGATGGAGCAGGGCGGCGTTACGCTGAAGACCCGTCGGCGCCTTGCCGCGAAAACATATGCGCGGACGGCGGCTTATGATGCGGCTATCAGCGAGTGGTACTGGAAAGAACTGGGCGAAGAAGCTGGCGACTGGCGTGCGTTTGGCGGCAAGCTTCAGCAGACGCTTCGTTATGGCGAGAACCCGCACCAGAAAGCGTCGGTCTATGCCGGCCCCGACAAGCGCGCCGGCGTTCTGACCGCGCGACAGATCCAGGGCAAGGAACTCAGCTACAACAATATCAACGACACCGACGCCGCTTACGAACTTGTTGCCGAGTTCGATCCGAAACAAGGCCCGGCTGTTGCGATCATCAAGCACGCGAACCCTTGTGGCGTCGCCACCGGCAGGACGGCGCTCGAGGCCTATAAGACGGCGCTGGCGTGCGATTCCACGTCGGCTTTCGGCGGGATCATCGCGGTGAACGTGCCGCTTGATGGCCCGACGGCTGAGGCGATCACCGACATCTTCACCGAAGTCGTCATTGCGCCGGGGGCTGATGAGGCGGCGTTGGCTTTCTTTGCGAAGAAGAAGAACCTGCGCCTGCTGCTTACCGATGGTGTACCCGATCCGTCGAAGGTTGGCGTGATGGTGCGGACGGTTGCCGGCGGCCTGCTGGTTCAGGACCGCGACGTTGGCCGGATCATGGAAGCCGATCTCAAGGTCGTCACCAAGCGCAAGCCGAGCCCGCAGGAAATCTCGGACATGCTGTTTGCCTTCCGCATCTGCAAGCACACCAAGTCGAACGCAATCATCTACGCGAAGAACGGCGCAACTGTCGGCATCGGGGCCGGGCAGATGAGCCGGGTCGATTCGGCGCGTATCGCCCGTCGGAAGGCCGAGGATGCTGCAGCCGCTGCGGGCCAGAAAGATCCGGCGACGATCGGATCGGTCTGCGCGTCGGACGCCTTCTTCCCGTTCCCGGACGGCCTGCTGCAGGCAGCGCAGGCCGGCGCGACAGCGGTGATCCAGCCGGGTGGCTCGGTCAACGATGACAAGGTCATCGCTGCGGCTGACGATGCCGATCTCGCGATGGTCTTCACGGGCATGCGGCACTTCCGGCACTAGCGGATTGGCTCGAGCACGAGGGCGGCGAGCGTGGCTTGCCCCCTCCGTCAGTCCGCTGCGCGGACTGCCACCTCCCCCAGTCCTTCGGACTGATGGAGGCAATTCCCCTCAGTCGCAGCTTCTCAATCGCACGGGCGCTTGCCCTGCGGGATGCTTCTAGCTCGG
>Ga0209717_1004554_pt1 | contig 11362 bp, 9 predicted proteins | sample AD_UKC048_MetaG_FD_184418 | JGI IMG/M metagenome (GOLD analysis project Ga0209717, IMG submission 184418) | Active sludge microbial communities of municipal wastewater-treating anaerobic digesters from USA - AD_UKC048_MetaG (SPAdes) (version 2) | ecosystem: Engineered > Bioreactor > Anaerobic >... | reverse complement strand
GCACCTTGTGCCGGGCGGCGATCACGTGGACCGGCTCGACGCCCTTGAGGGCCTCAAGCCCGACCTGGGCTTTGAACTCGGGACTGAATGTACGACGTTTCTTGGACATGACGCGGGATCGTTCGTGTTTCTGCTCTTAACCATCCCCGCTGTCCAACTTTCGGGGGCCACCTCAAGGACGTGCTGCAAATATCTTCGCAAAAACTCCTCAGCGCAGAGCGTGCAGGCGCGGCGCACGCCGGTGCGGCTGTCGGTGTAGGAGAAGCGCACCGACTGGTCGTCGGCCTGGAGGATGCGTTCGTCGGAGATGGCGGTGTGCTGGACGTAGCGTGCGAGGTACTTGACGACGTGTTCGCCCGTACCCGCAGCCTCGATATGGACCCACCAGCCGTGGAACCATGCCGACTCGGGGATCTGGGCGTGCAGTTGAGGCGCGGCGGCGCGCAGCGAGGTGTCCATGCTGCGGCGCAAGGCGGCGGCGACGGGCTCGTTGGGGAGCAGGTAGTCGGGCCGGCGGGTCTTGCGCCACTGGCGGTGGTCGGCTCGCAGGCCGCCGCCGGGCACGATGAAGTGGATGTGCGGGTGGTGCTGGAGCTGGCGTCCGCTGGTGTGGAGTACGCCGAGTAGTCCGAGCTCCGCTCCGAGATGCCGGGGCATGGCGGCCACCGCCTGGATCGCCCCGGCGGCCGCCTTGAAGAACAGGTCGTGGAGCAACTCGGGGCGTGCGGCGAAGGCGCCATGCAGCGATTCCGGCACCGTGCAGGTGACGAAGAAGTACGGCACGGGCAGCAGTCGCTCGACCTGTTGCTGCGTCCAGGCGGCGGTCTTCCCGCCGCCGCAGCGCGGACACGCCCGGTGGTGGCAGGAGTGGTAGGCCGTAAAAGGGACAGGCGGAAAATAGCTGCGCAAGTCCCTAGCTTTCAACAATCGCCAGTGCCAGCACCCCAGCTTTCGACGAAACGCTCACGCGTTCCTCTACCCGAAGCGCCCGCCGGGGCGCTCCGGTCCCATTCGTGATTCATTCATGCAATTCGTGGATAAACCAGAGCCCTGCGCGTACCGCGACGCGCCCGAGCCCGCACGCGGGCCGGCATAGACAATCTCGCCGCCGTCCTTGCCGCCGCCGGGGCCGAGGTCGATCAGCCAGTCGGCGTGGTGCATCACGTCGAGATTGTGCTCGATCACGATCACCGTGTTGCCCGCATCGCGCAGTCGGAAAAACGCAATCGTCAGGTGCCACGTCGACGTCCGCGCCACACCGAGGGTGCCGCAAAGAGGCACGGCGCGCTCGGTATTTTCTGGGCACGGCCGCAGCGCCTGACCTACCGTCCAAGCTTCCCAGCTGCCCCATGCCTATCGCCCCCGCTTTCCCAAACGGATCCTCCGTACTCCTCGTCGAAGATGATGCGATGCTCAGTCGGCGGATCGTCGCAGCCCTGGATGCGGAGGGCCTGACGGTGAACAGCGCGCGAAAACTCGCCGAGGCCCGGAACCTACTCGCAGCGGAGCGTTATGACTATGCGCTCGTCGACCTGCACCTGCCGGACGGCCTCGGGCTGGCGCTGCTGCGCGAAGGGGCGTTTTCCGAAAATACCAACGTCGTGGTCATGACCGCGTATGGCGGGATTGCCGACGCGGTCGAAGCCATGCGAATGGGCGCCAGCGATTTTCTGACCAAGCCGTTCGATCTGGAGGCAGTGCCGCTCGCATTCCTTCGCAGCCGGGCGAAACGATGGGCGGCACGCCGTGAGGAGCAGCGCTCCGCTGCATCGAGCGCCGGTACGGAGCTTTTCTTTGGCGAAAGCCTTGCCGCGATACGAGAGCAGCTCGACCAACTGATCGCAGCCGAGCGCCGCCTGACGGGCGTGCCGCCGCCGCTGACGATTGAGGGTGAGACAGGCACGGGTAAAAGCATGCTTGCGCGGTGGGTGCACCGGCAGGGGCCGCGTGCAGACCGGCCCTTCGTCTCGGTAAACTGCGCCGCCCTGCCGGAGACGTTGGTCGAATCCGAACTTTTCGGGCACGAGCGAGGTGCGTTTACCGACGCCAAACAAGCGCGCGTGGGCCTGTTCGAGGCGGCAGACGGAGGCACGTTGTTTCTCGACGAAGTGGGCACGCTTTCGATGGCGACGCAGGCCAAGTTGCTCGCGGCCGTGGAAGAGGGCTGCATCCGGCGCCTCGGGGGGACCCGCCCGACGGCGGTCGATGTGCGACTGATCGCGGCGAACAACTGTGCGTTGGACGAACTGGTCCGGCGCGGCCTGTTCCGTGAAGATCTCTACCACCGGCTGAACCTGCTGCACCTCATGCTGCCACCGCTGCGAGAGCGCGGCGCCGATCTGATCCTGCTGGCGCGGCAAATTCTGGAGCGCACGGCAGCCCGGTACCGGCTTGGCGAGCGGACGATCAGTCCTGCGGGCGAAGCGCGGCTGCGGGCTCAGCCATGGCGGGGCAACATCCGTGAACTCGCACACGTGATCGAACGCGCCGTGGTCTTCAGCAAAGAGCGGACTCTGGATTTTGCGGAGCTATCGACACCGGCAAGCGCACCTGCAGCCGCCTGGCTCAATCCGGCGTGGCAGCTGCCCGAATCGGGCTTCACCGTCGAGAGTGCGATTGCCGAGCTGATTGCCGTCGCGCTCCGACAGACCGGGGGAAACCTCTCCGCCGCCGCACGCCGCTTGGGTGTCACGCGAGAGTACATCCGCTACCATCAGGCCGGAAACAGCGCAGCGCAGCCTCCGCCGGAGCCCTGTGCGTAAAGGCACAGCCGGCATGGGGTGACTGTGTGATTACACCGGGGCCGGAGCCGCTCCGGCCCAAAGGCCAAGTGGCAAAATACGCACAACGCACTGCTAAATATAACAATAAGAAACGAATCAAATCCTGGCACGTCCCCAGCAAAGGAGTGAGCGGTGGATCAGCCACCCAACTTAACCCCCTCCTAAAAGGCATCTCATGAATATTTCGATTCTCAGCCGTGTGACGTATCGGCCGCAGCAGTTTCTGCGGTTCGCTCCACTGGGTCTCGTCCTTGGCGTCGCAGCACCGACTGTGGTGACCGGCACCACCTCAGCCGCTACAAACTCCGGCTCAATCACGCTTATTTCAGGGCCCACGGAGCCAAGCCCCGGCGCAGGGCCATTGCCGCCTGTGAGCACGGTCGCGACAGGGACCACGAGTCCAAGCGAGCTATCGTCGTCGTTTCGTTACCCCGGCCCCATGAAACGGACACCGCGGCAGACATTCTTCTTTCCCTCGAACTTTCCAGCCTTGTGGACTCCGTTGCCCGAGCCCCCCAAGGACGAACCAAGCCCCACCGCAATGCAGTTGCGGCCCTATCTGGCCGAACCGTTCTTCCCGGCACTCGCCGCACTCGTGCGCGAAAACAAGTTATCCGAGCGGCGCCAGCAGATGCTGGAGCGCTATCAGGAGCTGAAACAACAGGTGGTTAAAGACCTCTCCGCCGAGATGGCAGCCCTTGAGTCGGCCCCGGCAAAAATCCGTCAGGCGCGGCTGGAGGCGTTTGCCCAAGGGCAGGCCACATCGGTGGCTGAGGCCGAGGCGCTCGCGGAGGAAATTCGGTCTGATCTGCTCCAAGTTCGGCTGTTTGGAGATTATGCAGACTGGGAGCACTCCCGCATCTGGACGATTGGTGACCCGGATCGGAAAAATTCTCCCGAGGCCCAGTTTCAAGTGTTGCAGGCCGCTGCGGCGTTTAGCCCCGGTCTCTTACCGGAGCAGCGCGGCTTGCTCAAGGAGGCCGCACAAGAGGTGGCCGAGCGCGCGCAAGCGGCGGCACATCCCGAGCAGGACCGGACGTCCACGTTGTTTTACTTTTCCCCCAGCAATTCCCGGGTGCGCCTCCCGGCCGACCTACCTGCAACGTTACAGGCAACGATCGACGAGTACCGGAACCTCAAGGACGAGTTGAAGGGAGAACTGCGCTCCACCGTCTTTGCGCACGACCGAAGCTCCCAGAGCACACGCAACGACGCCTATACGAAGTTGGGCGAGGCGCAGGCGCCGCGTTTGGCACGACTCGCGGGATTGGCCGAGGCGATCCGGGTGGGGCTGGCAGGTCGCGCGCTACCCGACCAGCCGCTGATTTCGCCAATCCCGGAAAACCTCGCCCCGCAAATCACCGACTACCTGAAGGCGAAAGTGCAGGCTCAGCGGGCGTTCGTCGCCAAGCTGGCGGAAGTGCGGGCCGCCTTGCCACAGGTCGAGGCCGAGATCGTGCCGTACGAGCGCGGCTATCGAATCCAAGTTGGCGGAGCCAATACACCCGCCGCAGGCGACGCACCGGTGTTGCGGACGCTGCCGGAGTTTCACGACAACCAGGCGCGACGGTACGAGGAGCTGGTGGCCATGAAGAAAGCACTGGTGCAGTCGTTGAAGGCGGCGCCGGGCCAACCCTTGGAAACGACCGGGCGCACCGTCGACGAGCTGTTGCAGCAATTCTCTTCCGCTCAGAAGCAGCGGGAGAACTGGAACAAGTACTGGCTGTACCGGCAGGCGGTACTGGAACCGGGGCTTTCGGACGGGCAACGTCGGTTGCTGTTCTCCGCTGCGGTCGAGTCGATCGTCGCGCCCTACGTGTGGTAAACACTCCAATGGTCGCACAAGTTTCCACATCGCCTTGGTCCGGATACCGCCTGACTTGGCTGACGGTGACGCTCTGGCTGGCTATTTCTGGCATGCTGGTGCTGGGGATGCTGCATATGCGGCACGCCGTTCGCGAAGAAGTGCGCGTGCGGATGATCGGCCACACCGCGGCAGTCCTGCAGCCACTGGTGCAGGATCAGGTGGACCTCGCGTTGGCGGTCAACCCGGAGCTGCCGCGCAACACCCGCATGGTGTCGGCGCTGGTGGCCCACGCACGACAACAGGGGCTGTTGTCGATGGCAGTCTTCGACGCCGACGGTCTCGCGCTCGACTCGGTCCCGGCCGGTGGCGCATGGGTGGAATTGCCGATGGGCGATTTTCTCCAGCTACAAACGGGCAGCCCCATCAGCCGCTACGACCCGCTGTTCGAACTGGCACGGCTGTCCCAGACCGCGAACGGCGGGCTCGAGCGCCGCTCTCCAGTCTTGGAGGTCGTGCTGCCGCTGCGCGAAAAGGACCGGACTGAGCTGGCTGGTTTTGTCCGCTACCAATTCGATGCACGATCGCTCGCCTCCGAGCTGGCGGAAATCGATGGGCAGATGCGCAAGCAGACGCTCACGGTGATCGGCATCGGCTTGCTGGTGGTTGCCGGCGTGTTTGCTGCGGCTTACGTCGGGCTTCGGCGGACGCAGGCGATGATCGCACGCGGCACGGCCAACCTTGCCCGGGCGGAATCGAACCTCACGTTGTCCGCCAAGGCATCGGCGCTGGGCCAGATCACCTCGCACCTGATGCACGGATTGCAGGACTCGGTGGCCGGCCTGCAGGCCGCCGTCGGCGATAGCCACCATAGACCCGACTGGGGTGCCGCACAGGAATACACGAAGCGGGTCCAATCGATGGTGCGCGAGACCGTGGAGCTGCTCAACGATCGCCGGTCGGCACTCGCCTACGAACTATCGGGAGACGATCTGGCGGAGATCCTGCGCCAGCGCCATGCTGCCGGTGCGGAGAAACGCCAGGTGGTGCTGTCGGTGACAAATCGTTTCGCCGGGCAGCTCGACAACGTGCGGGGCAACCTCGCCGGCCTGATCTTGGGCAACGTCGTGGACAATGCCATTGCAGCCACCCCCGCAGGGCAGTCGGTGCAGGTTTTTCTTCAGGTAGCGACAACCTCGAACATGCTGCAGGCCGATGTCGTGGATAGCGGGTCGGGAATGCCTGCCGCACTCTGCGAGCATCTTTTCGAACCGGGATGCTCAGGGCGTCCCGGAGGGACCGGCCTGGGGCTGGCACTCTCGCGACTGCTGGCCCGTCAGATTGACGGAGACCTGACGCTGATCACCACCAGCGCCGCCGGCAGCCACTTCCGACTCACAGTGCCACTGTCGGCCCAGCGTACAGCGATCGATATGGAGAAAGCCGGCGCCTCAGGATCCCCAAAATAAACCCCCAGCGGGCAATGTCTCGACCAGCCGCCCCGCCTCACCCGCGGGCGCACCACTTGGCCAGCGCCTGGCCGGTGAGCGAACGCTCCGCCTTTTCGATGCCCACACGCGGGCCGGCGTAAACGATCTCGCCGCCGTCCTTGCCGCCGCCGGGGCCGAGGTCGATCAACCAGTCGGCGTGGTGCATCACGTCGAGGTTCGGCTTGCTTGGCCCCGCCACAGCGACATTTTAGAGACACTATGCAGACTTTAACTGTGACCAAGGCGCGCCAAAACCTTGGAGGGTGGCTGAAGCGGGCCGCCGCAGGTGAGGATATTGGCGTCATCTTTGGTGATAAGATCATCGCATTGCGTCCGGTGGAGGTGGTGGCCACCGACTACGCGGAACGAGAGTACGGCATGACGGCAGCCGAGATCGTAACGGCATCGGCCCACATTGAGAGCGAGATTGCGACGGCTGAAACTGTCGAATTCACCCCTGGCATGCTCACCCGTGAGAATCCTGCTCACAAAAAGATTTCTCGCCGCCACCGGTAAGCTCTCGCCGGAGGAGCGCGCCGCAGTCGACACCGCGCTGTCCGCGTTACTCGCCACCTACGGGCGCCCACACGTGCACATCGGCACCAGCGTGCGCCCGCTTATCCCGCCCGTGTACGAACTGCGAGCCTCGCGGGCCTTGCGCATCGTCTTCGTCCGCAAAGCCGACGCACTGAAAATGGACTTCGTGGGGGACCATGACGCCGTGCGAGATTACTTAAAAAACCGCCGGTGACCAGTGAACCAACCGCCGCCGGGCTTTTGGCGAGCAGATGGCCAACATCAAGGGGCTCCACGTTTCGCCCCTCGGTTTGACGTTTGGCCGGGGAGCCCGGCCCTTGAGCAAAGGGCGCTTGCGTCTCGATTCCGCTAGGGCCACTGGCCAGAGTCGGACTAACACCAGACGCAAGCGCTCTTCTGTTAATAGAATGCCCCGCCTCACCCTCGCGCGCACCACTTGGCGAGCGCCTGGCCGGTGAGCGAACGCTCCGCCTTTTCGATACCAGCGCGCGGGCCGGCGTACACGATCTCGCCTCCGTCCTTGCCACCGCCGGGGCCGAGGTCGATCAGCCAGTCGGCGTGGTGCATCACGTCGAGGTTGTGCTCGATCACGATCACCGTGTTGCCCGCATCGCGCAGCCGGAAGAGCAGGTCGAGCAGCCGCTGGATGTCCACCCAGTGCAGGCCCGTCGTCGGCTCGTCGAGGATGTAGAGCGTCTCGCCTTGCTGGCGTTTGCTCAGCTCCAGCGAGAGCTTCAACCGCTGCGCCTCGCCTCCGGAAAGCGTGGTCGCCGACTGGCCGAGTTGCAGGTAGCCGAGGCCGACGGCGTCGAGCGTCGAGAGTTTATCCACGATGCGCGGGAAATTGCGAAACAGCGCCAGCGCCTCGCGCACGCTCATTTCGAGCACGTCGGCGATGGACTTTCCGTGAAACAAAATCTCCAGCGTCTCGCGATTGAAACGCCGGCCGCCGCAGCTCGGGCACGGCGCATAGGCGTCGGCCATAAACTGCATGTCGAGCTTGATGGCGCCGTCGCCCTGGCAGCGCTCGCAGCGCCCGCCGCGCACGTTGAAGGAAAACCGGCTGGCCTTGTAGCCGCGCACCTTGGCCAGCGGCACCTGCGCAAACAGGTCGCGCAACAGGTCCAGCAGGCCGACGAAGGTGGCAGGATTGGAACGCGGGCTGCGGCCGATGGGCTCCTGATCCACGAGCACGAGCTTGTTGAAAAACTCCAGCCCCTCGATCGCGCGGTGTTTGCCCGGCAGCGTACGCGCGCCGTTGAGCCGGCGGGCGGCGGCCGCCGCCAGGATGTCGTTGACGAGCGTACTCTTTCCCGAGCCGGAGACACCCGTCACGCACGTGAGCAGCCCGACGGGAAACTTCGCGTCGACGCCGCGCAGGTTGTGCTGGCGCGCCTCGCGCACGGTCAGCCACGCGTCGCCGGCGGGCTTGGTGGCAAAATCCTTCGTGATGCGCAACCGACGCGAGAGGTACGCGCCGGTTGCCGACTGAGCCACGGGCAACTTGAGACACGCGGCGGGCGGCCCCTGGAAAAGCAATTTACCGCCCTCGGCGCCGGCGTCGGGCCCGAGCTCCACGAGCTCGTCGGCAGCGAGCATGGTGTCCTCGTCGTGCTCGACCACGAGCACGGTGTTGCCGCGGTTGCGCAGCGCCCGGAGCTGCGCGAGCAGGCGCTCGTTGTCGGCCGGATGCAGGCCGATGCTCGGCTCGTCGAGCACGTAGATCACGCCCATCAGGCCCATGCCGAGCTGCGTGGCCAGGCGCACGCGCTGTGCCTCGCCGCCAGAGAGCGTGGCGTAGTCGCGGTCGAGCGAGAGGTAGCCGAGCCCGGTCTGGAGCAGAAAATGCAGCCGCTGTTCGATGCCCGTCACGATGTCGCGCAGCGCCTCGTTGCCCGCGTGCGACTCGACGAGTTTCACGGCAAACGCGTGCGCGGCGGCGACGTCGAGCGCCATGAACTCGGGAAACGACGCGCCCTGCACGCGGACCGCGCCGCTGCGCGCACTCAGCCGGGCGCCGTGGCACTCGGGGCACTCGCCGCTCACCATGAAGGTCGTGAGCCGTGCGCGGAAGCCCTCGCTGTCGGTCTCGCGGAAACTCTCCATCAGGTCGGCGATCACGCCGGCAAACGGCATCGTGCGCGGCTCGCGCATGCGTTTCAGTTTAAACGCAAACTGCCGCTCGCCCGCGCCGTGCAGGATGGCGTGCCGCGTCTCTTCCGGCAGATCGCGCCACGGCGTGTCGGGATCATAGGGCAACTGCTCGGCGAGCTGCTTGAGCAGGGCGTTGTGTTTGATGATGAGATTTTTTCCGCCGATGCGCCACGGTTTAAGCGCGCCCTCGCGCACGCTCTTTTCCGGGTCGGGCACGAGCAGCTCGGGCACGAAGCGCAGTTGCCGCCCGAGCCCGCCGCACGCCGGGCACGCGCCCTCGGTGTGATTGAAAGAGAAATGGCGCGGCGTGAGTTTCTCGAAGACGTCGCCGCAGGTCTCGCAGGCGAGGTGCTGGCTGAGCGGCAGCTCGCGCCACGGGGCGTCGGGCGACTTCTGCGCGAGGACGAGCGCGCGGTCGCGGCCTTCGCGAAAGGCCAGCTCTAGCGAATCCGCCAGACGGGCACGCTGGTCGGCCGTCGCAACGAGGCGGTCCACCACCAGATCGACAGCGATCTCGCGCGTGCCCTGGCCGAGCGGAACGAGGTGCGGGTCGTCGAGATTCTTGATCTCGCCGTCGAGGCGCACGCGTTGGAAACCGCGCTGGCGCAGCCGTGGCAGTTCCTCGCGCAGCACGCTGGGCCGCGCGTGCAGGCTCGGCGCCAGCAGCATGATGCGTTCGCCCGCGCAGGCGGCGAGCACGTGCGCGACGTTGTCGTCGAGCGAGCGCTGGAGCACGCGTCCGCCGTCCTTCGGGCAACGCTGCTCGCCGGCGAGCGCCCAGAGCAGTTGCGCGTAGTCGGCGATCTCGGTGACGGTGGCGATGGTGCTGCGCGGCGAGTGGCCGCCCGTGCGCTGCTCGATGGCGAGCACCGGGGAGAGTCCGTGGATGAAATCGACGTCGGGACGCTTGAGCTGGTCGAGCACCTGACGCGCCTGCGTCGAGAGGCTCTCCATGTACTTGCGGTAGCCCTCGGCGTAGATCGTGTCGAAGGCCAGCGACGACTTACCCGAACCGCTGGGGCCGGTGAAGACCACGAGTTTGCCGCGCGGCAGCCGCAGCTCGAGGTTCTTCAAGTTGTGCTCGCGGGCGCCTTTGACGTGGATGTGGGTGGCAGCCTCCATGGAAACGGATGGTTACCTTAACGGAAACCTGCGCGAGGCAAACCGCGAAATCCACCGCAAACCCATGGCGTTTTCACGACAAAGTTGAGCCTTGCGCCGGGCGGATAGGGCCGGTTGCGTGCGAAACCCCGTGGCCGTCCACGCGTAGAAGAACCCAAACACGTCCTCCTATGAACCACTCCGTATCGCCCGCCTCTTCAATCCGACGACTGCGCCTGTGGGGTGCGGCCGGTCTGGCCCTCGCCTGGGCCCACTCCGCGCACGCGTTTTCCTTCAGCAAGGGCGAGCTGAAGGGCAGCTTCGACACCACCCTTTCCGCCGGCACGCTCTACCGCCTCGGCGACCCGAGCCCGTTCCTCTACGGCACCACCAACGCCTTCGACGGCGTCGCCGGCCTGCAAAACTCCGTCAACGCCGACGACGGCGACCTCAACTACGGGCGCGGCACCGCCTCCACCTTGATCAAGGCCAACCACGAGCTCGAACTACGCTACCGCAACTTCGGCGCGTTCGTCCGCGGCTACTATTTCTACGATTTCGAAAACGTCGACGGCACCCGCGACCGCGCCCCACTTTCCAGCGAGGCCATCAACCGCGTGGGCCGCAACGGCGAGCTGCTCGATGCCTACGTGCTCGCCAAATTCGACGTCGCCGAGCGCCCGGTCGATCTGCGCATCGGCCGCCAGGTGCTCAGCCTCGGCGAGAGCACGTTCATCCCGAACGGCATCAACGTGGTCAACCCGGTCGATCTCTCGAAACTGCGCCTGCCCGGCGCCGAGCTGAAAGAGGCGTTCCTGCCAGTCAACATGGTGAAGGCGTCGATCAGCCTGACGGAAAACATCACCGTCGAGCCGTTCTGGCTGCTGGAGTTTCGCCAGAACGAGATCGAACCGGCCGGCACTTATTTTTCGACCAACGACTTTGCCTCGCCCGGCGGTCGCAACGTGTTCCTCGGCTTCGGCGCGCTGCCCGACACCGGCACGCTCGGCGCCATGCCGCGCGGCCACGACCGCGAGGGCGGCGACCTCGACCAGTTCGGCCTCGCCACGCGCGTGATCGCGCCCGGCCTAAATGACACAGAGTTTGGTTTCTACTACGCACGCTACCACAGTCGCTCGCCGGTGCTCAGCGCGCACTCGCCCGCGAGCCCCGTCAGCGCGACGCTCGTGCAAACCACCGCCCAGGCCCTCGCCACCGAGCGGCTCGCCCCGGCGATGATCGCAGCCGGCTACCCGGCCGCCGGAGTGAAGCAGGCGCTCGCGACGCTCCTTGGCGCGGCGCTGACCGGCGTGCCCTCGGCCAACCTGCCGGCCAGCCTCCAGCCTTTCTATCCCGCCGCGCAGTCCATCGCCACCAACGCGAAAAAAGTCGGTCTGCTCACCGCCGGCGCCACCGGTTACTACTATGTCGAGTACCCGGAGGACATCGACATGCTCGGCGTCAGTTTCAACACCACCATCGGCCAGACCGGC
>Ga0209717_1004549_pt1 | contig 11369 bp, 9 predicted proteins | sample AD_UKC048_MetaG_FD_184418 | JGI IMG/M metagenome (GOLD analysis project Ga0209717, IMG submission 184418) | Active sludge microbial communities of municipal wastewater-treating anaerobic digesters from USA - AD_UKC048_MetaG (SPAdes) (version 2) | ecosystem: Engineered > Bioreactor > Anaerobic >... | reverse complement strand
TTGGTGCAAAAAAAGTTTAACAAAAGAAACTTTAGAGTTATCTGACAAGGAGTATAAAAATATAAAAAGATACACTGGAAACGAAAATGTAGATGAAAATGGTAATATTATAAATATTACAAATAAGGAGTATCTATGAATAAATTAGTATTTTTATATAATGCAAGAAGTAATAAGGGTTTAAAGGATAAGGAATTAGATTCAATATGCAATGTTTCAGTGAGTATGGGATATGATCCTCGAGTAATATTTTCTACTAGTACTGAAAATATAGAAGATACTTTATTTGGGGATACTACTTATGATAGTGGTGATTTGATAATATCAATAGGTGGAGATGGAACATTTCATAATCTAGTAAGAAATACATTTAATAAAGATGTAACTGTATCTCACTTACCACATGGTACTACAAATGATATTAAAAGAGTACTTGGTCTTTTAAATAAAAATATTGAGGATGATTTAAGAAATATATTAAATGGTGAAGAAAAATATTTAGATATTCCAATACTAAATGGTACTCCTTTTACTTATTCAGCAGGATGTGGGAAATTATTAAATATACCTTATTCTGTACCAGCAAGATTAAAAAAAACTTTTGGACATTTAGCATATCTATCAGCAGGTGTAAATGAATTAGTATTTAATAAAGTACATCAAATACCATTTTATATGGAAACTAAAAAATTTAATATTGAAGAAACTGCTGCTATTATATTAATTACTAATCAAAGTAGAGTTGCAGGATTTGATAATTTTATTAAAGATTCAGTTGTAGATGATGGAGAATTTGAAGTAAGTATTTTGGCTGCTAAAGATAATATTGATGTTATTAAATCAATTATTAAAAATTTAAAAAGTGGACTTAGTAATAATAAAAACTATTTAAAATTTCATACTAATCACGTATCATTTATGTTTGAATATGAACCAGAGTTCTGCATTGATGGTGATAAATACGATGGGAACACTAGAAGAGTTGATATTAATATTGGGAAAACAAAAGTACTTGTACCTTTACATAGAAAACCAAATCAATTTAAAAGATAGATTAATATCTATCTTTTTGAATACTTATCAATCAACTCTTTATAATGTCTACCTCTTTCTTCAAAGTTTTTATATACATTATAACTAGCTGCAGATGGAGATAAAGCACATGCTTTATTTTTTGAAGTAACTTTATATGCTGTTTCTACTGCTTCTTCCATATCATTTACTATATATACATTTTTATTTTTAATATCTTTGGAAATAATATGACCTGTTTCAGGAAGCATAATACAGTTATTTAATGTACACTGATTATTATTTAAAAACTCTACTAATTCATTTAAATTAACTTCTCTATTCATGCCACCAATTATTACTGTATCAATATTACTTATTGATTTAATACAATTAATTGTAGCTCTTGGAATTGTAGCAATAGAATCATTATAGAAATCTATTTTTTTATATCTGCCTACATACTCTAGTCTATGCTCTAAAGGTTTAAATTTATTAATTATTTTTGATACTTTAGTTATATTTAATTTTAATATTATTGCAACAGCAAATGCTGCTGCTATGTTATATAAATTATGTTCACCAATTATTAATCTTTTTACTTTTGTATTATAAATTATTTTATTATTATTACCTTCTTTTAGATATAATTTATTATTATCTAAATATACTCCTTTATATCCTCTTATTTTATCCTTATTAAATGTAATTTCAAATGTATTATTATCTAATTTAAGATTATTATATGAATCCCTACTATCTATTTCCCATATTTTATAATCTTCTTTATTTTGATATTTAAATATATTCAGTTTAGCATTTATATACTCTTCATATGATTTATATAAATCTAAATGTTCTTCATATACATTTAATAATATACTAATATTTGGAGATGCATCTGTATATTGTAATTGATGACAACTAAGTTCTAAAACTACTATATTATTTTTCTTAATATTTTCTATTTCACTAAATATTGGTATACCAATATTACCTAGTAATACTGGTTTTTTATTACATTTTTTTAATATCTCATATATTAAAGAAGTAGTAGTACTTTTACCTTTAGTACCTGTTATCCCTATTACTTTTACATTTTTATATTTCAAAAATAAACCTGTTTGTGATGTTATTTTTGATTTAATGTTTGTAACATCTATTTGTTTTAAATTAATACCGGGAGATTTAATAATATAATCATATGTATCTAGATTATCTAAGTACTTATCTCCTAGTATTATATTTACATTTTTATCTTCTTTTAAAAATGGATTTATATTTAATAACTCCGTGTTTAGATCTGCTATTGTAAGATGTTTGTCTTTTAAATATTTTCTTATTAAATTATATGTTGATATACCTTCTCTTGCAAATCCAAGAATTAATATATTATTTTTCTTATTTATTTCATTTATAATTTTATCAATCATTATATAACTCGTCCTTTACTAATTTAAGCATATCTTCTGGTATAAAATTAACATCATTAAATCTATTTAATATGCTTTTATCATAATTATCATTATAATAATTATTTTTATAATTTTCTAATAGATATGGTAAATGAGAACTATTATTTATTTTATTCATTATTGAATAATTTACTTCCTCAATTGTACCAACACATTCAAAAGGTTTTTTATCACTATTACCAGTAAGTTCAATAAAATAATTTAATAAATCTTTTCTATCAAGTAAATTCTCACCAAATATTTGGGTTAATTTATCATCACTAATAAAGTTACTAAATATTATATATATAAATAGGCATTTAGGGCAGTTTAAACACCAAGAATCAGTTTTACCAATATTATTTATCTTACCACCATTATTACAACTAATAAATGTATTAAAATACTTTGGATATTTAGAAAATATCTTCATTATTTGTAATTCATTAAGAGGACGAAGTAAACTAAAATAATTTATTTCTCCTAAATACTTATTTGAATACTCTCTAAAATTTTTTTCAAACTCGTAACTCTTTGAATATTGATGGTTTATATCTGTTCCCTTTACACTCTCTTCATTAGCGCTTGACTCATTAGATAATACTATATTTTTATATCCATATAAATATGCACATAAATATGAAATAAATGCATATGCTCCAGAAATTGGTACATGTCCATTTAAAAAACCTTGATTATTTAATTCAAGTAATCTTGGATCAATTTTTCTTTCAATATTATATATTTTATCATCAGTATATCCTGCTAGATGAGCACAGTCAAAACATATTTGCCTTTTATTAATAATTAATACTCCATTATTATAATTTTTTAATATTTCAAGTGATACTACTGAATCTTTACCTCCACCAACAAGTATTAAATTATCTTTTAATTCCTTATTTAATGCTTCATTATAAACTCTATTAGAACACTCTAAACTAAATATATCTTCTTGATTAATATTTATATCATTAACATAGAAAAACTCTCCTAAACCTATAAAAAATAGCTTTTTAAACCAATTGATTTGATATTCATCTAAATAACCACAATTTACTTTAATATTAGGACTACAAGTTAATTTCCAATAACTAACAGCTTCTATCATACCTATATTAAATACTAACTTCTCTAAATACTTATAATCATAATTTATATTATCTTTTTTATATATATTTATTACATGATTAAACTTACTTAATCCTTCTATTTCATAATTAAACGTTAAAACTAATTTATCTTCTAAATCATCTATTTTATAACTATCATATATAAAAGTCTTATATTTATTTTTAAAATCTAAATATTTATTCATATTCACCTCTATTATATATTATAACAAAAAAAGTAAGTAAAAAATACTTACTTTTTAACATTTATTGTTTTAGTACCACCCATATATGGCCATAGTACTTCAGGAATATTAATACTTCCATCTTTATTTAAATTATTTTCAACAAATGCTATTAACATTCTTGGAGGTGCAACTACTGTATTATTTAATGTGTGAGCAAAATATTTATCATCTTTACCATTTACTCTAATTTTTAATCTTCTAGCTTGTGCATCTCCAAGTGTTGAACAACTACCTACTTCAAAATATTTTTCTTGTCTTGGACTCCATGCTTCTACATCACAAGATTTAACTTTTAAATCAGCAAGATCTCCACTACAGCATTCTAAAGTTCTCACTGGAACATTAAGATTTCTAAAAAATTCTACAGTATAATTCCATAAATTATTAAACCATTTCATAGAATCTTCTGGTTTACAAAGTACAACCATTTCTTGTTTTTCAAATTGATGTACTCTATATATTCCTCTTTCTTCTATACCATGAGCTCCTACTTCTTTTCTAAAACATGGTGAATAAGATGTTAAAAGTATTGGTAATTTACTTTCATCAATTATTTGATCTTTATATCTACCTATCATAGAGTGTTCACTAGTACCTATTAAGTATAAGTCTTCTCCTTCAATTTTGTACATCATATTATTCATTTCTTTAAAACTCATAACACCAGTTACTACATCACTTCTAATCATAAATGGCGGTATACAGTATGTAAATCCTTTATTAATCATAAAGTCTCTTGCATATGTAAGTATTGCAGAATGTAATCTTGCTACATCACCAGTCAAATAATAAAAACCATTACCACTAGTTCTAAGAGCTGAATCAATATCAATACCATCTACTTTTTCAAGTATATCTGTATGATAAGGTATTTCAAAATCATATTTGGTTTTTTCTCCAAATAATTCTACTTCAACATTTTCAGTATCATCTTTACCAAGTGGTACTGAATCATCAATAATATTTGGAATTGTCATCATTTTAATTTCAATTGATTTAAATAATTCTTCTTCTTTTTTCTCTAACTCTAATATTTTATTATTAATATCAGATACTTTATTTTTAATTCCTTCTATTTCCTCTTTTTTACCTTCTCTAACTAATAATCCAATACTATCACTTAATGTATTTCTTTCTTTTCTTAGATTATCAGCTTCAGTCTTAACTTTTCTATATTCAATATCTTCATCAAATACTTCATCAACTAAAACTAGTTTTTCATCTTGAAACTTCTTTTTAATATTTTCTTTTACAATATCTTTATTTTCTCTAATTAATTTAATATCTATCATATATCCTCCTAATTAATTATATAAATTTTATATTAACATTATAGCATAAATAATTATTATTTTTTCTTTGGTTTCATAATTATTTCCGACTTATTTGAAAAATCAAGAGTTTTAATAAAAGTTAAATAATCTTTATAATTTAATTTTTCACATAGTTCAATTATATTACCAAATATTTTATTATAATTATAATATAATTCTGATATACGTATATTTAAAGCAGATGGCATTTCATTTCTAGAAATCATATTAGAAATTATGTACTTTCTAAAAATATTAAAATCTTCTTCTTTACTTTTTTTATTATTAATTATCTTATCAATTTTATTAACAAATTTATTATGATTAATTGTATTACCATCAAATTCAATTATTATAAAATCTCCTGCTTCTTCTATACCAAAAGAAAACATTGATTTAACTATCTTATTATTAATCATATCTTCTCTAACGGTAGTTAATTCTCCAAAAGATGCTCCTAAATATATATCTAAATACATTTTATTAATAAATGTTTGCTCATCCATCTTATTTTTTAAATATATTTTATAAACTAGATAACTTCTTTGAGCAACTACATTTTCATTTAATACTAATTTCTTTATTGCTACTTCTTTTGGTTCATTATCTTCTTTTTTAATAATTTTATCTTGTTTACCAAATTTTTTCTTCATTTGGTTTTTTCTAACAAATTCAAAAACTTCTTTTTCATCTAAATCTCCAGTTATTACAAGATACATATTACTAGGATTATAAAAAGTATTATAGCATTTATATAAATCTTCTTTTGTTATCTTCATAATTTCTTCTACAGATCCACCTATATCATACTTATATCCAGAATTAACAAATAAACATTCATATGTTTTTTGGTAACCAACCCAATTTGGATTATCTTTATACATTTCTAATTCTTGACTAATTATTCCTTTTTCTTTTTCTACATTACTATCTGTAAAATATGGATCTTGTACAAAGTCAAGAAGTATTTCTAAATTATCATAAAAATTCTGACTACAAGAAAAATGATATTTAGTTTGCTCTTGAGAAGTAAAGGCATTAGCATCTGCTTGTCTTTTTGAAAACTTTTCAAATATTATTTCTCCTGTTTTTTGTTCAAATACTTTATGTTCAAGAAAATGTGCTATACCCTGTGGGAACTTTTTCATCTTATTTTCACTAATTGGTATGAATTCAAAATCTTTAGAGCCATATTTTGTAGTAAAATATGCTACTTTTGAAATATAGTCTTTAGTTTTACAAAATAAAACTGTAAGACCATTATCTAGTGTATCAATTACAACAGTTTTATTTAATCTTTCAATATTAATTTTTTCCAACTTTATCACCCCCATATAAATATACAGTATTTAATTTAATCTTTTTTGCAACTAAATATAAATCCTTTTTACTAACCTTTTGTATACCATTAATTACTTCATCTATATTCTTTTTTTCTTTTAATATCATAGTATAATACATATTTAATATTACATTCCCATAATCAAAGTTTTCATTATATTTACTTACTTTATTTTCAATTGCTTGTTTTATTTCCTCATCAGTAATATTTGTTTCTAAATCTTTAATATTATCCATTATTAAACCATAAGTCTTTTTATAATTTTTCTTATCTATACCTGTTGATATTATTAATATGTTATCAAATTCCATTATTGATGAAGATGCATAATATGCTAAAGATGCTTTTTCTCTAACATTATTAAACAATCTAGATGTTGCAGATCCTCCTAATATATAATTATATATTGGAAGTACACAACTTCTTTCAAATGATGTTAAATTAGTTAAATCAAATCCCATAATTAACTTAGCTTGATTAGTATTTTTTTCTTTTATACATTCTTTTATTTTATTACCTATTTTTGTTTCATAATAACAACTATATTTTTCTTTATTTGGTTTTAGTTTACTAAATTTTTTATTTATTTTCTCTTTTATATCTTCTTCATCAATATCACCAAGTACAAAAATATCAATTTTACTATTATTTAATAAATCATTATATGAATTAACTAGATTTTCTTCATTAATTTTTTTAAGTATTTTAATATTACCCTCATTTGCTATTGCTGCTGGGCTATTTTTATTCATCTTTTTTAGCATTAATGTTGTAGCATAGCCTCTCATGTTTTCTTTACTTTCTTTAATAATATCTCTTCTTCTTTTATATACTATATCAAATGACTTTTTATCAAATTTATTATTCATTATATTTGGATTAAATATCACTTCATTTAAAATATCAAGTGATTTATCAAAAACCCTATCATTCACTAGTTTATCATTAATAGAATTATTATATAAATTTACTATTATATTATTACCAGAAATATATGAGGAGCATGATATAAAATTATCATAGTTGTTTAATAATTCTCTTGATAATAATTGGTTAGTATTATATTTTTTTGTTGAGTAAGTTAGTAAACTAGATAGCATTAATAAGTAATTATATTTTTCTTCTGTTAATGAAGTTCTAAAATCAACTTGCATATAAGTTCTTACAAATTTCTTTGTATTAACAATATGTAATGTGTAATTATCATATTCATATTTTGTGTATTTCATACTTGGTCCTTTCATAATATAGATTCAAGTGCAAGGGTAATCATCTTATCAAGAGATTTTTCTCTATTCTCACTACTTATTACTTTTTTATCATATTTAGAATCTACTACTGTAAGTATACAAGAAGCTTCTTTATTTAGTTTCTTAGCTAAATAAAATATTCCAAATGCTTCCATTTCTACTGCTAAATAATCATCTTTAGGAAACATATCTAATATATTATCTTCAGCATAAAATGCATCACTTGTTATTATTTTTCCTATATTTATATCTATATTTAATCTATCAGCAGCACTTATAATATTATTATTAGTTATATTACTTGATTCCACTTCATTTACATCTTTATTATCAATTAATTCATCAAAGTTAGTCTTACTATATGCTGAGGTTGCTAAGACTAAATCAAGCGGTTTAATACTTGGTTTAAGTGAACCACAAGAACCTATTCTAATAATTTTTTTAACATCATAAAAACTAAATAATTCATGAGTATAAATACATGCACTTGGAATACCCATACCTGATGCAAAAACAGTAACTCTCTTACCTTTATAATATCCAGTATATCCAAACATATTTCTTACTTCATTAATCAATTTATAATTATCTAAATAATGTTCTGCAATATACTTAGCTCTAAGTGGATCTCCAGGCATAAGAACTATATCTGCAATATCTTCCTTATTACTTTCAATATGTGGTGTTGCCATAATTATCATCTCCTATAAATAATTATATCATACATTTAAAAAAGCCAGTATACTGGCTTTATTTAATTTCTAATTCGTTTGTCTCATATATTAAATTTGAATTATTACTAAGTTTTATTCTTAATATATATTTCCCATCAACATTTGCTACTGAATATGAAACATACTTTAATGTTGTACTATATAATTCTACTTCATCAACCATTTCACCAAAATCACCAAACTTATCATAATTTTCCCTTTTTTCAATATAAATATAATTATTTTCATCTATAATTATATAACTTGAATTATAGTTTATATCGGTTTCTCCACCAATATAAAATACTTTTTTATAAACTAAATCTTTACCTGTTAAATCTTTTATTTTTTCTTTTCCAGAAATTCCTAACTTATTACCAGGATATTCTAATAAACCAAAATATCCAATTGTGCCAATATATCCTGTGTGGATGGTATTAATATTATTGCCTGTAACTATTCTTAATTTTTTATCACTTGTATATACTACTTTTGCTGAAGAACCACAAGATATACCTCTTGGATTACCTTCAAAACTTGTAAATGCAAGAACTTTATGACTTCCATTTATCCTTTTAATATTTAATTTTTGATTCTCATTATTTTTTATTTTATTATAAACTGTGGTCTTTATTCCACCATTACCTGGCGTTGGTTCATCAACTGTATCATTTATATCAGTTGCAGCTAATACATATAAATTTTTATTTTCTGTTAATAAATATACATCATCTCCACCAAGCCAGCATGAATTATTTTCATCTAGAATAAATACTACTTTTTCATTAATATCAGTAATTCTGGAACTATAGTCTCCATTTGTAAGATATATCTTTCCATCTTCTAATTCAAGATATATTGAGTATGCTTCCTTTAATTCGCCATCTGTTGTATATGCCTCATCACTGTTAATATATGATACTAATATTTTTTCTTCTGTTGTTGTAACTATTTTTAGATCTTTATCTTTAGCAAGTTCTTTAATTGTTGTAAGTGATATCTTTCCTCCTAATATCCCACTAAATGATAGATATGCTATACCAAGTGCTAGCACTGCTGCAATTATTACTATTGTTTTGTTAATACCTTTTGTTTGCTTTTTGTTTTTCAATATTTCACTCCTTCTTATTATTATAATTTAATAATATCTTTATTTATATTATTTGTCAATTAAAAAAGTAAATGTTTACATTTACTCTTCATCATTATCTTTATCTTCTTTAAGTGCTACTAAAACATCTCTTGGTTTAGCTCCATTAGGTGGTCCTATTATACCTCTTTCTTCTAATAAATCTATTATTCTAGCTGCTCTATTATATCCTAAACGATATCTTCTTTGAAGAAGCGATGCACTTACCTTTTTTGTCTTAATAATAAACTCTACTATTTCATTATATAATGGTTCTTCATATTCTTCATTATATTCATTAACATTTGAAGATTGTTTTTCCGTAACTGTAAGTAAGTTTGTATCGTACTGAGCTTTTTGTTGGCCAATTGTATAATTAACTACACTTTTAATTTCTTCTTCTGAGACATAAGTACCTTGTATTCTAAGAGGTATCCCTTCTCCCATTGGGAAAAATAACATATCTCCTTTACCAAGTAGTTTTTCTGCTCCTGCTTTATCAAGAATTGTTCTAGAATCAATTTGAGATGAAACTGCAAATGATATTCTAGATGGTATATTAGATTTAACTATACCTGTTATTACTTCTGTTGATGGTCTTTGTGTAGCTGCTATTAAGTGAATACCTGCTGCTCTTGCCATTTGAGTTATTCTCATTATTGAATCTTCTACTTCTTTAGCAGCAACAAGCATTAAATCTGCAAGTTCATCTATTATTACTACTATATATGGTAATTGTTTTTTCTTTTCATTATCTGGTAACGACATGTTTTTATTTACTACATATTTATTATAACTAACTATATCTTTAGCTTCACTTTCAGTAAATATTTCATATCTTTTTTCCATCTCTTCAATAATCTTTTTAAGTACTACAGATGCTTTTCTAGGATCTGTTACTACTGGTGATAATAAATGTGGTATACCATTATATATACTTAATTCTACTTTCTTAGGATCTACAAGTACTAATTTAACTTCATCTGGTCTTGTTCTCATAAGTAAAGAAATTATTATTGAATTAATACATACTGATTTACCAGAACCAGTAGCACCCGCAATAAGTAAATGTGGAGTATTATTTATTTCCATCCATATTGGTTCTCCTAAAATATTTTTACCTAAAAGGCGCGCGCACCGTGAAATTGGCGTATGACTTTGGCCAGGAACGATCGTTTTGCGCGGTGTCGGCCAAGGATATGGTTCTAACGCATGAGGATGAGCTGTACCTGCGCCGCGTGTTTGCAGGCCCTGTGCAGCCGGAAGTGGCCAACTATTACGGTTCGCTGGTTGGTAGGCGCCGCGACGAACCGGAGATGGAGCTGGTTGGCACGATGGCGGAGCTGGAAGACCTGAGCACTGAGGCCGGAATGGGCACCCGTATCGTGGTAAGCCGGCGCGAGGCAGAGTTCCGCTCATCCAGAAGCTAAGCTACAATCCCCTTTAGTGCTTGCCCCGTCCGTGCCGGCCGGTCTATCTTTACATGAGGATAGGTGTGAAAGATCCTCTTGGAGGTTTCCATGGTAGCTTGGCCGCGCACAGAGCGCTACAGCGTTCGCCGCATGCTCACACTGCTTGTGTATTCGCTGGTGCTAGCCATAGGGCTAAGTTCGTGCCAGGCCAAGGACACACAAGCCACGGCTTTACCCCCGGCAAAAGCCCAGGGCAGGCTGGAAACAGCGGTGCTGCGTTCGGGGTCTGTTAGCGTGGAAGCCGAGCTTGCACGGACTGACGCGCAGCAAACGGCCGGCCTTATGTTCCGCACCGAGCTTGCCGACGGTCAGGGCATGTTGTTTG
>Ga0209717_1004547_pt1 | contig 11371 bp, 10 predicted proteins | sample AD_UKC048_MetaG_FD_184418 | JGI IMG/M metagenome (GOLD analysis project Ga0209717, IMG submission 184418) | Active sludge microbial communities of municipal wastewater-treating anaerobic digesters from USA - AD_UKC048_MetaG (SPAdes) (version 2) | ecosystem: Engineered > Bioreactor > Anaerobic >... | reverse complement strand
CTATAAATTTTGCCCGGATGGCAATGCGGGCCCCGTCTCTACAAAACTCTACAATAAACTACGCGCCATTCAGTACGGCGAAGAACCGGACACACACGGGTGGTGTACGATCGTTGAACTCTGATCCGGAGTTGAATATTGCCATCATCGGCGGGGGAGCGGCTGGATTTTTTGCTGCGATCGCTGCAAAGGAAAATCATCCCGGTTCAAAAGTCATCATTTTTGAGAAATCCGGCCGGCTGCTGGCGAAAGTGAAAGTCTCAGGCGGTGGCCGGTGTAACGTTACCAATGGTTGCGATTCTATCTCTGAACTGTGCCAGGCCTATCCGCGGGGTGGTAAGGCGCTGAAAAAAGCATTTTACCGATTCAGTAATAAAGACACGATAAGGTGGTTTGAAACACGTGGTGTTCCATTGGCCGTACAGGATGATTTGCGCGTTTTTCCCGAATCGGGCGATTCACAAAGTATTATCGATTGTCTCTTAAAAGAAGCACAAAGACTCGGTATTATGATCCAAACCGGAATGCCGGTGAGGGAGATCAGAGCGGAGGGTGAGAAACTAGCAATTATTTTTGCGGGAGACGAAAATCCAGCCAGGCTTTTTGACAGGGTTATCGTGGCTGCCGGAGGCTCTCCCCTGCGCAGGGGGCTGGATTGGCTCGAAAAGATGGGCCACAAAATCGAAGATCCCGTTCCGTCGTTGTTTACTTTCAATATGCCCGGGGAAAAGATCAAAGACCTGATGGGCGTTTCAGCCACTAAGGCTCTGGCAAAAATCCAGGGGACAAAGTTTCTTGCTGAAGGACCTTTGCTGATCACGCACTGGGGCATGAGCGGACCGGCTATTTTGAAATTGTCATCCTTTGGCGCCCGGGAATTGAGCCGGATGGAGTATAAATTCAAATTGCAGGTCAATTGGGCCTGTGAGCAAAACAATGAAATAGTCCTTGCTTATCTGCAGGAGATGGCTAGTACCCACCCCCAAAAAATGCTGGTAAATCTCCGGCCGCATGATCTGCCGTTACGCTTATGGCAATATTTACTTCAAAAAGCCGACCTTGCTGAGAATAAACCCTGGGCTGCGACCGGCCGCAAAGGGCTCAATAAACTGGTCAATATCCTGACCAATGATGTTTATGAAGTGGATGGCCGGACTACTTTCAGGGATGAGTTTGTGACCTGCGGCGGCGTTAGCCTGGAGAGTGTCGATATAAACACGATGCAAAGCAAAGTCGTTAAAAATCTCTATTTCGCCGGAGAAGTACTTGATATCGATGGAATTACCGGTGGTTTTAATCTCCAGGCCGCCTGGACGACCGGTTGGATTGCAGGAATATCCTGCTGAGTTCATACCAAAGTCATTCGTATAATCCGTGTCATCAGTGTTCCATTATCTGAACACAAATACAATGAATTATACAAATTTATACAGGGTTAAATCAGGAATGGTCTGATCAGCTTAGCCCAGAGGTCATATCCTTCCGGTGAAAGATGTACCCCGTCATAGGTATATTGCCGGTCCAATTCCCCGGCATCATCCAGGAAGTCGGCGTACAGATCAATATAGCGGACGTTAAGTTCCTTGCAAACCAGCCTTAAATTGTTATTAAAACTGAAGATTGACAGATCGATGAACTCATCAGCAAACATAACCGAAAGGTTTACCGGCAGAATGCTTTGTACAAACAGTGCCGTTCCCGGTGAATGTTTCTGCAGTTCACTAATAATCAACGTAATATTTTGAAGGATGACCGGTTCATCCTCACCCTGGAACATATCGTTGATGCCGATCATGAGAAAAAGCCCGGCAGGTTTGGAGTTCCATATCTCCTCCAGGCGATAGAGCACCTGGTAGGTCGTGTCGCCACTGATACCCCGGTTCTTCAGGTTTGGAAGATTGAAATAGTGTTGAAGGTCAAAGCCTTCCGTCAGGCTGTCGCCCAGAAAAACGATGTCATCGGATGTTATGTTCTTTGCTATCGAGACCACCTTGAACCTGGAATTTGGAACCTGGAAACTGGAACCTGGAACTATGCTCTCCCAACCAGCCAGTAAGGCAGCCCTTCCCCGATCCCGGTCTGGTTCCAGAAAGCGGGGGTAACCTTTTTTCCGTCTTTCCGCTTCAACGTTTTCTGGTAAACCGCAATGACCGGATTGAAAACGATATCGGTTACCCCGAGAGTGAATGTTTTCGTGTCGTCTGGCGGATCGGCGTTGATTTCCTGGATTCTCACTTCATAACCGTTGAACTCCAGCAACTCTTTCAGAAAAGCGGCCCTCTCTTTTGATATCCCCGATTCAACTATTGTGCAGCGGACTCCGTCCATTTCACCGACAATGTGTTTTCCTTTATTCAATCCCATTATTCTGTCAAATTAAATCCCGAAACTCAGGCTTTTTATCATTTCATAGATCGGGCTGTAAAATCCCACAACGACGATGCCGGCCACGCAAAGGATCAATCCTAACCGGGTGGGCCGGTCGCTTTTGAAATAAGCAATGGCGTCGTCGCTTTTCGTCAGGAACATAGCTTTGATGATCAGCAGATAGTAGTAGAGCGAAACGATCGTATTCAGCAGAGCGATCAGGACCAGGTAGTAGAATCCCTGTTCTGCCGCGGCGGTAAACAGGAAGAACTTTCCGAAGAACCCGGCAACCGGAGGAATACCCGCAAGGGAGAACAGCGCCAGCATCATAACCAGGCTCAGTTTCGGATTGGTGCGGTACAAACCGTTGTAGTCATCCATATTCTCCTTTCCCGTTGCATTTGCGATAGCAGCCACCACGCCGAATGCGCCCAGGTTGGAGAAGATATAGACAAGTGCAAAGTAGATCACCGAACTCATCCCGAGCGGGCTGCTGCCGATTATGCCCAGGAAGATAAACCCGGCCTGCGAGATGGATGAGAAGGCAAGGAACCGCTTCAGATTCTTTTGCCTCAGTGCGAATAAGTTACCGATGGTCATCGTGAGTACGGCAGTGACCCATAAAACATCCTGCCACATGCCGGTAATGGCCGGGAAAACTTTGTACAGCACCATCATCAGGATAAAAACCGCTGCGCCTTTGGAGATCACCGAAAGGTAAGAGGTGATATTGACCGGAGCGCCTTCGTAAACATCGGCAGCCCACAGGTGGAAAGGCACGATCGAGATCTTGAAGGCCATTCCGCTGAAGAAGAAGATAAACGCCAGTACCTGCAGGGGATTGGCCGAAATCAGCCCGGAGATCTCATTGAAGTAGATCGAACCCGTTGTCCCATAGATCATCGACAGGCCATAAAGCAGGACAGCCGAAGACAGGGCTGATGAGAGGATGAGTTTGATGCCGGCTTCGGCGGAGCGGTTTTTATACCGTTCGAAAGCAGCCAGGGCGGCCAGCGGAATAGTTGCCAGTTCAAGGCCCAGATAGAACATCAGGAAATCGCCGGAGGAGATCATGAAATCCATGCCGATCAGGGTAGATATCGTCAGCAGGAAATATTCGCTGACCTTCGGATGGTTATCCGGATGCCTGATCCAGGTCCACGACTGGATGAAAACGATCAGCACACCGATGTTCAGCACATTCTTCATCAATGTGATCGTGCCGGTTGTCTGGAACATTCCGCCGAACAATACGCCATCCCGTAAGGGTAAAAAGCCGATGACCGTATGCAGGGCAAACAAGCCGATGGCCAGCGGTATTACCTTTAACCTGGATTTGTCATCCAGCGCCAGCTCGGCGATCAGGATAATGATGGCAACGATTGTCAGTACAATCTCATGCCGCATCAGTAACAGGTCTTCAAATGTCATATCTGGTTAAATTGTTCTATTGTTCAATTGTTATTATTCACTTCACCCTTCACGCTTCACCTTTCACGTCTTATGGTAAAACCACTGCTGCCAGCCGGTCTACAATAGGTCCGAGGCTGTAGGTGATCATATCTGAAAGCCAAAGCGGGAACATGCCTATCAGGGCAATTCCGGCTATCAGCATTCCGACCGAGAAGCGCTCATACCATTTGGCATCTTTCAGCTCCAGGTGATGGTCGTTGCGTACAGGCCCCAGCAGCAATATGGCCACAACACGCAGGATATAAACTGCCGTTATGACTATGGAGCTGGCGGCCAGGATAGTGGCAATCCGGTGGAACAGGTCTGCGTGCTGGAATGCACCGAAGAAAACGGTCATTTCGGCCACGAAACCGCTGAATCCCGGCAGGCCCAGGGAAGCAAATCCACCGATCATGTAAGCAACCCCCAGGAAGGGGATCACTTTCATCAGGCCACCCATCTCGTTGATCATCCTTGTATGGGTCCTCCCGTATATCATCCCGATCAGGGCAAAGAAGAGGGCTGTCATGATCCCGTGGGAGATCATCTGGATAACGGCACCGTTCATGGCCGTTTTGTTCATCATCAGGAGGGCAAAAAGCACCAGCCCGCAGTGGCTCACAGAGGAGTAAGCATTGATATACTTGAGGTCTTTTTGCCAGATTGCACCGAAAGCTCCGTAAACAATGCTGATTGCCGTCAGGATGATAAAGATCCATCCGAGTTCCTGGGCTGCATCGGGCATGAGGTTCATAGCGATGCGGAAACAACCGTATCCCCCGAGTTTCATCAGGACGCCTGCGTGCAGCATGGATACCGCGGTGGGAGCGGAGGCGTGGCCATCGGGCGACCAGGTATGGAATGGGAACAGGGCTCCTAAAACGCCGAACCCGATAAACGCAAAGGGGAAGAAGAAGCGCTGGGCCTCAACGGGGATGTGGAGTTTCGCAATTTCTATAAAGTCCCAGGTGTGCTTGCCATCCGGCAGGACGGCATTGTTGTAAAGGCCGAATATCGCCAGCAGGAGCAAGGCAGAGCCTCCCATCAGCATCAGCGTCAGCTTCATGGCCGAATAATGCCGCGGACCGGTGCCCCAAATGCCGATAAGCAGGTACATCGGGATCACGGCGACTTCATAAAACAGGAACATGGTAAACATGTCGGTGCTGATGAAAAATCCGAAAACCCCTGTTGACAGAAGTATAAGGAAGATGAAGAATTCCCTCGGCAACTCCTCCACGCTGTCCCATGAGGCAAAAACCCCCGCAAAGACCACCAGGGCTGTTAAGCCGATCATGGCTACCGAAATGCCATCCACCCCGAGGGCGTAAGTTATGTTTAGACTTTCAAACCAGACAAATGAACTTCGAAACAGGAATTCATCATGAATGCCTGCTCTCCGCAATGCCAGGTACCACAGGATAAGCACTGCAGCCAGGATCATCTGTATCCCCATCCCGATCGCCGAAGCCAGTTTGGCCTGCCGGTAATTCTTTGTGACCAGGATGGCCATTACCGTCAGGATCGGGACAATAACAAATAAGTTCAGGAAATTCATCTTATCTTAAATTATTCGTTTACAATTAATTACTTAAAAAGAAATAGATAAATGCAAATGCCAGGAGAAGCGCTCCCGAAACAAAAACAAAGCCGTACTTCTGCACCTGTCCCGACTGGAATCCTTTTATGAGGTCCGACACCTTCGCTGTTGTGTTGCCGATCAGATTCATGGTTCCATCAACGATATGCCGGTCGAACCAGGCGACGGGCCGTGATATATTGTTGAAAATGATCTTCTTTGTAACAAAGAGATAGACTTCGTCGATATAAAACTTGTTATATGTAGCTGTATATAAGCCCTTCAATGATTTCGCGATACGGTCGGGTATGGTGGTCTCTTTCAGGTACATGAGAGCAGCCAGGCCGATGCCTGCCAGAGCGATGAGAATTGAGGGAATGGCTATATTCCAGTGGATTTCCGATTTATAGGGCACCAGGTCGGAGGAAATGAACTCGCTGAAGTGGATCAATCCCACGGTAACGGAAGCTACACCTAAAAACATGAGCGGGATCGTCATGGTTTTCGGGGCTTCGTGAGGCGTATGATGGTAATGCTGCTGCTTTCCCCAGAATACGCTGAAATAGAGCCTCGACATGTAGAAAGCGGTAATGCCGGCGACGAGATACTCGACGGCGAACAGCACTTTGTTGTGTTCAAAAGCCGCAACCAGGATTTCATCCTTGCTAAAGAAACCGGCAAACGGAGGGATACCGGCAATAGCCAGCACGGCGATTGCAAAAGTGATATGCGTGATGGGCAGGTACTTGCGAAGATTGCCCATGTCGTACATGTAATTGCTGTGCACGGCATGTATAATGGCCCCGGCGCCCAGGAAGAGCAATGCTTTGAACATGGCATGGGTGAACAGGTGGAACATGGAGGCGGTAAAGCCGAGGCCATGGTGGCCACCATACCCTGAAACTCCCAGCGCCAGCATCATGTAACCTATCTGCGAGAGGGTTGAAAATGCCAGTACCCGTTTAATATCAAACTGCGTACAGGCAATGACGGCGGCAAAGAGCGATGTAAAGCCACCGACGTAAGCGATCATTTCCAGTCCCGCCGGAGCGGAAAGGGCATATACGGGGAAAAGCCGGGCCACCAGGTAAACGCCGGCAACAACCATGGTTGCCGCATGGATAAGAGCAGAAACGGGCGTCGGGCCTTCCATAGCGTCGGGTAACCAGATATGCAGCGGGAACATCGCAGATTTTCCCGCGCCCCCCATGAAAACGAAGATCACCGACCAGGTCAGGGTCGACATGCCGAAGAAAAGGGCTTTGCTCCCCGCGCTGAACGCAGCGCTGGCCGGATCGGTCAGCTGAGCGATAATCTCTTTAAAATCGAATGTACCGGTCAGGTACGACAGCATCAGGATGCCGATAAGGAATCCCAGGTCGGCGAAACGGGTGACGATGAAAGCCTTTTTGGATGCCGCCACGGCAGAAGGTTTCTGGTAATAGAAACCGATGAGAAGGTAAGAGGAAACTCCAACGAGTTCCCAGAATATATACATCTGAAAAATGTTTGTCGCCAGCACAAGTCCGAGCATGGAAAAGGAGAACAGCGAAAGGAAGGCGAAGAAACGGGTAAATCCTTTTTCCCCTTTCATGTATCCATTACTGTAAATATGCACCATCAGCGAAACAGTTGTCACAACTACCAGCATCATCACCGAAATCGGGTCGATGAGCGATCCCATGCTTACCACCAGCGTATCCGACATCCTGAGCCAGGTGCTGTTGAAGGCAATAATTTGCTGATAAACGCCATTTTGCAGGCCTTCGACGAAAAAGTACTGGTATGCTACCAGAAGTGAAAGGATAAAGGAGATGAGAAGTCCTGTCGTTCCGACTATCCCGGCAAAGGCGGGTTTGAATTTATGACCGGCCAGTCCCAGGAATATAAAAACGAAAAACGGGATGAGCGGTATCCAGATGCTTATGCTTAAATCCATAACTTTCTTGATTTCAGTTTTGATTCATTCCTTTTAATGCTTCATGTTGCTGACATCTTCAACATTGATGTTGTTGAACCGCCTGTAAACATTGATGATGATGGCGATGGCCACTGCCGCTTCCGCTGCTGCCACCGCGATGATGAACAGGGAAAAGAAATGTCCCTGCAGGTGACCGGGGTAAAGGTATTTATTGAAAACGACAAAATTGATGGCGACCGAGTTCAGCATCAGTTCCAGCGACATCAGGATGGTGATGAGGTTACGGCGCACCAGGAAGCCATAAACCCCGACAAAGAACATGATCGTGGTGACGATCAGGAAATGGACGATTGGAATGCCTTCTATCATGATGATTGGTTTTACAGGTTAATCTTTTTTCTTTTTTGCGATGACGATTGCTCCTATCATTGCGGCCAGAAGCAGGATGGAAATGACCTCAAACGGCAGGACAAATCCTTCTTCCCCGAAATCCATCAGGCTCTTTCCGATATCCCTGACAGGTAATTCGGCGGTCTGGCCGCCGTCGTACTGCTGATCGAAGTCGAACTGAAGCAAGGTGACTATGCTCAGGACCGCCCCGGCACCGGCTACCAGGGCTGAGAAAAAGGCCTTTTTAAAGGTGATTTGCGGAAACCGCTCGCTGATATGGCTCGTCAGAAGAATGGAAAAGATGATCAGAACAACGATGCCGCCCGCATACAGTGCCAGCTGAGCCGCTGCCAGGAAAGTGTACCGCAGCATGAAATAAAATGCCGAGGTGGCGATCAGCACAAACAAAAGGAAAACGGCTGAACGGAGAATCCTCCGGCTCGTAACGGTCAGGATCGAAAAAATGACGATCACGCTCGCGAAAAGATAGAACATCAATATATTCATACTATTCTTTGATTTCTTTGGTTAATACTGAGCCGGGTTTGTTCAGCACTTTCGTCAGTTGCTTCCGGTCATAAACGGCATGCTCGAATGTCTGCCCGAAGGCAAGGGCATTGGAAGGGCATGTTTTAACACATAAGGCGCACATGGTGCACATGGAGAGATGATAAATGTGCTTGTCGATCACCCGCTTCTTCTTACCGTCGATTTCCTCGGTTTTAGTGATGATCTCGATAGAGCCGTTGGGGCAGTTCATTTCGCAGATTCCGCAACCGGTGCAACGGTGCTCGTTGTTTTCGTTGTGTGGCATGATGACTTCCCCTTTGAACCGGTCGAACATTTCGAGTTCTTTCCGGTTCTCAGGGTATTTCTGCGTGACGATGGTCTTGGGGCTGGTGACAAAATATTTGCCGGTCACCGCCATGCCTTTGATCAGGGTGATCACCCCCTGGATTATCTCTCTTATATAATTGACAATGCCTTTCATATGTTCATTTTTACGTTGAAAGATCAGCTCTACCGGTTAGAAATGCCATTTCATCATGGTCAGGAAAGCGATCAGGACCGTATTCACCAGGTTGATCGGCAGCAAATATTTCCATTCGAGCGTCAGAAGCTGGTCGATCCTCAACCGGGGGAAGGTCCATTTGAACCACATCATTAAAAAGATCACGAAAGCGGTCTTTCCCATATACCATACTACCGGCGGGATATAGTCCATTACCCGGTTAAAGGCGTCAAAACCCCAGAAGTGCAGGGGCATCCAGCCTCCCAGGAAAACCGTGGCGGCGATGGAAGCGACAATGAACATGTTCATGTATTCGGCCAGGAAGAAGAAGGCGAATTTGATCCCGGAGTATTCGGTGTGGTAGCCGGCCGTCAGTTCCGATTCGGCTTCGGCCAGGTCAAAGGGTCCGCGGTTAGTTTCGGCAGTGGCTGCGATCAGGAAGATCACAAAGGAGATGACCGCCGGGATGTGCCCTTTGAAGATCCACCAGGCATCGGCCTGGCTCTCGACGATCTCTGAGAATTGCAGCGTGCCTGAAAAGATAACGACCGAAAGCAGCGCCAGGCCGACCGACAGCTCGTAGCTGACAATCTGCGCACCGCTCCGGATGGCCCCGATCAGCGAATACTTGTTGTTGCTCGACCATCCCGCAAGGAGAATACCCACAACACCCATGGATGATACCGCCATCACATAAAAAACGCCTATGTTAAAATCGATGGCATGGAGCCCTTTTGCAAATGGAATTGCAGCGATGGCCATGAAGGAGGCGATGATGACGATAAACGGAGCCAGGTTGAACAGGAACTTGTCGGCCTCCTTGATCTTTACCAGCTCTTTCATCAACAGCTTGATAAAGTCGGCGATGGTCTGCAGCAATCCCCAGGGGCCGACCCGGTTGGGTCCCAGCCGGTTTTGCATGAAGGCACAGACACGCCTCTCGGCATAGACCAGGATCAGGCCGGTAACGGCATAAAAAATCAGGAATACCAGGCCGATGATGACCATCTCCCAGGCAATGGCCCAGAATGGGGTGAACGTTTCCTGGAGCCAGGCTTCGATGCCGGCGGTCAGGGAAGTGAAATCGTATAACCAGTGATCTTTCATAAGGTAATGCGAATATTAGCGGTCAATATCTGGAATAACAAAATCAAAGGAAGCCCCGATGGCCACCAGGTCGGCAATCTTTGCGCCGCGCGAGATGTGGTCGAGGGCCGAAAGGTTGCACATATTCGGCGAGCGGAATTTCATCCGGTAAGGGGTCTTGTTTCCATCGCTGATGACGTACACGCCAAGCTCTCCACGGGCTGTTTCCACCCGCTGGAAGTACTCGCCGGCAGGCAGTTTCAGCACCGCCTTCATCTTGGCGGTATAAGGCCCTTCCGGGATATTATCGATAAGCTGCTCGATGATGTGCATCGATTCCCACATCTCCTCCATCCTCACCTTGTAGCGGCTCAGCGCATCTCCATCCACTCCGAGGATCTCTTTGAAATCAACATAAGGATAAGCACTGTAAGGGAATTTTTTACGGATATCGCATGAAAAGCCCGAACCGCGACCGGAAGGCCCTGTTACACCATAATTTACAGCTTCTTCCCGCGTCAGTCTGCCGATTCCTTTGGTCCGTTCCTGGAAAATGACATTGCCGGTCAGCAACTGGTCGTATTCAGGAAGCCTTTCTTTGAAATATTTGATGAACTCTTTGACTCTTTTCTGGAAATTCGGATGGATATCGTACATCACGCCACCCGGAGTGTTGTAGCTGAGCAGCAAACGCCCGCCGCAGGTCTCTTCGAAAATGTCCAGGATCTTTTCGCGGTCGCGTAAACCATAGAAAAAAGTGGTCAGCGCCCCGAGGTCCATCCCCATGGTGGCCCACCATAGCTGGTGCGAATTCAGACGCTGCAGCTCGGCCATGATGGTGCGGATGTATTTGACCCTTTCCGGGACTTCAATCTCAAGGGCGTCTTCAACCAGGAGGCAAACAGCCTCGTTGTTCATGTGCGCCGAGAGGTAATCCATCCGGTCGGTCAGGTGAATGATCTGGATATAGGTATCTTTTTCACACATCTTCTCAATACCACGGTGGATATAGCCCAGGTGCGGATCCAGACGCTTTACGATCTCACCCTGAAGGGAGACAAGCAACCGGAGCACACCGTGCGTCGACGGGTGCTGAGGACCCATATTGATGAAATACTCCTCTTCCGTTTCCGGCGCCGTCATTGGTTTTGTGTTCTCTTCCATATCGGTTCGGTTAAGAAAGTTCAACAATATTGACCTCGTCGGTGTAATCTTTGCGCAGCGGATAGCCCTTCCAGTCATCGGGCATGAACATGCGGCGAAGGTTCGGGTGCCCTTTAAAGATGATCCCGAACAGGTCGAAAATCTCATTTTCGTGCAATTCGGCTCCGCTGAAAAGATCAGTAATACTATCGAAAACAGGATTTTCGCGATCCGGCGTGCCGGTTTTTACGACGACCTGGTGCTGCAATGTTGTCGATTCGAGGTGATAGATCACCATCAGTTTGCCTTGCACATCCGCACCGGTAATGCAGAAGAGATAATCGAACAGGGTTTCAGGATTTTCCTTCAGCGCTTTCAGAAGACCATGAAGTTTCGAGGGTTCCACTGTCGCTGAGAGGAA
>Ga0209717_1004538_pt1 | contig 11379 bp, 7 predicted proteins | sample AD_UKC048_MetaG_FD_184418 | JGI IMG/M metagenome (GOLD analysis project Ga0209717, IMG submission 184418) | Active sludge microbial communities of municipal wastewater-treating anaerobic digesters from USA - AD_UKC048_MetaG (SPAdes) (version 2) | ecosystem: Engineered > Bioreactor > Anaerobic >... | reverse complement strand
CGCCATAGATGCCATTTGCAATTAGGATCTATAAACAAAATAATATCCCAAAAGCTATTATGTACCATGCGAGCGATACTGACAGATACGCAAAAAATATATTTAAAATCAAAGGAGCAAAAAAAACTTGAAACAAGCCTTATATTGACTCCTTTCCGCGAGTCATTTCAACAAGGCGATATATAGAATAAAAATTATTATCAATCATAATAAAAAACCAGAATTAAATTAAAATACAGGCGGAGGTGGAGGCGGCGTATTGGCCGTAAAGAGCGCTGCTAATTCAGGGATGCTTCCTGCCAATTCCCAATTTGCCATACCTGGTTTCCACACATGTATCATCGCGGTTAGGCTCACAGAGTAAAGACCAGGGTCAAGCTGCTCAAGAAAGATGCGACCTCGAGCATCGGTTTCTACTGAACGCGTGGAATTGGTTTCACGTTCCGTGATCGTAATTTGTACGGTTGAGAGTGGCCTAACCCCTCCGTAAATTCTTGCCCCAATTCATGTATTGACGCATTAGATTTCATTCTGTAGGATTCAATCCCATAGTATGGAACAATAATGATGAAGCGATTATTCGTAAATAGCTTTAAACATATCTCTGAGCGTGACTAAAAGATGATGACTAGACCCAAAATAAAACAAGTGCGCGCGCTCGTTATAAAGGGTGGCGAAGGTGGTGGCGGCGCTGATTATCACGATCAGGGCGAAGGCCATTGGATTGATAACCATATTGCAACCTCGATGGGGCGCTACCCAGAGTACCGCCAGAGCCGTAAGAGTTTTGGTATTAATGTTCTTGGCACTTTGGTGGTTGAAATTGAATGTGATGATGGCACCGTAGGCTTTGCCGTCACCACTGGCGGCGAACCCGCTGCTTACATGGTTGAGAATCACTTTGCGCGCTTTCTTGAAGGGCACGATCCGTTTGATTACGAAACCATTTGGGATCAAATGTATTTTGCATCGCAATATTACGGGCGCAAAGGCTTGGTTGTGAATGCTATATCCGGCGTTGATCTCGCGCTTTGGGATTTAATGGGACGCTTGCGTGACGAACCGGTATACCGCTTATTAGGTGGTGCTGTGCGCAATGAATTGCAATTTTATGCCACAGGTGCCCGCCCCGATCTTGCCAAACAAATGGGCTTTATCGGCGGGAAATTACCTCTCTTGCACGGCCCGATTGAAGGCGATGAAGGCCTCAAGAAAAACGTCGAATTACTAGCGGATATGCGCGCAAAGTGCGGCGATGATTTCTGGCTGATGTATGACTGTTGGATGGCGCTTGATGTTAATTACGCAACTCGCCTTGCGCATGCTTGCGCACCTTATAATTTGAAGTGGATTGAAGAAGCCATTTCACCCGACGATTATTGGGGCTACCAACAACTCAAGAAACAAGTGCCACCCGGCATGTTGGTCACCACCGGTGAACATGAAGCAACGCGCTGGGGTTTCCGCATGTTAATGGAAATGGAATGTTGCGACCTTATTCAACCCGATGTGGGTTGGTGTGGCGGCGTTACCGAATTATTAAAAATTTCTGCCATGGCCGATGCGCGCGGCATTATGGTAGTTCCACACGGCTCCTCGGTTTACAGCTATCACTTTGTGATTACGCGTCACAACTCGCCCTTTGCAGAATTTTTGATGATGGCCCCCAAAGCTGATCACGTTGCGCCCATGTTTCATCCACAATTGTTAGGTGAACCTGTTCCAATCAATGGGCGCATGAATGTTTCCGCATTAGATAAACCTGGCTTTGGTGTGGAGTTGAATCCAAGCGTGAAGCTCTGTCGCCCTTATACCCGTTAATTTTTATTGAATCGCTTTCGTTACGGGATAGCTTTCATTATTGGAATAAAAAACCCTATGAAATTTTGTCGTTTTGGCCCCAAGGGCTCAGAAAAAACTGGTGTGATTGATGCGGAAGGCCGCTTGCGCGATCTCAGCTCAGTGATTCCAGATTTCAATGTAGATCAAATACGTATTTCCAAACTTGCGCGCTTGCGCACGCTGGATATTGAGGGCCTACCCATAGTGGGTGGCGAACAACGCTTGGGTGTACCCGTGGCAGGCATTGGCAAAATTATTGCGGTAGGTTTGAACTACGCCGACCATGCAGCCGAATCTAATTTACCCGTTCCTGTAGAACCCATATTTTTTACCAAAGCGATTACGTCACTCAGCGGCCCGAATGATAATGTGATGAAACCGCGCGATGCCACCAAAATGGATTGGGAAGTTGAGCTAGGAATTTTCATTGGAAAAACCTGCCGATATGTTGAAGAAGCAGATGCACTGTCACACGTTGCCGGCTATACATTAGTGAATGATATTTCTGAACGCGGCTTTCAAAAAGAACGCGGCACGCAATGGGTAAAAGGTAAAGGCTGCGATACTTTTTGTCCGGTCGGCCCCTATTTAGTTACACCAGATGAAGTGGGCGATGTGCAAAATTTAGATATGTTCCTAAATGTAAACGGGCAGCGCATGCAAACCGGCAATACCAAAACCATGATTTTTAATGTGGCGCAGTGCATCAGTTATATTTCGCGTTTCATCACACTTCAGCCCGGCGATTTAGTGATTACGGGCACACCACCCGGTGTCGGCGAAGGTAAAAAACCCAATGCAATTTATTTAAACGAAGGTGATGTAATGCATCTCGGCGTTTCGAAACTAGGTGAGCAGCAACAAACCGTTGTCGCTTTCAGCCTCGCAAATCAGGAAATCATTGAATGATATTTTCAAATCGTTTTAAAGGTCGCACCGCTATTATTACCGGTGGCGCATCGGGTCTTGGTAAAGCTGTTGCCGCAAGAATTTGTTCAGAAGGCGGCAGCGTGGTTTTGTGGGATCTAAATGCAACTTTACTAGAAGCAGCCGCGCTTGAAACGGGTGCTAAAGGAGTTGTTGCCGTTGATGTTTCCAACGCAGAAGATGTTGCTCAAGCTGCCACTACATCAATGGCGTTACTTGGAAAAATAGACATTCTCATTAATGCCGCCGGTATCACTGGTGCAACGCAACCCGTGTGGGAGTTCCCAATAGATTCTTGGTTGCGCGTAATGGATATTAATTTAAATGGATTATTTTATTGCTGCCGCAGTGTAGTGCCGCACATGCTCGCCAACAACTATGGTCGTGTTGTGAATATTGCGTCAGTGGCGGGCAAAGAAGGCAACCCTAATGCAAGTGCTTATTCTGCTTCTAAAGCTGGTGTAATTGGTTTAACTAAATCGCTAGGCAAAGAATTGGCCACTAAAAATGTGATCGTCAACGCATTAACGCCCGCAACTTTTGATAGCCCTATTTTAGATCAGCTCCCGCAATCACAAGTTGATTATATGCGCTCAAAAATCCCTATGGCTAGATTGGGGCTTATAGATGAATCTGTGGCCATGGTGTGTTTTATGGCATCAGAAGAGTGTTCATTTACGACTGCCTCGGTATTTGACACCTCTGGCGGCAGAACAACCTACTAACAACTCATTCAAAAAAACTATAACAATAATAAGAGGCATTTGATGAAGATTGCGCGTGTTGTTGATGCTCATGTGCATCTCTGGGATCTCAATCATATTCGCTACCCTTGGCTCACACCGCCATTTAGTAATGATGGGCCAAACGGTAGCGTTGAAACTATTGCCACGCCCTACTTGTTAGAAAATTATTTTACAGACGCGCAAGATATTCCTGTACAAAAAATAGTGCATATAGAAGCAGGCGCGCATCCCGATGATGCACTCAAAGAAACACAGTGGCTTCAAGCCATGGCAAATGCAACGAGATTCCCGCAAGCCATTGTCGCGCACGCAGCATTGAACACTCAAAATGTAGAAGCCGTATTGGAAGCGCATAGTCAACATAAAAATTTGCGCGGTATACGCCATATTATTAATTGGCATCCAAACCCAAACCTCACTTACACCCCAAAAAATTTATTAGAAGACCCCGCCTTTCAACGCGGCTATCTATTATTAAATAAATTTGGCTTATCGTTTGATTTACAAATTTATCCCAATCAAATGCGCCAAGCTTATGAGCTTGGCAAAGCGAATCCGAATGTGCCCGTTATTATTAATCATATGGGCATGCCAGTTGATCGCAATAAAGAAGAATGGCAACAAGGTATGGCACTCTTAAGCAGCCTGCCCCATGTATCGGTAAAAATTTCTGGATTTGGGTTTACTGACCGACATTGGCATCATGCCGACATGAGCGATTTGATATTGCAAATTATTGATAGATTTGGAACAGATCGCGTTATGTTCGCCAGTGATTTTCCCACAGACAAGCTATTCAACTCATTTGGGCAAGCCTTCAACACTTACGCACAGGTTGCGCTTGCATTTAGTGATGCTGAAAAAGACGCACTCTTCGCCGCAAACGCAGAACGAATTTACAGAATTTAAAATCACCCCCTCCCAGCCTCCCCCTCCACAAAGGGGAGGTTAAGCGGGCGTTATAATAATTTAACAATAACGAGGTACTAAGATGACACCCAACCCACTGGTCGGCGTTTTATTTCATTGGTTAGGCGGGCTAGCCTCCGCAAGCTTTTATGTTCCTTATAAACGTATTAGAGGCTGGTCTTGGGAAATATTTTGGTTAACCGGAGGTTTCTTTTCTTGGGTAATTGCACCTTGGTTATTTGCGAGTTTGCGAACCAATGATTTGTTATCCGTCTTGGCAAACACGCCCACCAATATTCTTTGGTGGTGTTATTTTTGGGGTGCCATGTGGGGTTTAGGCGGCTTAGCTTTTGGGTTAACCATGCGCTATTTGGGCCTGTCTTTAGGCATGGCAGTCGCACTCGGGTTAACCACGGTCATAGGCACCATGGGGCCACCTATTTTTCACGGCACAGTCGCAACACTAGGCGCAACGAATAGTGGGAAAATTATTTTTGCCGGCATTGCAGTAGTCTTAGTGGGTATAGCCATTATTGCGATGGCAGGCAAAGCTAAAGAAAAACAATTAGCTGCCAATCAAGCGAATAATAAAACAGGCAATCACGCTACAGATCGCGGCGAATTTGATTTAAAGAAAGGCATACTGCTCGCCATTTTTTCTGGAGTAATGTCTTCTTGTTTTGCATTTGGGCTTGATGCAGGCGAAGCTATTCGCGAAGCATCTTTATTAGCAGGCACATCTGCGTCATGGAAAGGCCTACCCGTGTTGTGCGTCATTCTTGCCGGTGGTTTCACCACTAATTTAATCTGGTGCTCCTATTTAATTTGGAGCAACAAATCTGCGCAGCAGTTTTTTAAACCACTCATCACGCAACAATCATTGCGTATTAATTATTTTTTCGCTGCACTGGGCGGCACCCTTTGGTATTTCCAATTTTTCTTCTACACCTTGGGCGAAAGTCAGATGGGCAAGTTTGGATTTTCCAGCTGGACTTTACACATGGCATCTATCATTCTTTTTTCCACGCTCTGGGGCTTTGCGCTATCCGAATGGAAAGGCACTACTCTCAAAACAAAATTAATGGTATGGGCGGGTATTTTGATACTCGTATTGTCTACTGTACTTATTGGCTGGGGAAATTCCCAGGCAGTGTAATTCGCAAGAGTTAATTTATTTCAGGAACTCCATATCATGCGCCTAACATTGATAAAAAAACTACTGCTTGCATCGGCCATTTCTTTTGCATGCTTTGCCAATGCAGAGCCTTGGGTTGCAGATTTAGGTAATGGTCACTATAAAAATCCTGTGCTTTTTGCGGATTATTCTGATCCAGATATCATTAAAGTGGGCGATGATTTTTATTTAGTGGCATCTAGCTTTAATGCTATGCCCGGCATTCCGGTGTTGCACTCAAAAGATTTAATTAATTGGACAATTGTTAGTCATATTTACAATCGTTTACCTTTTGAAAAACATGATCGACAAGCTCACGGTTTAGGTTCTTGGGCACCCTCAATCAATTATCATAACGGTATGTTTTATGTGTATTTCTGCACACCGGATTTAGGCTTATTTGTCGCGACCGCAAAAAAACCTACCGGCCCTTGGTCATTCAAACACATGGCAGATGTTGAGTTATGGGAAGACCCCGATGTGCTTTGGGATGATGATGGCCAAGCTTACTTAGTGCGCGGAAAAGTGCGCGCCGATATTCTCTACCTGCATAAATTAAGCGCCGATGGAAAAACCTTGCTAGATGACGGCAAAGTTATTTTCAAAGATTTAAAAACCCAACCGGTTATTGAAGGGCCAAAATTTTTAAAGCGGAATGGCTACTATTATATTTTTGCGCCCGCAGGCGGTGTAGCAACAGGATGGCAGGCCGTGCTTCGTTCCAAATCTATTTATGGGCCTTACGAATCCAAAGTTGTTTTACAACAAGGATCTACCAAAATTAACGGACCTCATCAAGGCGGCATGGTTGAATTAGATTCGGGCGAATGGTGGTTTATGCATTTTCAAGATCGCGGTGTCTATGGTCGCATTGCGCATTTGCAACCCATGACGTGGGTAGATGACTGGCCCGTTATTGGAGATGACGCAAATCAAGATGGCATTGGTGAGCCAGTACCGGAATGGAAAATGCCGAATATCAGCAAAACCTTTCCTATCGTTACGCCGCAAACCAGCGATGAATTTGATACTAAAAATTTAGGTTTACAGTGGCAATGGCACGCCAACCCAAGAACAGAATGGTATTCACTCAACCGCGCCAACAAAAATCATTTGCGCCTTTATAGCGTGCAAAATTTAACGCAGGCAGGCAACTTACGTTTTGTTCCTAACTTGCTGTTGCAAAAATTTTCCGCTCCAGCATTTACCACAACAACTAAAGTCAGCTTTCACCCCAATGGCATAAAAGATAAGGCCGGTTTAGTGGTGATGGGCAAAACGTGGGCTTATCTTGCATTTTATAAAACCGAGACTGAAACACGCTTAGGTTTATTTAATGGCACTTATGAACAGTATGACGATGTCACCAAAGAGATCAGCTCTATTCCATTGCCAGCAACTGCTAACAATGAATATTCTGCCATTTTAAAAGTAGATGTTCGCGATGGAGGCCTGAGCCAATTTTCTTATAGCCCAGATGGAACAACCTTTACCAACATAGGCGAACCCTTTCAAGCAACCGCAGGCGTTTGGATTGGTGCGAAAGTGGGATTGTTCAGTTTAAACTCCAGCATTGAAAAGAGTTCAGGTTTTATGGATGTGGATTGGTTTAGGATTGAATAGTGCTGAGATTTTGGGATTGCGTTTTTGAGCGCTGTACCGAGCATATAGGTACAGCGCAAACAATTTCTTTAAAATCCTTCGCTACGAATATCCCACGCTGAGTTTTTAGGAAAGCCCATGTACTCGCCAGTTGTCGGATTTTTTTCTAACATAATGGCAACTGCCGTTAACAAGGAAGCATTAGCCGGTAGGTACACCGCAAGATCTGCCCCCACTTGTGGGCAATGACCGTTAACAAGATAGTGATTATTTTTGCTGTTCATTAACAACAATTGCACTGCTAGTTCGGAGCGCTCCAAGCGCGCCGCCGTCATCGCCAACATGGGATAATCCCAGCCCCAAATTTTGGTATCAAACGCCCAGTGTTTTATCACTGCATCTAGCGTGTTGTTCATTATTTTTTTATCAATGTGCGCATCATTAAAAAATGCTGTAGGTGCGAGCATACTCGGGTGATCTTCGCGGTTGGCAGGGTTATCAAAAGTATCGGGAATAGATTCTATTGCCACATACTTTCCATCTTTTACCGGCAATGCGGACAACAAGCTTAATTGTTTCTTCCATTGTTCATTAACAGGCAAGCCTTGGCGCACACGCCATTGTTGCGCGGTTTCTAAACCGTAGCGCCAATAGGCTAATTCATAACTTGGGTTGCGGCTTTGCGTGGGCGTATAAATTTCTTGCGCAATCCAAATAGGTGAATCCAACACATAGCGATTGTTCTTTTTATCCCACACCAACATAGATGACATAGCACGCGCTGTTTCTTCCACTACTGCACCATATTTCTCCAACACTTTTTTATCGCGTGTTTTTTCAAAAAGCATTTCGGATAAATGAATAGCATGAGGTTGGTTCCAAATAATCAAAGCATTGCCACCTGGGCTTTCGCGGCCATCTGGCCCCACCATTTTTGGCCAACGCGCGCCGTCTAAACCTCGGCTGACAGCAATGGAACGCGCGGCATTTAAATTATTGACATACCAATCAAGAATGGGAAGTGCGGCCTCACTGCGATTCCACAGTATCCAATGCGAGTAACTTAACCACGCCATTTCGGTGTGAAACTTGCCGTACCATGAACTGGCTGTCAATCCGGTTTCTTGCGTGGGAATGCTGTCACGCGCCTGGGTCGCCAATAAATATTGCGAAAGCAAAATGCGGCGTTGCAATTCGTGGGCGCGGGTATCGGTGCTGCGGCTAAGATCTACAAACGCGCCAGCTTGCCAATAGCTTGGCCAATATTGCTGCGCAGACTGTACTGTGTCTTGATATTTCAAGGGGCGCTTCGTTTCATTTTCTGCTTCAAAATATTCCACGGTAAATTCAAACTGCGAACCATTTTTGGCAATAGGTACCAGCTCAAAGCTGTGTGCCGAATGTTGTTTTACAGTCGCCTTTCCATGCCAATGAATGGCCATGGTAAACACTTCGTCATCTACTTTGCGTTCCAGCAGAAGCGATTGCTTGGTTTGGTTGCGAATTGTCGTTGTGTGTTCTTGATCATTTGACCAATCTATATCGGGCGTGTTCTTCACCGCAAAATCGTAGCCGCGTGGAAAACGAAATTGCACCGATAAGCGCTGCGCTTTAGTGAGTGAGGAGTTAATCCGAAAACCAATAGCATCGCGATTGGCATGTGCAGCGCTTTCGACGAAAACGGCTTTTTCATCCAACAAATAACGACTGTTTAATTTTCCGTTCCATAAATCTAGCTTCTGTTCCACCTTGGTAATTTTCTTTACGTCTATGTTTTTACCGTCGAGTAATAAACTTATGTGCCCCAATGGTAGATCGTGTGGATTTTGTCGCAACCATTCTGCTGCGGGTGTATTGGTACGAGTAGGAAACTGAACCTGGCGATTGTAAGCAGTATATTCTTCGTCAACATCTGCCAAGTTATAGGCCTTACCTGCTTTGGTATGCCAGGCCCAACGTGCCTTAGTTTCCAACGGAAAACCCGCCGCGTAATATTCGGTTCCAAAACTTTGTAAGCCGGTGACATCTGCTGTAAATGCAAACTTGCCATTTCCCAAAGTAAAAGGGCTACGCATGTCAATACTGTTTAACGTCGGTGAAAACGTGGTAACTAAAGCGCGACGATCTATTGCCTCTGCATTCACGGTAGCGCTCAGAATCACGGCAATAGCCAGTGTTAGAAAAACCCAAGCTTGCTGCAGTTGAGCCCAGCGTAAACTTAATCTGTGGTGACTTTTATTATCCATTCGCGATTACCTATTGAATAATTCATGTTACGAATTGCATGAAAAAAATGCAGCGCCAAAGTGCGCTAGTTTGAAAGGATTGACAAGCTGGTACTGTAAAAAAAGGCAACCCGCTCCGTTCAGAACGGGTTGCCAATGGGGCCTAACAAAGATGAAACTTGTGATTAAACGATTAAAAACAAGATTAAAACCTGACCTTAAAACTTAGCATTAATACCCACAAAATATTCCTGACCAAGCACATCGTAGGTAGCCGCATAGGCATTGGTACGAGGTGCGGTTGCAGTTACAGGTGGATCATTATCAAGCACATTGTTGACGCCACCGTACAGCTGGATATTGTCAACAATATCTGCCGTGAATGACACATCAAGGTATTGCATGGCCGGTAGCTCTGGATACACCAAAGTATTCAGTGCCGGCGGTGTAGCACCTGAACGCAGAGGCAAAAGATATTTATCACTCATAACGGAACTCATGTAGCGATGACGCAAGCTAAATGAGTAACTATCCAATGCCCAAGTAATACGTGTGGTGCCGCGATACTCTGGAACAGGCTCACCGCAGGTTGCACCGTAAGAACCGACACATTTGTTCTGGATATTTGGAAATGCTTGTACAGGAGTAGAGGTAAAATCGCTCACGCGAGTCCAATCGCTGCTCACATTAATTTTGCTGTCAGCCAGCTCAAAGGTATAGCGCACAGCGAGATCCAAACCAGACGTTTCCAGTGCGCCAGTGTTAGCTTGGCGGATTTGGGCTGCATTGCTATCAGAGATAACACCATTGGCATCGCGATGAATCGCTTTACAAAACTCGCTATCAGCATCTTTAAGAACGTTATAGCAAAGATTAAGCGTGTTATTCAGCCCACCACCGAGCTGAGAAATAGCGCCATCCAAGCTGATATCGAAATAATCGAGACTCATCCGCAAATTGGGTAGCGCAGAGGGGGTGATCACAACACCAAGGGTTTTGGTATCTGAGGTTTCCTCACCTACCAGTGGGTTACCGCCAAAATCTGCCGGAATGATGGTATTTGGCTGTACGCCAGCGGTAAACACTTGTGCCGTCGGTACACCAGTCGCCTCACACACACTGCGAACATCGGCAGTTTGTTGCGCAGAGGGTTGTTTATTGGAACATGGGTCGGTTGCAGCACCTACGGAGCGGCTCAAACCGCCGAACAACTCACCGACGTTAGGTGCACGAATAGCGCGCTGGAACTGACCACGGAAAGCAACATCATCATTCACTCTCCAATCAAGACCGCCAAGGTAAGTTGCGGCGCCGCCAATGCCAGACAAACTGTAGTCTGAGTAGCGGAAAGCGGCATTCGCGGTTAGATTTTTGATGGCAGTAACGTCTTTAACCAGCGGTACGCGCAATTCGGTGAAAACTTCTTTCACACTCAAGCTGCCACCGGTTGGCAGGCCAGCGTTGAAGCCTGCTACATCACCCGATGATAAATAGGAATCAGGTGTGTAAGTAGCACTCATACTGCGCCATTCAGTACCGAGCGCAAACCCGGCAGCACCCGCAGGCAATTGGAATAGATCGCCTGAAATACTAGCGGCAAATACTTTCATGTCAGCTTCAGTGGTATTTTTTGCGCCTATGCCAATCGCATCTGCACAGGCTGAATCAACATTCAAACCAAACACATTACATACAGGCTTAGCGCCGCCAGTGGAAAGTAAGGCTGCCTGGAGTTTGCTGCGCGATAAGGCATTAAACAGGTTTTCGGTCGTTTCCGTTTTCGCGTAGGTGTAGTAAACATCGTAATTGAGATCGGTAAGGAAACTGGTAGACACATCGTCCAAGTCACCTTTTACGCCTATTGCTCCACGGAACACATCGCGATCAGTCTCTGAGCGGCGATTGCCCACTTGGGTGTAACGTTTACCCAGTGTTACTACCGCTAGGCCATCAC
>Ga0209717_1004537_pt1 | contig 11388 bp, 13 predicted proteins | sample AD_UKC048_MetaG_FD_184418 | JGI IMG/M metagenome (GOLD analysis project Ga0209717, IMG submission 184418) | Active sludge microbial communities of municipal wastewater-treating anaerobic digesters from USA - AD_UKC048_MetaG (SPAdes) (version 2) | ecosystem: Engineered > Bioreactor > Anaerobic >... | reverse complement strand
AAATACACTACGCCTTTCAGCTCTTCATTCGCACTTTGCACTGCACGTGACAAACAACCTAAGAACCAAGTTAGCCAAGCTGTCACATCTAAAGTACCTTTTTGCGTTTGCTCTAAGCTATTGTAGTAGTCTTCACGCTCACGCTGCATTTGCGCGGATAAACTATAAAACCTTTGTGGTGAGCCATCTGCGCGAGCCAATGCCATATCACATATCGCACGGCCTATACGACCGTTACCATCATCAAATGGATGTAGGGTAACAAACCACAAGTGTGCCAGCCCAGCCTTGATTACAGGGTCTAATCCTAACTCGTGATTAAACCAGTCTAAAAAGTTGGTCATTTCTGTTTGAAGTATTGCGGCTGAAGGTGCTTCATAATGCACTTTCTCATGGCCTATGCCACCAGACACCACTTGCATTGCACCTGCTGCATCATCTCTATAGGCTGCAACGGTGAGTTTGAACATACCACTATGTCCTGTAGGAAAAAGTGCTGCGTGCCAGCCAAATAAACGCTCATGTGTTAATGCTGCGCTGCAATTGCGTGTAGCATCTAACACCATTACTACCACACCATCCACATGCTTGTCTGACGGAATTAAACCGCCCGCCTCTATACCTAGCCTCCTAGCAATAGAAGAACGCACGACTTCAGGATTAAGCTTCTCACCTTCGATCTCACTCGATTTAACCACTTCACTGGTCAACACTTTAAGACTGGCTTCTTCAGCCAACTTAAAGCCTAATGCCTGCATAGAACCAAGTAAGCGACCGCGCTCAAGATTCACCTGTGATAATAGTTGTGAAAATGCAGCTGAATTAAACGACCATTGCGGCCATTCAGCTTGTTGCCAAATATATTTTTGATTATTACCGCTACTCATGCGGTAATAATTGCATATTATTACCGCATAGTCAACAAGCACCGCTTTTTTTGCGGTGATATACTAAAACTATTACCGCATAGCCGTTAGGATGTAATAGACGTAAAAAAGGGCACTCTGATCAAGTGCCCAGCTTTAAACCATATTGGTGCCCGGGGCCGGAATCGAACCGGCACGCATTGCTGCGCGGGATTTTGAGTCCCGTGCGTCTACCAATTCCGCCACCCGGGCATTTGGGACTATACATTACTGTATAATTGCAACACCGCTATTATAGCAAGCTCTTAGAATTATGCGAACCCTTGATTTCGATTTTTATTTACCTGAAGCACTTATTGCACAGCATCCTACCAAAAACAGAAGTGCCAGCCGCTTGCTAAGGCTCGATGGCAACACCGGAAGCATTCAAGATGCGATGTTTACAAACTTATTAGAGGCGCTCAACAGTGGCGACTTACTAGTACTCAATGATACGCGCGTGATTAAAGCGCGGCTCTTTGGCGAAAAACTCACCGGCGGAAAAATTGAAGTGATGATTGAACGCGTGGTGGATGCTCATCATGCGCTTGCGCAAATTAAGGCATCACGTGCGCCTAAAGCCGGAAGCAAGCTTGTGATTGCCGGCAAAGTTGAAGCTGAGGTAATTGGGCGGCAAGAAGATTTATTTTTACTGCAGTTTAGTGACAGTCATGAGGTGATGGATATTCTAGACCTGCATGGCAGCCTACCCCTGCCTCCTTATATTACGCATGCAGCAGATGCAGATGATGAAACGCGCTACCAAACCGTATTTGCCAAGCATGCTGGCGCAGTGGCTGCACCCACCGCTGGGCTACATTTTGATGACACCATGCTAAATCAGCTTAAAGCCAAAGGCGTCAACATTGCGTTTGTGACATTGCATGTAGGCGCCGGCACATTTAAGCCCGTTAAAACCGAGTTGATTGCCGACCACAAAATGCATAGTGAAATCTATACTATTCCACAGGCTACGATTGACCTCATTGCGGCCACCCGCACCAACGGCGGCAAAGTAACGGCCGTTGGCACAACCGCGTTGCGCGCGCTTGAAAGCGCTGCACAACACCAAGCATTAAAAGCGGGACAAGGTGAAACTGCCATTTTTATCACCCCTGGATATTCTTTTAAGGTGGTTGATCGGCTACTCACGAATTTTCATTTGCCTAAAAGCACGCTGCTGATGCTGGTATCTGCCTTTGCTGGATTTGAAAATACTATGCGGGCGTATCAGCATGCTATTGAAAAACAGTACCGTTTTTTTAGTTATGGTGATGCCATGCTGATTGAACGTAAACGCAACTTAACAGACTAAACAACACAATAAATATAGAACAATGCCTTTTTGGAGATAACTACCCATGCTTTTTGCTACTCATAAAAACTTGCTGTGCACTTTGGCGACTACGTTAACTTGCTTTGCAGGAAGCCTACAGGCCGAAATTTTGCCGCAGGCTGAACTCGCCTTAAAGTTTGGTCTGGCGAACAAATCCACCACGCGCCCCATGACGGTGGCCTATATTCCTAGCCATAAAAAATATTACATTGCGGATGGTGGCTTGGCGCCGATGGGCAGTGAAACCGAAGCGCCAATTTCAAAATCGCTGATTCATAGCTATGATGAAACCGGCAAATATGTAAACTCTTCCAGACCCGGTTATGACAACCGCTCGATATACTTCAACACCAACACCAATAAACTTGAAACCATTACCTACAATGTTTCGAGCGACGTTGGTTTTTCACCCAATACGGGCATTTATGCGATTAATCTGACTGAAACTGGAGAGCTTAAAGATACTTCAGATGAAATCTCGCAGTTTAATCCAGCCTTTGGTCACTCAGGCACCATGCCGAGCTACGATGCGGCCAATCAACGCTATTTTGCAAAACAAGGCCGTAGCGACAAAGTGTTTATTGTAGACCCGACCAAACGTGAAAAAATTGGTGAAATCAAGCTGGATTTAGCAAAAGCCGGGGTAGCCCATGATGACATCAGCGACTTATTTGCCGCCTACACCGGCATTCAAGGTGAAGAGTTGCTACTTCTCGATATTGACCACAAGGCAATCCTTGTTTTTAGCATCGATGGTCAATACGTGGGCAAAAGTGAATTACCGAAAGAATTAAAACTACGCGCCAATAACCACTACACCGGGCTTGGTTATGCCAACCAACTATTTTTTGTATTTCACGAGCCAGAAGGTGAATTTGGTACTTACTATGCGTTTAAAGTGCAAAAATAGCATTACTTTCGTTTAGCCAATAAAAAACCGCCAAAGATGGCGGTTTTTTATTGGTGAATAATATTGTCGCTTATTATTTACCCAACATGCCTGCCAGTTTTCCTGAAAGCATGCCGAAAATTGCACCAATCACTGTTGAAACAATCACCAATAATACTGGATTGCTGAAGTCTGCTGCAGTCACATTGCCCGCAGTACTCGCTGTTAGCGCCAAACCAGCCGTTGCAGCATAACCATAGACATTTGCCGGAACGGTAGATAACAAATTAAAACCTGCAACAGCCACCAACGGGAATACTGTCACAGCAATAATCAGCGGCGCAGCTAAAGCACCTAAGCCACCAAGCGTACCAGAACTAACTAAATACAAGGCAATACCGGCTAAAACAGCACCAAAACTCATACCAGCGATTGTTTTTTGCAATGCAGCACCATCGCCACCTGTGTGGAAATAACAACCCCAAGCGATAAAACCAACCCAAACCAAGGCAACGCCCGCAAGTGGATTTAACGCTAAAAATGCCCACACACCCCCCAAAACAGCAATACTTAATGCAAGTGCAGTTAATTTCGACATACTTTTCTCCTAAATTTAAAATTTTTAATGAATACTAAGATGATGCGAAGAACAGCGCGTATGCAGTGGTTTTGTTATGAAATCACCCTTTCGCATGTATAACGCTAGGGGAATACTGAATGATTTTGCTTGAAATGTAAACTTATGTACGCCGCTTTCATTCACCCGTTTGGGTGAATGACAGAGTAAAAACGACCAAAAAAGCACTAATTTTGTGCAGTTTTCAGTGTATCACTTGAAGTTGATTGCGCATTTTCACTGACTTTGATGGATGAAGCGCCAAGCTGAGGCGTGTAATGCCAGTGCTTGCGCCATGCCCCTAACACAAGGTTAGGATATTGCGGACGACCTAGACTGCCGTTATAGCGACCCAGCGCACGGTATAAATCGCCTCGCTCAATATCTAGATAATGCCGAAGAATCGTGCAACCATAACGCAGATTGGTGCGCAACTGAAATAAATTATGGTCTTTATCACCAATGCTTTTTACCCAAAACGGCATAATTTGCATAAAACCACGCGCACCCACCGATGAAACCGCATATTTTTTAAAGCCGCTTTCCACTTGAATTAAACCCAGCACCATTTGCGGATCTAAGCCAGCGCGCGTGGCCTCATAATGTACAGTGCGCAATACATCTTCACGGTACGCCGCATTAGGAATGCGCTTTTCTAGGCGTTTTGACATCTCACTCAACCATGCCTGACCTTCTTCTGGCGTGGCAAATACCAGCCTAGGCGCAGCTTTATCACTAATACTGCGCTGCATCATGGCTTTTACACTATTTGATAGCGGCTCTTCAATTTGAGAGCCTGCAAAAGTGCTGCCTGATACCAGTAGTAAAAGTAATACTAAATGTTGAAACGCTTTACGCATGTTAAATAAAACCAACCCTTTGTTTATGACACTTTTTGTACAAAAGTGACGATTTCTGCTAAAGAAACTGACTGCGCCTCAGCACATGTCCGCGCTTTATATTCCACCATATTATCCGCCAACCCACGCTCGCCAATCACCACACGGTGCGGGATTCCCATTAAATCAGCCTCGGCAAACATCACGCCTGGGCGCTCGCCACGGTCGTCTAATAACACATCAATGCCTGCCGCCTGCAAATCATCATGCAATTTGTATGCCGCATTTTGCACGAGTTCTGATTTATCAAAACCGATTGGGCAAATCACGACATTAAATGGCGCCATACTGCTTGGAAAAATAATGCCGCGCTCATCGTTGCCCTGCTCGATGGCCGCACCGACAATGCGCGACACACCGATGCCATAGCAACCCATTTCCATCACCTGCGTCTGACCATTTTCATCCAGATAAGTGGCGCGCATCGCTTCTGAATATTTGGTGCGCAACTGAAAAATATGCCCAACTTCAATACCACGGCAAAGCGACAAGGTGCCTTTGCCATCTGGGCTGGCATCGCCTTCCACCACATTTCGAATATCAACCACCAAACTTGGTTCAGGTAAATCGCGACCAAAATTCACGCCACTTAAATGATATTTCGGTTTATTGGCACCACAAACAAAATCATGCATAAGTGCTACGGTTTTATCTGCAATCATCGTTACATTCGTACCTACCGCCACGGGGCCAATAAAGCCTGGTGGGCAATTTAAGTTTGCACGAATCTCTTCTTCGGTAGCAAAACGGAAGTCTGACAGCCCTGCCAATTTACCCACTTTGACTTCATTCAGATTGTGATCACCACGCAAGAGTGCCAAATAAAATTGGCTATTGGCGATTAAAGCAATCGCTTTCACTGTGCGCTCAACACTGATGTTAAGCAGTTTTGCCACATCTTCACAAGCGGTTTGTTTTGGCGTTTCTACTTCTTTTAAGGTTTCTGTTGGCGTTGCACGACGGCCCGTTGCCACCGCTTCTGCCAACTCCACGTTGGCCGCATAATCTGACTGCTCACAGTAGGCCAAGCCATCTTCACCTGAATCTGCCAACACATGAAACTCGTGCGAACCATCACCACCAATGGCACCCGTATCGGCCTTCACTGCGCGAAACTTCAAGCCTAAACGCGTAAATACATTACTGTAGGCTTGGTACATGGTTTGATAAGTATTTTCCAGCGATTCAAAACTGGTATGAAAAGAATAAGCATCTTTCATCATAAATTCACGCGCACGCATCACCCCAAAGCGCGGGCGAATTTCATCACGAAATTTCGTTTGAATCTGATAAAAATTGAGCGGCAACTGTTTATAACTTCGAATCTCAGACCGCGCAATATCAGTAATCACTTCTTCGTGCGTGGGGCCAAAGCAAAATTCGCGTTCATGCCTATCCGTAATTTTTAACATTTGCGGTCCAAACACTGCCCAGCGGCCGGTTTCTTCCCAAAGTTCTTTCGGCTGCACGGCGGGCATCAACAGTTCTAATGCGCCCGCTTTATTCATTTCATCGCGCACGATGGTTTCAACCTTACGCAACACACGCAGGCCAAGTGGCATCCAAGTATAAAGTCCTGAGCCTAAACGCTTAATCAGGCCAGCCCGCACCATAAGTTTATGGCTGAGCAATTCAGCGTCCGATGGAGCTTCTTTTTGGGTGTTGAAGAAAAATTGTGAGGCGCGCATGAATATTCAAATCACTATCAATTATAAAAGTGCGAATTTTACAGAGAATTAAGCACTTAGTCAGCAAACTTGCTTGATGACCTGAATGTGCGTGTGTAAATGATCAAAAAAACATGGTGCCAGCGCAATATTCTTGACATCAAAAACACCATTAAAAAAACAAAATAATGCACGAGAAAAAAATAATGCTCTGGAAGCCTTTATTTATAAGGCTTCCAGAGCATCAAAAAAGGTTGCATTAAAAATTGTGCTAAAAATGTTATTTTATGTGAACGTTTTAAAGTAAAGTTCAGATTGTCATTGATGGCTCAAAGAATGACTGGTTTATTGGACACTTCGTTTTTATTCACGCCAATCAGCACAGAATGTTGCGCTAAAATGGCGCCAATTTTTTCAATGCCGAGCAAAACCCCGGCTTCAAATTCGCCACGGCGAAATAGTGCTTCCATGGCTTGGCAAATGTGTTCCCAGCCTTCGTTACCCACATGGTGGTGAATGCCGCGGTCGGCAACAATTTCCACATCGCGGTCGGCTAACAGCAAATAAATCAGTACGCCGTTGTTCAGTTCGGTATCCCAAATATTCAAGCGCCCAAATAATTCAAGCGCGCGTTTTTTGGGCGTTTTTTTATTGAGAATTTCTAATGGATGCAGGCCCGCTTCAACCACAAAGCGAATTTCACCCGCATGGGTTTTTTCACTGGCTTCAATTGCCTGCTCTATATTGCGCAATGCCGCAACAGAAAAATGACGTTTCACTTGCCAAGGATTACTCACCAAGTGACTAAAAAATCGAATTATTGGATGTCGTCTTTTCATCTATCACCAATCCCCGGAGGCTCCGCCGCCGCCAAAACCGCCGCCTCCGCCACCCCAACTGCTGCCACCGCTGCCAAATCCGCCGCCACCAAGACCACCGCCAAACCAGTCATTATTTGAGCGGCGGTTTCGACTTGAGCCAACATTTCTGCCACCACCTGAATCACTTGTCGGTGAAGAAAAAAACATGGTGATTAAAAAGGCCACTACGCCCGTAAAAATTCCCAAAGGCCACATCGAAAGAAGCCCTGTAGCACCACCCACGATACCTGCTGTGGCAGTGGACCCAAAAAAACGCCCCAACAATTTGGTAAAGAAATTGCCCAAAAAGAGCGTGCCAACAAGATAGAATATCCAGTATTCGCCAAAATGAAAATTATTGACTAACGCCTCATTTTTAACGGGTGGCGCTAGATTTTCACCCCGCACCAAGGCAATAAGTTGATCAACCCCAGCGTCAATGCCGCCGTAATAATCGCCCTGTTTGAATTGTGGCGAAATAATATCTGAAACAATGCGCTTGGCATATACATCAGGAATTGCGCCTTCTAGCCCATAACCGACTTCGATACGCAGTTTTCGGTCATTTTTGGCCACCAGCAACAAAACGCCATCATCTTGTTGCGCTCGGCCAAGTTTCCATTGGCTTGCAACGCGGATGGCATATTGTTCGATGGTTTCGGGCTGCGTGGTGGGGACAATCAACACCCCAATTTGACTGCCTTTTTCAGTTTCCAAAGCCGTTAGTTTGGCTTCTAACGCACTTTGTTCAGTTGGGCTTAACGTTTGCGTTAAATCCGTGACATGCGTCTTTAGTGCTGGAATTCCGCTATTCACCAAAGCGGCAATATCTGCCGCTTTTGATTCTGTCGAAATTTCTGGCCCAGCACGCACCATGCTTGATGCCAACAACAGCATCAGGCAAAGTAGGCACAGGCCTAAACTGACACGCGTTTTAAAGTGAGTCAACACGAGGGGTTTAAATCATTTTAACTTATTTTTTATCGCTAAAATCTACCGTTGGCGCTGTCGAAATGGCTTTTTCGTTTTCAACTGTAAAACTCGGTTTGGTTTGGTAACCAAACACCATCGCCGTCAAGTTTTGTGGGAAAGAGCGCACCGCAACGTTGTATTCTTTAATGGTTTCAATATAACGATTACGCGCAACTGTAATGCGGTTCTCAGTCCCTTCAAGCTGTGCTTGTAAGTCTCTAAAGCTTTGGTCGGCTTTTAAGTTTGGGTAATTTTCTGCCACCACCATTAAGCGCGATAGCGCACTGCTGAGTTCACCCTGTGCCGCCTGAAACTTGGCAAACGCATCGGGGTTATTCAGTACTTCGGGGGTAATTTGCATGCTACCCACTTTGGCGCGCGCTTCTGTCACTTGCGTGAGTACGTCTTTTTCGTGCTCCGCATAGCCTTTCACCACATTCACCAAATTTGGCACCAAATCGGCACGACGCTGATATTGGTTCAGCACTTCAGACCATGCCGCTTTTGAAGTTTCATCTAAACTCTGGAACGCGTTATATCCACAACCCGTTAAGTTCAACACCAGCAGCACAGCGCAGAATTTTAAAAAGATTTTTTGCATGTTCATTCCTTTATAAGTCAAAAGACAAATCCAATATTGATGATACTAAAATAGTGGCTACACTGAAAGCCAGTTATTCTATGCCCATAGGACGCAATTTAGCGTGTTAAATCGGATGATTTTTGTTGGCGAAAAATCACGTTTTTCATTCACAATATCTACCGAGCAAAAAGACAATGCCCAGCGAGCCTTATAAATAAAGGCTTACACGCCTACTCAGGAGAGTTAATGAAAGAACCTCTTGTTTTAAGCGCATTATATGGCTCATTACATGGGGTTGAATTTGCAAATTTCAACTGTTTACAATTGCTTTTAACCATCAGATTTTATTGATTTGTGGCGCCAGCATGGCTAGACAAATATCCTCCCAAGTGTGCGCTTTGTCTTGTGGATGCTGTAACAAATGTTGCAGGTCAAAAGTGGCTATCAGCTGAGCGGTTTGAAATGGATGCAACTGGCCGCGCAAACGTGTGAGTTTTTCAGTGGATTGCAAAAGCGTTTGCGCCACCACCTCACCCATCGCAATGATTAGTTGCGTTTTGTTGGCATTCACCAAGTCCAGCGTGTTACCTGCCTGCACGGAAGGCTGGCATTGAATGCACATGGCGCGCTGCATGTTTTGCAGTAGCTTGGCTTCATCTGTACTCAGTGCATGGTTCTCTAACACAAACAACCATTGTCCATCGTCACTGGCGATATGACTTAACATTTGCGTAGCGATTTCGGCTGGTCTATTTTCTGCGGCTATTTTTTCTATGTTGATTGCTTCTGGGGTAGCTGTTGCCACCTCAACAATCGTTATTGCTGCAATATCTTGCACCACTTCAGGCAAGGGCTGACGCAACTGCCACACAGGCAGCAATTCTAGCTCACGCAAGACATCTTCACGGGTTAGCGTACTCACCATCTGAACCTCATATTGCCAAGCCCATCAAAACCGCATCTTCGCGGCCCGACTTAAATTGCTTGGGGTCAGCCGGATAATAGCCGCGGCGGATAGCCATTTCATTAAAACCGACACTTTCATATAAAGCGATGGCGGAAACGTTGCTTGATCGCACTTCTAAAAACATATTCGCTGCCTTATATTTTTTTGCAACAGAAATCATGTGCGCCAGCAGGTAACGACCCAAACCCATTTTTTGGTGACTTTTTGCAACGCTCAAATTTAGTAAATGTGCTTCATCCAGCACCATCATCAGCAAAGCGTAGCCGATAATTTTTTCTTGCGCTTGCATTACCCAAGCGCTATAGCCTGAATTCAGCGAATCGCTAAAATTTCCGCGCGACCACGGGTAAGGGTAAATTTGCGGCTCTATTTGCATAATCGCATCTAAGTCGCTCTGCTGCATGGGGCGCAATGTCACGTTCGGCTGCGGCTGGCTTTGCAGCATGGCACTCATAGTTTTAAGCCTTGTTCGCGCTCAGCCGTTTTTAAGGCCACGCGGTTTCGAACATAAATTGGCATGGCCTCACCCGCTGGCTTGGCATGACCACTGACAACAATCGGTTTTGCCAACGCCAATATTGCGGCGGCAGTCGGTAAAGCTTGGGGCTGCACCGCTTGCAATTGTTCGCCATATACCAAACTTAATTGTTCTGAATACGCTTGCCAACCACTGCCCACGCCCACCCAGCCGTCACCTTGAACATGCGGCACCTCGGCAGGTTTATAAAGTCCGGGGGCTAAAACCACTTGCCAAGCATCATGCGTTTTTTCATACACCGCATGATACACCTCACCCATCCGTGCATCTAAGCAGGCAATCACTTTGCCAGCCCCGCTGGCCTCGGCCAAGGCCAGTAAAGTACAAATATCTACCACGGGCAAGTTCGCACCAAAACCTAAACCCTGCGCCACACCGGCTGCAATGCGCACACCCGTAAATGAACCTGGCCCGGCACCAAAAGCGATGCCTTGCAAATCACTCAGTGCGAGTTTGGCTTCATTGAGTAAGCCCTGAATTTGCGGCAAAATAATTTGTGAATGCGTTTGGCCAGCGTTGATATCAAACGTAAACACCTCACTGCCTTTTTGTACGGCAAGCGACAAATATTCGGTGGAGGTGTCAAAAGCGAGTAAATTCATTGTTCTCAATAATTATCCAAACCCGTGCGCCCTGAGCCTGCCGAAGGGTTTTACGTTTACTTGTGGTTCGACAAGCTCACCACGAACGGTAATATTTAGTCATAAGTGTTATTCAGCCGCTATTTTGCCACGTAATTGTTTAATTTGCCCGCGCTGTGTTTTACTTTCTAACCTGCGCTGCTTTGCCCCAAAACTCGGGCGCGTAGCATAACGCATCGGTTTCACATGGTTAGCCGCATTCACAATTTCGTGCAGTCTTTGAATCGCATCTCTTTTATTCGCCTCTTGCGTACGATATTGCTGCGCCTTAAGCACCAACATGCCTTCTGCCGTAATGCGGTTATCTTTACTGTGCAATAAACGTTCTTTCAACCAATCGCTCAAACTTGAAGCGGCAATATCAAAGCGCAAATGAATGGCCGAAGAAACCTTATTCACATTTTGCCCACCCGCGCCCTGCGCGCGAATGGCGGTGAGATCAAATTCATTTTCGGGAATTGTAATCATGCATTTTCTGCAAGCTATTTTTCAAAAAACGCCGCTACATCGACCAA
>Ga0209717_1004536_pt1 | contig 11392 bp, 8 predicted proteins | sample AD_UKC048_MetaG_FD_184418 | JGI IMG/M metagenome (GOLD analysis project Ga0209717, IMG submission 184418) | Active sludge microbial communities of municipal wastewater-treating anaerobic digesters from USA - AD_UKC048_MetaG (SPAdes) (version 2) | ecosystem: Engineered > Bioreactor > Anaerobic >... | reverse complement strand
TTGCCTTAAGGAGGCCGAGGCCAGGCGCGAGAGCGTCGTGTACCTGGCCCATACGACGAAACCCACCGACTTCACGGTCATGAACGGCGCCAACGCCATCGTTACCGTCTACCCGGGCCGCACCTCGCACGCGGCGATCACCGCCATGTCGATCAACAGGACCTGCATCGTCGGCGTCGAGAGCGCCGAGCTCGACCTCGCCGCCCGCCTCGTACGCTTCCGCCTGGCGGACGGCTCCGGCCACGTCACGGTGGCCGAGGGCGAGCGGGTAACGGCCGACGGCAACACCGGCGCCATCTACCGCGGCGTGGCTCCGATATCGGAGTTCTTCCTGCCCGTATCCGTCATAACCGAGGCGATACGACGCGAAGAAGACCCGGTCGAGGCGGCGCGCGCGGTCGGCGCCCTGATCGACGAGAAGCTGTCCGGCCTGAGCCGCGAGACGAGCATGCGGCGCTCCGGCCTCGACTCGCCGGCCGCCCGGGGCATGGGCCGCGTCATCGTGCGAGTCGACGCGAACGTGGCCCTGGCCGACGGCGCGGTAGCCGACCGCCGTAGCATCCTGCGCTTCGCCGACACCCTGCGGACCCTGCTCGACCGCGGCGCCACACCGATCGTCTGCTCGCACCTGGGAGACCCCGGGGCGATAACCGGCTCGGTACGCTCCCGGGAGGAGCAGTACCGCGACTATAGCCTGCGGCCGATAGCCGACGTCCTCTCGGGCATCCTCGGCGAGCGCTTCACGTTCCACGAGACGAGCGTGGCCACCTCCGGCCTCCTGGTCACCGCTTCCGACATGCTGGAGGGCAAGGTCAACCTGCTCGAGAACCTGCGTTTCGCCACGGGCGAGAAGGACAACGACGACGCCTTCGCCATGGCCATCGCCGAGCTGTCCGACGGCTGGTACGTGAACGACGCCTTCAACGTCTGCCACCGCCGCCACGCGAGCATCGTCGGCGTGCCGCGCTTCTGCCGGAACCGGCTCGCCGGTCCCCAGGTCGTCGCCGAGCTGTCGGTCATCGGCGCCCTGCTCGACGAGCCCGAGCGGCCCTTCGTCGCGGTGTTCAGGGGGACGAGCCAGGCCACCGACCTCGGCGCCCAGCTCGGCGTGATGTCGGCCATCATCAACCGGGTCGACGCGATGCTCGTGACCGGCCCGGGCGTCGAGGCTATACGGCCGCGGCTCGAGGCCCTCGGGCACCAGGCGCCGGGCCGCCTCGTCGTCCTGCCGTCGGAGGCAGAGCTGAAGGAGGCGCTGGACGGGGCCGGCACCGTGCTGTGGTCGGGCGCGAGCGGCCTGTCGGACGACGGCTGGTCCGAGCCCGACGCCTCGGGAGACCCGGTCGCGGCCGCCCTCGGGCGCGCGGCGGCCAGGAACGCGTCGGTGGTCGTCTGCAGCGCCACCGACCGTTACGGCCGAGGGGCGCCAGGCTCGAGGCTACACCTGTCGAGCGGGCCGGCGGCCTTCCTCGAGTTCCTCGAGCGGCTGTCCCTGCCGGGCGTCACCGCCCTCGATCCCGACTAGGCGCCGCGTCCGCCGTCCCGGACGCGCTTGCCCGAGATGAAGAAGATCCGGTAGCAGATCGTCGAGGCGAGGTACAGCCCGGCGGTCAGCGCGAAGGAGGTCTTGAAGCCGCCGCGGTAGATCAGCTCGCCTGAGACGCGCGCGGCCACCGTCCAGCTGCCCGTCCAGGACAGCATCTTGACCGCGTTGAGGAGGCTCTGCCGCTCCGGCGGCACCAGCTCGAGCGCGAAGTTATCCTGGATGGGCGACGACATGTTCATGAGCACCTGCCTGGCCAGGTAGGCCAGCAGCGCGAGCGGCAAGGCGCGCACCCAGCCGAGCACCAGGATCAGCGGCACCGACAGCACCTGCGTCCAGAACACCGCGCGCGGCTTGCCTATCCGCTTGGCGATGATAGGACCGGCGACGATGCCCAGGAAGGTGGCCACCTGTCCGGCTGCCACGGCGGCGCCTATCGCCGCGTCGCTCATGCCGAACGCGTTCTTGAAGTACAGGTTGAGGTACGGTATGGTCAGTCCCGCGCCCATGCCGACGAGGAAGCTCGGGAAGATCAGCTTGAGCCATAACGGGACGTCGATTCCGTCGAGGCGCCGCAGGCCGGGCGCGCGCATCGTCCGCGGTTCGCGCGACGGAGCGATACGAGAGAACGGCCACACCGCCGCCGCCACGAAGCCCGCCCCGACGAGCAGCCCGACCCGGTACGCCGTCAGCTCGTCAACACCGAGCCCCGCGAGCCCGTCCTTGAGGCCGCCGCCGAGGAGCGAGCCTATCAGCCCCGTGCCCATCGACAGCGCGCCGTTCAGGCTAAAGAGGTGCATCCGCTCCTTCTCGCCCGAGTTGCGCATGAAGAACGGCCCGGCGCTCACCTGGAACACCGTCGACAGGGCGCCGGCCATGAACACGGCCGACGATATGGCCGCGCCGGAGACGAACAGCGACTGGGCGACATAGGCGGCCGCCGTCATCGCCGCGGCGACCGGTAGAAGCCGGCGCGGGTCGAAGCGCGCCGCCAGGATAGACGCGGGCAGCGCTATGATCGTCGAGCCGAGCGCCCTCGTCGCCAGCACCGCCCCTATCCCGGCCTCCGTGTAGGCCAGGCGCTGGAGGTACAGGCTGAAGAGCAGGCTGATCTGGTTGGCCCCGACGTTCAGGAGGAAGCTCCCCGTCAGGAAGCGCCTCGCGTTGGGGCTGAACGACTTGAAGGCTTCTATATACTCGTCGACGATACGCCTGGCGGTGCTCACGGAGGCGAGCTTAGCGGCGCCGTCGTCCCTGGTCAATCGGAGCGGTCGTTTCTACCTGGGCTCCCAGGAAAGATGATATAATATTGACATCGCGCATCAACGGTGTAATGATTGCGCTCGCGGGCCGGGCGTTTAACGCCATGAGCCCGTTTCTTTTCGGAGGAAACATGAGCAAGAGAAGCGCGCTCGTCATTGCTGTTACACTGGCGACCCTGGCCAGCGCCTGCGGCCTCGTGCCGTTCTTCGCGACCCTGACCATGGGCACGGACATCACGTTCGACATGTCCGGCGCCAAGGCCGTGGCGGCCTCGTCGCCCGAGAGCAGGAGCCTTCCGGGCGCCCGGGGAACCGGCGCGAGGGCCACCTCCGAGGACGCCGCCCTCATCAAGATACTCGAGGACGGGTCGACCCTGCCGCTCGTCGAGTCGAGCCACGGCTATTGGAGCCCCAAGGTGGCCTTCATCGCCACCGGCTCCGCCGAGACCGACGACGATGGCTCCATCTATATCTGCTTCGACCAGATGGCCAGCACGATAGACGGCTCGGTCCAGTTCATCCGCGTCTACCCCGATAACCATTACGACATCATCTGGCCGATCGACCCGGCGAATTTCGCCTACGACTCGACGGGCCAGGTGTCCACCTGGAGCTGGTGGGGCATGGACTCCGAGCCCCTGGCCAAGGGCCCCGACGGCCGCCTCTACTTCAAGGTCTCGCGCTTCAACATGAGCGCGAACGCCGACGACATCTATGCCTACGACCCGCGCCGACCGACCGAGGCGCCCATCCGCATCACGCCTGAGAATTCGACGTTCTCCATCGAAAACTTCGTGGTCGACGCCAAGGGGCACCTGTTCATCCAGGGCCGGCCGGGCGGCGACTACGAGGCCTCGTTCATGCGTTATTACACGGACGGCGTCACATCGCCGAATATCATCTACTACGCCTCGACGAGCGGTAGCACCTGGGTCCGCGGCTATACCACCGACCCGAGCGGCAACTACCTGATCATGAACGGCTATAACATCCGCGGCATGAACGGCATCATCAAGGCCACCATCGTCGACGCTACCACCGTCGAGTACCAGCTCCTGTACCCGAACTCCTGTGGCATGAACACCTGGATCGGCCTAACCAAGTACTACGGTGACGGCTGGACCAGCCCCACGGCGGTCATCAAGCAGACGACGCAGGGCTGGCCGACCAGCTATGACTGGCTTGACGAGGTCACGACGAGCGGCGTGTTCGACGGGGCCAAGTTCACCGCTCGGATCGCCTCGTACTTCAAGCCTGGAGAGACGCTCGCCTTCCCCACCACCACGCCCGATTGGTGGAAGGACGATCCCGAGGTGCCGATCGGGCCCCCCGGGTCATCGGTAACGATCGGCACCTCGCCGATTACTGTCGCGGTAGACGGAGGCACAACTCTCGGTTCGCTCATCCAGCAGTATCCTGAAGAGGTGCTCAGGGAGCTCTACCCCGCGAACAAGCTCTTCAAGGACTGGCTCGCCGAGAACCCCGGATTCGAAAATATCAACTTCGACAACATAGGCGCCATGGCCTGGGCCTCGGATGGGCTCTACGGCCTCTACTCGAGCGCCTGGTGGGGCAGCTCCTCGTCGGACGCCAAGCTCGTCAAGCTGGTCGACAGGAACGGAGATCCCGACCTGAGGGTGGTCCAGCTCGGTCATAGCGCCGAGTACCCGAGCCAGATCAAGATCCAGGGCGACTACATCTACTACCGCTACGCCATCCTCGACGGCGCGAACCAGGAGACAGGCAAGCACAGCATCGCCAGGCAGAACTTCGTGGGCGGGGCCCAGGAAGAATTGCTCGCGCCCTTGGGCAAGGATATCGAGATTAATAACTACGACGTCTCGGGCGACGACTCGATCCTCTACTTCACCGGCTACGACATCGCGGCGAACGCGGTGGTCGGCGGGCGCATCGAGCTGGACACCAAGGTCTACATCCCGATGGAATCGGCCGTCGAGCTGTCCCAGATCAGGGTCATAGACTGACGAGCGAGCTACCGAGCCGCCGCCACTGCGAGGCGGCGGCTCCCACGGAGAAAACCATGGCTTTCAAGCGTATCACGATAGCGGCGCTCATTGCCCTTACCATCACGGCCGCCTTCGCCGACGGCTCGGAACCGGCGCCGGGCGACGAGACAGCCCTGACCGCCAACATCTCGCGCTTCGTGCAGCTGGACCTCATGGCCGCGGCCGGCATGATGGCAGCCGACGAGGGCGTCGCGGCGATGCGGGCGTACTCAGCCGGGCTGGACCCCTTCTACCGAGAGATACTCTACGAGCGCTACAAGAAGGACGCGACCGGAGCGGCCCTGCTCAACTTCTTTACCGGGGGGCTCGGCTCATGGGCAATGGGCGACAAGCTGGCCGGCGGCGTGCTGACCGCCGGCGGCGTCGCCGTCATGGCCATGTCGGCACTCATGATGCCCATGGGGCTCGGCCTGGACGTCGACGTACGGGCCATGTCGAAGGCGGCGATGATCAGCGGCGCCGTCGTCGGCGTTGCCGGCGTCGCCTACCCCTACCTCTCCGCGTATCGCCGCAACGAGCGGCTCCGCGAGGCGCTGTCGTACTAAGACGAAGCGCCTCCGCTCTACCTGGGCTCCCAGCTCGACGAGGCAATGGCGCAGGCATCGCCTGACTCCGCTTCGTAGACGCCAAGGCCGAACGCCCGCGCGTCGCCGGCGCCCGGCAGGGGGAACGAGGCCGGGACCACGCGCCGGCCTTCCTTGACCTCGTGGATATAGCGGCCCTCGACGCTCGCTAGCCGATAGCCTTCGCGGACCGACGATGGCACGGCGCCGACGGCCCATTCCAGGTAGCGCACGTTGTTCACGTGGCCGTTCGTGTCGATATCGAGCGGCCGCACCTCGATGGCAGCTTCCGGGCTCGGGATGGAGACGCACGAAGCCGGCTCAGCCCCACCGGCCTTAGGCGTCCGCCGCGACGGCGAGACCGCCGGGTCCGGCCTCCAGGCTGCCAGGATGTCGCCTAGGATCGGGGCCGGCCGCCGGCGCGCGAGGTCGTAGAAGGTCCACAGCGACCAAGCCCGCCCCATCGTCGACCCGTCGTCTCCCTTAACCTCGAAGCCACGCAGGCCGTAGAACAACCTGGCGCCGGACAGCCAGGTCTCGACCGTGAAGCGCTCGCCGTAGCGCGGGTAGCGGAGCATAGAGAAGCCGCCCTCGAGCAGGATCCAGCCGAGACCCTCGCGGCGCAGGCGGAACACGTCCCAGCCGGTGTCGTCGCAGTGCGACACCGCGGTCTCCTCGAACAGCGCCATCATCGCGGCCGGCGTCGCCTCGCCGCGCTCGTCCAGCTCGCAGTAGCGCGGCTTGTAGGCCCGCGCGTGCCTCGGTGCATACTCCATGATGCCCAGTACGACGCGCAGAGCGAATCGAAAGTTGCGATCGCCGACTCATCGCGGCAATCGCCGGCCGTCGTTCGACCCGGCTCGCTGAGCTCGCGGGTCAACGGCGGCGCGTTGCGGGGCGGCGCCGTTGACCGGACGCGACTGAGTGTTGTCCGGATGCGACTGAGCATCACCCGGACGCGACTGAGTGTTGTCCGGATGCGGCCGAGCATGACTCGGCCGTCGTTGACCCGGCCCGCGATAGCTCGTGGGTCAACGGCGGCGCGCCGCGGTGACTATCGCGCCTTGCGTTTCGACAGCACGTCGAAGGCGACGGCCGCGAGGAGCACCATGCCCTTGACGAACTGCTGGATATCGCTGCCGATGCCGAGCAGGGACATGCCGTTGTTGAGCACGCCCATGACCAGGGCGCCGATGATCGCGCCGCCTATGGTGCCGATGCCGCCGCTCGCCGAGGCGCCGCCGATGTAGCAGGCGGCGATGGCGTCCAGCTCGAAGTTCTGACCGGCCAGCGGCGAGGCGGCGTTCAGCCTGGAGGCCACGGCGATGCCCGCTATCGCCGACAGCACGCCCATGTTGACGTAGGCGAGGAAGAGCACCTTGTTGGTGTTGATGCCCGACAGCTGCGCGGCTTTCTCGTTACCGCCCATGGCGTAGAGATAGCGGCCGGGGACGGTGCTCGAAGTCAGGAGGGAATAGGCTACGACGAGGGCCCCGATGATGATGAAGACGATCGGCACGCCGCGGTACGAGGCGAGCCAGAACGCCGCGAGCGCTATCACGCCGACGATGAGCGCAAGCTGGGCCGCGAACATCGGCGCGGGCGAACATTCGTAGCCGTTCCGCCTACGGCGCGCGCGCTGCCTGAGCTGCGACAATACGTAGAGAACCGCAATGACGGCGCCGGCCGCGATGGCGGTCACGTTGTACAGGGATTCCTCGTTCCCCAGGAAGTCCGGCACGAAGCCCGAGCTGATCTGCTGGAACACCTCGGGAAACGGTCCTATCGTCAGGCCCTTGAGCATGAAGGTGGTCAGGCCGCGGAAGGTGAGCATGCCCGCCAGGGTGACGATGAAGGCCGGTAGCCGCACGTACGCTATCCAGAAGCCCTGCCAGACGCCTATGGCCAGGCCGATGACCAGCGCGAAGGTTATGCCGACGCCGACGCTCAGCTTCATCGTGACGATGAAGGTTCCGCAGAGGGCGCCGACGAAGGCGACGACCGAGCCTACCGACAGGTCTATGTTGCCGCCGGTCAGGATGCACAGCGTCATGCCTATCGCCAGGATGAATACGTACGCGTTCTGGAGAACCAGGTTGGTCACATTCATCGGCACCAGGAGCACGCCCTCGGTGGTGATCTGGAAGAAGATCATGATGAACACGAGAGCGATGAGCATCGCATACTGCCGGATATTGTTCCGGAGGAAATCCTTAATGCTTCCCATTACCGTTCTCCCTGGCGCTTTGCATGATGCACTTCATGATGCCTTCCTGAGTCGCCTCGCCCCGATCGAACTCGCCGACCATCCGTCCCTCGTTCATCACGTAGACGCGGTCGGAGACGCCGAGTATCTCGGGCAGCTCGGAAGAGATGAAGATGACCGACTTGCCCTCGTCGGCCAGCTTGTTGATGATGGTGTAAATCTCGTACTTGGCCCCGACGTCGATGCCGCGCGTCGGCTCGTCCAGGATCAGCACGTCGGGCGCGGTGAAGATCCACTTGGACAGGACGACCTTCTGCTGGTTGCCGCCGGACAGGTTGCCCGCCTTCTGCCGTATGCTCGTCGAGCGTATCTTGAGTCTGGCTCGGTAGTCCTCGGCTACGCCCGCCTCCTTGTCGCGGTCAATCACGAGCCGCCTGGCCACCTTCTTGAGGGCGGCGATCGTCGTGTTCTCGCGTATGTCCCCGATCAGGTTGAGGCCGGCCGACTTGCGGTCCTCGGTGGCGTAGGATATGCCCTGGTCGATGGCGTCGCGGACCCGCTTGAGCTCTATCTCCTTGCCGTCCTTGAAGGCCCGTCCGGAGATCCGGGCGCCGTAGGAGCGGCCGAAGACGCTCATCGCCAGCTCGGTCCTGCCCGCTCCCATCAGGCCGGCCAGCCCGACGACCTCGCCCCTGCGTACCTCGAGGCTCACATCCTTGATGATCCGCCGCTCGGGATTGAGCGGGCTATAGACGTTCCAGCCCTTGATCTCGAAGGCGACCTCGCCTATCTTCGGCGTCCGCTTCGGGAAGCGGTCGACCAGCTCCCGGCCGACCATGCCCTTGATGATGCGATCCTCGTCGATGCTACAGCTCTCTTTATCGAGGGTCTCTATCGTCGAGCCGTCGCGGAGTATCGTCAGCCGGTCCGCGACCTCGACGACCTCGTTCAGCTTGTGCGATATCAAGATGGAGGTGACGCCCTTGGCCTTCAAGTCGAGGAGGAGCTTGAGCAGATGCTCCGAGTCGTCCTCGTTGAGCGACGCCGTCGGCTCATCGAGCACGAGCAGCCTGACATTCTTGGACAGCGCCTTGGCGATTTCGACGAGTTGCTGCTTGCCGACGCTGATATCCTTGATCAGGGTACGCGTGCCCTCCTTGAGGCCGACGAGCTGGAGGAGCCGCTCGGCCTCGCGATGCGTGCCGTCCCAGTCTATCACCCCCCGCGACGCGCGCTCGTTCCCCAGGAAGATGTTCTCGCCTACGGATAGGTAGGGGATCAGCGCGAGCTCCTGGTGGATGATGACTATCCCCTTCTTCTCGCAGTCGTGGATGGTGCGGAAGGAGCACTCCTCGCCATCGAAGACGAGCTGCCCCTCGTAGCTGCCGTGAGGGTAGACGCCGCCGAGGACGTTCATCAGGGTGGACTTGCCGGCCCCGTTCTCGCCGACGAGGGCGTGGATCTCGCCGCGCCGTACCGAGAGCGTCACGTCGTTCAGCGCTCGGACGCCGGGGAAGGTCTTGACGATGTTGCGCATCTCGAGGATGGTGTCGCCCATGGTAGCTTCTCCTCGCGTAGCCTGGTTACTAAAGGCCGGCCCGCGGGGAGGTCCGCGGGCCGGCGCCCGGCTAGGGTTACGTGCTCTTACTTCAGGTCGGCTTCGGTATAGTAGCCGCTATCGATGAGCAGGGTCCGATAATTGAACTTGTCCGCGTAGACGGGGTCGCAGAGATAGGACGGTACGACCTTGACGCCGTTATTGTAGGTCTTGGTGTCGTTGACGGGGGCTTCCTTGCCCTTCATGATCGCCTCGACCATCGCGACGACCTGGGCCGCCAGGGTCCTCGTGTCCTTGAAGATCGACATCGACTGCTGCCCGGCTATCATCGCCTTGACGTTGGCCTTGTCGCAGTCCTGGCCGGTCAGCACCGGGTAGGGCTTCTTGGCCGTGCCGTAGCCGGCGTTCTTGAGCGATGCGACGATGCCGATCGCCAGACTGTCGTTCGGCGACAGGATCGCGTCGAGAACCGTCTTGCGGGAATACTTCATCGCGATCAGGTTGTCCATCCTGGCCTGGGCCTTCTCGGAACTCCAGCTCTGGATGGCGATGGTGGTGAACTCGGTCTGGGCGGTCGGGACGACGAGCTGCTTTTTGTCCAGGTAGGGCTGGAGGATGCTCATCGCGCCCTTGTTGAAGAAGACCGCGTTGTTGTCGTCGGGCGAGCCGGCGAACAGCTCGATATTGAAGGGTCCCTTACCCAGGGCCAGGCCGAGGGCGGACTCGATGTACCGGCCCTGGATCACGCCTACCTTGAAGTTGTCGAACGTGGCGTAGTAGTCGACGTCCGGCGTGTTCATGATCAGGCGGTCGTAGGCGATGACCTTGATGCCGCTCGCCTTGGCCTTCTTGAGCACGTCCGAGAGCACCGAGCCGTCGATCGACGCGATCACGAGGACCTTGGCGCCCTTGGTGATCATGTTCTCGAGCTGCTGGATCTGAGTGATGATGTCGTTGTTGGCGTACTGCAGATCGACGCGGTACCCCTTGGCCTCGAGCTGGGCCTTCATGTTGGCGCCGTCCTGGTTCCAGCGCTGCAGGGACTGGGTCGGCATGGCCACGCCGATGAGCTCGCCGTCGGCGAACGCCGAACCGGCGACGATCATGAGGGCCAGGACTACTAATAGGACTTTCTTCATCGCAGGTGCCTCCTAAAAAGAATAGATCCGTAAGCTACGCTGATGATATGAGCGCAAACTTCAGGCATCCTATGGGAAAGATTGATTTTCTATACCGCAAATTGATATCGGCCCTCAGGTGAAGTCGGCTTTCTGGAGGCACCTCGCCCGATAGTCGGACGGCGACAGCCCGGCGATGCTCTTGAAGGCCCGCGAGAAGCCGAACTGGCTCGCGAAGCCGAGCTTCTCGGAGATGTCGCCGACGCTCAGGTTCGTGCTCGACAACATCGCGCGCGCGGCCTCGATCTTGAGCCTCGCGTAGTAGCGCATCGGAGGCATGCGCATGCGCTGCCCGAAGAGCCGCACGAAGTGCTCGCAGGACAGGCCGAGCCGTCCGCAGAGCGCGTCCAGATCGATGTTCCCTTCTATATTCGCCTGCATGATCGCTATGGCCTTCTCCACGTGGGCGTTCTCCGCCGAGCCGTAGGCCGACGGGGCGCCGGCGAGCAGCTCGTACACGAAGGCGATGAACGAGTGCCGAGCGGCCTCGACGAGGTCCACCTGGCCCGACGAGTTGCGTTCCATAAGGTCGGCGAAGAAGAAGCGATGCGAGGTGCCGATATCGGTAGGCCGGGCCAGCGACCCGATCGCTCGCCCGAGCAGCCGCTCGAGCTCGGCGTCACCGTCGGAGCTGAAGAGCACGGCGAAGTAGGTTATCGGCTTGCGCAGGTTGGTAGCCAGGATCTGATGGACGCATCCGGGAGGGGTGAGGTGGAGGCTGCCCGGGCGTATCGACCAGGTAGCCGTGCCGTTCTTGAAGCTACCGTCGCCGGAGATGAAGTAGTGGAACTCGTAGCCGCCGCCCGAGTGCGAGTGGCGACGGCCGTGCCAGGCTATCTGCCGCTCGTCCTGGAGATGGTAGACGAAGACTATATCGTCGAAGCGCATGCCGCACCTCCCGAAGCCCTCATCGACGATAGCATGGAATATCAATTTTAGGTATGTAGAGTCAAATTCGGCGCTGTGATTCCCTTGATCGGCGGCCTAGAATCGACGGATCAGGCAAGCAGCGCAAGGAGGATTCCGTGAAAGAGCTATTCCCGACAGTACCCAAG
>Ga0209717_1004527_pt1 | contig 11410 bp, 6 predicted proteins | sample AD_UKC048_MetaG_FD_184418 | JGI IMG/M metagenome (GOLD analysis project Ga0209717, IMG submission 184418) | Active sludge microbial communities of municipal wastewater-treating anaerobic digesters from USA - AD_UKC048_MetaG (SPAdes) (version 2) | ecosystem: Engineered > Bioreactor > Anaerobic >... | reverse complement strand
CGACTGGGGCGCATCAACGAGTTGGAAGGCCAGCGAGGGCGAGTGTTTGGCGCATTGGTGGGGGTTGATCTCAGCGAAGAACCCCATTCGGTGACGGAGTACATCGCGGATACGGCCCGTCAGTTGCAGCAGCGCAAAGCCGCCATTTCAGCCCTGACTGAGCTTTCAAAGTCTATTCAGGATAATGACCGGGCTTTATTGGAAAACCAGCAGGTAGAGCAAAAATTACAATCGCATGCGGCAATTCTAGACGAAAGAATGGCTCAATGGGGACAACAAATCCAACAGGCTGCTGCACGGATTGCCCAAAAACAGCAAGAGCTGGGATCAAAATTAGCCGAGCTGGATGTAGCTTACCAAAGCGATAGTGTAGGGCTTTTACAAACTTTACAAACAGCCAAAGAGCACTTCCAAAAAGCACAAGAGCGACGCAACGAATCGGAGCGCAGCCTCGAGCGCAATGCTTTCAGCCTGGAGCAGACCGCAGTAGATTTGGCTAAGCTTAAAGAAATCGTTGCCCTCGAAACCAGTGCGCTTGAGTCGGCAGAAAAAATCCTGAACGTGTTGCAAAACCAACGCATGGCGTTAATCGGCGATGCCACGATCGAGACCTTGCGTGAAAAACTAAAAGAAGCGCTGGAAAATGCCCAAACAGCATTACAAACTCAACATCAGCAGTTAAACCAGCGGCGGGAAAGCAGCGTTGTTTTGGCAACCCGCACGGAAAATTTGTTGTTGGAACAAACTAAAATCAACCAAGAGTACCAAAGGACTGATGAACAGTTGTTGGCCGCTGCTGCAACGCATGGACTGAGCGATCTGGATGCCTTAAGAGCAGCCATGTTGAGCCCGGAAGAGGAACGACAAATCCGTGAGCTACAAGATGGTTTGGCTCGACAAGAAGCGGAACTACAACGCTTGATACAAGAAAATACCCAGCAATTGCTGAACTTGGTTGCAGAAACTCGTGAAGCACCCGAAGCACTGGCGTTAAAGTCCCAACTGGAGGAACAAGAAATGGCCGGGCAGAAAATGCAACAGACGCTGGGGCAACTGATGGAAAAACTAAACCGTCACGAACAACAACAACAGAAAGCCAAAACGCTACTCAAAACCATCCAGGCTCAACAGAAGGAATACGCAAGATGGGCCAAACTCAATGACCTGATTGGCTCTGCAGATGGCAAAAAATTCCGCACGTTTGCACAGGGTCTGACTTTGGCCAAACTCATTCAATTGGCCAACCGACATTTGCAACACTTGAATGGCCGCTACGTGATTTTAAAAAAATTGAGCGAAGACCTGGGCCTCGACATCATGGATACTTTCCAGGCCAACAACCGCCGGGGCATGCGAACCCTGTCCGGGGGGGAGAGTTTCTTGGTGAGTTTGGCCCTGGCCCTCGCTTTGTCTGAATTGGCGGGCCGCGATACCTCCATTCAGTCCTTATTCATCGATGAGGGCTTCGGCACACTGGACGACAGTAGTCTCGATCTGGCGATTTCTACGCTGGAGAACCTCCAGTCCAGTGGCAAAACCATCGGCATCATTTCCCACGTCAAAGAGCTGAAGGAACGGATCGGGGTGCAGATTCAAGTAAAAAAACAGAGTGATGGGTTTAGTCAACTTCAGGTTGTAAACAATTGATACAATCCATTTCATTCGATCACACCGCCATCATCAAGTACATCAAGACCAAAAATATCAAAAAAGATGCTACGATGATCACAATGGTCTTGCTCGAAATGCCTCGATGATGTGTAGTTGTTCTTTGGCTTGAACTCTTGGAATCATGTAGGCTGTGCATACCTGGTTTGCGCGGTGCTTTATGCGTTTTCATACGTCCGATGTGTTTTGTGCTCCTCCTCTACAAGGATTGAAGCTATTTACAAAAAATGGTTATCCTTTCGGTTTTGATCGTGTTGCTCCATTTGCCGGAGCGATCCCGAATTCGGATGAAATAGGACAAAGTGTCTGTAGGGAATCGAGTACTGGCTATACAAGTCAGGCGGGTATTGGGAAATGTACAACAAAAATATTTGGTATCGGGACTATTGGTCAATTTTATGGAAATTTCGCCCTGGATGCCATTGCCCGAGCCCAGTTGGGGAATCGGACTCACTTTGAAAAAGTGTTCAAACTTGTCACGACTATCAATCAGGGAAATATTGGTGCTGTCTTCGCTGCCCAAATCTCCATCCCCATCCGTAAACGAAAAGCGCACTTCGATGGTATCGAGCGGAATGCCCCCACCGCGGCTTTGGTCGATGTCAGCATGGCTGATGCCGATGTACTTGATCATGGGTTCAACAGGGAACTCCGGTGGATTGGAGCAAGTACTGACCAACAACACCAGCAAAAGGCTGGCCAGGAAATATTCAGACGTTTTCATCATAATTGTTACTTTTGGCCATGAACAAGTGTTTTCTCAGCAGACAAAACAAAATAGCTGGGCGAAACTTGAACTGGTCTCAATTTTGATCAAAAAATAAGACTTTTTCTTGAAACAGGAAATGTTATTTCAGTCGGCTAGGAGTCATCTATATGAACTCATCCAAAAAGTAACTCCTGGGAATTTCGAAATGCTTGCCCTTCAGGTGTTTCGTTTCCAAGCCAGGTTCAACCCCCTCTATGCCCGTTATCTGGACCTGTTGCACATCGATGTTCCAAGCATTGAACGTTTGGAAAACATCCCTTGTTTACCGATTCAGCTATTTAAACAGTACGAAATAAAAACAGGGGAATGGCCCGCTGAACTGGTTTTTTCCAGTAGCGGCACTACTGGACTACAAACCAGCACCCACGCCGTACGCAGCCTGGAGGATTATACCCACAATGCCCGCCTGGGTTTCGAAACTTTTTACGGCACCCTGAACGATTATTGCTTTCTGGCGCTGCTGCCAGCGTACTTAGAACGTGGAGGCTCTTCTTTGGTGTATATGGCGGAGCAGTTTGTCCATTTGTCCAAATACCCACAAAGTGGGTTTTACCTCTACGACCACGATGCTCTGCGGGAAACGCTGGCCGAATGCGCTGCTAAAAAAATCCCCACGGTATTGATCGGCGTGAGTTTTGCCCTTTGGGACCTGGCCGAAGAAGGGGGCATCGATTTTCCGGAATTGATTGTGATGGAAACGGGCGGTATGAAAGGCCGTCGCCGGGAGTTGACCCGGGTTGAGCTGCACGACATCTTGTGCAAAGGACTCAAGGTAAAGCAAATTCACTCCGAATACGGTATGACGGAACTGTTGTCGCAAGCGTACTCACTGGGTGAAGGCCTGTTTCGTCCTGCTCCTACCATGCGGGTTTGGGCACGCGAAGTGACGGATCCTTTTCAGGTGATGGGTTATGAGCGGAGTGGAGCTTTAAATATAATCGATTTGGCAAATCTGGATACGATCTCGTTTATCGCTACGGATGACCTGGGGAAGGTGTATGCCGATGGCGCTTTTGAGGTCTTGGGGCGATTGGATGCAGGGGATGTGCGGGGATGTAATTTGTTGGTAGGGTGAGGAATACAAAATTAGCACAAAATCATCATAACCAGGAACTCTCAGTTTTCCTAGCTATGCATTCTTTACCTTAATTCAAGCATCCAAGGAGTATAGTAGCTTGATACTTTTCAACGAAAGGAAAAATGAACAAGGTTAGAGTTTTCTGGCTACTCGAAAGCCGACATTGAAATTGCAATCTTCGGGGAAACCCTTGTGGCGACTTGAAACTCGACTTAAAGAGCCAGATTGTTTCCATGAGCCTCCGCGTAACACAGCAAGAAGATCCTGATATGAACTTTGGGGATTTATTTGTAGTGTAGGTTTAAAATACTTTTCATTGTACCAATCGGCGCACCATTCATATATATTACCATTCATGTCATATAACCCTAATTCGTTGGGTTTTAATCCGCCTACTTTATGGGTTGTGTTATTAGAATTTTCATCATACCACGCTACTTCTTTGATTTCATTACTTCCTGCGTACATATATCCTTTGGTCAATTTGCCTCCCCGTGCCGCGTACTCCCACTCAGATTCTGTTGGCAAGCGGTAAGTTTTGCCAGTTTGTTTACTCAGCCAGCTACAGTAGGCTATTGCGTCAATATGACTGACATGGATTACCGGGTGTTGGTAATCCGACAAATCACGTAGATTCCCGACTACGTCAAAACGCCAATTTACGCCATATTTTTTTTCTGAGGTTGATCCAGTCCAAACATAGCTATATCCCTTTTTGTCCGCATCAGTTTGATAATTTGTTTGATCAATAAATGATTTAAACTGCGCTACAGTAACTTCATATTTACTTAGGTAAAAACTGGTGATTGCAACCTGAAGAGAAGGCGTCTCATTGCTTTCACAAAGCCCGTCCCGAGACTCTATACAGCCCATGGTAAAACTTCCGCCTTCAATTTTGACCATATTATGAGCAATAAGGTCCTTTTCGAAGAGAGAAAGTGGTGTATATTGATTATTATTTCTATACAAAAAAAAATAAGGAAATCGACCATCTTGGGTAAACAGCTCATAAATCTTTCTAAGTGTGATCGCGGTCACTATCAGGTTATTATCTTCAGTAATGAGGCCAATAATGCCATTGGAGTTGATAAGCGGTGCCCCTGAGATGCCAGGGCGTATGGTAGACATTGAGGCAACAATGCGGTCATTTTCAATTTTATATACTTCGCCCTGGCCTGGAATCAGCCATTCACGGTCGCGGCCGATGAAGCGCACTGACTGATAGTTTTGCGGGAAAAAGTCAGCCCAATTGTCACTTTTGTATTCCAATGCTGGCGGTTTGCTCATTTGCAAGAGTGCGACATCTTGGGCTTTAAAAAAAGTAAGCACATCTGCTGTGTATACTCTAAACTCCCTATAAAACTGCACTTGAATCAAATTGGGTCGTAGATCAAATGACTCCCCGTATAATATATGTGCCGCAGTAGCCAAGTACAATTGTCCATTTTTTTCACCCGTGATGAAACCAAACCCATCCTGTTTACTTCCATCTGAGAAACTTACACTAATTTGCACTACGTTGTTAAGTAGTGATTCGGCGGTGCGCAGAACGGGGTCTTGGGCGCGTAGCAGTAAACTGCTACACAGCATAAATAGTATTTGTAGAATTTTCAACATAACAAAAAAGTTTTAGCAAGAGTGAAAAATGCATATTCTAATGTAATATTTTATAGTACTCAAATGGTGGAAACATCATACAATTTAAAACTCATTTCAATGGACTCTATTCCTCTAGTATTGCTTTAATCTTTGTAACATCAGGATGAGTGATGCCTAAAGATTGCAACTCGTTAAAATCTGATAAAAATACATCTTTATAGGCCCTTTTATCCACATATCCGTCTTTGTATTTTAGGTAAATAGCTTTTGCTTCTTCGAATTGATTATTGAGCAAATGGGCTATAGCCAAATTCGCAAAAACAAAAGGGTCGGTAGGATGTAGCCGTTGCCCTAGCAATCCAATTTCCAAGGATTCTTTGTATTTTTTATTAATAATTAACTCCCAGGTTTTTAAGCCCAAATCATGCCCTATTTCACTTTTTTTTACTGCTTCTAGATTCAGAACTGATATGGCCTTAAAATAAGCAATTGCTTCAAGGTACTTTCTTTCTTTATAGAATTGTTCAGCGCCTGAAAGTAGATGGCTTAAATAAAAAAACTGAGGCAATTTTTGTAGCTCAATGATACTCAATGGATTTTCATAGAGCCTTAACTCTTTTAATTGATTAAATTTCGCCATTTCTACAGGCAAGGAACTAAGTTTGTTGTTCCTTAAATTTAAAAATAAGAGGTTATTAAGGTTCCCGATTTCTGTGGGAAGCGAGCTAATTTTATTGCTATTCAAATTTAATACTTGCAGTTCCACAAGCTTACCAATTTCCGAAGGTAAAATGTTAAGTTGATTGTTTTCTAAATTTAACGAAACGAGGTTAACGAGCTTACTAATTTCTGGAGTCAGCGAATTTAGGAGATTGGTTGCTAAATCCAAATTAAGCAAATGATGGAGAGAAGTAATTTCAGAAGGTATTGAACTAAGTTGATTGAACGATAAATTCAAAGATTCTAATTTAGTAAGCTTTGTCATCGCTGGGGGTAATTCGTTAATTTGATTGTCAGATAAATCTAAATATTGCAGCTCTGCGAGTTTGCCTATTTCTGCAGGTAATGATTTGATTTGATTGTTAGATAAAACCAAAGATTGCAAATTAGCCAGCATTCCTATTTCATGAAAGAAGGAATTGAGTTGATTGGAGGACAAATTTAAAGATATAAGATTTTTAAGTTTACTCAATTCCGAGGGTAAAGATTTCAACTGATTAGATGACAAATTCAGGAATTGCAGCTTAGTAAGATGACCTATTTCCGGAGGTAAAAATTGGATGTTATCAATTTTTACTAATAAATTATCCCTACTCGGGACTGGGTCACCTGAGGTAATTGAAATTTTTTTTGGATGAGCGGCAATGCTTAAAAATAAATCACTCAGGTTTAAGTTGGTATTGGATTTTAAATCCAAAGACTGGAGCTTAGCCAGTTTAGCTATTTCTGGAGGTAATGTATTCAGTTGATTAGATGATAAAAACAAAAATTGAAGGTTTGCGAGTTTAATAATTTCTAGAGGCAGTTCATTCAGCTGATTTGACGACAGATCCAAAGATTGAAGCTTATTAAGTTTTCCTATTTCAGGAGGTACTGAATTCAATAGGTTTTTATCTAAAAACAAAGATTGCAGTTTAGTGATTGTACCTATTTCAGAGGGTAATGATTTTATTCGGTTTTCAGACAAATACAAAGATAATAGGTTAGCAAATTTACCAATTTCGGGTGGAAGAGAGCTAAATCTATTATTGGACAAATCCAAAAATTTTAGGTTACTGAGTGCGCCTATTTCGAGAGGCAGAGTACTAAGTATATTGCTAGACAAATCCAAATTTTGTAGCTTATTGAGCTTATTTATTTCTTTAGGAAGTGCATTAAGTCGATTGCGAGATACAACCAAAGATTGCAGGTTAGTTAGTTTAGAAATCTCAGGAGGCAGCGAGCTTAACATATTGTAAGTCAAAAACAAAGATTGCAGATTAAAGAGCTTAAACATTTCTGGAGGCAATTTGTTAAATTGATTGCGAGACAAATCTAAATCTACAAGCATACCCAGTTTCCCTATTTCGGAAGGCAATGTGCTCAGCTGGTTATAAGATAAATTTAGAATTTCTAAGCTAGTGAGGTTGCCTAGCTCTGGAAACAAAGATTCAATATTGTTTCGTGAAAGTGTCAGGACTTTCAGATTGGAGAGTTTACCCAATTCTACAGGAAAGATACGGATCTGATTAGAAAATAAAAATAATGCTTTAAGATTTGAAAGGTTACCCAACTCTGGTGGAAGACTACTTAATTCATTGGCAGCCAAATGCAAAATGTTTAAATTTGAAAGTTGACCAATCTCGCTAGGTATGCTGTTAAGACTATTGTCATACAAGTACAATGATTGCAGGCTGTTTAATCTGGAAATTTCTTTTGGAATATTTTTTAAGCGGTTTTCTGATAAGATTAGAATTTTTAGTTGTTGGTTATCAAATACTTGCAAAGGTATAGTGTCCAATAATTTATTTGAAAGATCAAGTGCTTCTATTTCACTGTTAAGTTGGGCTAATTCAGTCGCCAAAGCATATTCTTGTCCTTTGGTATCAATAAGGTAACTGGTTTCATCCCTTTTGACCTTTGCATATCCAGTATAATCAAAAGGCAGTGCCTCACTGTATTGATAAGAAATTACTGCTTCTCCTTTTTTATTGATAAATCCAAAATAATTATCCTTATACGCCAGCGCAAAACTATCCTTATAAAAATACAAGGCGTCAATGATGTTGTTTGCCAATGCCAGCGCACTATCTGCTTTGACTTTTTCAATCACTGCAACCGATTTTTGCCGCTGGGCTTCCTGCGCTTGTTTTTTGGCTTCCTGCTGGGCGTGTTCGGCATGCAGCCGCTGTTTATCCAGGCCATCAAACACGATATCATACCATTTGTCTATCTCCACTTGTTTGCTGGGGTCACAAGCACGGGCTGCTTTCAGCTGGGTAAGGGCTACTCGAAAGGTACCATTATGGGCTGCAGTTTTTACCTTTTGCATGATCTGCTCATAGGCATCGCAGTCGTTTTGTGCAGCCAAGACCGTACACATGAAGGAAAGTAAGGCAAGGGTCAATATACGGATCATAATTGGTGGGGTTATTGGTGATCGGTATCCGTTTGTTGAATTCGGGCTTCTATTTCGGCTAACTTTCCGGCAAAAACAGGCGCGTCAGCATTATCATTGACCAAGGTTTTGGCTTTTTCGTACAGTTCGCGGGCAGCGGCTGGGTACTCCGTTTCCAGCAAATCATCACCGCGCTGGAGGAGCAAGTCGTAGTCACGGCGATCTTTTCCGGCGCGTTCCAGGCGCATTTGTTCCAGATTTTTGGTAGCCTCCAGCGCATTTTTTTTAGCTGTTTGTGCATTGCTTTGTGCATTCAAAAAAAAGACAATGGACACTACAGCCAAGCCAATGGACATAAGCGTGAACAAAGCAGCACGGCGTTGTCGTTTTTCCGCCAGTCCGCGTTGGGTTTCGGCTTCTTGTTGGGCTGCTTCAGCGCGTTCGCGCAATTGACGCTCTTCCTCAGCGCGTTGGCGTTCGGCTTCGGCTTTTTGGCGGATATCAGCCAGTTCTTGTTCACGGCGTTGTCGTTCTTCAGTTTCGCGGCGTTGGTTTTCAGCCTCTTTGCGGCGGGCTTTGGCGCGCAGTACTGGCCCTACCAGGGTATCATGGCTCAATTCGTAGGTATAACCTTCCCCTTGCATACTTGGTTCGCTGCGCAACAAGTGGGAGTCCACCAGCAAGCGCAGGGCTTCGGGGCTAAGTTGGTAGTTGCGGTAAATTTGCCCTTCGTACAGGCTGATGCGGCGCTCTTCTTCTTCAAATACCAGCCCTTCTTCGATCAGGATGCGAGCAGCATGGCGCTCGGCAGGTTGAGTCAAGAGTTCCAATTGGTCTTCGTAGTAGTTTTCGTACACCGATTCCACATCGCCCAGGTCGCTGGCCTGGATACGTTGCCCTGCTCGCTGCACTTTTTTCTCTACCGACTGGCAAAGGATTTGTAACTGAAAGGATTCGATGCGCTGTTGGCCTTGTTTGGTCAAAAAATCCAGCATATTATCCAGTGCTTCCTGCTCGTACTCAAAGGGTGGCGTGCTGAGTTCTGGTGCCACTTCCTTGGCGGGTTTGCGGATGGCGGCTTCGGCCTGGATGCTATTTAAAGGCGTAAGTTCGTAGCATTTTTTCAGAATATTGGGTAGGTAATCGCTCAATTGATCGAGCAGGTGCATGCGGTCGGAACGGATGGCCATAACCACTCGGAGCTGGGGTGGGGTTTGTAAGAGATTGAGTTCTTCAGCGGTGGCATCCAGCTCACCAAGGGCCAATTGTTGTTCGAGTGCATCCACGTAAGGTTCGGGCATGGTGCTGTACAAGGCTTCGGCCAATTCGCGCCTAAAATTGGCAATGGCCTCTTTTGGAAAAGTAAACAGCTCCTCAAATTGGTCAAATACCAGCAACAAACCTTTGGTTCCATTTGAATGAAACTGATGATCTTTGATCAGACGCCAAAGGGAAGTATCACCTTGGCAAAGTTTTGCTAGAAAGGGAAAGCGGGGACAAAGGTCTGCTATACTGTCTTGGGCAATTTGTAGCGGGGTATATTTTCGTCCTTTCTGCCAGGCATTGAAACGAACGCGCAGGGTATCGTAGCGTCCTTTTTCAATGGCTTTGGGCATTATGCCAGCATTGAGCAATGAACTTTTGCCGAGTCCCGATTTGGAATACACCACCACCAACGGCTCTAGTCCAATCAGGCGGTAGAGGTCTTCAATGTCGTTTTCTCGACCGAAGAACAAGGGCTTCTGATTCATCTCAAAAGGCCGGGCCCCGGGATAGCGATATTGTGTTGCCATGACCTAGAGCCGTTTTTCAGTTTGATTGATCAGTTCCAGTAAGCCGTAGCGAATGCGGGCACGCTCTTTTCCAAATTCTTGAAAATCAATCATGTTGAGCCTTTTTTGCTTGTTTAGGTTTTCTAGCGAACCACTCATTGTCAAACAATCGTTCAGCAGATCCGACAACTCCGCTTTACGTTCGGACAGGAAAACCAAAAAATCCTCAAAAGTTTGTTCCAGTTCGTCCGCTGCTATAGCATTGCGGAATTGGTTCAAGGAGGCTTTGGAAGGGCTGGAAGGTACTTCACGGAGGGTACCCGACACGGCGGCGCATTGCCGGGTCAATTCATCAAGAAATTGCTCAAACTTAAAGGGCACAAAAGTGATGTTGAACTGCTCGGTGCATTGGGTTTGCACCCGTTCGTCCACAATTTCGGTCAGGGCATATTTGAGTAAGTCTTTGTTGCGGTGCTGCTCTAGGATGCGCAGCAACAGGTGCATGTACCAACGGTCGAAAGGTAAACCCAAAAAAATGAAATTATCCGCCTGGGCAATTTCTTCTTTGAGCAAAGGCGCCATACAGTTGCCCTGAAAGATGGATTCGAGGTAGTCGTAGAAATCATCGTAGGTGAGCACCATGGAATCGCGCTGGTTTAACTCACCCATCAAATTGTACAGGAGCGGTAACTGCGCAGTAGGCCGAAAAACATCGGGATCAAAGGGTTTTTTTTTGCGATAGGCATCAAAGCGGTGTGGAAATTTCAATTCTTCAAAAGTATCCCGCAGTAAATAATCGGGGAGAGCAGAGATGATGAAATGAAAACCAATCCCGGCAATTTTTTCCATCAAATGCTTGGCGCGTGGAAACGATTGGCGGTAAAAATTCTTTAACTCCAAATTGGGTAAAATGGCATTTCCGCCCGAAAGGTAGTGAAACCAGCCATCATCGTACACCCGGATGCGCAGGCGTTCGCTTTGTTCACGTAAAAAACTGGCGAGTTGGGTTTCTAGTGTTTGTCCTTGATCGGCATACAACCCCGGACCTATACACAAAATACATTTCTCCTCGGCGATGCTTTGTACAATGGCATCCCAACTGACATTGGGTAGGGTAGTAGGGGAAATGGCTGCTTGCATGGGGTAAAATTTAATGGATGTCCTTGTTACAAATCAAGAACATGACACCAAATTTAATAAACTTTAAACCCAAAGCAAAAAAAATATATTTAAAAGAAAATGAGAGATGAAACAACCACCGTTGCATTCACCTCTCACTTTTCACTTTTAGCTATTCATTTTATTCTTCCACCAACTCAACCGTCTGCTTATTTGAGGAGCGTTTGCGTTCGTGCTCTTTCAAATAAATCTTGCGCAAGCGGATGTTCGCAGGAGTTACTTCTACGTATTCGTCTTCCTGGATGTAT
>Ga0209717_1004522_pt1 | contig 11419 bp, 9 predicted proteins | sample AD_UKC048_MetaG_FD_184418 | JGI IMG/M metagenome (GOLD analysis project Ga0209717, IMG submission 184418) | Active sludge microbial communities of municipal wastewater-treating anaerobic digesters from USA - AD_UKC048_MetaG (SPAdes) (version 2) | ecosystem: Engineered > Bioreactor > Anaerobic >... | reverse complement strand
CCTTGGCCTCGATGTTCGCGCGTGTCATGATATCAAGTCATGAGTCAGACCCTTGAATGCTCCAACGCGCACCTGATCGCCTCGATTCTCGGCGCCCTGTGCTGCCTGCCATCATTTGGGGGCGGCCAGGCAGGCGGGGCCTGGGCAGTCCGCCGTGTTCCATGTTGCAGAGGCGGGGGGATCCGCCCCTTTGTCCGTTATACGGACGGCCGATCTGGGCAGGGAGGCGGCGTTGAGTCTCCTGGATCTTGGGGCCGACGCCACTGGCCAGGAGGATTCCTCGCCGGCCTTCGCCAGGCTCATGCAGGCGGTGGGCGGTCGGCGGCAGGTGCACATCATCATTCCCGCGGGTGTTTATCGCCTCGCAAAACGCGTGTGGCCAGAGCCGGGGTTCCACATCCGCGACTGCCATGTCGCCTGCCGCGATCCCGGCATCGCCATCAAGAACGAATCCGCCGAACCGAGTTACTCCTCCGGCAACATCTTTGGCGGAAAGCCTAGCCTGCATATTTCACGCTTCCGCGTGAAATATGCAGGCTCAAAGGAAAACCGCGCTCCGAAGAACGCGACTTTGAAGGGTCTGGGGCCACCGGTCCGCGAAACACACTCCGCAACCGCGAAAAAACCCAGTCTTTGGCTGACCTTTCCGAATAAATGGCTTTCATGGCGCGGTTTTCCCAGAGCCCGGAATTTCACAGCCGGCAGGCTGTGAAATATCCGGGCTAGCTGGGCTGGCCAACTGGTCCCCTGCCAAGACAAGCCGGGAACCATGCGGCGCACCCATTTTGCGCCTTTTGTGAAATAGGGACGGAGCGCAGGTGCTCGCGTCCGACCGAGAACCGGCGCCGGCGCCTTCCGCGACGTCGGAGACGGCGCGGGGGTCCGCGGGCTCGCGGACCGCATCCGCCAAGGAACCGGCATCACGCACGCGGGTGGAGCGCGGGCGCCGGGACCGGCGTCCCTCCCACGACCATCGCAAGGGCGTGGAGGGTGCGATTTTGGCGAGAAGGAATCAGGAGATGTTGGGCGACCCCATGCCCTACTCTTTGATCACATCAAACGCCTGGATCGCGTCGCCCGCCTGGATCTTGTCGATCACCGACATGCCATCGCCGAGGACGCGCCCGAAGACGGTGTACTGGCCGTCGAGGTGCGGTGCGTCCTTCAGGACGAAATAGAACTGGCTGTTGGCCGAGTTCGGGTCGGGCTTGCGGGCCATGGCGAGCGCGCCGCGGGTGTTGCGCTGTTTCGGGCTGACCTCCAGCGGGAGGTTCGGATATTGCGAGCCCGCGCTGCCGACGCCCGGGGTGTTGAGGCCCTTCTTGGTCAGCGGATCACCCACCTGCGCCACGAAGTCGGGCACGATCCGGTGGAACAGGATCCCCACGTAGAACTTATCCTTGGCCAACTGCTTCATGCGCTCGACGTGCTTCGGGGCAATGTCGGAATAGAGCTCGATGAAGACCGGACCCTTGGTCGTCTCGACACGGATGACCGGGAGCGGGTGTTTGCTGTAGTCGGGATCTGCTGCCATCCCCCAACTTGTGCAACCGAGGGCCGCGGCGCAAGCCGCGATGGAAAGAATCGTGTTACGCATGAGTAAAAACAAAGACGCCCCCCGCCGGTTGTCCACCAGATTCCTGAGGGTCATTTCAGCCGCTTGCGGAGCGCATCGCCGGGGAACAATTTCCCGGGACACTCCGTGGGACGGGGATTGATCTCGCGATGGAGGACGAACTTGGGCCGCGCGCCAGGGCAGATCTTCCTGAGGTAATCGACAAGCTCGATGCACGCGGCGATCTGGCGCGCGGTCGGTCTCTCCTCGTTGAAATTGCCGACGAAACAGATGCCGATGGATATCTCGTTGAGGAACTCGCTGTACAGGTGGCCTCCCGCCTTCTGGCGCAGCCACCTGTCCCCGACCTCGATCTGCCCGTCGCCCGTGTAGCTGCCGTTTCCGATCACGAACTGGTAGGCGAGGCCATTTTCCATACCCCGGACCATCCGGTGGTAGTGCTCGAAAACATCCGCGCTTCCCTTGCTCGTGCCGCTGTGGTGAATCACGATGTATCTCCAGCGGTCGCGCTTGATCTTTGGCCTGTCGATCGCCTCCTTGCAGCCGCGCAGATAGACGCCCTCCGCCTCCGGTTTCCGTCTCGAGAAGAATCGCAGGTGAAAACCCGAGGGGGAGTGCTTGGACGACACCGATATCGGCCTCGGTCTCTCCGCTGATTCGCGCGATCGCGCCGCATCGCTCTCCGCGCGCGGCGCGGCTCCTTCCGGCGCCGGTTGGGGCTTCGGCTCAGCGTCGGGCTTGGGCTCAATGGTGGGGCGCTTCTCCCCTTCGGGGGCGGCCTTCGTTTCAGTCTTGGCCTCGGGTTTCCCCTCGGCCTTTGCTTCGGGCTTGGGCGATGCCTCGGGCTTCGGCGGGGGGGGCGCCGCCGGCTCGGGTCGCGGTTCTGGCGCCGGTGTCGCAGGGACCGACGGCGGCGGAGCGGGCACTGCGGTCTGGGGAGGGCGGACGTTCAACCGCTGGCCTATTCGCAGGACGTCCTTGGGGCGCATGCCATTCCACGCCATGAGGTCGGGTAGCGGCACCCCATAACGTTTCGCCAGCGCATAGAGCGTCTCGCCCTGTTCCACCACGTGACTCTCAGGCCCGGCTCGCGTCGGGACCACGGCAGGCTCCGAGGGTGCGGGGCGGATCACTTCGGGTAGGGGTGACTGCGATTTCTCCGGCGACGGCTGGGCCGGTGCCTCCCCGGGCACCCGCAGCCGTTGACCGATGCGGATCACGTCGCGGGGATCCAAGCCGTTCTGAGTGGCAAGATCACCCACCGTGACGCCATGGCGCACGGCGATGCGGGTGAGCGTGTCGCCCTCCCGGACGACGTACCACCTGTCGGCCTCTCCCTGCGCCGATGCAATCAACAGCGCCAGAGCACACAGCGCGCCCGGGAAGCGTCGCACGCGGCAAGCATGGCCCACGAGCGCCGCCCTGTCGAGACAACGGATAGACGAATGGGGGTTTGTTTTTGGGGATCCGGGCGGCGCAGAAAAACCCGACTCGGTGTCGAGACGCCGCCGCCACCAATTAACAAGAAAGGGCCCCGGGACGAATCCCGGGACCCTTCGGGAAATGCTCTCTCGGAGATTGCGCCTCAGCGACGGCGGTCGCCCCGACGGCCTCCCCGGCGGTCATCCCGGCGGTCATCCCGGTCGCCGCCGGAACGCTGGCTCTTGGCGCCCATCACCAACAGCTCGCGGCCCATGAGCTGATAGCCGTTGAGCTTCTTCTGGGCGGCCTCGGCCGTCGTCACCGAGTCCATCTCCACAAACCCAAACCCCTTGGACTTGTGAGTCTTCTTGTCCATCGCGATCTCGACGTTGCGGACGCTCCCCACCTGACTGAACAGGTCGAACAGGTCGCTCTCGCTGGAGTCGTAGCTCAGGTTGCCGACGTACAACCGCGGCGTGGTGACCTCGGTTTGCTCCATCGCCGGCGCCGGCGCCGAACCTTCGGATTGCTCCGGGGCTGGCTCCGACTTGAACACACCACCCTCGCCCACCGGACCCTCGGCCGCCTGCCGGATAACCCGGTGCGCCTGAGTGTCCTGCTCTCCCCGATCCACGCGGTCGCGGCGATCCCGATGGCGGCCGCGCCCACGATCCCCCGGCCCGTAGTCAGAGACAACCGGCGGTCGGTGCTTCTTCTTACCGAAGAGGCTCGCGATGCCGGCCATCAGGGCCTGGAGTGGATTCGATTTCTTCTTATGACCTTCGCCACCGTGATGTTGGTGACGCGGGCCACGTCGGCGACGCCGACGATTTCCTGTTCCTGGACGGTATTCTTGCATTGCTCTCACCTGCTGGCGGGAGGCAAGCGCGCTTGGGCTTCGCGGAACTCCAAGTTCCTGAGATCCCTAACCCCGAAAATCCACTCTGCGGATGACTGCCAAAACTGGGCAGCCGAATCGTGGCGGGGAATGCCAGTGCGGCGTTTTCGCTGGAGGAGAAGTCACTCGTGCCGCGCGCTCCCCAAAGGGGCGAGCCTTGGGCGATCCGGCCCGATCCTGGGCGGACGCCAACCGCGGCCATCGGTCTTCCCGATACCTCGATACATGCCGTAGGCACCCGTCCCGAATTGGCCGGAACAGGTGCTTCCTGGTTCATAACACAAACGGCGGAAATGAGTTGCATTGGGCCGTTCGGGTCGCTGCTTGCGCTCCCGATTCTTTCGAACGGAGCGTACATAGCCGATTTGTTGCCCCGGCGCAAGTACACGTTTGGAATATATTTATAGCGGCCTTCCGGGACCGAGGGGCGAGAAACCCGCAGAAACGGCAGTGTTGGCCGACGGCCAGCCCCTTGCGGAACGATTGACAGGCGACCCCGCCACCGCCACCAAGGAAGCCATGACGGCGGAGTTATGGATCATCGGCACTTTGGTGACGTTCTGCGGCACCGAGTTCTTTCTGGAGCGGGCGTTGGCCTGGGCCAATGCCCGGCGCGTGGCCGCGCGGGGCGGCCGCGTCCCCGATGTGTTTGAGGGCAGCATTGATGGGGCCACCGGTCGCCGCAGCGCCGAATACACGCTGGCACGAACGCGCTTCGGCCACATCGCTGCCACCTACGACCTGGGCCTCTTGCTGGTGGTGCTGTTCTCAGGATTCCTGCCGTGGCTCAAGTTGACCCTCGAGGGCGCGGGGCTCTCGGGCCTGCCCTTGGGCGTGGCCTTTTGGCTGGCCGCGCTCTGGGCCATCAGTATCGCGGGGCTCCCCCTCGCCTGGCACGAGACATTCCGGATCGAGGCGCGATTCGGTTTCAACAAGACCACGCCCAAGATCTTCTGCATCGACGTGCTCAAGGGCTGGCTCGTGTCGGCCCTGTTGGGCGCGCCGCTGCTCCTCGCGGTGCTGTGGCTCATCGGCGCAGCCGGGGGATCATGGTGGCTGTGGGGCGCCGGTCTGGTGATCGGTTTCCAGGCGCTGATGATGGTCATCTACCCCCTCTGGATCGCGCCGCTGTTCAACAAGTTCACGCCGCTCGCCGACGGTTCCCTTCGGGAGAAGCTTTCGGCATTGGCCGCTAAAGCGAACTTTTCGGCCCGGGGCATCTTCGTGATGGACGGCTCCAGGCGATCGACACACTCCAATGCCTACTTCACCGGTTTCGGAAAATCCCGCCGCATCGTCCTTTACGACACGCTCGTGAACGAACTACCCGAAGATGAGCTGGCGGCCGTGCTCGCGCACGAGATCGGCCACTACAAGAAGGGCCACGTCCCGATGATGCTCGCGCTCTCCGCCGCCATGGTCATCGCCGGATTCGCCGTCGCCGATCACCTCCTCGGCTGGCAGGCGTTCTACCGCGCCTTCGGGTTCGCCTCGCCCTGGGCACCCGCGGGACTTTTCCTGCTCGCGCAGGTCTCCGGCGCATTCACCTTCTGGCTCAAACCCGTCATCAACGCCCTGCTGCGCCGTTTCGAGCACGAGGCCGATGCCTACGCCGCCCACCTCACCGGCGCGCCCGACTGGCTCAGGGCCGCCCTCCTAAAACTCGCGGAAAAGAACCTGACCAACCTCTGGCCCCACCCCGCCTATAGCCTCTATCATTACAGCCACCCCCCGCTGGCCGAACGGCTCGAGCGACTCCGGTGCCCCGGTCCGCCAGAGCAACACAACAAGAGATAACCCCCGGACACCCATGGCATGGACATTGCTCCGCGCGATCCTGATCACATACCTGATCGTGCTCGCCCTCCTCTGGATCTTCCAGACTCACCTCATCTATTTCCCATCATCGGCAAGGGCGGCCGAACTCGATACCGCCGCCCGTGATCGCGGGCTGGAGCCCTGGCTGCTCGCCGACGGCACCGCCGCCGGCTGGTGCTCCCGCGGGACCGGAAACGCCTGGGTCGTCTTCCATGGCAACGCGGGTTTCGCGCTGCACCGCACGCACTTCGTGGCCATGCTTCGCGCGGCCGACCCCGACGCATCCGTCTACATTTTCGAATACCCCGGCTACGGTGCCCGACCGGGGCCGCCCTCCGAGGGGCGCATCGCCACGGCGGCCGTCGCCGCGGTCCAGGACCTCGCCGCAAACCGCGGCGGCAAAATCATCCTGATCGGAGAATCCATCGGCGCCTCTTTTGCGGCCCGCGTTGCCGAACGCATGGGCGGCAGGGTTGGCGCCCTGCTCCTGATCACGCCATTCGACCGCCTCGCCAACGTGGCCGCATACCACTACCCCTTCATCATGCCCGTCCGGTGGATCCTCCGCGAGCGCCACGACACCGCCGCCGCCCTCGGCAGCTACCGCGGCCGCGCCGCCATCCTCGTCGCCGAACACGACTCGGTCGTCCCACGGAGATTCGGCGAAGCCCTCCACCGCGGCCTCATCTGCGACAAACGCCTGTGGCTCATCCACGGCGCCGACCACAACTCCATCCCCTACCACCCCTCCGCGACCTGGTGGCGCGAGGCCATCGCGTTCTGCACCAGCCCTTAGCGGCCCGTTGAAAAACCCGCATAACAGCCGCGTTGGGCATGGGAGGGACGCCGGCCCGCAAGACCGATCAGAAAACCGGGCCAAGACAGTGTCTGGTCTTTCGGCGCGGAGGGGTCTAGTATGAGAGGTTCCGTGAAGGGAGAATGCGCCTGGCGCCAAATCAATGAACCCACTTGATATCCTGTGGCAGGCGGCCGTGATATTGGCGCTGGTCTTCGCGAACGGCTTCTTCGTCGCGGCGGAATTCGCGGTCGTCAAGGTGCGATTCTCCCAGCTGCGCCCGCTGCTCAAATCTGGCGACTGGCGCGTGAAGATGGCGCTGAAGGCGACGCGGCATCTGGACGCATGCCTCTCGGCCACGCAACTGGGCATCACGATCTCAAGCATCGCGCTGGGCGCCATCGGCAAACCGTACGTGGTCGCGTGGCTGAGGCCGATCCTCATGCTCGTGGGCATCACCGATCCGGTGACGATCGATTCCACGGGGTTCGGCATCGGGTTTGCGCTCATCACGTTCCTGCACGTGGTGCTCGGGGAACTGGCGCCAAAGTCGCTGGCGATCCAGAGACCAAAGGCCATCTCGCTGTGGGTATCGGGCCCGCTGATGATATTCTACTACGTTTTCTATCCGGCGATCTGGATTCTCAACGGCACCGCAAACCTGTTTCTCCGCTGGGCCGGACTCGAGCCACCCTCCGAGAGCGAGCACGCATTCAGTCCCGAAGAACTGGATTTCGTCCTGAGCCACTCGCACCACACCCACCCCACAGACGCGGTCATCAACAAGATCATGATCCGGTCGCTCCGCCTTCGCGAGACCACCGCCGCGCAGGTGATGGTGCCGCGCGAGGAAGTCGACGCCCTCTACCTCGATCTCCCAATCGAAGAGAACATCCGCGTCGCGATGACCACCGGGCACAGCCGGTACCCCGTCTGCCGCAGGCAGGGCGACCCCGAGGTCGTCGGCTTCCTGCTCGTCAAAGAGTGGCTCTGGCAGATCGAGCAGCTCTACCCGGACAAGTCTTTCGGCAGCATCATCCGGAAGCCCCTGACCTTTACGCCCAAGACGCCGCTGCCCGCGATGCTCCAGTTCTTCCGCGTCTCGCGCTCGCACCTCGCCATCGTGCTGGATGATGTGAGCGGCGACCCCCTCGCGCCCGACGCCTGTCGGATGGCGGGCATCGTCACGCTCGAGGACGTGCTCGAGGAGATTGTCGGCGAGATCCGCGACGAGCTCGACATCGAGCGCGGGCCCATCTTCGAGCATACCGAGGACTCGATCCTGATCGACGCGCTGCTCCCGATGAGGGAGGTGCGCGCCGAGACCGGATGGAACATCGGTCTGCAGCCCAAGGAAACCGCCACCCAATGGGTGCAACGCCGCTGCGGCCAGATCCCGCGCCGCGGCGAACGCCTCCACACCGGAGAATTCGAGGTCACCACGCCCGACACACACGCGCGCCTGCCGAGGCGGCTCCGCATCCGCCGCATGAGCATGGAAGAAATCAAACAGCTTGAGGAAGGGCGCGGGAACGAACGCGACCATCGCTCCGACTCGGGCATCGGCCTCTGACCTGAAACTTCACGCTGCGCCCAAGACCGTGGGGCGGACAATCCTGTCCGCCAACCCACGATGTGGCAACGTCTTGTGATTGCAGACAAGATTGCCCGCACCACGTCGCGGACGTTTCCACATGAGTGTGGCGAAGGGCTTGCGCCCGTCGGCCGTCGGACCAGCACCGAAGCCGGAATGTCGTAGAATCGCCTCTGGCGATCGGCTTCGCCACATTTTCTTCACCGGTGGTCCGGCAGCCGCCGGATGGGATCTGGTTCGAAAACCCCTGCAGCCGAACGCCTGCGCATTCGGCATTTGCAGACCCCGCAGCGCCCCTCCGTATCAACCCCGGCTGTTGGGTGTTGAAATCGGCCGTCACGCGTCGAATATCGCATCGCGCCGCCGGTCAAGGTCGGCGCGGCCACATGACAGCTGCCAACCCACCTGCGCGCGAAATCGAAATCGCGGTCATCGATCTCGAGACCACGGGCGACGTGCGCGGATACGAGGCCGAGCCATGGCAGATCGGGATAGTGGTGCTTTCGCGCGGGCGCATCGACCCGGCGCCCGGGTTCGAGAGCCTGTTGCGGGTGGGCGATCGGCCGTTCAACCCGCGCGCCCCCGGCCAACACCACCGCCTCCGGCGCGAGATCGCGGTCGCCCCGACGTTGCCGGGCCTGTGGCCGATGCTGCGCCAATGGATCGAGGGCCGCCCCCTGGCCGCGCACAACGCGCCCACCGAACGGAAGTTCCTCAGCCTGGCGGCACCCCTGCACACCGGCGGCCCTTGGATCGACACGCTGAGGCTCGCCCGCGCCGCCTATCCCTCACTCCCCTCCCACGCGCTGCAGGATGTCGTGGGAGCCCTCAACCTCTTGCCACGGGTGCAGGAGCTTTGTCCCGGCCGCGAGCCCCACGACGCCCTTTTCGACGCCTTCTGCTGCGCGGCGATCCTCGAGAGTCTCCTCGCCCAAGAGGGGTGGCGGGACAGTTCGGTCGCGTTGCTCGCCGCGCAGTGACCCGCCCTCAATGCCCCGCGGGGGCCGCCATCGCACGCGCCACCGCCTCGTGCGCAAGAGCCGCGGGAAGCGGTTCGATGCCGAGCCGACGGGCGGGCGAACCAAGCCCAAGATCGAGATCGCCCCGCGCGATGTCCCTGAACTTCGGATCGGCATTGACGCTGCCATCTCGCAACTCCAGAGGCTGGCGACCTTTGGATGCATACTGATCGAGCCTCTCCCAGAGCAGTTTCCCTTTCGCGGTATAGAAAATATTGCTCGGCATCGCGGCGATGCCGTTCGCGGGGCCTCGGATGATGACGTCGCCCGTGGCGCATAGGATGTTTCTTTCAAAGATGGCGCCGGCGGTTCTTGCCAGGGAGATCTTCGCATCGCCATCGACGAGGAAAACATTGCCCCGGGCCATGTTGTTCGTGGCCATGTGCATGTGGACGGGCCAGTTGACGCCCAGCGAGAGATTGCGCTCGACCAAGCAATTTCGGGCCTGTTCGTCGAGGTAGTATGCGGATGCGCCATAGCCGCCAGTGTCGGCGATGTCGCGCACGACGTTGCCCCGGACGGTGATGTTGGAGCAGAAGGTGATGTAGATACCGGCGCCATCGTGCAGCTCGCGCATCACCCGGCTGATCCGATTGTCCTCGATGAGGTGATCGTTGCCACTGGCGGTGATGCCGCTGTACGGCGCGTGATCCACGTCATTGGCCGCGATTGTATTGCGCGCGCCGGACGTCGAGAGCGCGATCGCGCTGGGGTACAGGATGCCGGAGCGATGGACGCGGTTGCTGAGGACCAGGTTCTCGGCGCCGCCGATGCGGACACCGCATGCGCCGACATCCCGGGTCTCACAACCCGCGATGGTGAGATGTTCCATGTTCCACCCGGCGATGCCCTGGCCGGCCACGTTATACACCTCCACGCCCTCGATGCGGCAACCCTCGGCATGGGAGAGCGCGATCGCGCCAAGGAATCTCCCGGCCCCGAACCCGCCCGCCACCAGCGGGGTGGTTGTCACGGTCAGCGACAGGCCGCGAAGAGCGATGGCTCGCGCGGGGGCGCCCTCTTTCCCCGAGACGCGGATGAGACTCTCGACCGTGGGGGCGATGACCTCCGCCCGGGCCATGTCCTCTCCGGGTCGGGGCCAATAGACCAACCGCTCGCGGGACCGATCCAGATACCAGCGGCCCGGCGAATGCATGCCCTCGCGGGTGTTCCAGAGCACGAATTTTTTCACGCCGAAGGCACCCGGCGGGTGGCCGCAGGGCGTCGCGAACGTCAGGGTCTGGGCCGCGGGATCATGGGACCGTATGCCGACGCAGGACTCGTCCCACATGTGATACACGGTGATCTCCGCGTTCGTGATATCGAGCCAAGGACCGAGGTCACCGGCTCTGTACTTCATGGCCGACAGCTCTTCGGCGGTGGGCTTGCGCTTCCACCCGCCACCCGACGTGCTCATCCACGGCACATCCCACTTGCTGGCGTGCTCGAAGGCACTCTCTTTGGGCAACCTCGCGCGCGGCCTCACTTCGCCATTCACCACAAGGAGGCGGAAATCCCATTCTCGGTCGCGGGTGCCGGGCGCGGGGGCCCACCAGAGCTTTCCGTCGCCCTCCCTCGTCCACCCGGTCACCAGACGACCGCCCACGAGCACCGGGCGCCGCTCCCCGGCCGCGGCGATGACCAAGCCAGAGTCGGCCGCGGTCAGTTCCAGCGGCGCAGCCAAGAAATACCGTCCGGCATGAACGAGGATGCGGACGGATGTCGCCACGCCACGGCGTTCTCGCGCCACGTCGCGCGCGCGGGCCAGAGTTGCGAACGGCCCATTCTCGCCCGAAGCATCGGGCCGCGGCCGCGCCCCGCTCCAGGCATCGCTCCCATCGGGAGCCACGTGAAACTCAAGCACCTCTGCCGCGCCCGGACACGAAAAGCGCGAGACGAGCGCCCCGAGGGCCAACGCCCGGACGCAAATGAGGACCCGCTTCATCGGTGCCCCTCACTTTTCCCCGAAAAATGCGCGGCGGATCTCTGAGAGCGCGGCATCGGGCATCGGCGCGATCGCGCCGATGGATTGGCTGTTGATGACAGCCTCTGCGGTGGCCTCGAGCACCTCGAGGCGATCAAACGCGTCAAGGATTCCCCGCCCCACGACGAGCGCGCCGTCATTCTCCAACAAGGCGGCGGGACGTTCCATCGAAACCGAGGCGGCGAGGGCCGGCCCATCGCCATACGGCATCCCAAACGGGAGCCGGGGGACGTCGCGCAACAGGATGTAACTCTCGGGGATCGTCCGGGCGTCGAAGGGCGCGGCGGCGACGCTGAATGCCGTGGCATTGAC
>Ga0209717_1004513_pt1 | contig 11429 bp, 5 predicted proteins | sample AD_UKC048_MetaG_FD_184418 | JGI IMG/M metagenome (GOLD analysis project Ga0209717, IMG submission 184418) | Active sludge microbial communities of municipal wastewater-treating anaerobic digesters from USA - AD_UKC048_MetaG (SPAdes) (version 2) | ecosystem: Engineered > Bioreactor > Anaerobic >... | reverse complement strand
GCCCAAAAAGTCCTCATCGAGCCTTCTGAAACCGCATTACGGGTGAAAGAAGCATTGCTCAAGGGGGTAGACGAAATTGAGTCGTTGAAAGACTATACCACTACCGGAGGCAGATTGAATGTATACCGTAGTTTGGAACATTTGCGGCAGGATTGTCGCACGGTTCCCGATGATTTTAAGGGGATGCTGATCTACCCCAATCCAGCGCGTTCGAGCATCACCCTGACAATCGATCAACCTGAAAAAAGTCCACTGAGTGTGCGGGTACTCAATATGCTGGGCCAACCCATTTATGCCAAACAGGTAGAGGTGATGTTTCCGGGCATTCAACAGGAGGTGATTTCCGTGAGTAACTGGCCCCCGGGGACGTACTTCGTGGAGGTGTCGATGGGGAAGGAACGGAAAATTGGACGGGTGGTGGTGAATTGAGTTCATCCAATCATCTCTGCGGTGATTCTTAAGTGTCTGAGGTTTCTTAGGTGGTGAAATAATCTTTTCTCACCACCTAAGAAACCACAGGCACTTAAGAACCACCTTAGAAATGGGTTATTTAAGCTGCTGAACCAAAACTGACCCGCCATTCACGGTCGTAAAAAACCGTGTTGCATCAATCAAATACGACCGCCGCGCATCTCCCGGAATATTCAATCCACTCTCCTCATTCGCCACTACCACAAATCCACCTTTGCCATTGCCCTTTAACCATACCCCCCTTGAAGCATCCTGCCGACCCATATGCCCTTCATTGGCATAAAAATTGCCCGTTGCCAGCGCATCCAGGTGCCCATCACGGTCGAAATCTTTGACCAGGAATCCAAAAATGGGCGACTGTTGGGCCAATAAAGGCAGAGCCTGGAGCACAAACTGCCCATTCCCCTGATTTTCGGCATAACAACTCCGCAATTCTTTGGCCTGCAGCTGTTGCGCATCGGCACGCTCTTTTTTGCTGAACAATTCGGCAAATCCTACCTTGGCATAATCGGCATACAAGGGGTATTTTCGGCGAAACTGCACCATCTGTTGATTGAGGGCGTCGCGTGGCAGGGCAGGTACACACTTGCCCTGGATGAAATACCCCATGATGGGATCAACTTTGCCATCCTGATTGAAGTCCTTAGCTAGCATTTGGATGGGCTCACTTGGGGAAGCCCGGTAAAAAGTATTCAAGCCTTCATTTCCCAACAACAAATCGGGGTCGCCATCCTGGTCAAAATCACCCGCCGCAAGCGTATTCCACCAACCTTCACTATTGGCGAAAGTTTTGGCAGAAAAACGGCCATTTTGGTATTCCAATACCGTCAAAGGCATCCATTCTCCAAGGAGCACCAAATCGGTGTCTTTGTCTTGATCAATGTCCAATGGCAAGGCATCGCAGACCAGCCCCAGCTTCGCCAAATCTGGGGCAATTTTTTGGCTCACATCCGTAAATCGGCCACGGTCATTGCGCAAGAGGTAGCTGGCCGCGGTGAGGGGATAAGCCCCTGGAATTTGTCGGCCACCGATAAATATATCCAAATCACCATCTCCGTCGTAGTCAAAGGGACATACCGTTTGGCTACTCACCGTAAGTGGCGGGAATTGATTCGTTCGGGTAAACTTCGCCTGTCCATCGTTGAGCCAGAGGATGGGCTGATAGGCGGTTTTTACTTCCAAGGCTTGTTCGTTGCCACCGCTCACGCTCAGGATATCCTGGTCGCCATCCCCATCGGCGTCAAAAATGGCGAGGTCACCCGCTTCACACTCGGCTGCGTTTAAGCCGGGAAGCGCCGTGAAGCTGCCATTTTTTTGCTGAAGAAAAATCTGGCCGGGGCTGCCTCGGTATGCGCCGCCCAAAACTACATCGTTCAAACCATCTCCGTTCAAATCTCCGACAGCAGCTGCCGGGCCATTCTTGGAGAGCATTTTGTGCAAGGCAAAGGTTTGGTTGAAATCGTTGAAGTCGGATTGCTGGTGCTGGAAGGGCAGTAATTGTGGCAGGGGTTCAAAGATTTTTGCAGTTGGTGAAGCATTTTTACCCTTTGGTTTTGAATCAGCTTGCACAAAAGTTAAGGTTTGATTGGCGGTAATTTTGTACCTGGTTTCTTGTACCTCCTGATTCCAACAAACCTGCACAGAATCGATGGTTTTGTTGTTGCCCAAACCGATCAAAACCCCGGTTTCCACCGAAGACAAGTAGCCCCGCACGGGGAAATGTTCGTAGAATTGGGCTTTGCCCTGAGCCCAAACTTTTACCACAGCTCCAATGCCACTCAGATTGCCCTCTGGCCCCTGAAAAACCACTTTGAGGTAATTTTGTTGTTGCCGTTCGCGGCTCTGGTTTTTAAATACTGAGGCTTCGGCATCCACATTGTTGACCACCAAGTCCAGGTCGCCATCCTGATCCAAATCGGCATAAGCTGCCCCGTTGGCGTAGGACAATTCGTCGAGTCCCCAGGCTTTGGCGACATTTTCAAAACCCAAATCACCCCGATTGCGGTAAGCACAGTTGCGCAATTTCACTTCAGGTACTTGCGCCAGCAGTTTTTCCCGGACTTGGGTCCGACTGGCATCATTGCCAAAATAAGTGGAGCCCTGGTAGTAATGGATGAAATCCAGGTCGGTGATGTTTTTGCGGTATCCCGTGGTGATGAAGATGTCTTTGTGGCCATCCAGGTCCAAGTCGCTGAGCAAGGTAGTCCAACTCCAGTCGGTTTTGGCCACGCCAGCCAGCAGGCCCATTTCACTAAAAACTGGCCCTGCTGTGTCGTTCCCGATATTGATTTGCAACATGTTGCGCATGTACTGCAACTGGTAGCCGTATTGGGGCGAAATGCTCAGTTCTTTTTTATCGTATTCGTGTTTGCCCAACATCTGTTTTTGGCGGGCATTGTCTTCAGGCAACATGTCGAGTTGGAACAGGTCGATTTTGGTGTCGTTGTTCAGGTCGGCGGCATCCAGGCCCATCCCAAATTGGCTAGTATGCGCCGTGGCGGATTGGATGACGTTTTTAAAAGTCCCGTCACCCTGATTGAGGTACAAGATGTCGCTGCTCATGAAGTCATTCGAGCAATAAATGTCGGGGTAGCCGTCCTGATTCAAGTCGGAAATGGCCAGACCCAGCCCCAATCCTTCGAAGCGAATGCCAGCCTCAGCGGATGCATCTACAAAAACCGGGTGCCCGGATTTGCCAACGCCTTCATTGCGGAAAAGTTTGTCGGTAGAGGGGTAGAATCCATTGTTCATTTGACGGCGCAAGACACTGGGGTTTTGCAAATCAGGGGCGGTATTGAGCAAAAAAGCGTCTAGATCGCCATCGAGGTCGTAGTCAAAAAAAGCGCTTTGGGTGGTAAAACCATTGTAATCGAGTCCATAAGCTTGAGCAGATTCGATAAAACTGGGGCTACTGGTTTTTTGATTGATGTACAGCAGGTTCTGTGATTTTTTTAAGCCGGGTCCTTGGGCGACACTGACATAAATATCGTCCCAGCCATCCTGATTGATGTCGACAATAGATACCCCGCTGCACCAGCGATCGGTTTTTAGCCCTGCTTTTTCGGTGATGGACTCAAATTGGAAATTGCCCCGATTGAGGTACAATTCACAGCTGACTTGATTTCCGGTAAAAAAAAGATCGGGCAAACCGTCGCGGTTAAAATCACCTATGCCAACCCCGCCGCCGTTGTAAAAATTAGTAAAGGTAAAGGCGTTGAGGGTGGCGTCGGGACTGAGTTGGTTGTTGAAATGGATATTGGAATGGGCAGGGGTGATTTTTTCAAAAAGCAGATCTGTTTTTTTGCAGCCGAGGAGGCTACAAATTGCCACGACAAGCAAGGATAGGTACAAGGTGCGTGCTGACATAGGAAGCGTTGATTTTCTGACCTAAAGTAGAAATCCTAATATTCACTAGCGCCGTAGGCGCATGATTTCTAAGGTGTTCTAAGGTGTAGCTAATTTAAACCAGTTCAAAAGTAGCAAAAAATCAATACCCCCCTTCCAAAACGGAAGGAGGGCATTGTTCAACAATAATGTTTTATTTGCTTATAGTTCATGCGTAGTACATACTTAGGTAGTGGGCAAAAATAAGTGCTCATTTTCCAGAGCACTTATTTTTTTATCGCCCTAGTAGCCAGGATTCTGATCCTTTTGCTCAATGTTTGGGTTATTGTCGATTTCAGTTTGTGGAAGCGGCAATAATTCGTGTTTGTTGGCCACAAAGAAAGAAATGGGTTCTGTTTTGAGCTTTTTGTGCTTGCGCCAGCGCAGGATGTCAAAATTGCGTACCTGCTCAGAAGCCAATTCTACAAAACGCTCGTGCTGCAGCGCACGGAGGATTTCATCCTTGTTGTTGCAAGGATAATTGGCAGTTGGGTACGGTGGCATTTGTACCGACGCACGTGCCCGAACCTGGTTCATCAAGCTGATCGCAGCAGCTGAATTGCCCGCTTCGTTTTCACATTCCGCCAACATGAGCAGTACATCGGCATAACGCATGATGCGCATGTTGATACCACTGGTAAAGAAGCCATTGTCGACTTTGTACAAAACGGAATATTTGCGCCAGCTTATCTTCACTGTTTGTCCGTCTACGACCGAAGCGTTGCCTTGAACCCGATCATCGGTCATGGTGCTGGCGCCATTGTTGAATTTGTCACCTGGCTTCCAGTAAGACATGTCGAAGCGTGGGTCACTTTTGGCATCCCCCTTAGAGGTTCTTTCGTAGTCGTTCAAAATTTTATTGGATGGAATCAGGTTGCGCCAACCCACTGCGGAATACTCCTGGGTACGTACAGTTTCTTCTTGCACTGCCGTACCATCGCCATCACCACCCCAGTTGTATGCACCTCCAGATGGGGCGTAAACTACTTCGAAGATAGATTCAGCATTGAATTCTCCTTCTTCGTTCGTGAGGTCAAGATAATTGTCTACCAACTTATACAAGCCAGAGCTGACAATTTTTTGCAACTCAGTTTTGGCATTGTTGTAATCACCCAATTGCAAGTAGGTACGCGCCAAGAGCATTTGTGCAGCGTGCTTGGTCGCACGGCCTAAATTGGCAGCAGTGTAGGTAGCAGGCAAGGCAGTTTCCGCAGCCTTAAGGTCACTAATGACCAGGTTGTACACATCTTGCTGGCTGGAACGCGCCTTAGAACCTTCTACAGATTTAGCGTATTCAGTATACAGCGGAACGCCGCCCCATAAAGTGGCCAGCTCATAATAAGCCCAGGCACGCAAAAACCTGGCTTCACCGACTACCCGGGTGCGCACTGCATCACTAATGCCCGGTTTGGCAGCAGCGCCAGCTTCAATGACAACGTTGGCACGGTGGACGACGCGGAACCAACCGGTAAAAACCGAATTGGAGACGGAATTTCCAGCGTCATTGACACCATTGAGCAATTGGGCCCGAGGGGTCTCCAACTGACCACCACCAGTGGCCACCTCATCACTACGCAGGTCATGGGTAAAAAACCATTCGCGGGATACCAAACCGTTGTGTTGAACCAAGGCGTAAACTGCATTTACACCCGCAGTGAGTTCAGCGTCATTGTTGAAATAGGTATCCAGGGTTACCCCGTTTGGATTGACTTTATCGAGCACCTCATCATTACAGCTTAGGGTCAGTCCCAGAATCATGATGCTGGTTAAAAAAGCAATTTTTTTCATAATGAATTGAGTTTTTGGTCAGGTGGAGAAGACTCCAGCTGACAGGGCAAAGCATTATTGATTTTTAGTTAAAGCCAAGATTTACCCCAAACAACACGGTACGTGCCTGTGGGTATTGACCATAATCGATACCATTGTTGAGCAGGTTATTGCCTCTTGAAGCCACCTCAGGGTCAAATCCAGAATACTTGGTGAAAGTCAGCAAGTTTTGACTGGATACATAAACCCGAACCCGGCTGATCACATTGTTGGTGATTTCTTTCAGGCTTTCGCTGGAGAAAGTATACCCAATGCTGACGTTTTTGATGCGCAGGTAAGAACCATCCTCGATGAAGCGGTCGGAAGTACGGGTATTCTGGTTTGGGTCCCCACTGACTGCCCGAGGTACATCGGTATCGGTGTTTTGTGGAGTCCAAGCATCCAGCACGTCGGTGCTAGCATTGAAGAGTCGTAGCATACCCTGGCCAATGACTTTAACGCCATTGTAAATTTTATTGCCTTGTACACCCTGGAAGTAAATTGCAAAATCAAAGTTTTTGTAGGTACCACCCCAGTTCAAGCCATAGGAGAATTTAGGCAAATAGCTGCCCAAATAAGTACGGTCAGTGCCGTCAATTTTACCATCACCATTCAAGTCCTTAAACCGAATGTCACCAGGAGCAGTGGAGGCATTTTGATAAGGGGCATTGTCGTTGCCCAGGGCATTGGCCGCAGCTACCTCAGCCGCGCTTTGGAAAATGCCATCCACCTGCCAGCCGTAGAAGGACTGAATTGGTTGTCCTGCTTCGGTACGGGTAATGTCAAAACCACCAAAGTCGGCGTTGTTGCCAGAGTTGATCGTAGCATTTGGCGTTGCGAGGCTCAAAACCTTGTTGCGGATCATGTCAAAAGTACCTGTCAAGCTCCAGTTGAAATCGGTGCTGCGGTGGTTGTACCCTAGCGCGAGTTCAAAACCGGTATTTTGCATACTTCCTACGTTGGCCAGAGGGCTAGAAGAGAAACCCAATGATTCAGGTAGTGGAACGCTCAACAGCAGACCATCCGTTTTACGCTTGTACAATTCGGCACTGATGTCGAAACGGCCTAAAGACAGGTCAAAACCAATGTTGCTCATGGTCGTTTCTTCCCAGCTCAAGCCAGTGTTGCCCAAGCGGTTGAAGTACGAACCAAGATTGGTGGTAGCGTTGCCAAATGGGTAAATGGTCGAGTTGGCCGAAATGAGTGGCTGCCAGTCGTAATCACCAATGGCATTGTATCCAGTTTGACCGATGCTGGCCCGCAATTTCAGTGAAGAAATAGCTGTAATCGATTTCATAAATGGTTCTTCACTAATGCGCCATCCCACCGATGCAGATGGGAAGATACCCCATTTGCGGCCAGGAGCGAATTTGGAAGAACCGTCCCGACGAATGGAAGCCCCAACAGGTATTTTCCGGCGTAGTCGTAAGTCAAACGACCAACATAGGAGATCAACGAGTTTTGAGACAAAGAAGAAGAACCATTCGGGTTGGAAATCCCCTGCAATACCTGAATGTTGTTGTCGGGGCGCTGGCCACTGGCCGAAATGCCCTCAGACTTAGCATCCTGTTTTTCCGCTACTGCAATGACGTTGACATTGTGGTTACCAAAAGATTGCTCAAAGGTCAACTGGTTGGTAAATACAGTAGAGAAGAAATTATTCCGGTTTTCAGACAGCGCTGCAATGACCCGGCTACGGTTGCCATCATTGTAGATGGGCAAGAAGCTGGTAAACTGGCTATTGGCAAAATCAGCACCCGCCACAAAGCGGTACTTCAACCAATTGGTGAATTTCACTTCGGTGAAAAAAGTACCCAGCATTTTTACCCCATTGTCAATCTGGTACTGTTGTTCCTGTTCGGCGATGCGCAATGGGTTTTCAGGGTCGGTAGCATCCAAACCTTGAGCAGTGGTACTGAATCCACCAATTTTAGTTGGGTCACGTACTGGCCAGTAAGGGATCATCCGCATGATATTCTGGATCTGAGTACGGCCCCCACCGTCGCGCTCCAAACGACGCTTGTCCGTTGCTACCAACAGAGTTTGGCCCAGAGTCAACCACTTGGCCACTTTGTGATCCGAGTTGATGCGGAAACTTTGGCGCTGGTAATCGGTAACAGGCATGATCCCATCCTGGCTAAAATACCCCAGTGAGGTATATACCCGGGATACATCGTTGCCACCAGAGATCGACAACTGGTGATCCGTGATAGGGGCAGAGCGGAACATCACATCTTGCCAATCCGTATCGGTCTGGCCAAAAGTGGTACTTGCTCCATCGTAAATGGGCGTATTCAGGTTGGTGAAACGGCCTGGAACAGGTTGAGCGGATGCTGTCAGCAGGGCGGTTCCGTAGCGGATGTACTCGTCGCGATTCAGCAAATCCAGGGTCTTCCAAGCGGATTGCACTCCATAGTAAGAATCCAGATTTACCTTCATTTTACCCGCAACTCCTTTTTTTGTTGTGATCAAAACAACTCCGTTGGCTGCTCTTGAGCCATAAATAGATGCAGCACTGGCATCTTTGAGTACTTCCAAGGACTCAATATCCTTTGGGTCGATGTTGTTTAAGCCGCCTGCAGGCACACCATCAATAACATACAATGGATTGGGGTTCAAACTGATCGAACCAATCCCCCGGATGCGGATGATCGGATCGGAACCAGGGCTACTGTTGTTGGTAACCGATACACCAGGTACCCGCCCCTGAATAGCCTGGGTCAAACTGATAACGGGCAGCGCCTTTAGGTCTTTCTGACTTACCGAAGATACGGCACCAGTCAAGGAAGATTTCTTTTGGGTACCATAACCTACTACGACCACTTCGTCCAACACTTTACCTTCTTCCAGCACCACATTCACTGTAGCCCGGCCATCGATGGCCACGCGTTGGGTGGTGTAGCCCACAAAGCTAAAGATCAAGGCACCGTTGCGGTCAGCATCGGCCAGGTCCAGCGTGTACTTGCCACTGGCATCGGTGATCGCGCCCTGGGTGGTCCCTTCCAGCACCACTGAAGCGCCTACCATCGGCTCTCCGGCATTGTCGGTAACGGTTCCTTGCACCCTGAAATCGGGTTTTTGGGTGATGATCGGCTGGATTTTGGGCAAACTTTCCAAATCCTGCTGCTGTTCGTAACGCTCCAGGGGCGTTTTACTCAGCAAAATTTGTTTTGAACCAAAAACTTCGTAACGAATGGGCGTTTTTTTGAACACCCGGTCCAGGATTTTTTCCAGGCTTTCGTCCTCGGCCTGGATGCTTACTTTTCTGTCGGCTTCAATCTGTTTCGGTAAATAAGAAAAACGAACGTCGGCTTTCTTTTCAATCAGAAATAGTACCTCGCATAGTTTTTTGTCTTCTAGATTGAGACTAAGCTTTTGCAAAAGCACCTTCTGCGAAAAAGCAGGGTGAGCGTAACCCATACCCGCGAAAAGCCCAGCCAGAATGATTTGAGCAAGCGAGATTCTCATGAGCTGAAGCAATTTTTCACGGTGCAGTAGATTTTTTTTCATGCCTCTGATGTTGGTTAAGTTAAGAAAATTTTGTGATAGTCAAAAAAAAATGTTCAATTCATCACTTGTTGGCGACATTATTGAGCTCTATAAACAACCATTACTGCTCACAATGATCTGAGCATCCTGTATTTTGTAGGATGCATTTACCAATTTGCAGATGATCGTAAGTTTATCGTGGAGGTTTTCCTCGTCCAGAGAAGTCGTCATGATACAATCTTGCATCACCTTTTCATCATAGACGACCTCAAGGCCATAAGCCTTTTCAATGGCCTCAAAAACAAGAGAAATGGGCGCATCGACAAAAGTGAGTTTTTTAAGCTCCTCCTTGGTGATGATGACATTGGGGGTTTCTACAATGGATTTAACCAGCCTGTTTTCCGTACTCAAAAATTGTACACGTTGGTTGGGGGTCAAAACAACCACCTCGAGCTTTTCTTTTACACTTGATTTTTCTTGCCTTGTTTTTTCAGCATAAACGGAAACCTTACCCGTCAGTACATCTACCATTACATTTTTGGAATCTTTTGCATTTTTGATGGTGAAAGAAGTGCCCATTACTTTGGCAATCAGTTTGCCTGCGTGTACGATAAAGGGTTTGGCTGGATTCTTGGTGACTTCAAAAAATGCCTCACCATTGAGGTGCAGTTCCCGCTTATTCTGATTGAAGTCTTTGTTGTAGACCAGGCTACTTCCTGGTTCCAAGATCACCAATGAGCCATCTGCAAGGGTTATTTTCTGATCAGAATAAGTCGTGTTTTTCAACTCTATTCCACGGTGAGCGATCACCGTTTGACTTTTTTGGTTTTTTTTTGGTAAGGGTACTGGACTTAGTTTGACGAACCATATATACCCGAAAAACATACAGACAGCCGTGCCGAGTATCCAGGCCATGCGGATGATCCTCGCCGTTGTAGACCCTTTGAGTTCCTTGCTAATGTTGGCCCAAACTCGCTTGCGTACGGTAAGGGATTCTTCTCCAGGTGGAGTGGCCTTTTTGAATTCGGGCTGGGACTCAAACCAGGCCAGAATGGGTTTTTCTTCCTCTTCCGTAGTTTTACCTTCAAGATAGCGTTTGGATAGTTCATTGAACTCCTTTTGGGTCATTTCAACATAGTTTAAGGTTGATCAATTCTCAGCATGGTATGACTTTAAAGTGTCTTTCAAGTACTTTATCGATTTAGTAAGGTGGTATTCAACTGCCTTTTCACTTAGGCTCAAATGTTTGGCAATTTCTTTTACGGGTTGGTGCTCAAAACGGCTGCGTCGAAATACCTCGGCGCTTTTTTCTGGCAATCGATTCAAAGCGGCTTCAATCGCAACGGTCAGTTCTTTGAAGTTCAAAATTTGACCGCCATCCGGAGACTGTTCCAATTCTTTAAAGACCAAATACTCTTGATATTTGCGATAAGTAAGTTGAGATTTAAAGAAGTTGAAAACAAGGTTTTTTACGGCCACGGCAAGGTAAACGTCCAATCGTTTGATGATGACATCAGCACGCCGATGCCACAAACTCAAAAACACCTCTTGCAGCACCTCTTCAGCATCTTCAACGCCGATCTGATGGGATGCCCATTCAAACAATTTGTCCCAGTAACGCCGATAGATTTCTTCGTATGCTACCCTGTTACCTGTACGAAGAAATACGACTAATTGCTCGTCCGTAAATTCTTTTTCAGCCATAATTGCGCGCTAATAGAATTGCTTCAAAACTCTTCCTTATTGATAAGTAAAATAAAGTGCCTAAATCCCTAAACGAAATTTGTAGAAAATTCTGTGAAACACGTTTTTTCGCTTAAAAATTTTAAAATCACCAAAAGAAGAAGGCCTTTCACTCCCAAAGATGGAATAAAAGGCCTTCATCTTGAATACTTCAACTATTCACTTTTCAACTTTTCAGTCTACTTAGTTACGATCATTTTGCGCGTGGCTGTAGCGCCATTTTGCATCAGCGTGTAATAATAGACGCCATCAGCGGGGAGGTCGGTATGTTTCACCAGCAATTGGTTGTACCCACGATCGAAAGATTGACGGAAGGATTTGACAACCCGACCTGTCACATCATAGATGTTGAGGGTCGCCTCTCCCGTTTGTGGCAACCAGAAGCCGATTTGAGCCTCCGCACGGAATGGATTGGGTTGATTTTGTTCAAGTACCAACCCACGATCCTGGTTGATACCCGAGGTATTGTCGCCAAATGAAAGGGCAAGCCCTATTACCTCGTTTTCACGGTTGTAGGCCTCTGCATTCATCACCTG
>Ga0209717_1004510_pt1 | contig 11434 bp, 6 predicted proteins | sample AD_UKC048_MetaG_FD_184418 | JGI IMG/M metagenome (GOLD analysis project Ga0209717, IMG submission 184418) | Active sludge microbial communities of municipal wastewater-treating anaerobic digesters from USA - AD_UKC048_MetaG (SPAdes) (version 2) | ecosystem: Engineered > Bioreactor > Anaerobic >... | reverse complement strand
GCCAGCTCGTTCATTTCCCCCTCCGCCGTGCGCCTCACCTACCAGATCAATGAGGGGACACGGGTCGCCATCGCCTCCGCCCAGGTCCGCCTGGCCGATTCGAGCCGGGCAGTGGTGGAGGTCTGGGAGAAGGCGAGGGTGAAGATGATCACCCAGAGCGGCTCGGGCTATAGCGACGCGGCCGTCCAGAACGATATGCGGAGCCTCAACACCCTCTTCGCCAACCAGGGCTACGCCTATGCCGAGACACGGGTGCAGCCCCGGCTGGAGGATCAGGACCGCATCGTCCAGCTCCTTTATGAGGTCGATCCCGGCCCCCGCTGCCTCTTCGGCCCGGTCACCATCCTTGGAGACAGCATCATCAGCCCGCGCACCATTGAAAAACAGATCGCCCTCCGACCCGGTCGGCCCTACAGCCAGAAAAACCTTGAAAAAAGCCAACGCCAGATCTACCAGCTCGGGGTATTTCAGTATGTCACCGTCAAGGCGATGCTCGATTCCATGGAAAATCCCCTCCTCCCCGTCGTCATTCAGGTCAAGGCCGCCCCGCCCTGGACCATCAAGACCGGCATCGGCTACGGCATGGAGGAGCGGCTGCGCCTGCTGGTTGATATCCGCAAGCGCAGCTTCCTCGGCGGCGCCCGCAGGCTGGACCTCTATCTGAAGCACAGCAGCCTCGAACCCTATTCAATCGATCTCAGAATCACCCAGTTTGGCTTTCCGGCTCCCCAGACCAGCCTGCTCCTCAACCCCTTCTTCCTGCGTCAGCAGGAGCCGGGCTTCACCGTCGACCGCACGGGAGTCAACATCGCCCATCAACAGCGCTTCGCCACCTATACCGACGGCTCTCTGCGCTATACCCTCGAGCAGGATTATCTCAAGGTGAGCGCCCTGACCCGGGAGCAGACCCTCGACAGCAGCCGCATCGCCCTCTATCACAAATCCTATTTCACCCTTGCCATGGCGCGGGACAACTCCCTCCCCCTCTTCTATCCGCGCAAGGGGCTCTATACCGCCGCCACCGTCACCTGGGCCGGGGTTGGATTCCAGAGCGATTTCCATTTTCTCAGGCTGCTCGGGGAGGTGCGGCACTATCAGCGCGTGGGCCGCACCAGCGTCCTGGCGACGCGGATAAAGGCTGGTTCGCTGCGCCGGCTCGGGCCGGACCGCTTCACCCCCATCGAGGAGCGTTTTTTCACCGGCGGCGCCTCCTCGGTGCGAGGCTGGGGCCACAGCGAGATCGGACCCAAGAACAGCGCCGGCCTTCCCATCGGGGGCAACAGCCTGCTTGAACTGGGGGTCGAACTGCGCCGGGAGTGGGCCGGGCCCATCTCCGGCGCCCTCTTTTTCGATGCGGGCAATGTCTGGCCGCGGCTGCACGGCCACAACCTCGGGGATCTCTGCACCGCCGCAGGCGCCGGGCTGCGCTATCGCACGCCCATCGGGCCGATCCGGCTCGATTTCGGTTGGCCCCTCAATCGCAGCGGCAAGGGCGTCCAGTTCCATCTCAGCGTCGGTCAGGCCTTTTAGGAAAATGTCATGCGCCGTTTCCTCAAAATAACCGCAATCCTGCTCGTGCTGGCCTTGGCCGCCGGCCTCGTTGCCCTGGGCATCCTCTATCAGAGCGGCGACCTCCACCGCCGCGCCCGGGAGGCCGTTGTTAAACTGGCCACCGGGGTCTTCGACGGTGAAATCGAGTTCGGCCGCATCAGCGGCTCCCTGCTGCAAACCCTGCAGATCGAGGATCTCCGCCTCTTCAGGGGGGCCGATACCCTCCTGCAGGTCGACACTCTGCGCTGCAGCTGGCGCCCCATCAACCTGCTCTGGGGTCACCTCACCCTCCACCGCGTCGAGTTCATCGGCACGCGCATCGCAGTGCATCAAGCGGGCGACGGTAGCTGGAACTACGAGCGCTATCTCAGGAATGCGGGCGAGCCCTCCGGCCGAAAGTGGACCCTGCAGCTCAAATCCCTCCGCCTCCGCGACACCGCCGTGCGGGTGCAGCCCTCCGGCGACAGCCCCGCCCCGGTTGTCCTCCGCATCCCGAATCTCGCCGCCGGCGCCCGCCTCTCGCCCGCAGGTTGGCGGATTGGGCTCGAAGAGGCGGAGGTCTCTCTCCCCTCTTACGGTATCAGGATTACCCGAGTGCAGGCTAAAGCTGCGGGCAACGAGCGCGGCCTTGTTTTGGACCTCTCGCACCTTGAAACCACCGCCTCCCGCATCAAGGGCAGCCTTGAGGCCGCATTCGGACCCGGCGCCCCCGTGACCATCACCCTGCACGCTGATTCTCTCGCCGCCGCTGATATCGCCCCAGTGACCGGATGGTCCCCCCCCTTCGCCAGGATGGGGATTGACATACGCGCTGCGGGCTATCGCGATTCCATCGCTGTCGAAGTGAAGGCCGGTGCTCCCGAGGGGAACGCGGAGTTGAAGGGCTGGTTGAAACCAGCCGAAGCCGCTGCCGGCCGGTTGATCCTTGCCGGAGTGCAAACCGCAGCGCTGCTGGGAAGGTCTGGAGAGCTCCGCGCTGTCGTCGATTTCGCCGGCAGCGGCTTCAACCCGGCGGAGGCGCAGTGGCAGGCCAGGGGCAGGATGCACCATTCCCTTCTGGACACCCTCGCTCTCGGGGAGATCGGCTTTGATGCGCACCTCGCCGGCAGCACCCTCTCCCTGCTCGCCGATGCCCCGGCCGGGCACGGCCGGATCAGGGCCTCCGGCCGGCTCCGGCTGGAGCAGGATCCCCACTATGACCTGCACCTCACCACCGAAGGGGTGAATCTGGCCGACTGGAGCGAGCGCCCCGGCCTGGAGAGCAGCCTCAACCTCGATCTCCACCTTGAAGGCCGTGGCCTCAACGGCGCCGGAGCCCGCGCCTCGGCCCGCCTCGCCGGCCATCCCTCCGTCATCGCCGGCTTTGTTGTCGACAGCCTCTACGCCGCCGGCTGGATCAAGCCCGCCGGCATCGAACTCGATACCCTCCAGCTCACCGCCCCGGGCCTGAAGGCGGAGGGCAGGGGCAGCTGGCGCACGGATGGCCCCCTCAGTGCCGGCCTGACCCTCACCCTCATAGAACACACCAGCCTCCCGGAATGGCTCGGCGCCGATTCGATGCGCCTCAATGGCACCGTGCTGGCCGCCCTCTCCGGGACGACCGATTCTCTCGCCCTCAGCGCTACCGCCCGCCTGCGTGAGAGCGCCTACGAGGCCTTCCGGATCGGGAAAATCACCGCCGACCTCGACGGGCTCTGGAACGGCCGCCCCCAGGCTGCGCTGCGGCTCTCCGCCGCCTCCCTGCACAGCGGCGAAAGCGCCCTGGCCGACTCTTTCTACGTCGACGGCCGCTACGACGATGGGCTCATCAGCGCCGAGAGCGCGATGACCCTGACCGACAGCCTCAGCGCACGCATCGTCCTCCAGGCCGCCCGAGGAGATTCCCTCTGGGAGTTCAAGCTGCCCGGACTGGAACTCCGGGAGCACAGCGGCCTCTGGCGCCTGGACGAGGCCACTCCTAAACTCACCCTCGGCGACAGGAGCCTGGCCCTCGCCGGCCTGACCCTCCGCCGCGGAGAGGAACGCATCGAGCTCGGCGGCACCCTCAGCCTTGATGACAGCCTCGACTTTATTCTTAACCTCGAGAAGATGGATTTGCAGCGCTGGAGCGGTCTCTTGCCCGGCCTGCCCGCCCTGAGCGGCGCCCTCAATATCCATTCCACGCTCCAGGGCACCGCCTCCTGCCCCCGCATCGTCACCACCATCCGGGCCGAAGCGCTCAAGGTGGCCGGGCTGCCCCTGGCCACCCTCCAGTTCAGCAGCCTTTTCGAGGACAGCCTGCTGATCTGGGACGGTACCCTCACCCAGAGCGCCAGCAACACCCTGCTCTTCAGCGGCCTCCTCCCCCTGCGCCTGCGCTGGCCCCTGCCGCAGATCCTGATCGCTGACACAGACTCGATCGATATCGCCGTACGCACACGGGAACTGCAGTCCGGCCTCCTCTCCGCCTTTCTGCCCGGTCTCGATCTGCGCGGCACCCTCAGCGGCGATCTCCTCCTCACCCATACCTGGAAAGAGCCGCGGCCCGGCGGCTACCTGGAACTGCGCAACGGCTCCTTCATCGCCCCCTATCTCGGCAGACCCTACGCACCCATCACCGCCCGCATCGAGCTTGAACCCGACAGGATCGTGCTCAGCCGCCTGAATGCCACCGGCGGCGAGGGCCGCCTACAGGGCGATGGCTTTTGGCGCTTCGACCTCACTGACAAGGGTCTGGAGTTCGGAGAGATGCTGCTGCGCCTCAAAAGCGACCGTTTCACCGCCGCCGATGGCCCCGAGATTACCCTCGTCCTCGACGGCACCGTGGAGCTCTCCGGCCTCCCGGCCGGGCCGCTGTTCAACGGCGCCCTGCGCATCGAACGGTCCCGCATCGACCTGCCCGCCTTCACCGAATCCCCCTCCACCTTGATGCAGGCGGACCTTCCCCTGCTCATGGTCACTCGCGGCGACACCGCCAGCCAGAGCTACGACCGCAAAATCCTCCAGCCGGCCTGGCTGCCCCTCGTCGAACGCTTGCGCGGCTCGATCCGCCTTGACATCCCCCGCAACACCTGGCTGCGCAGCCCGGAGATGAACATCGAGATCTCCGGCAAACTCGACCTCGCCAAGGAGGGCGAACAGTTCGGCCTCTTCGGCTCCATCGAGATCGTCCGCGGCAACTATGACCTCTTCAGCCGCCGCTTCGACATCAAGGAGGGCCGTCTCACCTTCGCCGGCGGGGACAATCTGCCGGAGATGACCCTGCAGGCGGACCACCTCTTCCGCTCCCAGGACAAAAGCAAACACACCCTCAGCCTCACCGCCTCGGGGGAGCTGCGCAAGCCACTCCTCAGCTTCACCCTTGATAACCAGCCTATTGCCGAGAGCGACGCGGTCTCCTATCTCGCCTTCGGCCGCAGCTTCGCCGATCTCACCCACGGCGAGAGGAACGACCTGGTAGCCTCGCAACTGCAGATCAGCGGCGACGCCTTCAGGCAGATGCTCGCCGGACAGATCGCCGGGGAGGTGACCCGCTCCCTCCAGCAGACCCTCGACCTGGATGTGATCGAATTCAGGGGCGACCAGAACTGGCGGCAGTCGACGGTGGTCGTCGGCAAATACCTGACCAACGACCTTTTCATCAGCTACGAACGCCAGCTCAATTTCAAGCGCACCAGCGAGGTGGCGCCCGAACAGGTGACCCTGGAGTACGAGATCATCCCCTCCCTTTTTCTCCAGGCCACACGCGGAGATGAAAACAGTACGGGAATCGATCTGATTTACAAGTGGGAAAAATAGAAAAACAGGGGAAGGCCTGCAGCCGCAAAAGGACGGGGCCGCAGCAGGAAGGGGCTAATCGGCATCAGGCAGGAAAAGAGCCATCTGCAGTCTGGTGGGGATGGCCCGATAGATCGCCTTGGCGTCCTCGCGGCTGACCACCACCTCTATCCACAGCTTGTGATCGGGCAAATTCTTGCGCTTCAGATTCCGGATCGTCGTCCGGGCCTCCGCAAAAATCCTCTCCATATCAAAGGCGAATTTTTTCTTGAACTCACTGCTGCTGCTCGGCGGCTGCTCCTGCTCGATGCGAACCGTGAGGTTGCGGTTGAACTCAAGGGTGAAATGGACATCGTTGTTCTCGATCGGGATCTCCTGGCCGGCCATGGCCTCAGCCTCGATGGTGTCCTTGGGGGCATCCATGATGCGGATGGGGGCCTTGGGGATGGTGGCGGACTCGCTCAGGAGCTGGAAGGGGGGGTAGAGCCAGGTGTGGAGCGAGTCGAGCCGGGCGACGTGGGGGATGGCCTGGCTCATGCGGAAGGAGCTGACCCGGCACTTGCGCACAGGCACCCCCTTGATGAGCAGATTGACCAGGCTGTCGCGCAGATTGATGGCCAGCATGACCGAATCCTTTTTGGCCAGATCAAGGAGAAGATTGGCATAGGTCTCCTCGAGCCGGAGGGCATCCATCTGCTCCGCCATCTCGCGCGTGGGCGCCGCCCCGCCGCTGCCGCCCGCGGCGGCGCGCATATTGCGCATCCGCAGGGAGGTGGAATCGACCACCTTTTGCACCGGCAGGATCACCAGCGGCACGGCGACAATGAGCACCGGCAGCACAAAGGCGAAGATAAAGACCAGCTGTGCGGGCAGGCGATTCTTGAAAAAGGGCAGCAGATTCAAGGATGAACTCTCTCCAATGGGACAGAAAGCGACTTAGTAAATGAACACCTTCGAACCGGTATTCATGTTTTTGGCGACCACCTCGAGATCCTCATCCCCCAGACGAACACAGCCGTGGGTGACCGGCATGCCAAGAAAGCGTTTGTAAAGGGTGCCGTGGATGAGATAGCCGTCGCCAAGGGCGAGGGCATAGTCGCCTAGCACTCCCGACTCGTAGCGCAGGGGGGAGTCCCGCGGCGGGATCGGCCGCCCCTCCTCGACAAAGGCCCAGTCCGGCATGTACCAGACTGGCTTGCGCATCTTGTTGAGCACCCTGAACTGGCCGCGCGGGGTGCGGAAGATCCACTGCTTGTTGCGACTGGCGCGCAGCAGGACGTAGCTGCCGGTGGAACAGACCCCCTTGTGCAGCAGCTGGTCAGCCTGCATGAGAAAGATCTGGTTCCCCGAGGTGTCGATGACCAGCCAGGGCTCCCTGGGGATCAAGGCTGCGATCTTTTTCTGTTTGGCCTGCACAGTCCGGGCCGCTTTCGCCAGTTCTTTCTCGTAGAGCTGCATATCGGCGCTGGCGTCGACGCGGACAAAGTTCTCCCTGGGCGCGAGGCGGAAGAGGGCATCGCGCAAATCCGGGGCGTAGATGAAGACAAAAAAGGCAACCAGGAGGCCGAACAAAAGGCCGAAAAAGAGGGCCGAACCGATCTTCTTCTCGGTCTTTTCGGGCTCATAATCGTCGAAGGAGAGATCGGGTTCCTGCCTGGAGCTCTCCCTGGCCTGCGGACGGAAATCCTTGCGAACTGTGCGTTTCATAGTGCCTGTAAAAGGGACGTTAACCTGCAACCGGCGCCCCCGCTGGTGCCGGGTTATTTGGCCGTGTTCTGCCCTTTGCCGTCGGGTGCCGCGCTGTTTTCACTGTAGGCGGTGCTGATACCCCGCAGCGAGCCGACGATGGTGACCGGGGTCCCCTCGCCCACCATGCTGTACAGGGTATCCATATCGCGATTGCGCAGGGCGACGCAGCCCGCCGTCCAGTTGGCCCCCTTGCCCCCGTCACCGTGGACCTCGATGAGGCCGCCGATGCCGGCGTTACGGCCAATATCGCCACGCGCCTGCGCCGCGCGGAACTGGGCCACATCCTCGGCATTGGGATAGTTGATCTCCAGGGCCTTGTAATAGGCGGTGCGATGCCCCGATTTCTTGCGCTTGACGTGGTATAACCCCTCCGGGGTCGCCCCGTCGCCGCGCTGCCGCTTGTGCCCCAGCCAGTTCGGCCCGAGCTCGACGGGAAACTCCGCCGTTTTGACGCCGTTGCGGTAGACATGACAGCGATGGGCCAGCTTGTCCACGATGATCACCGGCTCGTTCTTCTCGGCCGACCAGCGGATGGTCTGCTGCACCCATTTGCGCCATTTGGGGGCGTTGACAAAATAGCCGTTGAGGATCTGCGTCACCTCATCCCCGGCGCTGCCGATCTTTTTGGAGGCGATCTGATAGCGGGCGACGGCGCGGCGAAAATCCCCGCGCTTGAAGGCCTCTTCACTCTCATAGATGGCCAGTTCGCTGAAGGCGATCTGCTGGCGCACCTGACCCTCCATCGGCATATCCGCAAACTGGCTGCGGATATCGGCGATCCGCTTCTTGGTCAGATTGATGCCGGTCGCCGCTACCCAGCGCAGGCTGTCGCGCAGGGTCACTGAACGCATTGCCGCATATTCAGCCATGTCGCTCGCCTTTTGCGCCATGGTCTCGACGCGGCTGAAATTGCGGTGATACATCCAGCGCTGATTCTCCGAAGCCCACATCAGGCGGGACTGCTCCAAATAATGTTCGGCCATGCGCAGTTGGTCCGGGGCATAGACAGCGGCCTGGAGCTGGCGGGCCCGGGCGACATCCCTGCGCGCCTCATCGAAGCGGGCCACCGGCGGCTTGTTGGAAAACTGCACGATCAGACTGATGGTGCCCAGGACGAGCGCCAGGACAAGATTGATGATCAGAAACCAGTTTTTTTCGGGCGGGGCAGGCTTGGCTGGTTTGGCGTAACGGTTATACTCGTACAGCATGCTTCACTCAATTAATGCCAGAATACCAGAAAATCGGGGCCAGCGAAAGGAAGTCAGAGACGCATCCACCGCTTGGGTCAAAGAACAACCCCGGCACGGATTGAAAACAGAAAACCTCAGCCCGCGAAGCGCTGCTTGCACGGACTGAGGTTTGTAATCAACACTCAGTGGAGAGTGAAGGACTAGCGGCCGAGCTTCTTGTCGATCGCAGCCTGCAGCTCCTGAGCCAGGCTCGCCAGCTTCTGCAGATTGGCCTGGACCTTGTCGCGAGCGGTCAGGAAATCGCCATTGGTCATGGCGGTGTTGGCTTCGGCGACGGAGGCTTCGACAGCAGCCAGTTCGCTGTTGATGGCTTCGAGGGCGGCACGGCCTTCTTTGCCACGCGGGGCCTTCTTCATCAGACCCTTGACATTCTCAACAGCCGGGGCGACCTGAGCCATCAGGCCCTCAACTTCCGTTTTGACCTCTTCCTTCTTCACAGCGACCTGATTGACGGCGTCATTGGCGTCGGCAGTCACTTTGGCCAGCAGTTCCTTGACCTTCTTGTAGGAGCGGAAAAGGGCGAACTTGGAATTCTGCTTCTCGATCTCGGCCGTGGCGGAGTTCAGGGAATCCTTAACGGCGTTGAACAGCTCGGGCAGATACCGGTCGACTTCGGCAGCTTTCGCGGCATCCAGAGCGGCCTTCGCGGCATCCAGATCAGCTTGCGGAACCTTGGCGCAACCAAGCATCATGGCCATCGCAAAGACGACGACGAGCACAGTCACTAACGCTTTTGCCTTCATTCTAACAACCTCCTTAAATGGGTGTGTAAATTGGTGCACAGAAACCTTCCCTCTGTAAACTTCAGACAATTTAGGGTATAATTTGCAAAAAAACAAGAGAAAATATCTTTGTGACGTTTTTTCTTGCCGGCCTCTCCCTTTCTCGCAGGAGATCAGGCCAGGCGCGCTTGCAAAATCAGGGAAAGGTATCTTTTTCTACCCTGCCCTATACAAATCTGATGCCAAACTTTTTGGATCAGGCCATATCTTGTTTTTATTAAGATTACATAGCCGGTTTTCGCGCCGCCGATTTACTTGCCGCTCCCTTTTTTCAATATGAAAAAAAAGCAAAATTCAACGGCCATTTGATTCTCAATTTGATAAATTGATAAAATTGTCGTAAATTTGATCTCTTAAAATGATAAAACCAGAGGCCCTGACCCATGCAGCAGTTCGCCGCCCTCATCAAACGCCATCATCAGGATCTGGTCGAGAGCTCGATGGAAGCCCTGCTCATCTCCCCCTGGAGCAGCAGCCATCCCCTCGAAATCGATCCGGCGCGCCAGCTTTTCTCCAACATCCTCACCCATCTGGTTCTTGACATCCGCCAGAGTGCGACCAGGCGCCCCGGCCATCACCTCACCGATTATGCCCTGCAGCTCTACCAGAAAAAGCCCCATCTCCGCCAGGACCTCCATACCCAACTGCTGCTGCTGGGCATATCGCGCATCGTCGTCAACCATTTTCTCATCCGCCACAACGCCCAGCACAACGATCCCGACTTCGCCGCCCGGTTCGAATCCTTGCAGCGGCTCTACGACACCACCCTGATCAGCCTCAGCCACTTCTGGGGGGAGCAGTATCACACCCTCCATGCCGGCGACCAGAATCTGATCCGCGAGCTCAAGATCGTCAAGGACGGCCTCCAGCGTCAGCTCAACCTCATTTATCAGCTCCTGCAGCAGTCCCCCCTCGGGGTGATTGCGTTGGATGGCGATCTGATTGTGCAGCACTGGAATCCGATGGCCGCCCGGCTGACGGGCTTTGAGCCCCCCGACATCCTCGATCGCAGCGTCATGACTCTTTTCACCCCCGCCAGCCGGCAGATGCTCGAAAAAAAGTTCGCCTCGTCGCGGGGGTTTCACGCCAACCTCGAGGTCTACATCCAGCGCAAGCAGGGTTCAATCTTTCCGGCCCTGATCTCCCTGGGACGCATCGCCGGGGTGCCGCAGACGCGTTTCCGCTACATCCTCAATTTCCAGGACATCAGCGAGCGTGCGGCCTTTCAGTCGAGCGTGCAGCGCCTCAACCAGCTCAGCGCGCTCTCGCGTCTGAGCAGCGCGATCATGCACGATATCCGCAATCCCCTCAATTCGATCGGCCTCAACACCGAACTGCTCGAGGAGGCGCTCGAGTCGCCGCGGCCCGGAGGGGAGGAGCGCATCGCCGGGCTGGTCCAGGCGACCAAGCGGCAGCTGCAGCAGCTGCGCGCCAACCTCGATCACTATCTCACCTACACCCATCTCTCGCACCTCAAGGTGGAGCCCTTCGACCTCGGTCTCGAGGTCGGCCGCCTTGTGCAGGAGACCAGGCTGGAGGCGGTCTTCCAGGCGGTCACCCTCGAATACTCTGCCAGCGGGGGGGCCTGCCCGGTGGTGGGCGACTGGATCCAGCTGCGGCGGGTCTTTGTCAATCTGATCACCAACGCCATGGAGGCGACCGGGGCGAGCGGCGTCATCCAGGTGCGGCTTGGGCGCCGCGGCCGCCGCGTCTCCGTCAGCATCACCGACGACGGACCGGGCATCGAGCCCGAAATCGAACGCAGCCTCTTCACCCCCTTCTTCACGACCAAAAAGAGCGGAGCGGGGCTCGGCCTCTTCATCTGCCGCGAAATCGTCCTCGCCCACCACGGCCGCATCAGCGTCGCCTCAAAACGCGGTCAGGGCACCCGCTTCACCGTCAGCCTGCCGCTTCATGCCCATCCGGAGGACCAAACCCCATGAATCCCGTCCGTATTCTCCTCGTCGATGATGAGACTGATACCCTGCAGGCCCTCAAGCTGGGTCTGGAGGATGAGGGCTATGACATCCTCACCTCTCCCTCGCGCAACGAGGCCCTCACCATCACCAAAAACGAGGCGCTCGACATCGTCATCACCGACCTGAAGCTGAAGGACGGCTCGGGACTGGATCTGCTCGGCTATCTCCAGGAGGTCCATCCGCAGGTGCCGGTGATCATCATGACCGCCTACGGCTCCATAGAATCGACCAAGGTTGCCCTGCGCAGCGGGGCCTATGACTATCTGGCCAAACCCTTCAGCCTCGCCGACCTCAAACGCATCGTCGCCAAGCTGGTCGAGGTCATCGCCCTGCGCAAGGAGAACGAACGCCTCAAGCTGCTGCTCGG
>Ga0209717_1004507_pt1 | contig 11438 bp, 11 predicted proteins | sample AD_UKC048_MetaG_FD_184418 | JGI IMG/M metagenome (GOLD analysis project Ga0209717, IMG submission 184418) | Active sludge microbial communities of municipal wastewater-treating anaerobic digesters from USA - AD_UKC048_MetaG (SPAdes) (version 2) | ecosystem: Engineered > Bioreactor > Anaerobic >... | reverse complement strand
TTAAAAATCCAAAATTCTTGAAATTCTTCGTGGATTTGGATTGCGGATTTTGATCGTGGATTTTGATTGCGAAAACTGTATGGAAAATCGAAACGCAAATATTTGGAAACTTTCTGGACGCGCAAAAAAAGTCGCCGGAAGTTTCCAGCCAAAATCCAACTTCCAACTTGCCGAGACGACGCACGATGTCGAAATTCTTTGTCGATTTGCATTGTAGAATATTTTTCGTGGTGCGACTGTGCTAACACATGCTAAAAGCAATTGCTGGAAATCTGTCTAAAATCAACATCGGTTTCACGAACATTTCCTATCTTTCCGATACCAAACGGTTCGCTTTGCCGCAACAGCTTCTAGCACGGACCGTTGTGCTACATGCCAAAAAAACTTATCAGAAATGAATAATATATACAAAAAAGATATACATTTGTGATATAAAATAAAAGCATATGAAAACTGTATCGTTAAAAATAGATGATTCGATTTTCGGAGAAACCGAAAAAATACTTTCTAGGATTAGCATTCCCAGAAACAGATATATTAATGAAGCCATTGAATATTACAACAAAGTACAGAAAAGGCAAATTTTAGAGAAAAAACTAAAAGCTGAATCCAGCTTGGTTAAGAAGGAATCTATTAATGTTTTGAAAGACTTTGAAAATATTGACTATGCAGATTAATCAATTCGAAATTTGGATTGCAGATTTAAATCCGCGAGTAGGAACTGAACCTGGAAAGACTAGACCTGTTTTAGTTGTTCAGACAAATCTTTTAAATAAAATTCCTCATCCATCAACTATTGTCTGTCCAATCACAACAAATGTTCAAAAAGAATCTGATATTTTGCGTGTTCATTTGAAAAAAGGAATGGCGAACCTAAACGAAAATTGTGACGTAATGGTTGATCAAATCAGAGCAATTGATAATAAACGTTTGATTAAAAAAGTTGGAATTTTGCCAACTGAGCTAATCGATTCTGTCAAAGAAAACATATCTATTATTTTAGATTTGGAATAAGGCACGAAGCACAACAGCGGTCACGAGAAATTGTTGGTTTTGAGTAACTTCTACTCTATTTTCACGAATAAACTTCTATCTTAGCGGACAGAACTCGGTTCGCTGGCACCACAACTTCACGTGGCCGCGAAACGTTGGCGGAAAGCCGAACAAACCGTAAACTATTGCTACAATGACAAAAACAATAGACAACATTAAACTTGACATTACTAACGAGGAATTTTTTTGGGCCTCCGAACTAGTAAATTATGGTCATAAATTAATCTATGTGACGGGAAAGGCTGGAACTGGTAAGACGACATTTCTAAAATATATAAAAAAAACTACAAAAAAAAGGACAGTCGTTTTGGCATACACTGGAGTTGCAGCAGTTAATGCGGAAGGTCAGACTATTAATTCTTTTTTTAAAATCCCTCTCGGTCCCTTTGTGCCAAACGATAAAAGGTTGAGGACATCAATTGAATCAGAAGACCATGACCGAAGCACAATCTATCACCATTTTACATATGACCAAGAACGAATTGACTTAATTCGAGGTCTTGAATTGCTGATAATAGATGAAGTGTCAATGGTTAGGTGCGATTTGCTAGATGTCGTAGACCGACTTTTAAGAGTATTTCGAAAAAACATTTCTGAACCATTTGGAGGAATACAAGTTATTCTAATTGGTGATACATTTCAATTACCTCCCATTGCTCAATCTACAGATTGGGACATTTTGAAGCAATTTTATGAAAGCCACTTTTTTTTTAGTTCAAAAGTTATTAGCGAAAACAAGCCCCTGTATATTGAACTGAAAAAAATATATAGGCAAAATGAACAGGAATTTATAGATCTACTTAACAGAGTTCGTATTAATCAGGTTGACTCACATGAATTAAATCTATTAAACTCTAAATACAATCCTAGTTTTAATCCAGGAAAGGCAAACTACATAACACTTGCAACACATAATAATTTAGTAGAAAATACTAACCAGAGAAAACTTTCTGAACTTGAAACTCCTTTAAAAGCATTTGAAGCTTCTATTACTGGAATCTTTCCGGAAACCATTATGCCTACATCCAAAATTCTTGAACTAAAGCAAGGTGCTCAAGTGATGTTTATAAAAAACGACAAAGCTAAGAGATACTACAATGGTAAAATCGCAAAAATAAAAAGTATCGAAGGAGAAACGATTGTCGTAGAATACGAAGATAAAGGGGATGTAAAAGAAATTGAAATTGAAAAACAGGAATGGAGAAATATCAGATACACATGGAATAATAAAGAAAAAAAAATTGAGGAAGAACTAATTGGAACATTTTTTCAGTTTCCGCTCAAACTAGCTTGGGCCATAACCGTTCACAAAAGTCAGGGCCTAACTTTTGAAAAAGTAATTGCTGATTTAGGAGCGGCATTTGCTTCAGGTCAGGTTTATGTTGCATTGAGTCGTTGCATGTCCTTTAATGGCTTAGTACTTAAATCTGTAATAAATAAGGATGCTATTAAGACAGACGTAAATGTTTTAAAATTTGCCGAAAATGAAACTCCAAATACATTAATTCTTCAAGAATTAAATACTGGAAAAGCAGACTTCCATTATAAAATAAGCAGAGAGAATTTCAAAGCGCTAAATTTTTCTGAAGCTTATGAGAGTTTTATAAAAGCTATCAAATATCGAAACGATATTGAAACAGATTTATTTAAACGATATTTTGTAAGTACTTCCCAAAAGATAAGCCAGTCAAAAGATAGATATCTTGATTCACTCAAAACTATAAATGTCTTTAAATCAAATTTCAATGAATTAAAGTCTAATATTAAAGTTTCAGCCAAAAAAATTGAACAACTAGAGAAAAAAATTGTTGATCAAAATCATTCTGCGAAAATCAAACTCGACATAATCAAAGAGTTGAAAGTTATAAAGATTAAACAAGATAAAGAGTTGGCAATTTGGAATAAATATAAGTTTAAAGCGGAAAAGTCTATTAGCGATAAAGAGAAGAAAATTAATGAATTAACGCTAAAGCTAGAAGACGTTACAAATAAGGTAAACAATCAAGAAGAAGAAATTCAAAGATTAGTAAAACTAAAATGGTATCACAAGCTTGTGGGTCAAAAATAAGGCCTTCCGCCAACAGCGGTCACGAGAAATTGTTGGTTTTTTCTTGCTTCGGCTTCGTTTTCACGAATAAGTTCTATCTTAGCGGAAACAACTCAGTTCGCTGGCTTCACAACTTCACGTGGCCGCGAAACGTTGTGTGTCATGCTAAAACAATCGTAGAGCCAAAAATGATCAAGACAAACAAAATTAAATTAACGCCAAATACGGTTTTCACGACCTTGCTAAAAATATATTGGAGAAAAAGATGGTGGTTTATCATTTTGATGCTATTAATGGGAATGCTGGTTTTTACAACTGGGCAAGGAGATGCTAATTCTGTCTTCATAATTTCTTTTTCTATCTTGTATCCATTGCTTATTGTTTTTCAATATTGGCGGTTTGCAAATTCAAAAGAGAATAAATCTTACTTAATTGAAAGAGAATACGAAATTTTTAATGATAGAATTATTGCTATTCTTAGCGACGGAACGTCTAGTACTATTTTAACGGAACATTTCGTCAAATACGTAAAGCTAAAAAATGATTACTTGCTTTACCTGTCTAAAATTCAATTCATCTATGTGCCAAATGAAGCGTTCAAAACAGAATCCGATAGGAGTTGGTTTAAAGAAAATATCATAAGTAAAATTAATTCATAAGCACGAACACACAACAGCGGTCACGAGAAATTGCTGGTTTTGAGTAGCTTCAGCTCTATTTCCACGAATAAATTTTATCTTAGCGGAAAATACTCGGTTCGCTTGCATCGCAACTTCGCGTGTCCGCGGAACGTTAGCAGAAACCCGAGCTGCAGAAATCCGAGCGTCCCATAATGCGTCAATAAACCTAAAATTTCAGTTTAACTCGATAAAAAATGGATTATGCGTGTGCAGGCTAATTTGTTAACAATTATTTTCTATTAAAATATTTGTTGTGTTAAATTTTAACATAAGTTTACATAACCGTTTGGACTAAAAAATACCACTACATTTTATCCAAAGCTTCAATCCTAGCCGAAAATCTAAGACGCTATATCATTTAGCCTAATGCTGAAATATCATTGTGTAAAAGTATGAACCGTTTTAAAACTTCATAATATGACCTAATCATCTAAAAAAAGAGAAAGCCGTTGCGGGATGCAACGACTTTCACAGTCAAATGAAACGATCTGCAAAAAGTTTATTTGAACCGCCCAAAATTAGTAAAAACCCTTAAAACTGTGGTTATGAAAACCGTTAAAACCTTTGTGTTACTTGTATTAATACTCCTTTCTCAAATGACCTTCGCGCAATGTTGGAAAGCTATAGCCACCGGAAGTTTCCATTCTGTAGCAATAAAAAGCGATGGAACCCTATGGGCTTGGGGCAGAAATCACAAAGGCCAATTGGGCGACGGCACTACCGTAAACAAAAATGTACCCACACAAATTGGTACTGACAGCGACTGGGCCAGCATTGATGCAGCGAGTATGACAACGGTAGCCCTTAAAACAGACGGCTCCTTATGGGCTTGGGGTGATAATAGTCATGGCCAAATTGGCGACGGCAACCAAGGTCCACTCGTTTTTAATCCTTCGCCTACACAGATTGGAACCGATACAGATTGGATTATGGCGGTTACGTCTGCTAACCAAACCTTCGCCATAAAAAGCAGTGGTACTTTGTGGGGTTGGGGTGCTGGTCAATATCTGGGAAACGGAGACCTTATTGACCATCACACACCGTTTCAGATTGGAACGGATAGTAACTGGACACATATCACTACATCTTGCTGTAACAGATTAGCGTTAAAAGTCGACAATAGTTTGTGGGGTTGGGGCCAAAATGACAATGGCTCATTAGGGACCGGAGCCGTAACAACACCTTTGCTTACCCCTACCCAAATTGGCAATAGTACAAACGACTGGGCTAAAATTTCAGCAGGTTTTAATGGTAATGCAACCACTACTAGTATGCTGTTAAAAACAGATGGCAGTTTATGGGGCATGGGAAGTAATCAATTCGGATCGGTAGGAATAGGAAGCACTGCTTCCAGTATTCATACACCTACTCCAGTAAATAACGAAACGGACTGGAGTTACATAAAAACAGGGGGCGGAACAACGTTCGGCATAAAAAGTAATGGTTCTCTCTTTGGTTGGGGCGGAAATATTGTTGGACAATTAGGAGATGGAACGCTAGAAAATAAAAATGCTCCGGTGGCTATCGCGGCTAATTCACAATGGAAAAAAATAGTGATTAGCAACGCCCATGTTTTAGCCCTTTCATCCGACGATACTCTTTACACCTGGGGATGGAATCTCTATGGACAATTAGGCGATGGTACTTTTGACAATAAATCACTGCCAACTTTGCTTGGAAGTTCTTGCCCTTTAAGTACGAGATCCTTCAACACTTTACAATCATTTCAGCTCTACCCGAACCCTGCCCGATTAAGTACATCGGTTAGTTACATTGCCGATCAAAATGCAATTGTCACTATTACCATTACGAACAGTATGGGTCAGCAGATTTATAGTCGTATTCACAAATCTATGGTTGGCACAAATCAGCAAACCATCAACCTGAGCAGTTACAGTGCAGGTATTTATTTTGTTATCCTAACAAGTCAAAACGGGAGTAACACGATTAAACTCATTAAAAATTAACCAATACTGAATCAGGATTCAGTTGACATTCAAATTTAATATTATGAAAAACTTATATATAAGCATACTCAGTATGCTCTGCTTTGCTATGGGATACATACCCTTGCAAGCACAGAACCAACGCGAGACTAAAATAATTACGACCTGGAACGGCAATTCCTGGAGCAACGGTACACCAACCCTTGAAACCAAGGCCATATTCCAAGCAAACTTTACTGCTACAGAAAACCTGCTCGCAGACGAGATTGAAGTGCTCGATGGCGTACAGCTCAAAATTGACGGCACCGCAACGCTGTTGGTAACCAACGATATCAAAATCGCATCCACCGCAAAACTATCCATTACCACCGATGCGCAATTGGTTCACAGAAACCCAAATTCAGTGAATGTCTATGTAGAGGTAGAAAGAAAAACCAGAAAAATAAATAAGTTTGATTATACGTATTTCTGCTCTCCGGTTCAAGGGCAAGTTTTAAATCAAATTGCTAATCCTTTGGTTCATGTACCGCCATTTTATATGCCGCCACTTTCAGACAAATACCTGCGCCATTTCGGTAATTGGATTTATATACCCGAAAACGATATAATGGGCAGTTCTCCGGGCAATCCAGAAGTCGGGCCTGGAACTGGATACATTATCAGGGGACCACAGTCTTTCACTACTCCCGACTATTGGTTTACAAAATTTAGTGGTAATGCCAATAACGGCGACATCAACGTTACCTTAGCTACTGGTACTGCCTACACCCCTTGTACCGCCGATATTCACTCGCCAAATCTCATTGGCAATCCGTATCCTGCCGCCATAGATGCTGATACCTTTTTAACCAATCCTACCAACGCGGCCAACCTAGGTGGTGCGCTTTATTTCTGGACACACAACACCGAAGTGAATCCCAGCGCAGGAGTTTTTGATTATACCATCAACGATTATGTGGTCTACAATATTCTAGGCGGTATTGGGACTGGAAAAGTCACGGGAGATCTTATCTATGCACCGTCCGGTTACAATCGCCCAACGGGTAAAATTGGGTCCTGCCAGGCTTTTTTTGTCAACGGTTCTGGAACTGCTGCTTTCACCAACGATATGCAGGACACCAGCATCCTTACCACAAACCAACAATTCTACAGGCATGCCCAAAGCAATACCACCAATATGATTCCGCCGATTTCCAAAAGCAGGATTTGGTTGAGTTTATCTTCAAGCAGCGGTACTTACAAAGAAATACTCGTAGGTTATGTGCCTGCTACCCCAAATGTGCCAGTAGCAACAAATGGTTATGAAAAGGCGTATGACACCAATACTTATTCTGCAACAGCGACGCAGTTTTACTCGAACATCAACAGCAGTTCCTTGTGTCCTAAATTGGTCATTCAGGGCAGGGCATTGGGCACAAGCTTCAATACCGATGATGTGATCCCACTTGGGTTTTCCGGTCCCGCAGGTAATTATACCATCAAAGCAGAAACATTTGATGGTTTATTTGGTTCACAAATGTTTTGGCTCAAACAAACGGTAGGAACAACCGTTACCTTTCACGACATCCGTACGACGGGTTATCCGTTTACGACAACCACAGTAACCACCGACGATACGACGCGTTTTCAAATCGTGTTTAAAAGCGACGCTTACACAACACAATTAGTAAATAATAATTGTAACATCACATTAGCAGACTTAAATGATTTATTGTTCTGTATTCAAGTTCCGGGCGCTTCGGGTTACATTTTTGAAGTGACCGAAGTAGCGAATCCTGCCAACGTGAGAACGATTACTAGAACAGTGAGCTCGTTCTCTTTTCAAATTTTACCCGGAATTACCCCTTTAAGTACTCAATATTCAGTCAGGGTTTCACCTATCGTTGGTGGTTTATCGCAAGGTTTCGGCCCGGCTTGTCTCATTACTACGCAAGCATTGCCCCCGACGACTGTCATTGGCGCTAGTGCTTGTACTACTAGCAACAAAATCTGGGATACGTTTTATATTACGCAGGTAGGGGCTATTGGCGGTGTGACTCCATCGAGATATAGAGTTACCGTTTATAATCACAACACTTTAGTAACCAGCGTCCTTTATCTGACGTTGCCTGCAAGTAGCTTCCAATTGCAAAACCCAGGCTTTAGTCAAGGGACAACTATTGCTCCAAATTACATTTATTCGATTAGCGTGGCCTATGAATGGAATGGCAATTGGCAAGCCGAAGGGCCTATCTGTACCCACACAAAAGCGTCGTCCATTAGCAACAGGCATGCATTTGATGCCAACCAAGGAGCCGAAACCTTTGAAGTCAAAGCCTACCCTAACCCCTTTGCCAACAACTTCAAGCTTGATATCAACACCTCGGGTGACGAAAAAGTGGAACTAGCCGTGTACGATATGCTCGGCCGACAAATAGAAGCTAGGGTGATGACCGTTTCCGATTCCTATAATCAGGAAATCGGCAATGATTATGCTTCCGGTGTTTACAACTTGGTGATTAAACAAAACGAGAATGTTAAAACTATTCGAGTAATGAAGCGTTAGAATTTTAATTTGTAACTTTCAACCGCCTTTTTTTGAGGCGGTTTTTTTATGCGTTTATATTTTGAATAATATGGCTTCTGCTAACGGCGCATAAGCGAACATTGCTGGTTTTGAGTTGCTTCAACTCTATTTTCACGAATAAACTTTATATTAGCGGAAAATACTCGTTTCCGCTTTAGTCGCAACGTCGCCTATGCGCGGGACGTTAGTAGTAATGCCAAAATCTGCACGCGAGATAAAAACTATAAACAAATTTTACTAAGTTTGTAGAATGGAAAAAGAAGGAATATTTGTAGTTCGAATAACTGGTGAAAATCATGGCAAAAAATTGTCTCCAGAAAACTACGACATTAGAGAATTAGCAGCAATGCTAACTAATGTTGAAGATATTCTATACCCAAACGCCAAAGAAAGACCAATCATAACATTTGAATTAGAAGAAGGTTCTGTTATTCATAAATTCAGAACTGCAATGCAAGCAATCATTACGACTACCGCAATATTCAACGCCGTTGAAGAAACTGGAAATTTGGATTTTTTGGAATTAAAAACTGCAAAAGCAATTGAACATCTTCAAAGTATAGCTTATCAAAAAAATTATACACTTGAAGTTTCTTCCTCTGAAAAAAATAATATTTTGACGATTTCTCCTCAAACAAAATTTATTAAAACTGCAAATTATTTTGTTGAAAGCGAGATGTACTTTTATGGTGAAATTACTAACGTTGGTGGAAATACAAAACCAACTTTCCGTCTGCACACTAGTGAGTATGGAACGCTATATATTCAAACGAGTAAAGATTACATAAAAGAATTAGAAGATAATCCAGTATATAAAAATACAGGAATAAGAGCCAAAATAAAGCAAAATTTAACAACCGGTGAATTCGACCGACAAGAAATACATTTAGTCCAATTAATTGATTACAGTAACGAGTTTGATGAAGATTATTTAGATAATCTTATTAAAAAAAGTAAAGGGAAATGGGACGGTGATACGGACAAATGGTTAAACGATTTAAGAGGAGGTATGGATGCATAAATCTATTTTAATTGATACTTGCTTTTTAATAAAGTTGTTAGACGATACTGACCCGCTTCATCAAAATGCAAAAGATTATTTCCGTCATCACGTTCAGCAAAATAACACGTTATGGATTTCTACCATAACTATTGCTGAGTTTTGTGTTAGAGGAAGTTTTGAAGATATTCCATTCAGAAATCTTAGAGTTTTACCTTTCAATGTTGACCATGCAGTTGTGGCTGGAAAGTTTATGGAAATTGTTTTTCGACAAAAAGCTACAATCTCAGCACCTCGTGCAATTATCCCAAACGATTGTAAACTCTTTTCTCAAGCATCATTTGAATCAATAGATTGCTTTTTAACTTGTGATGGTCCAGCAGAAAGTATGTATAAAATAATAAAAGCTGAAACTAATCCCAAATTTGATTATCATAATATCAAAATTCCGCTAAGTGAATATCTTGGCGAACTAGGTTTATAAGCGGCACTACTACTAACAGCGGTCACGAGAAATTGTTGGTTTTCTGTAGCTTGATGTTCTGTTTTCACGAAGAAATTCTATCTTAGCGGACACAACTCAGTTCGCTGGCTTCACAACTTCACGTGGCCGCGAAACGTTACCAGATATTGCAAAAAAACTCGATGTGAAAATTGGATAATTCATTTTAAGTAATAACTTTGTGCGTACAAAAAATAAACAAAATGGATATTTCTGTTATTCCTATCGGCAACTCAAAAGGCATTCGTTTGTCAAAAACTCTTTTGGAGAAATATAACATTACCGACAAAGTAGAATTGATTCTTGAAAAAGGGTATATTATTCTTAAACCAAAATCAGAACCAAGAAGTGGTTGGGAAAAGTCGTTCAAAAAAATGCATCAAAACGGAGACGACAAACTCATGATTGACGATGTATTTGAAGATGAAAATTTTGAAGAATGGAGCTAAAACAGTATAAAATAGTTTTGGTCAATCTTGACCCAACAATTGGAAGTGAAATAAAAAAAACTAGACCATGTGTAATTATTTCACCAAACGAAATGAATAAATATTTGCAAACAATTGTTGTTGCGCCAATGACAAGCAGTTCGAAAAATTATCCAACAAGAATTGAAGTTCATCACAATAAAACTAAAGGTTGGATTGTGCTTGATCAAATCAGAACTGTTGATAGAATTCGAATTACTAAAACTTTTGAAAGCTTGACCGAACAAGAAATTAAAAAGGTTAAGGAAATCATGAAAGAAACTTACGTCGATTAAAAGCAACATCTGGTAACAGCGAGCAAGCCTCATTGCTGGTTTTGAGTTGCCGGAAGTTTGTTTTCCACGAAAAGCATTATCTTAGCGGAGACTTCGCAGTTCGCTTCGCCGCAACGAAGGCCTGCTCGCGAAACGTTGTGTGACATTGCTTTCCGGAACCTGGATGAATATCTGAAAATATGCAACTGAAAAATCTCACATTAGCTATTATTAGTTTCCTAACTCAAATCGGAATCTATATTATCGCTTATGAATTACTTTTGATGTTTTTCACGATTGAACATAGAAAACCTGAGTTGGGATTAAGGCTTGGCGCGCATTACGCCTTTTACATACTTTTATTATTTGCCGCGATACAATCTTTTTATGTCAAAAAATTCAATTTTAAATTAACATATTGGTTGATACTCGCTGCACTTATAATTTTTCTTTTCTTGTTTTTAGGAATCTATAGATTTTACCTAACCACAGTTTTACCATCAATAATATTAAGCTCAATATTGGCAATGAGCGTTACCTGTTTATTAGAAAGCAAAAAGAAAATTGATTAGGTTGCAACGATCACACAACACTTGCTAAGCGATCATTGCTGGTTTTCAGTAGCATCTACTCTATTTTTCACGATTTAATTCTATCTTAGCGGAAACAACTCGTTCCGCTTGCATCGCAACGTCGCCTAGCAAGAGAACGTTATGCGTCACCTTACGAGACGAAAATCCTAAACGAGAAAATTTAATAGAAATTAAAATTTTAATATTATGACATTATACAAACTAAAATCAAGAAGACAATACGGCGATATGCCTGGTGGTTATGAATTTCAAGTTGCTTCTGCATCTATTCCTGAACCAAATGCAGAAGATATTGAAAAAGAAATTAAA
>Ga0209717_1004506_pt1 | contig 11438 bp, 12 predicted proteins | sample AD_UKC048_MetaG_FD_184418 | JGI IMG/M metagenome (GOLD analysis project Ga0209717, IMG submission 184418) | Active sludge microbial communities of municipal wastewater-treating anaerobic digesters from USA - AD_UKC048_MetaG (SPAdes) (version 2) | ecosystem: Engineered > Bioreactor > Anaerobic >... | reverse complement strand
TATTATTTTTTAACCGTGCATGACATTGTACTGTTTGCTCGCCAACAACATATTTTATGCCAAGGCCGCGGTTCAGCTGCCAATTCAGTGGTGTGCTATTGCTTATTTATAACCGAAATTGCCCCCGGCCAAATTAATGTACTGTTTGAGCGGTTTATTTCCAAAGAGCGCGATGAACCGCCGGATATTGATGTAGATTTTGAACACTCAAGACGCGAAGAAGTCATTCAATATATCTATCGCAAATATGGCCGCGAACGCGCTGCAATTGCGGCAACCGTAATCACCTACCGAATGCGCAGTGCCGTGCGTGATGTCGGCAAAGCCTTAGGGATGGAACAAACACTGGTAGATCATTTATCCAAGTCGCTAGCGTGGTGGGATCGCTCTGCAGATTTGCAAAAGCGCATTGAAGCTGCTGGTTTAAAAACCCACCACAAACTCTTACAACAGTTTTTTATTTTGGTGGAGCAAATCCGGGGGTTTCCAAAACACTTATCGCAACATGTAGGCGGTTTTATTATTGCGCAAGATAAGATCAGCGATCTTGTACCAATAGAAAATGCCGCAATGGCCGACCGCACACTCATTCAATGGGACAAACAAGATATTGAATCTATGCGCCTGTTAAAAGTGGATGTGTTGTCGCTGGGCATGCTAACCATGTTGCGAAAAAGCCTCGACTATATTAATCGTTATGACCCACGTATTAAAACACTGGCCGACATTCCCCGTGAAGATAGTGCAACCTACGATATGCTCTGTGCGGGCGATAGCGTGGGAACATTTCAGGTGGAATCACGCGCGCAAATGAGTATGCTTCCACGCCTACAACCGCGCTGCTTTTATGATTTGGTTGTGCAAATTGCTATCGTAAGGCCGGGCCCTATTCAGGGCAGAATGGTGCACCCCTATTTGCGACGCAGAAATGGGCTTGAGAAAATTAGCTACCCGAGCGCCGCTATAGAAAGTATTTTGAAATCTACGTTTGGTATTCCTATTTTTCAGGAGCAAGTTATTCGTTTGGCAATGGTTGCAGCCGGCTTTACCGGTGGCGAAGCAGACCAATTAAGACGCGCAATGGCCAGCTGGGGCAAAGACAGCACCCTAATGCATTTTGAAGAAAAATTTATTAATGGTTTGTTACAAGGCGGCTATGAATTAGATTTTTCACAGCGCTTGTTTGAACAAGTTAAAGGTTTTGGCGGTTATGGTTTCCCTGAATCACACTCGGCCAGTTTTGCACTTTTGTGTTATGCATCCTCATGGATCAAATGCCATCACCCTGCTGCTTTTTATTGTGCCCTGTTAAACAGTTTACCTATGGGGTTTTATTCGTCATCGCAATTAATTCAGGATGCTCAGCGGCACCACATTAAAATATTACCCATTGATATAAATTGCAGTAATTATGCGCACACCTTAGAAAACACTTCTAAACATACCTTGGCAGCAGTAAATTCTAGCGATCAACCTATTTCTAAAAATAATTTTGCCCTACGTTTGGGATTTTGCATCGTCAGCTCATTGGATAAGAGTAAAGCCCAATCCATTGAACACTGGCGAGCAAGTACGCCCTTTACATCTATTCAAGATCTAGCGCGCCGCTCAGCATTAACACCCAGTGATTTGCAATGCCTTGCCTCAGCCGATGTATTGCACAGCCTCAGCGGCAATCGCCATCAAGCCCGCTGGGAGGCTGCAGCGGTAGAGCCCTTTTTTGAATTACTGGAAAACGCGGAACCCGTACAACAGGATGATTTATTCACATCGCCACCCACCATCAAGCAAGAAGTAATGAATGACTATGTCACTACAGGTTTAAGCTTGCGCCCTCACCCAATGACACTACTGAGACATGAAGATCCTTTTAATCGCTGCACAAAACAAAGTGATTTAAAAGAATTACGGCATGGCGGATTTGTTCGCGTCGCGGGGCTGGTCACCGGCCGCCAACGACCCGGTACCGCGAGCGGTGCGCTGTTTCTAACCTTGGAAGATGAAACTGGCAATATCAATGTAATTGTATGGAAGGGAACCCAAGAAACCTTTCGCCACGCGCTGCTCACTTCAAAACTTTTGTTAATAAAAGGCACTGTGGAAATTAATAACGATAATGTATCCCACCCTGTTGTGCATATCATTGCAGGGCAACTGCACGACTACTCTGCACGGCTTGAAGACCTGCCATTAAAATCGCGCGATTTCCACTAAGCCTTAATTTTTTGGTAGGAAAAGGTCGCCGCAAGACATCAATGCCGATCTTCTATCATCTTTTTGATTTTTATGGCTTTCTCAAAATGATCTAGCTGATGAGTTTGAATCCACCAGGTTGCAGCCTCCATAAGCAGCTCAGGGTCATCATTCTTATTGGCAAAAAATGCATAGAATGAAACACCGACAGAATCACCTTTTGTGAGTATTTTTTTATCGCACACCAAGATGATTTTTTCTCGCAACGAACTCCGCATTCGTTCACTCCCCCATATACCTATTATTTGATGCCAATATGAATTTCAATTTTATCTTGGCTTTTGTAAAACTCAAAATCCGTTACATAAGCTCTAGTGTGAGTGCAATCTTCACTTGAGAAATAACCCCAAATTTTGCCCCAGGTTTCAAACACTATTTGCGGAACCTGCCCCTGCGCCGAGAACACTAGGTAATTTCCCGCCTGTATCTTTACCTCGCTCAACTCTAAGGAAGATGATTCCACAGCATCAGCACCAATCAAGACTGAATAATCTCCTGATGCATCTGATTCATAATCGTAATAAACGCTATAGACTCTGGCACCTGCTCGATAATTAACGCTGACCGCTTCATCAAATGCTTGAACCAAAGGCGCAATTTTTCTAGCAACTGGATTCATCTCATTTTTATTATTGGTTCGGGCACTTAAGCCAAATATAGTTTTTTCGTTTACATAAATGACGTTCATATTTACGCTCCTGAATTAGCGATCTTGCTAGGAAAGCTGCAGATGAAATTATTGAATAGAAAAATTGCAGAGAGTTTTTACAGGGAGACAATCAGAAACGCAAAGGCGATTATCGCAATCACCACAACCAGCACCAAAAGTTTAACAGGCCTCGCAGTTCCATTGCTGCGCTCAGAAGAACCAAGCGGTTGCCACGTCAATGCTGTTTTCCATTCATCCGTGCCGTTTAAATAGCTGGTGAATGCCATAGACACTTTCTGGAAATTTAACATCTCATCCGCACACTCGTAATGCTCAGCAAGCGATCCTTCTTGATACTCCAGAACATAATGACCATCGCTTTCTCTACAGGTTTGGATATAGCTCATTTCATCTTTCGATAAAATCAGAAAAGAATCATCTTCACCGTCTAATGCTTGGAGTGAACGAATAATTAATGCTTCATCGAGCGGCTGCGAAAGCTCGGTTCCATTGAGGTCTAATTTCATTTTTACTCCTGTTTTATTATTAATTATTTTTAACGTAGGTTGCGGGTAAGGCGTGAGCTTGCGAACGCTGCCCCCCAACATGAACTGGACGGATTGTCGGTTTAGTTCTAAAGCTGCCTTTTGCCTTTTGAGCACATATCTCAAGTACTCTTGATTTTATTAGAAAGGGATCTACAGGGTTAATCTGCCCGACACCAAGGCTGAGGCCCTCTATAACTCAGTCTTCGCCAAAGATATTCCAGCGGACCAAAGTAAAAATAACGCAACCATATATTTGCCACCAGAATTTGAAACACCCAAATCACAACTACAATCAGAACTAATTGCGACAACCTAAAGTGCGCAAATAAACCAGCGCCGTAACCATAAAATAAAAAGGTGCAGATTAAAGTTTGCAGAATATATAAACTCAAGGCCATTTTCCCGACGGGCACAAGCAAACGCAATGCCGTGCGAAAGCCTCCATGGCGTAGCAAACATAGCAGCAAAAAAGCATAACCCAGAGCCATCAATTCACTGCCCCATAAATGCAATTGTAAGCCGACTATATAAAAATAATCAGCAGCAAAATTACGCTGAATATTGATATACAAGGTTACAACGACTAAGAGAACACCAGGCAACAACGTCATTAATAGCAGTTGATAACAAACGGAGGGAGAAATCCCTCGCGCAAACCATCCACGCCGCGCAATAACTATACCTACCAACATGATCGCAAATAAAAACCAACCATTAAACATAACCGCAAACTGCAAAGCTAGTACATCCCAAATGCGTTCCGGCGCTTGCACCCACCAACTTTGTTGCCGAGAGTACACTTCCTCTGCAATACCATCAACGCTCCGACGCCCACCTAAGTCCGCAAGATATTCTGCAGGTAAAAACCCAAAAAGCATCGTCACCAACCCAAGGATAAAGGTAAGCTTTAAAGCCATTTTCAGAAGGCGCCAATCACTCCAATCTCGACAGCGCCACGCAAAAAATCCCATAACGCCATAAGCAAAAAGAACATCACCACTCCATAACAAATAGCCATGCAAGCTTCCCAAGATTGCTAACCAAAAAAGCCGATACTTTTGCAATTCTTGGTGTGAATGCTGTTGCGAAAATAGATAGATACTCGCACCGAAACACAAACTTAAGAGGGAAATAAATTTGCCATCGATAAAAATGTTAATGAAATACCAACACAATATATCGAGTGAGTTCGCATTATTTAATAAATGAGGATTAAACCGAATAGCCTCCGGCAGCGCGAAGGAATATATATTCACCAGCAAAATACCTAAAACGGCAATGCCGCGCAGGAAATCGAGGTAGTCTGAACGAGTGGATAGATTGTCAGCAATGTTTGTCACAGCAAGTCCTTATTTCTAGTAACAATAAAAATCCAAAACAAAAAACCCGAAGTTCTTACGAACTTCGGGTTTGTATATGGTGCCCGGTCCCGGAATCGAACCAGGGACACGAGGATTTTCAATCCTCGATTTTTAGCACCAAAAACCCTTTCTGTTCAATAAGTTAGGCTCCACTAGTTTCCGAAAGGATCGTGAGGTTTTTCACGGTCTGGGAATCCTATATCTGAGTTTTCACTCAAATCATTCCGACCAAGCCGTGAAAAATAAAACCCCAAATGCTGAGAACTAGTTTTTGCGGCTGTTCCGCAATTGGGGCCGGCCCACCGAGAAGTGAATATCTAACAAGGGCATGTTAGCCCTGCGTTAAATTATTCGCAAGTAACTCAGTGGCCAACTCAGCCCAAAGAAAGCAATTGCTTCCTGGCGCCGATTTGGCCGCTACGCGGTGAGGTTTTATCTAGTAATGAGTAATCACACCAAACACTAAAGCTATTTTTGAGCAGTTATTTACTCACTCATTTATAGAAAATTTCAATTAACCGAGAGAATCGTATGAGCGTAATTATTTCAGTGTTAAACCAAAAAGGTGGTGCAGGTAAGACAACTCTTGCCACCAACATTGCCGCCGCACTGCAACAGCAAGGCGGCCGAGTTTTGCTAGTGGACTCCGACCCTCAAGGTAGCGCTCGCGATTGGAAAGCGGCCAATGAAAAAAATCCATTGGCGGTTATTGGACTTGATCGCCCTAGCCTTGCAAAAGATATAAATCTTTTCGTTAAAGACTTTGACGTTATTGTTATTGATGGCGCGCCCCAAATTCGAGAAATGGCAGCCGCTGCGATTCGAATTGCAGATGTCATTTTAATTCCCGTACAACCGTCTCCTTACGACATATGGGCAACATCAGAATTAATTGAGCTTATTAAAACAAGACAAACCGTTTGCGACGGAAAACCCCAATCGGCGTTCGTCGTCAGTCGCGCCATTAAAAACACACATTTAAGTAAAGAAGTATTTGAAGCTTTAAGTCATTACTCAATGAAAGTATTTGAGTCATGCACGACTCAGCGCGTGATTTATGCCAACAGCGCCGCAGAGGGACTATCGGTAATCGATGCATCAGATGAAAAAGCTAAATCAGAAATTTTCAACATCGTGGAGGAGTTAAAAAAATGGGTAGCCTAATAAAAGCACTTGAACATAAAGAAGCTTCGGATTTGCGCCCTGAAGTAAGCGCCGCAAAAGAGGATCTATTAAAAGGGAACACCAAGCGCTTGAACTGCGATGTTCCAGCTTCGCTTTATAAAAAGCTACATCTCATAGCAGTACAAAACGAAACCTCGATATCCGCACTCGTCAATCTATGGATAGCTGATTACATCACTGAGCAAAACAAAACAGCATCTTCATCCGCTAAGAACTCTACCGAACTATAGCGCGGAAGCACATACACATTAAAAGTAGAGATCTAACCATCTCAAATGAAAATAGGATTAAATGAATGAAAGATTATTATTCCCTTGAAGAAATCAGTATGCGGACAGAGACTAATTACTCAATGCTGCGCGATACAAATAAAAGCGCTGTTAGAAATTTAGATCTTGGCGAAATCAGATGTCAAATTCAAACTAACTTGTCGCTCATAGAACATTTACTTGATGAACAATATTCATTGTTTGGTATAGAAGCCAAAATTGCCAGCAATCACCTCTATGATTTCAAAAAGGAGCGATTGAAAGATGGGCATGGATTTGGATATTTAACCCCTTCAGTTGAGTATCAAAAGAAAACGCTCAGTTGCCGCTTCTATAAGCGAACACCCAATATGGTATTCGGAAAAAGCTTCCATCGAAAATGGTTAAATCCAGGAAAAACTCGAAAAATTAGCTACCAAGCTCTTCAAAAAGCTTCTGCGGATGCAGACGAACTTAGAATAGGAATGCACACAGAAGTAACCTTTAGGCTGGTTAGAGAAGCATGCGTAGATATTTCAAAGATGCGAACAAGAATAGCGTTATTGCTTGATATGGCACGTCACAGAAAGGGGATTCGCGAAATATTCAAAATGGACCCGTGGGATATTACAAGACCCAGCAAACAAGGAAAATAATCAACAAGGTGTACTAGTCGCGACTAGTACACCAAACTAGAACAAATTCACACCATCGTACATTTATTTATCCAGCGATACCGTTTGAACAATGCTTTCAAATTCGACCAACACCTCTGGTTGGCGCTGGGTGAGAAAATGTATAACCGCATCGTTATCCAATAGCTTGACCAAGTATGCCTTGGCTAATACTAAATTGAGCACATCCTCCCCGTAAGACTGCTCAACCAATTTAAATTGCCCCTGCAAGTTTCCCATCTCGCGTTCCATTTTTGCCATCTGTTCTGGTGTAGCGCCGCCGAGCTTGCGCGGTTTGCTTCCGCCTACTAACAAATTGCTTGGCGTGGCGGCCAACAATGCTTGCGCATAGGGCACGGTGATGTTGTTGGTAGCCATCATTAAGTCCACACATTCCACTTGTCGAACTGGCTTTAGCTTGCGCAATACTGCACCAATGTTGGCGGAGAAGTGTTGATCCTTAAGTAACTCAGCGGCTTCAACACAAACGCCATCCAACAGATTCATTTTTTTAATGACATTCGCAACATCAACACTTAACGCTTTGGCCAATCTAGCGGGAGTTACACCACGCTCAACCGCGCGCCTAATCATAAAGTGCTCTTGAATTGTTGATAGTCGATTAATTCGTGCGTTGTAGGTATAAGTTTCGTCGTCAGTGGCGACCAAGCAAGGTGCATCAATAAAACCCAGCTGTTGTAGTGCCAGCAGTCGAATATGTCCATCCAGTAAAATGTGCTGGCCAGAATGTTTATCAGCCTTACCTATTGTTAGAGGTTCAATTAACCCTATTGCATCTATGGATGACAGAATTTGTTTAAATTTACGGGAGTTAAGTAAACCTTCTGGTACTTTGTGTGATGGCAACAGATGATCGAACGACACAGATAGCGGTTCGGGAATAAACCCAAGAGTTAATCGCGTCATACAATATGGCCTCCTGCCCAGACTCGCTCTGCTAAATATTTTGGCAAGGTATCCAACCCTTCGGCACGCAATAAGTTAGTAAAATTGTCATCAGCTAATAACTGTCTTAACGCCTCTACTACGAACAGTAATCGTTGCTGTGCAAATTCTGCTTTTTTAACCATGAGTTTTTGCCGTTCAACTTCTTTCTGATAACTGCGAATTAAACTTGATGATGTGACAGCGGCAGTTTTACGCGGCGTACCGCGAACAACTGATCGCCCAAGTGTTCGACGGCGTTCAATAACCCTCCTCGCTTGAATTAATTGTTTACCGCGTAGCTTGCCTGACTCGTAGGCTTCTTGCAGTGCTACCTGTATTTCTTTGTCATTACCTGCTCCCGCGATAACAAGGGCAGCATTTAGTGGAATATTTCCGCGTTCAACCGCCACTAATAATCGCTCTTCACCATTTTTAAGTAATTGCAGAACACCATACACATAGTCAGCACTGAGTCCCGTTTTCTGCGCAATTACTTTTTTATCGTAACCTTGATCGTGCAACTGCTGAATGCTGGCAAGCAATTCCAGCGGGCGGTATTGGCGGCGCGCAATATTCTCAGCAAGGCTCATGAGAAAAGCGTCTTCGTCATTGACGTTTACCACCATGGCCGGAATCTGATTTTCGCCGAGTAACCTATAGGCTTTGAGCCGTCCCTCACCACAAATTAATAAATAACGCTCCGATCCATGAGCACCTGCGCGAGGCGTCACGGTTATTGGTTTTTTAAGGCCAATATTTTTTATATTGCCAACTATCCCGTCGAAAATTCGACCATTACGCTCGCGCGGATTAAGAATTTCAATGCAATCAATCGGGATCATTTTAAGTTCGCTGGAAAGATGTTCCTTACTCATGCCACCCTCCTAATACGTGCACGCTCGGCCATACCGTAGAGATAGTCCAAGTTATCAAAACGGTAGCTCTCAAACTCAAGACCGTTGTGATCGAAGAGGTTGATACCCTGCTGTCCAAAGTCCAATCGAGGTAGCAGGTAATAATCCAGCGGCACTTGATTAGTGTCATCCAAACGAACAGCGACCGTAATATCGGGAGCTAAACTTGTATCGAAACGAATCTTCCAACGCCTTCGTCCACTATCCAGAGATTGGCATCGGGACAAGGCTAGGGAAACTCGAAACTCTCGGTTAATCGTCAATAAATCGGTGGCAGGATCGCGTTCAACGGTACCACCTATATTGGCGATCATACGTTCCGTGTGCCCTACAATTTCTGGGTGCAAGCGGCGCAAGAACTGATTAATTTCAAGATAGCTGTAGTCCCGATCCGGCGTAAAACCTACGGATTGATAAGCACGGATCAAACTTCCAAAGCGGTGAATATAAGATGAGGCTGATGGCATCCCTTCGGTTTCATCGATAATAAGCCCCGATAAAAAACCTCGATGCTTGTACAAGCTGCGCAACTTTTCGATAAGTTCTTCAGTGGTAAAACGGTGCGCGCGAGCGCGTAAAATACCCTGAGCGGTATAAAATACGTCTGGAGGAACTATGGCCTCAAACGCACCTTCTCGTTTTATCCACATATCGGGCTTATTGGTAATTCGGTGTTTTTTGAGTTTGAAAGAAATACGATTGAAAATGTTGTTGCCTATATATTTCTCATTGCTCAACACTTCGCGCACAGTAGCTCGAGTCCAATCACGCTCCAAATCGGTACAAATACCACGGTTGTTAAGGCGAGTAGCAATATCCGTTTCCGATAAACCTTCATCAATAAACCACCGGTAGATTTGATTGACGAGGTGAACCTCTGAATCTGGCCCCGGCATTAGAATAACGCGGTCAGTTTGAATACTTTTATGCTCACCGCGCGCTAACTCACCCTTCAAAGAACCAGCTTGATCGATCAGCACTCGCCTTAAACCGTAACCTGCTGAACCACCTTGGCGATAGCCCAATTCAATCAATCGGCACTGCCCTGCAAATACCTTAGCCGACAACTCACGACTGTATTCCCCTGCCATTGCGCGCTTAACACCTTTAACAATAGTAGAAACGGGCGAGCCATCGTTTTCAAATTGTTCGGCGCAATAGATAACCTGAAGTCCTGCTCTTTTGCAGATATATTCATAGTAGGCGCTTTCATCTGCATCCTGAAATCGTCCCCAGCGGCTGACATCGTAGACCAAAATAATTTGGTAGTCGGCAGCCCCTGATTCAACGTCTTTTATTAGCTGTTGTAAGGCTTGGCGGCCATCAATCCGCAGGCCACTTTTGCCTTGGTCGGCATAAGTGCGGACAATAAGAAGCTTATGTTGATCCGCATATTCTCGAATTCTGTCAGATTGATTTTCGGTCGAGTATTTTTGATGCTCGGTTGACATCCTGACGTACTCGGCCGCGCGAATGAGCACAGGAAAATTTTCATTTTCTTCTGATTGCATAGAACCCGACCACTCGTTTTTGTGGGTATTCTTGCTCTCGGTTCTACATTCATCTTTCTCGTCGCATAAACAAGAAAGTAACTAGCAAAATATGCAAGATGATCGAGAGAGCTTCTTAAGGCTGAAATTAACGCCTCCCCCATGAAATGACCATCATGTCCTATCTTTGCAAGCGTACTTTTTGCACGGGCAATCCATACAAATTGGAGTGATTTGAATTATCCAGCTATCACCTTGCGTAAGGGGTACACCTTGAATTCGCTCAATTAAGTAGAGTCCAGGCTCTAATGTCATGGCCAGTGACGCGTCCATCTTTGCGCAATCGGGTTCATGGTGCGCGCGATGTTTTAACCGCTGATGAGATTTATTATGTTCTGTGTAATCTGGATGGGTAGCGCGGTAATTACGCCAATATTCGGGATGACGATCCAACCACGCCCGCTGGTTGCGGTGCTGGTTATCTCGGTAATCTGGGTCGTTATGCATCTTGTCGCGCTGCCAACGCTGGCGTCGCACTCGCTGACAATTTGGTGATGAACAGAAGGTTTGATTAGGAACTTGAGGGCGCGGGTCAAATGATTGGCCACAACACTGGCAGATTTTGCTGGTCATAAAGGTTCTCCATACAAAAAACATATGAAGACAGGCGATTATTAGTATAAAAACCAATACTACGCCCATTAACGACCTAAATGTTACTTCAGTCAGGCGAAATTAATCTCACACGACAGGCAGCGGGTACTACATAGACGAAGCTTAGCAATTTATTTAGGTATTAAAAAATTTCATACCATCAGCAGGATTCAACTGCAATGCCTTGCAGTAGATGCAGTACTCAAATACATCCAGCCTGCGCTCTAAACTTTCCACTTTTTGTACTACCGAATGAGGCTCTTCAAGCCGTTCCGCCAGATCTCGCATACTCCACCCCAAAGCTAATCGTGACTCTTTGAGCCAGTTAACAAGATTGAGATATTGGTCTGAGGATATGGCTTTTTTCATTGTACCTATTATTGGTACAATGAACCAATGTACCCAAAATAGGTACATCAGCCAACCGCATGTTGGCATCTAAAAATGGTCGGATGAATTGAGTGTCAACTAGGAGAAAGGAAGTTGCACACCAGATTAAACGCCCGACCTAGAG
>Ga0209717_1004504_pt1 | contig 11441 bp, 8 predicted proteins | sample AD_UKC048_MetaG_FD_184418 | JGI IMG/M metagenome (GOLD analysis project Ga0209717, IMG submission 184418) | Active sludge microbial communities of municipal wastewater-treating anaerobic digesters from USA - AD_UKC048_MetaG (SPAdes) (version 2) | ecosystem: Engineered > Bioreactor > Anaerobic >... | reverse complement strand
CCCCAAAAATAACTGGCTGCTTCTTGCACTAACTCGCTATTATCCATCGCCAATGAGCGCAATGTTTCGTTTTTTCTAATACATGAGTGAATACCTATAATTACTCTTCTATGAAGTACTCTTGTAATTAGTCCTAAAAGATCCGACTGGAAACCATATCTAGCACGTATTAGTGATGCAAGTACTTCAGATGGAATATATTCTGAGTCGTGATAATCATCAATTAAAAGTTGCTGTTTTATCCGGTCCGGATTTTGTTTAATTAAAACATTTAAACTTAATTCATGTTTTGGGTCGCGCTTTCTCATAGCATTATTTTTCTCCAATTGACATGCTGATATTTCCATTACTCTTAATCATAACTATTAACCGAGATAGGTAGGGGAAAAAGAAAATTTATTTTTGTTATTAGTTTCACATCTACACCAAGTAATATTGACCAATTGTGGAAATATGTGCGAATAAATTTATTGTAAGCTAGCGAATAAGACAAGTTTATTAGGATATACACAAACAAGGTCCGAAAGAAGTTGTGCCTTTTTTTACTAACTATCAGGTAAAGACCGAATGGTGCCTTGGTGATCGTAAAATCGATGTGGCAATTCTCGATAGTTTAAATGAACCGATTTTACTCATTGAAATCCTGAACACGCATAAGGTGACTGTAGAAAAGTCAGCAGATATTGTTCAATACCCTTGGGTCGAAATTAAGGCAAAATCAGTACTTCAGAATCAAAGAGTGCTGAAAGTTGAAAGGCATCATCGCTTCCCGCAGGAATACGATAATGTCAGTCAACTAAGTTTCAGCTTATGCTAAGTGTATATATGCATGCTATTTTGAACCAAAAGGGCAATTTTAGTGCATTAAAAATTGATTCAAATTTTGAATTTATACTTACATTAATTAGTATGTAATTATTTTCTTTCTGAAAATTAGATTTACACTAATTTAATTTCGGATGGCTCATTTTCATAATTACTGAATCCACTTTTAATATTTTTGAATAAATTATTTAAGGCTATATTTATTTGCGCTGTTGAAGCATCAGTTCCGATTTCATTGACAATTTTGTCTGTGTGCTCACAGACGTAAAGCCATTCCTCAGTTTCAACGTCGATAAAAATTCCCCCGAAAGTTCTACCCTCTAAAATTTCATCGTCAGAAAATTCTTCGGTCTGACCGATGAGAATTTCACGTATGACATCATTATCGAGCTCAGGAACAGAATAAACATCTTCTATATTTTCAGTTAACCCAAACCTACTTTTACGTGTGACTTTTGCTTCAATTTCGAATCCTGATTTACTCATTTCAACCTTTCCTTTCAACTTAATAATGGTATTGTGAACGTTTCTAATAGTCTCATCAATAATGAAAATTGCACTAAATTCTTAGCATGCATATCAGCATGCTAAGACTTCTGAGCAATTATGATCCTCTTATTTTTTGGAGGATCCTTGCAGGAGCATTTTTTCGATAGCTTGTTTAAACATAGCGTTTCTATACTTAATCGTGAAACGATTAACTCGACACCATTCTTGAAAATCTTGGCTGTAGAATTTTCGACTTTGGTCAACTTCGATGCACACCTTTTGCCCTGGGGATTGACGACGTTTTGCCCATAATAATGCCTTCTTTATGAGCTTTAATTCACCTCGAATGCCAATGGTATAACCAACAATTTTGTTGGTCGATTTATCAGCAACCTTAGCAATGTAATACGGCCCTTTTTCTGTGGTAACACTTGCCATATCTATAGCCCAAATAGCTGTTTTTCCTTCAACTTCTGAATTACGTTTTACCATTAATTTTGTCATATATTTTCCTTTTCGATTAAATTCATTACTTGCTCTCGTTGAAATAAAACCTGCCGTGCACCGTTAACCAGCGGCCCACTGACGGGCTTTATGCCAAAACTGGATAAGTTACTAATCACTTTTTTAGGAGAACAACCAAGCTGCTCGGCAACTTTGGTTGCAAAAATGTATTGTTTATTGAATTTTTCAATAGCAGTAAGTCTTACTCTGGTTCCTCGTTTTTTCTGAAAAGGCATGACATCAGCCTCCAGAAAATCTAGGTTTACCAGCTCATACGCCACTTGCTCTTTGATGCCCAAGACTTTGGCCGCTTGCGTAATGGTCATCCATTCCGAGAGTCCTGTTTCAAATTTCTTCTTCCAATTATTGAGTACTTGTAGCTTGAAGTTCCATGCTGCAACTCCTAGATCGGTGTCCAATTTGTTAGTAATCAATATTTCACCATCTTTAACAGCATGGATTAAATTTGCGATCTCCTGGTTTGACCATGTCCAGAACTGTAAGACATGTCCTAGAGAAACACAGTCCTCATCTGAGATTGAGACCACTGGAACATCTATAGATTTATCCAATATATTGTTGATTTCTTGCCGACTGATTGCCCATTGTGCGCTTGGTGAACTACCTATTTTTTTTGCATCCTTAAATAGGAACGTGAGCATTTGACGCATCCTGCGTTTCTGAAAACCGAGCAGATTTTTGGCGGTATTCATGTCAATCATTCCAAATAGCTGCTCTTTAATTACTTCCAAATTATCACGTCGTACCATGGTGAATTTACGCCCCTTCTCACTAATATGCGTTTCACCTTCTAAGGTACCCTCACGAATCAGTAACTCTAATCTTTGCAATGAAATTCCTAAGAAATCACAAGCCGCAAGGGCAGGTATCCAAGCCGCCTCTTCCAACATAATGGTCATTAGTCGCGTATTTCTTTTAGCAATGCCGCCTTTCCATTGCGCACTAATCCATAATTCAAATTGCGTTCTAACCTCATCAAATACTGAACTTTTAAGCCCCTCGTAAACATAATGATAAGCTTGACCAAAAACATCGTTGAGGCTTGGCCTTCCTTCCGTTACATGTTGATTTTCAAGATTGGTTAGTGATAAATGAAATGCCTCTGGCCATTGATTAAGCATCTCTGCTGCTAAGGTGGTGACGGGCCATGAGTGGCGCAAATCGCCTGCTTCCTTCATTTTTAGGGGATTTCTGGTAGGCGCCGATGTCATGTAGTTACCGAAATACCGAATCAGCTTTTGCGTTTGTTCAATATTTGTTAATTGCAGGGGTGCTGATAGTTCGGCCTTGGTAGCAAATGGTAGAATTTTTTGGCTCATTTGTACCGCCATTAACACCATGCTTTTTGGGGCTGTGCGTTTATCCTCATAATTCAAAGTCGCGCCACATGTGCAACGATTTAAATGCGAGCGATTCCAAGTTAACTGACTACCGCACGACGTACACTGGTCTACCAGCCAAACACTATGAAGATGACAGACATCATAAAAAAACAACTCCCACTCAACCCGCCACTCGTTTTGTTCATCTAAACAAAGTGGACAGTAACGTGCATATTTTTCATTAAAGACCTGTGTCTTGGATTGTTTTATTTCACTAATATTTCGCACATGACAATGTAATTCTGGATCAAGTTTTTCATGTGGTAGTAGACCAAATGCTTCAAGAATGCCGTAGTCATAACTTATGCCAACTTGATTGAGTTGCGCAATAGAGAGTAAATTGGATTCTGACAGCCTTAATAAATATCCCATCGGACCTTCTTTTCGTTGGGGATGAGACAGGATGGGTAAATGAAATCTGCGCTGATGTTTAAGTACCATGACTTTCTCCTGTTGGCATAATTAAGTTTCTGCGCGCAAGTGGGCTACCGATGGCATGTTTTAAGTGCCATGGGTAAAACGGTTCTCCTGCTTTATCAAGTCGCCTGAGCGGGGACTCTGGATGAAATGGATTTAGTTTGTCTGGCGCACTTTGCCAGACCACTTCCCGGAAAGCACCACTGTATACGGTGAGATCTAATTGAGATAATCCTGCTAGACCAGCGATTTCAACAGACTTGCTAAGGATTCTAGACAAATAATCTAAAATCCCATCAGAGGCAATTAAAAAGCGTCTTGCCAAATTTGCTTCATGTAATGGAATATCAGGTTGTTTGGGTAGTTCAGTTTGATATTGCTTTAAAATCGCCCTAAACTCTTTGAAGTCCGCTTCAAATTCGTAACTAAACTTTGATAACTCTAGCCGTATTGCGTGTCTTCTCGCGACTTGCTCATTGCTGAAAACCACGTCCTCAACCTCAGGCAAACCTACTAGGACACATGCCACCTTGCTGAGTGTCAGAATATTTTTGAGCGTATCGATCAATTGGCGAAATTCTGGCAACGACCTTGAGTAGTAAGCATGTTGAGACTCGTCTATAAGAATTAACTCTACGCCATACAATTTTAGGAGCTTTATAATTTTGCTAGTCTTATCTGCTAATTCGGTTCTGGGAGGACTAGGATAACCAAGTGCATCATAAATCGCGGTCAAAAGTCCGTTTGCTGTCGCAGAGCTGGGTAGCGTAATCAATAGGACTGGGGCGATGGTTTTGTTCCCATCCCGATAAACAGGAAAGTGCTTGGCATAGTTATTAATCAACGTCGTTTTCCCTGTACCACTTGGGCCAGTGAGTAGAATGCCGCCCCCTAAATTATAGGTTTTCTGTGCATGATGCAATTTGGCAATTTCTGTCATCGCGTGGTCAAAGCGGCGATGGCCAAACGACAAATGGCCAAGATTAAAACCAACAAATTGCTCGAATTGCTCGGAAATTTCCAAACTAATATGTTTTCGAACTAATTGAATAGGTTGCATCATCTTTTACTCCTCATCTTTCTTGTCATTAATATTATTTATTTCTGGCAAATCGTCGTCTAAGCCACCATCCAGCGGTTGTGGCGGCTCATCCTTGACCCGATTTTTAGGTCGACTCTTTGATTTTTCACTATTCAAAATGGATGCTGAATCAAGCCTGGATAATCCAGCCGCCGCTTTTCTATCTGCCATTTTTTTTGATTTAATTGCTTGTTCTACAATCAACTCAATGTCTTGTCTTGATTCTAGTAATTGCATGATGGTGAAGTGGTCACCAAATTTTTTTCGCGCTTGAGCTCGTGCAAGTCGATGTGCTGACCTGTGTAGATTTTTCACATACTCATCATGAACTGCTTCAACCCGCAAATATTCCTTCAAAAATGGATCAAAAACATCTATGTATTCAACTTGGTCTTCATAAAACTTAATGTCGAGTTGCAAATTAGTGCCTGAAATTCTCCTAATTTCTTGTAATTTTTTATCGTTATAATGCAATCCCTCCAATTCAATGCCATAATGAAAAAGTGTTCTACGCGCAGGAATTCCTGCCATCACCTCAATTTCAAGTGCGTTGACTGGTAACTCAATAATTCTGGTTTTTGCACTTTCGTTCCAAACGGCTAAAGGTGTGTTGCCGCCCAAACCGCGGTGAGGTGTCACATGATATATATCAACAATCCACTTCGTGATGAGGTGCGTAAGTGTTTTGATGTCGATGACTGCCTCCTCTTCAGAGGCATAGTCACCGCGTTCAATGATGTTCGAAAAAGTGGTTCCAGGAAGCGTATGTATTAGGCCTTTCGCCAATGTTCTGAAAACACGCTCAATAAAGGGTTTGGTCCAGGGTGTTGCTGCAGGGCAAAAAAGAATCTGGATTGCCATCTCAAAACAAGTCTTTTTGAGCGCGTCTGAGTGAAACTCCATACCATTATCAAGCGCAATGAGATCGGGAATTCCATAAGCTGGCCACGCATTTTTAAACCCGTCAAACTTAAGCAAAATTTGCTGTTTTGGGAGAACGGCCTGCTTCAAACATTGCAAGACCGAATGAGATGAAGGGGTGTTAAAGCTGAGATAAAATCCTACAATCATCCGACTCTTGACATCAATTGCTAAAGTTAACCAAGGTTTTCCAAGCACAAGCTTTGTCAACTCATCAATCACAATTAAATCCAAAGGCGTGTTGTCGATTTCAACTCGCTCAAGGATTTGTGCGATTTTGAGGTGCTTGTGGGCAACGCGATATTTGTTTCTTGCAACATTTGCACCAAGCCTAGCGGCATCCGCAATATCATTTCGAAGATTATTTACCCACCGATATATTGTTGATTGCGCAATTTTTTTGACTATTTCTTCTGGCTGTTTAGATGCATTCAGCAAGATTACGCGCCGCGAAATGCGATTTACAATTTCTCGAATTGGCAATTTTTGGCTATTTAAAAATGCAGCCTTGATTACATCTTCAAAAATTGCGTAGCGTTCATCCTCTTTCCGGGATTTTCCAGATTTAACGCTTGGCAATAGCGAGGTTATTGATTTTGAAATGCGGTATTTTTTTACCCAAGCAAGGACAGATTCTGGGCAAGGTGGATTCTCATCTCCAATCTCCAGCGCTTTAAATTCAATAAATTTTTGCCATTTGACTTTATTGAACTTTTCCTCTATTCCAAAAACTGCATTGACGTATATTAATCTTCTATTGGCAATTTCTTGCCAGCGAGTAGGGTATGTCGATAAGTCTGCTGGTGTAGTGTGATAAATTGCATCTCCAGTTTGCCCGAGTGTTTGCAAATCAACTAACCAAACCCTCGCTTGCCACAAAGTTAGCACTTCCTTATCTAATAAATTTTTGATTTCGCCTAATTCATTTTCAAACTGCAAAGTTCCATTATATTGACGCCGTATCAGCATCCACCTAGTGTTCATTTCAAAGAAAATCAGTCCTTTTTTGAAGCAGAAACGCATCATTTCTAAGTCTCCTCCACGCATGTATTTTGCACAATCTCAGCGATTGACCTTTTTGGTTCGCGATGCAAGTAAGCACAAGTCAAAATCACAAAAATTTCTTTTCTATTTCTGTAGTTTTCTGAAATCGACTGAAACTTTTGTTGATTCTTCATTTCAGCCATTCTTGCTTCTGGCTTAACTTCAACATGGATCAGTAGGCCTGACTTCAACTTCAATTCAAAATCTGGGAAGTATTTTCTTGATTCTCCCATTTCATCCAGATAAAAAATGATGGTTGGTTGCTCCTGAAACGAAACCACTTCTGGATCACTGTCAAACCATTTAATGGCGTCCCGCTCTAAAATTGACTCAAACTGAACCATCCTATTTAACTTTTTGCTCGGAAAGTTCCCTCTGAATCCTCTTCCACTTCTGGTCACAACTTTTCTTGCTAGCATTTTTCACATTCCTTTCGGCAAGCCGCATCCATGCATGATGCGTGCACATTTTTTAAAATGAATTACTCTAAGTTTTTAGGCAAAAGTTAACCAACAACTGGTTAAAACCAGTCTTTTTACCTGCTAAAACGTGTGGGGGGAGGGTTGACTGCCGGAAGAGAAAAAGCGATACTGCACTTGCAAGGGATGCAGCGAAAGCGGTCTCAAAAGGCGAGCCCCTCAAAAGGTTCGCCTTTTACATTTTTGGTGCCTCCTCACATTGCGATAGCTCAAGCGCAAGTCGAATAATTTGCACTTGCTTATCTGAAATTTGAGGAAGCACCATCTGGAAGAGATGACACATTTCTTGAGTTTGAAGCTTTACCGTTTTGGGTATTTTGATAGTTTTTTCCGAAATCTTTGCCGCTAGGGCTAAGTCTTGAGTCTGTGTTTCATCTAACTCCAGCTTTTGAGCAATATAATCTAGCTTCACTTTTCTGGGAGGTGGCTTTTGCCCACTTTCAAGTGCAGAAAGGTAGCTCTGTTCGACGCCAAGCAAACTTGCCATCTGATTCTGGCGCAAGCCTCTTTCTTGACGAAATTTTATTAAATAAGTTGAGAACGGTGTCATGATTTGACCATCTTAAATCAACTTAAATATATTTTGCAACAACTATTTTTATTAACATATTGATTATATTGAATAAAATATACAATTTTTGGTATACAAATTTTGCAAAATTTGCTTATAAATAAGGACTTTTTTGATTTTGAAAGTTAAAATTATTATTAAAAATAATTGTCGAAAATAATTTAAATAAATGAAAAATTTGATATATTTATATAGAAAATCTGCAGTCAGTTCATTTTTTGAGGTGCTTGTATAGAACTTAATTTAGTTTTTTCGACGTGTTATTTTTAAAAATGTAACCTGTCTGATACAGCGGGGTGGGAAATGCTTTAAGAAGATACTTAGGTTTTACGGAAATAGCTTGAATAAAAACGCTAGCACAAGATTAACTAGCTTTAACAAATGCATTTTCATTCACCGCGCTCACCAACTGAATTACTTTTTCAGCACTCTTGACATCAAACACACCCAACACACCATCCTGATGAATATTGGTAAACGGTGGCTCAAACAACATGGCTTTATCAATCATGCCGTTTCTAGTCAGGTAACTAATAATCTGGTTAATAAACGTCATTTGGTCAGCTTTCAGGTTACCCGCCTGTATAAACTCAGCAAAAGCTTCCTGTGCAGCACTCACATCTAAACCCACAATATTGCGTATAAATACACCCAAAGGTTTATCACCATAGTTCTCTAAATAATCCTGCTTGGTGCCAATTGTTTCCCCATTAAACAAAATCGTTTCTAAGGCGTTTACTTCTGTTTCTGTAATAGGCTTATTGGTTTTGAGCTTTTGAATAACTAAGTGGTTGCTATGCGTTCGTACATAAGATTCCACGCGGTCTTTATAGCTTTGCAGGCGGCCATAAGCAGGCATTAAATCATGCTGTTTCACGCCTTTAAAATCCAACTCGTCTTCAAAGTTGGTTTCTATAATTTTCTGTTTATCTTTATCCAAATATTGAATTAAATCGCGCATGGCCACGCGTACATTTTCTAACCGGTTGATATTAATCGTTTTCCAAAACTGCTCCAATTGCAGTTCGGTTAACAACGGCACTTGCTTGGCCACAGCGGGTATATTCTGCTTCTTTAACAACGCTTTTGCCGTGCCACTAATTTGTGTGATAAAACGCTCGGTACTATAGGCCGCTGTTATCAGCGCAAGCTGATAATTTAAAATTAAAATATCAAAGCGTTTAGCCAGTTCATCATCCTCTTTTGCGGGTAAACCTAAGTCGGATAAATGCGTATTAATATCCAGCATGTCGCTTTTTGACACATTCTGCCAACGCGCTTTTTCGCTGTATTCCACCACATAACGCAGTTTGGCTTTCACCACAAAACGGTCGCGGTTCAGTGTGGCAATGGTTTGGTGCAAATCGGCTATATAAACCTCAGCCAGGGCACGTTCGTCATCGCTGCTTTCTGCGCGTTCGCGCACCAACAGCGCAATTTCTAATTTAGCCTCAAAAATCTGTTGCGTTAGGCTTTTAATCGCCTTGGTTTTTACCCCATCTGGGTTTACCCCAAAAAACTCAAAGTTTTGGCAATAATCAAAAATCACAAACTCAGTTTTATGATGCCCCACGCCAAATAAATCAGGGCACAGCCGCGTGCCACGGCCTATCATCTGCCAAAACTTGGTGGCAGACTTTACCTGCTTAAAAAACACCAAATTCACCACGCGCGGGGCATCCACGCCTGTGTCCATCATGTCTACTGAAACCGCAATTTGCGGATCGCTTTCTGCGTATTTATCCACAAACGTTTCTAGCAAGCTTTGCGCTTTGCTTTCATAGTTATCAATCACTCGTAAAAACTTGCCTGAGTATTCTGGGTAGTTTTTATTAAAACGTTCTTCAATAAACTGGGCATGCTTGTGGTTTTTGGCAAAAATAATGGTTTTGCCTAGCTTTTCACCGCCTTGCACTTTAATGCCATCGGTCATTAAGTGGTTGAGAACTTTATCCACGGTGTCGGTGTTAAACAGCCAACTATTCAGCGCTGAGCTATCTATTTCGTCAGGCGCTCCGCCTGTGGTCGGGTCGCCAAACTTTTCTTCATATTCTTCTTGCTCACGTTCTGATAACTCGTGATATTTCACCCCAGTGCGAACAAACTTGAGCGGTACTGACATGGCCTTGGGTGGCACCAAATAACCCTCTCGCACCGCGCTGTCTAGCTCATAGGCAAAGGTTGGGTTATCGTCCTCAATGCCAAATAAGCCATAGGTGTTGTGGTCAATGTCCGTTTTAGGTGTGGCAGTTAACCCAATCAGCAAGGCATCAAAGTAGGCAAAAATCACTTTGTATTTTTGGTACACCGAGCGGTGCGCCTCATCAATAATAATCAAATCAAAATGCCCCACGCCATAAAATCGTTCGCCTTCTTGCACGTGGTCTATGCGGTTCATGATGGTGGGGTAGGTAGAAAACACCAGCCGCGTGCCGTTGTCTTCTTTTTCTTTGGTTAAATCAATGGCGCTTAAATTGGGCAAGTATTCATTAAAGGCGTTTTTAGCTTGCGTCACTAAAGCGTTTCTATCTGCCAGAAACAGCACCCGTTTTGCCCAATTGCATTTGGTGAGCATATCTACAATGGCAGCGGCGGTGCGGGTTTTGCCGCTGCCAGTTGCCATTACCAACAAGCTTTGGCGGGCGCGGCCGCGCAATTCGCCTTGTTTATTCTGCCCTGTTTTTTTAGAGGCGGAAAAGTTCTCTGCCACACGTTTAATCGCCTCTAGCTGGTAAGCCCGCTCGGCAATATCTAGGTTCACTTTAAACTCACGCAAATCAGTGCGGCTTTGACGGCGCGCAATCAGCAACTGCAATTCATCTTTGCTGTAAAAGCCTTGCACATCACGCTCGGGGTAAAACTGGTCATCCCACAGGTGGGTTTCAAAGCCGTTGCTGTAAAAAATCACGGGGCGCTGGCCTGTCATGGCTTGCAGGCAATTGGCGTACAACTCAGCTTGGTGTTTGCCTTTTTTGGCATCTACCATGGTCTTTTTGGCTTCTACCACCGCCAGCGGCAAGCCATCATCACCCCACAACACATAATCCACATAACCAATGCCTGTTGCGTTGGTGCTGGTAGGCATGCCTGTTACTTCATACTCGAGGTCGATGCCATCTTTGAGATTATCCCAACCACATTCTTTGAGTGATAAATCTATGTAGCGGCGGCGCGTTTCTGCCTCGCTCACCAACAGCGGCACCGCTTGTTCAAAGTTGATTGTTTTTTCGCGGGCTTGTTTACGGGCAGAAAGCTCCGCCTGTTGTTGGTTAAGCTGAGCTCTTAATTGCGCATTTTCATCCGCTTGTTGTTTGCGGGCTTGTTCTGCCGCACGTGCGGCTTGCTCTTTGGCGGCTAATTGTTGCTGTAGGGCGGCAATTTGTGCTGGCGTTTCGGTGTTGGGTTTGGCGTTATCTGCTTCGGCGGGTATTAAGAGTTCATCAAACACCTGCGGGGTTACGGTTTGCTTGCCGTAATAGGTGGCAACATAGCGCAAAAAACGGAACAAATATTTAAGTGATGCCAACGCATCTTGCGGGCTGACCTTGCTACCGTGCGCCGCCACATTGCCCGTTTTGCGTATTAAGTGCAGCTCACCTAACATGGTTTGGTTAAATTGGCTGGCAAAACAAAACTCATGCATTAAGGTGCTTAAATCTGCCTTAAACGGGCGGCTTAGCTTGGGGTCGTGGTCATACAACCAATTA
>Ga0209717_1004501_pt1 | contig 11443 bp, 6 predicted proteins | sample AD_UKC048_MetaG_FD_184418 | JGI IMG/M metagenome (GOLD analysis project Ga0209717, IMG submission 184418) | Active sludge microbial communities of municipal wastewater-treating anaerobic digesters from USA - AD_UKC048_MetaG (SPAdes) (version 2) | ecosystem: Engineered > Bioreactor > Anaerobic >... | reverse complement strand
GTCGACCTGTCTTCTACCTATCTAACCTGGGCCGATCGGAATATCGCCGTCAACGGTTTGGACGCCGACCGATATCGGAGCGTCCGTGCCGACGCGTCGGCCTTCCTGTCGGAAGCAACGTCACGCGGCGAGCGCTTCGACGTGATAATCCTCGATCCGCCGACCTTCTCGAATTCGAAACGCATGGACGGTTTCCTCGATACCGCGAGGCATTGGCCCAGGCTCGTCTCGGAATGCCTCGCTACGCTCGCCCCGGAGGGTACCATCCTGTTCTCAACCAACGCGCGCGGCCTGCGCTTCGACGCGTCTCTGGTACCCGGCGCGGTCGCTACCGATATAAGCGACTCCACGATCCCGGAGGATTTCAGGGGGCATCCGCACAGGACGTGGCTAATTCGCCATGCCTAACCAGGGCTTGCCTCCGGGGGCTCCATCGATGATACTTCAGAGGGGCATCGCTCTCTTGCATATCCACTACACGAACGCTATTATGTGCATATGGTGACGTATTTCGCATAAGATTACGTTATAAGGTGTACGTATGAAGAAGTCGCGGATTTTATTGGTATTGTTCTTAGCCCTTGTTGCCATTCCGGTCTTCGCCTCGAGTGACGGCGATCTAGGCGAAGGCCAGACGACCCTCGTCATCCAGATAGGCATCATCCTGTTCGCCGCCAAGCTAGGCGGCATGCTCGCCCAGAAGATCGGCATCCCGACGGTACTCGGCGAGCTCCTGTCGGGCATTCTCATCGGGCCTTACGCGCTCGGCGCCCTAGCCCTGCCCGGCTTCCCTGACGGGCTATTCGTCAAGACGATAGCCGAGATCCCCGTCAGCCCGGAGCTATACGGCATCGCCACCATCGCTTCTATAATATTATTATTCGTCTCGGGCCTCGAAACCGACCTCGGCCTCTTCCTCAAGTATTCGGTAGCCGGTAGCATCGTGGGCCTCGGCGGCGTACTGTTCTCTTTCGCTGGCGGTGACCTCGTTGGGGTGCTCTTCCTCGGCGGCTCCTTCATGGAGCCGAGGAACCTGTTCCTCGGCATCCTGTCCACCGCGACCAGCGTGGGCATCACCGCGAGGATACTGTCCGACCGAAAGAAGATGGACAGTCCGGAGGGCGTGACCATCCTGGCCGCCGCCGTCCTTGACGACGTGCTCGGCATCGTGGTACTCGCGGTGGTACTCGGCATCGCGAGCGCGGCCGGAACGTCCGGCGGCGATGTTCAGTGGGGCCGGATAGGCATCATCGCCGCCAGGGCCTTCGGCATCTGGCTCGGTATCACGGCGCTCGGGCTGATCCTGTCCAAGCGTATAGCCGCCGTACTCAAGCAGTTCAAGCACGCGAGCGCCTTCTCCATCATGGCTCTCGGCCTAGCCTTCCTCCTCTCGGGCTTCTTCGAGCGGGAGGGCCTGGCGATGATCATCGGCGCCTACATAACCGGCTTGTCTCTATCGAAGACCGATATCAGCCACATCATCATCGAGAAGGTCCACGTGCTCTACGAGTTTTTCGTACCGGTCTTCTTCGCGGTAATGGGCATGATGGTCGACCTGCGCCAGCTCGCATCGCTCGAGGTTATCCTCATTGGGCTCGTCTTCACCGTCATCAGCATCCTAGCCAAGGTGCTGGGCTGCGGCCTGCCGGCCCTGTTCACCGGTTTTAACCTCAAGGGGGCGCTCAGGATAGGCGCCGGCATGGTTCCGCGCGGCGAGGTAGCGCTGATCGTAGCCGGCATCGGCGTTACCAACGGCCTCCTCGATGGCGGACTCTTCGGCATCGCCATCATGATGACGCTGCTGACGACCCTGGTCGCGCCGTTCGGGCTATCGGCGACGCTTCGCATCCCCGGGGCGGGTACGAGGGATCCGGAGGCTTCCAGCGAGTCGAAGGCTGTCGACTTCGATTTTCCGTCCGAGGACGTCGCCCTGCTCGTCACCGATACGATGGCTCACGAGCTGCAGGCCGAGGGCTACTACGTGAGGACCATGGATATCGAGGAGGGCATCGCCCAGGTCAGGCGCGACGAGCTGGCCTTTTCGATGCGGCTGGATGGGGCGCGACTGAGCGTCCAGGCCCCCGAGAAGACGTTGGCTATCGTCAGGACCTCGGTCTTCGAGGCCGTAGCTACCCTCAACCAGAATTTCGCCAGGCTCAAATCGGATTTCGACCCGGCGAGCATCCAGCGGAACGACTCGGGCGAGGTCGGCCCCCTCGGCCGGTCGGAAGCCAAGGCGGTCTGCCCGTCCTGCGTCGCGCTCGAACTGAAGGCGGATACCAAGGAAGGGGCCATACGCGAGCTGCTCGAGCTGATGGCCGGCAACGGGCTGATCGACGATACGGAGCGGGCCTTCGCCGACATTCTCGAGCGCGAGCGCTCGATGAGCACCGGTATGCAGCATGGCGTCGCCCTGCCGCACGCCAAGACCGACGCGGTCAGCGCTATGGCGGCTTCCATAGGCATTAAGCGGGACGGGCTTGAGTTCGACTCGCTCGATGGGCAACCGGCCAGGATCATCGTGCTTCTGACGACGCCTAAGAAGAACCCTGGCGCCCATATCCAGTTCCTCGCAGGCGTCGGGGCCGCGCTGAAGGACGAGCGGCGCAGGGGGCAGATACTCGAGGCCACGAGCGCCGAGGACGTCATCCGGCTGATGGGCGTCTAAGGGCGGGCCGTCAGTCCCACCATACCCGGCCCACGTGGTCGGGGCGGAACGCGGCGCTCTGGTGCCGTATGACCGCCCCGGTCCTGGCTTCCGGCGCCATCTCCTTGACGCGAGCCGATAGCAGCGACAGGGTCGCGCCGGACGCGGAGTCCTCGTCGAACACCAGTATGTCCGATCCGTCCCCGTGGGCGCGGAGCTTCCGCTCGTCGTGGGCCGAGACGATCGGCGCCGTGTCGTTGCGCTTGAACATGCTGAAGCGCAGAAACCATAACTCGCAGCCGAGGAGCTCGGCCAGGAAGAGCCCCGCCATGATGGATCCGTGGGCGGCCCCGACCGCCAGGCTCGGCCTTCCGGCTTTGAGCACCGAGCTGGCCAGCGCCCTGACCTTCGCCGGTTCCGCGGCCCTCCAGGTGTACTTATCGCGCCTGGAGGTGTAGACGAAGGTCCCTATCCCATGCGGCAGGCTCGAGCCGTAGGCGGCCGCCATGGCGCCGAAGGCCGGATCGATGGAGTAGGCGGCCCTGGCCAGGGCTATGGAGCGCTCGAGCGTCGATACGGCCTCATCGCGCTCCTCGTCGCTATAGCGGACGAGGGGCTCCGCCGATTGGTCGACCTCGAAGTACTCGGTCGGGTGCAGGGGCAGGCCGAACTGGATGCAGACCGAATGGTTGAGCGCCACGTTGACGATGGCCGGGGCCAGTACGAACAGCTCGCCGGCGGCGTCCCAGGTTCGCCGCCGCTCGCGCTCGTCGTCGCCGTGGCCGGAGGAGGCTCGGGCCGACAGGAGCGATACCAGCTCGGCCGATCGCCCAATCACCTCGGCGTAGGGACGCTCAAAATCCATCGCGTCCGGTGCTTCGTCCCAATCGCATGACAGGAACTCATCTATCATGGGCCTTAGTATACGCTCTTCCCGGCCAGGTCGTCCAAGGCCGCCTCGCCGCTAGCTTGCGTCGCGGCGTCCACCATGCTACAGTGGCCTCGTGAAGACAACGAACCGTTCGATCGACCTCCAGGACGTTCTGGCAGTCCGCTCCGGAAGCGGCTCCCTCGACTGCAGGAGAGGTTCGCTCGAAACGGTAAATGGAGATATTTGAGATATCAAGTATCGTATACCGAGCCGCGCGGCCCCTATCGGGATCGCGCGGTTTTTTTTGTGTCGATCCGATTCGGGGTCCCCGGCCGATGGTGACGAAGGGAGCATCGCATGGCGATCATGGAGATCATCGGACTCAGCAAGGACTTCGGCGGAACGCCCATCCTCAAGAACGTATCGCTGACTATAGAGCCGGGCGAGAAGGTAGCGCTGGTAGGGCGGAACGGCTGCGGCAAGACGACCCTGCTACGCGTGGCGATGGGACTGGACGACGACTACAAGGGTGTCGTACGCACGGCGCCTGGCGCGCGCCTGGCCTATGTGCGACAAAAGGCGCCCGATTTCTTGCCCGGCGAGAGCGCGGCCGCCTACGTCTGCCGCGACGCGCTCGAGCGGCGCGCCGAACTCGAGCGGCTCGCCGAGACCATGGCGGGCGCCAACGAGCGGGCCGCGGCCGAAGCGCTGGCCAGGTACGCGGCCCTACGCGAGGCCTACGACGATGACGGCGGAGACGCGGCCGAAGAAGCGGCGGACCGGCTACTCCAGAAGGCCGGCCTCGGGCACCGGGCGGACGCCGCGGCCGAGACGCTGTCCGGCGGCGAGAAGAACGTGCTCGCCCTCGTCCGCGCCGTCAGGCGCATGCCGGACCTGCTCGTGCTCGATGAGCCGGGCAACCACCTGGACATGGCCGGCCTAGCCTGGCTCGAGGACTTCATCGCCACGTTGCCCTGCGCGGTGCTGCTAGTCTCCCATGACCGGCGCATGCTCGACCGGGTGGCCACCTCGGTGCTCGAGCTGGAAACCGGCGGGCTCACGCGCTACGCCGGTACCTATTCGGCCTACCGTCTCGCGCGCCTCAAGCAGGCGGCGGGGCAGGGGCAGGACTGGCAAGCCGACCGCAAGCGTATAGAACGGCTCGAAGCCCTCGTTCGGCGCTTCGCCGATATAGCGCGCTCGAGGCCGGACCCGGCCTGGGGCAAGCGCCTGCGCGCCAAGCGTAGCCAGCTCGAACGCGTCAGGGCGGAGGCTACCGAGCGTCCCGACCTAGGAGACCGCGACGCCCGGGTCAGCTTCCTCGGCGAGGCCTCGAAGGCCGACCTGGCCCTGCGGATCGACGGATACGCGAAGGCCTACGGGGACCGCGTCATCCTCGAACCGTCGGGCTTTACCGTGATGAACGGCGAGCGGGTCGCCCTGGTTGGCCCGAACGGCTCGGGAAAGACGAGCCTCGTGCGCGACATCGTCGAGTTCGGATCCTGGGACGACGAGCGCCTGCGCGTCGGGCCGAGCATGGTGGTCGGCTACTGCGCCCAGGCTCAGGAGGTTTTCGATCCCGGACGCACCGTCGAGGAGGAATTCCTCAAGCTGCTGCCGACGAGAAAGGATGCGCTGGCTCACCTCGGGCGCTTCCTTTTCTCATGGGACGACCTGGATAAGCGCATTTCGAGCCTGTCCGGCGGCGAGCTCAACCGCCTCCAGCTGGCTAGGGCCTCGGCGATGCGGGCGAATTTCCTTATATTAGACGAGCCCACAAACCACCTCGATATCCCGACGCGCGAGGCGGTGGAGGATGCCCTGGCTGATTTTGACGGCACGGTGCTTGTCGTGTCTCATGACCGTTATTTCATCGAGAAGGTGGCCGAGCGTATCGTGTTCATCGACCGGAGGCGCCTGGTCGAGTACGAGGGCGGCTTCGCCGAATACTGGCGCGACGTGGGCTCGGCCGGCTTGAGCGCCGGGCGGCGCTCCACTCCCCGCGGGCTCGAGGGCCGAGGCAGATCCACCGCCTCGAGCGGCGCCTCGCGCGGTTCGGGCGAGAGCGAGGGCCTCGAGCAGAGGATAGAGGCTATGGAGCGCGAGAAGGAACGGCTCGAACGCGCGTCCGCCACGGCGTTCGACGAGCGCGACTTCAAGAGGGCCAAGGCCGTAGCCGCTGAGCTCGAGCGCCACAACGCCGTGCTCAAGAAGCTGTGGGCCGAGTACGTTGGGTGATCGCCTTTGGCGACGGCTCGGTCGTAGTGTAAGGAGAGTCAATGCATGAATACAAGCTGGCCGACGAGACGCCCGTAGAACTCGTCGCCAACGGCGAGCGCGTGGCCATCCTCTTGTGCACGCCGATCAACCTCGACGACTTGGCCGTGGGGCATCTATTCTCGCGCGGGATGCTGCGCGACAGGGCCAAAGTGCTCGCTGTCGGCGCTTGCGCCGACCTTAGGACGATGTCGGTCGTCGCCCCCGGCGGCGTTGGTCCAGACCGATACGGGCTAGGGACGGTCATGGCGACCGGCGCTGGGCCAGCCGCCGTAAGGGCGGACGCGAGCGGGCTTCGAACTGTCGGATCTGGCCTCGGCGTGGGCATGAACGAGCTGAAGGCCTGGGCACGAGCCATGTTCGAAGCTGCCGCCATCTATCGTCAGAGCGGAGGCGTACACTGCGCCGCCCTGGTGACGAGGCCGTCCGCGGACGGGGCTCCGTACTTCGTCGTGCGCGAGGACGTCGGTCGGCATAACGCCGTAGATAAAGTGCTCGGTCGCGGCTTCATGGATGGCGTGGATTTCTCCTCGGCCTGCGCGCTGACGAGCGGCCGCGTCGCGGCCGATATGATCCTCAAGATCATATCGGCCGGCATTCCGGTCATCGTGTCGAGGAGCATTCCGACGACGACCGCGGCGGAGCTGGCCGACGCGGCCGGCGTGACCATCGTCGGCCGCATCGGCGACCAGTCGCCGGTCGTCTATACTCGCCCCGAGCGCGTCGTCTAAAGCTTGAACAGCAGCTCCTCGTAGGTCGGCAAGGGCCACGCTTTCTTGTCGACCAGCTTCTCGGCAGCATCGACTCTGCCGCGCAGGGCTCCCATCTGCGGGACGACTCCGTCGCGGTAGGCCTTGGCCCGCAGGCCGACGTCGTCGATCCCCTGGGCCTCGCCGAGTATCGCTTCGAGGCGCTCGGTATCGCCGGCTATATCGCCGGCGAGCTCCGCTATGCGCTTGGCCCGCTTCTCGATCGCCGCCGACGCGGCCCCGATCGCGGCGAGGGCGGCGGCATCGCGGGCCAGAGCCGCCGCGTAGGCGCCGGTAGCCGGGAAGATCGTACGCCTGGCCATGTCGGCCATCACTCCGGCCTCGATATTGACCTGCTTCGAGTACTTCTCGAGATAGATATGGTAGCGGCTGACGGACTCCGCCCTCGACAGCACCTTGTGCGTCTCGAACAGCCCTATCGTCTCCTCGCGCGCGAGTATCGCCAGTGCGTCGACCGTCGAGCGGACGTTCGGCAGCCCTCGACGCTCGGCTTCCTTGATCCATTCGTCCGAATAGCCGTTGCCGTTGAACACGACCCTGCGGTGCGACGAATAGGAAGCCCTGATGATGTCCTGTATAGCCGAGAGCCGGTCGGGGGCCGCCTCGAGCGCGTCGGCGAACTCGGACAGGACCTGGGCGACCGCGGTGTTCAGATAGGTGTTCGGCGTGGCTATGGACTGGGAAGAGCCGACCATGCGGAACTCGAATTTATTGCCGGTGAAGGCGAAGGGGCTGGTCCGGTTGCGGTCGGATATGTCGACAGGCAGGGCAGGGATCGTGGTCACGCCGAGCTCTATCCGATGCGCCGAGCCGGTCCCGGCGAGCGGCTTGCCGTCGGCTATGCTGTCGAGCAGCTCGGAGAGGAGACTGCCGAAGAATATCGATACGATCGCCGGCGGCGCCTCGTCGGCGCCGAGCCGGTGGTCGTTGCCCGCTATCGCGGCCGCCGCGCGTAGGAGCGGAGCGTAGCGATCGACCGCCTCGACGATGGCCGTGATGAACAAGAGGAAACGGGCGTTCGACTCTGGGTTATCGCCAGGCTCGAGTAGGTTGACGCCGTCGTCGGTCGCTATCGACCAATTGTTGTGCTTTCCCGAGCCGTTGACGCCGTCGAAGGGCTTCTCGTGGAGCAAGGCTTCCATACCGTGCTGGTTGGCCGCCCGCTTGATGGTCTCCATCACGAGCTGGTTCGCGTCCACGGCGACGTTCGAGCTGGCGAAGATCGGCGCCAGCTCGAATTGGTTCGGCGCGACCTCGTTATGCTGGGTCTTGGCGGCGACGCCGACCTTCCACAGCTCGTTGTTCAACGTGCGCATGAAGGCCGCAACCCGCGCGTTGATCGCGCCGAAGTAGTGGTCTTCCATCTCCTGGCCCTTGGCCGGCATCGAGCCGAAGACCGTCCTGCCGGTCAGCATCAGGTCGGGCCTGGCGTCGAAATAGGCCTTGTCGACGAGGAAATATTCCTGCTCGGGCCCGACCGTCGGGATGACGCGACGGGAAGTCTCGTTGCCCAGGGCCCGGAGCACGCGCATCGCCTGTTTGCTGAGCGCGTCCATCGACCGGAGGAGCGGCACCTTCTTGTCCAGCGCGTGGCCGTAGTAGCTGAAGAAGGCCGTCGGGATGCACAGGGTCGTGCCCGTGGCGTCCTGCTTGAGGAAGGCGGGGCTCGTCACGTCCCAGGCGGTGTAGCCCCTGGCCTCGAAGGTGGCGCGTAGCCCGCCGGACGGGAAGCTCGACGCGTCGGGCTCGCCCTTGATCAGTTCCTTGCCCGAGAATTCCATCAGCACGCGGCCGTCGCCTGTCGGCGCGATGAACGACTCGTGCTTCTCGGCGGTCAGGCCGTTGAGCGGGTGGAACCAGTGGGTGTAGTGGGTCGCGCCGTTCTGGATGGCCCAGCTTTTCATCGCGTCGGCGACGATGTCGGCCACCTCGAGCGACAGTTCCTTGCGGCCGGCCTGTACGTCGAGCAGTTCGACGAAGCACGATTTGGGTAGCCACTCGCGCATCACGGCGTTCGAGAAGCTGTTGCGGCCGAATAAGGCGGTAATGGATGGTTCGGATGGGCTCGCGCTGTCGTACATGGGTGCTCCTGATGGATCGAAGATGCTATTTTTAAGCAAGAAGCATGCCAGGTAATGGTATTTTGAAGTAGAAGAGTCCGGATGAGGCTACGATACGGTATGGATAATGAGAATTTAAGCTCTGCGGATAATATAACCAGTGTGAGATGAGAATAAACTACATTTGCGTAGGAATTGTGCGTTAAACCTACGAGTATGTAGGTCTATACTGTTTCCAGTTCAGGCAGTACTGACGGACGCGTAGCCCCATCTGACGCTCCGTGATACCCAGATGCCGGGCCGCCTGGGCCATGTTCCCGCCGCTCATCTTGAGCGCCTCGACGATCAGCTCTTTCTCGAGCCTGGACAGGGCGGCTGACAGGGTGGTCGTCGGGCCGGTGTTCGTAGATCCGGCGGACTGGAGGCTCGGAGGCAGGTGGTACGAGTGTATGACCATGTCGTTCGACAGGATAACCGCCCGCTCGATACAGTTCTCGAGCTCGCGCACGTTCCCGGGCCAGTGATAGCTCGTAAACAGGTCGAGCGCTGGGCTCGAGATACGCTTGATCGGCTTGTCGTTCCTGAGCGCGTACTTCTCGGTGAAGTGATCGGCGAGCAACACGATGTCGCTCTTGCGCTCGCGTAGCGGCGGTATGCGTATCGGGAAGACGTTCAGGCGGTAATACAGGTCCTCGCGGAACCGACCGGCCTTCACCTCCTCGTCGAGCCTGCGGTTCGTGGCCGCTATCACCCGCACGTCGACCTTGAGGCTGGCGCTACCGCCGACGCGCTCGATCTCGCGTTCCTGGAGGACGCGGAGCAGCTTAATTTGGACCTGGGGCGACAGCTCGCCTATCTCGTCGAGGAAGAGCGTGCCGCCGTGGGCCAGCTCGAAGCGGCCCTTGCGCCGGCCTACGGCGCCGGTGAACGCGCCGCGCTCATGGCCGAACAGCTCGCTCTCGATCACCGACTCGGCCAAGGCAGAGCAATTGACCGTGACGAAGGGCCCGTCGGCCCTGCGCGACAATCGGTGGAGTTCCGCGGCGACCAGCTCCTTGCCCGTGCCGCTCTCGCCGGAGACGAGCACCGTCGCGTCGCTCGGGGCTACCTGCGTCACCAGCTCGAACACGGCGCGCATGGCCGCGCTCGTACCGACGATGCCGCCCGACAGGCTCGGTGGCAGCGGCCCCGACGGTCCGAGACCGGGATAGCGCCCGTCGTCGGCCCTCGCGGCCGAGTCCACGCCTACCTTGATGCGATCCTCCTGGAGCCGCTCGCGTAGTTTCGCCGAATCGGCCAGTAGCTCGGCTACCTTTTCGAGCAGCGATCGGTCCGCCTCGAGCGTCGCGTCGTCGGGCTCGGCCTGGCTCGCAGGCGGCCTGACTACCGCTTTCCGCTCAGCGCTCAGCGTGCCGATGACCGTATCGCCGGAATGTATCGGTACGACGTGGCATGAAACGCCGGCCAGCTCGCCCGGCGCTCGGCAGCCGGCTCGGTTGAGTAGCCGCGGCTCGGCTGACAGGTCTCGTACGGTCACCGGGGCACCCGTCTCGAATACACGGCCGATAAGGCCCTCGCCGAGCCTGTAGAGGCCCTGGCCGCGCTCTTCGTCGCTCAGGCTCGGGGCGGCCTCGATACGCAGCACGCCGAGGGATCGGTCGAGCAGGGTGACGACGCCCCGGCCGAGGCCGGCTTCCGACTCGAGTAGGTCGAGCATCGGCGCGAGCGCGCCCCGCAGGTCGGGCGTCCGGTCGAGCACGCGCGAGATGCCGAAGAGTAGCCGTAGTACCCGGAGTTCGTCGTATTGGTCGTTTCTATCGATCACGACGCCATGATGCTACGAAAATGTAGGAAAATTCAATGCCTGTTGTCATAGCTTCTTCCATTGACGCGAGGTGGGAGAAGCCGTGGGCGGCGGCGAGGCTATCTCCGTCGATGCGAGGCGAGTCAGTCCTTCGTCATCGCGATCATCAGACGGCGATACTCATTCAGCGCCGCCTCGCGCCATAGGTACCCGAGGAACGTTCCTCGGCCGTCGACGACGGGCAGGGCGCCGTCGCGGGCGTCGTCGAGGCTGTCCAGCACCTCGGCCGGCCTCAGGCCGAGCCCGAGCGTCTTCGGGTCCTTGGTAGCGAACTCGCCGGCCTCGCGAGCGCCGGAGGCGTCGTCGAAGAGCAGGGGGCGAATATCGTCGAAGCGGAGGTCGCCGAGGTAGGCGCCCGCTTCGTCGACCACGGCGAGCAGATAGGCCGGCCGCTCGGCCAGCATGCGCCGAATCGACGATAGGGGTTCCCGCGGCGATACCCTGGGAGCCTTCTCGTCGACGAGGGCGTAGGGGTCGAGCTCCAGGAGCACCGCGGCGTCCTTGTCCCAGGTGACGAGGGCGTTCTCGGCGGCCAGGTCCTCGGTATAGACGCTATGGACGCTGAAGGCTCGGTGGACCCCGTACGCGCTGGCGCTGGCAATCATCAGAGGAACGAACAGTTCGTAACCGCCGGTCAGCTCGGCTATCAGGAAAATGCCTGTCAGGGGCGCGTGCATCAGGGCAGACAAGAGGGCGGCCATGCCGGTCAACGCGAAGTTGGCCTCGGATACGGAGGCGGCCCCGAGGAGCCTGGCCGCGCGTGCGAACAGTGAGCCGGCGATGCCGCCCATGAACAGGCTCGGCGCGAACACGCCCCCGACGCCGCCGGCCCCGGTCGTCAGCCCGGCCGCTATCGGCTTGACGACGAGTACGGCCGCGAAGAAGAGGAGCAGCCGTCGGTCCGACGGGAGTCCCGCCCCGAACGGGCCGCCGGCCAGCGCGTCGAAGGGCCGC